>Ga0308176_10001770_pt1 | contig 13588 bp, 8 predicted proteins | sample PhyCR2_3_FD_203890 | JGI IMG/M metagenome (GOLD analysis project Ga0308176, IMG submission 203890) | Soil microbial communities from UC Gill Tract Community Farm, Albany, California, United States - DLSLS.C.R2 | ecosystem: Environmental > Terrestrial > Soil > Agricultural land | place: USA...
GGGAGCTAGTTGAAACAGGGACTTGGCGCGGTGGGTGTGCCATCCTGATGCGGGCTGTCCTGAAAGCATTCGGTGACGACGCACGGACTGTGTGGGTAGCGGATTCGTTCCAGGGTCTGCCCAAACCCTCTGAGGAATACCCGCCGGACGAGGGGGATCCGCACTGGACGCTCAACTCGTATCTCGGCGTCTCTCTCGATCAGGTGAAACAGAACTTTCGCCAATTCGAGCTTCTTGATGACAAAGTGCGATTTCTTCCAGGCTGGTTCCGCGACACTCTTCCCGCCGCCCCTATCGATCGCATTGCACTTCTGAGGCTGGACGGCGACATGTACGAATCCACTTACGTCGCCCTGTCGGCACTTTATCCGAAGGTGTCTCCAGGAGGATTCGTCATCGTTGATGATTTTGGCGCGCTGCCAAATTGTCGAAAGGCCGTTGAGGACTACCGCGCCGAACACCACATCACCGATGAACTTACGACCATCGATTGGACTGGTGTCTACTGGACGCGTTCCGATCCGCGTTGAGCATCGCGCATTATGGGACTACACGGTCCACATAACGATGGTATGGCCATTCGGGTTGCAGTTGGGAGTTTATCTGGGAACGAACCTCAACCCGGTGGGCGTCAGCGGGCCAACGTTCAATACCACCGGCACAGTCGAGTATCTGCCGATGACTTGGATACCGTCGGATGCTTCCGCGTAAATGTAGTACTCACCTCGCGGCACACCGTTCGTGCTCCAGGTGAACTGCCCCGCGCTTGCGGGAATGTTTGGGGCAATGAGCGTCTTGCCATTGCCCGGATTGGTGTCGACGTCGTAGTACAGCGACACGGTCGTCGCGTCGGCATCGGCATCCGTTCCCGCGAACCGGATGTTGAAGCTGGTCGTGGCGACCGGCTTCGCTGTCAGTTTCACATCGTCGATGTGGAACGTTCGGGCGGTCGGAAATTCGTGCGGGTCGAGCCGCAAGTAACGCTTCGGCGCAGCAGTCCAAGTCTCGGCGCCGCCACCCGGTTCAAGGCCGCCGTCAGGGGCCGTTGAGAGCGGGGCCAAATCTATCGTGTAGCTATTCATCCCGGGCACGACGATGATGTCTTGGGAGATGGCTGCCGGGCTGGACACTTGAGAACTCCAGATCACGCGAGCGACCGATCCATTCAAGAGATCATACGCACCATCGACCTGGAGACGATACGTGAGGTATCGAAACCGGGATGTGTCAATCGGCACGGAGTTGTTCGTGTTGTAGAGCAGCGTGACGATCGGATCGGCATTCGTGTTGGTCGCATGCAGGACGCCGCCGCTGAACGACAAGCCGGTAAGGTTGTCGAGCCCCGTCAGTTGAATATCCGCACTGCTGCTCATATCCCACGCGTTGCCCAGCACGGTGGTGGCGAAATCGTCTCCGCTGGTGGGCGACGGATTGGTCACGTCGATGCTGGGCGGGGTATTAATCGTGAACGTCGCCGAACCCGATCCGCTCGCGTTCGTCACGGTCAACGTGTAGCTGCCTGGCGCCAGCACCCCGTAATTCCACAGGTATGAGCTCGCAGACAGATTAGAGATCACCGGAAAGACGGTTCCATCGCTGTTGTCTCGGGCTGTGATCGTCGCGGCGCCCGATCCAGTCCAGGTGATGGTCTGCTTTGCGGCAAGAGGCGAATTGGCGGCCGGTGTCAGCCGGACCCAATAGAACAAGACATCTTCGACGGCGTTGAATGCGTTCGGATCGATTCGAAGTCCACGGACTACTCCACTCGTCCATGGCGAATAGCCGGTGAGCAGCGATTGCGTAAGATCCGCAACAACGATCTGCGTGCCAGGGGATGTTCTCGGCGCAACCCGGCCACCGAGACCGGGGCCGGACGGGTGATTGGCAGGATTATGAAACCACCAGATTTGGGGATCCTCGGTCGCACTTGAGTACAGTTTGAACGACAGGACTTGATACTTGCTCGAGTCGATTGGGAAATTCCGCCCGTTGCGTCCAGGGTTCAGGGCCACGTCGTACAGGCCTGGCGACAGCACCATTACGCTCGAATCATTGCCGCCATTGACGGACATCGTTGTCCCGCCGGCTCGGCATGGACCCGTCATGAAGCTAAAACTCGAAAACCCAATGCGCTCGTCTGGACGCAGGCTCATGTCCTCGGGGTTGCACATGTCCCATCGATCCCCCAGCACCTCAGTTGCGTAATCGGGTGCCGAGGCGAGTCGCGTCGGAAACCCGACCGAGATCGTTCCCTGTGCCTGCGAACTGGACGAGATCGGGGCGATCGCGCAGACGAGACCAATACCTAGCGCCATGGCGCTGAGACGTTTCAAGTAAGTCATATGTGGTGCGGGGCCGGTCTCCCTGCAGCAAAGCAAATGCCATACGTGCCGGACGACCCGCGCAGGTTCGGCGTGAAAATGCGTCGTCGCCAGGGTTTGATAGATTGGAGCGTGTCCAGTTTCCAGAGTTCGATTACAAACTTGCACACCGCGGTGTCGCCTGCTGCTCCCAGCCTTCCGTTCGGGTGCGCCAGTCTGCTGCCGTGCGAGCACCACAGGCCCGAATAGCGAATGAATCAGACGTTCGTGCGGCGCGCGCGAATGGCAGTCAGCGTATGGCGCCTGTCACGCTATCAGTCGCAGCCCTGTCTCTCCTTGCCCCTCACCATCGCCGGGTGCGACGACCAGAGACGCGCAAACGACGGCGAGACGGCGCGCTGGCTCGGAAACACCCCACTTGGAGGCCGCAGCCGTCACGCGCTCTTCATTCCGCCTGGATGTCACGCCACATACCGGTTTGTCGCCCCTCCAGGTTCTCGATTCGTTGCGTGGTGCGGGGTCGCAACCGCTGAATCGGCAAAGGCGAGCGCGATCGAGTTCGTCGCCACGGTGCATGGCGATCGAGTATCACCGCACCTCAGCGCAACAGTGCGCCTGGCTCCCGACCAGGCGCCGCAGGATCGCTGTTGGCGCAAACTGGTGCTGGACCTTCAGAATCGCGAGGAACAACAGATCGTAGTGACGCTGTCGATTCATATGGAATCCAATGGCAGTGTCGCGGCGCCGACGGCGTTTTGGGGCGAGCCGTTTCTCGAATGGCCGCGTCCGATCGGCGAGGTGCGCGGCGCACTTGGCCGCGCCGGGCATCTCGCGCGTCGCGGCAGGTTCATCGCCGCAGCACGAATGCTGCACGCGCATCTGTCCGAAGGATCCTGTCGGTCCCTGTATCAAGCCTGGTTGCGGGAGCACTCGCTGACACCGCCGATGATGACAGAGCGGCGAGAACAATCCGGCTCATTTCCATACCGGCCGCTCGTGAGCGTGGTCACCCCCGTCTACAACACGGACACGCGATGGCTGCGCGCGTGCATCGAATCCGTGAAGAGCCAGGCGTACCCCAACTGGGAGCTGTGCCTAGTGGACGATGGGTCAACCAGGGCTGAAACTCGCGCGCTACTCGGTCAGTACGAAAGCGATCCGCGCATCAAGATGAAGAGGCTGCCAACCAACGGCGGTATCGCGGCCGCCTCGAACGCCGCGCTGACGCTTGCGGAAGGGGAATTCGTCGCGTTTCTCGACCACGACGACGAGCTCACCCCGGACGCTCTGTTTGAGGTGGTCGCATTTCTGAACGACCACCGAGACGCGGACTTCATCTATTCCGACGAGGACAAACTAGAACTCGACGACACGCGGACCGAGCCGTACTTCAAGCCTGATTGGTCCCCGCAACATTTCTTGACCAACATGTACACCTCCCACCTGATGGTGGTGCGGCGCACGTTGGTCGAACGAATCGGCGGCTTCCGCCTGGGCTACGAAGGAGCGCAGGATTACGATTTAGTCCTGCGACTGATCGAATGGACCTCGCGAATTCACCATGTGCCGAAGGTGCTGTATCACTGGCGCAGGATCCCCGAGTCTGCTGCCGGGTACGAAGGCGCCAAGCCGCAGGCGCAGGACGCGGGTAGACTGGCACTACAGGATTACGCCCGCCGGAACAACTTGGACGCCGAGATCCTGCCGGGTGCGCTCAGACATCTTTATCGCGTCCGCTATCGCATCAAGGGGGAGCCCTTGATCTCAATCGTGCTGCCCGTGGTTCCTGATGTCGTCAGCAGCGATGCTCGCGCCGCGTGCGAGCGAACCCTGAGCATGCTCGCGAAGCACACCAATTATCGGTGGCTTGAAGTCGTCCTCCCCTCCGAGAAAGGTCGTCGGGCCGATCTGCTGCTGCATGTTCCACGCGGTCTGGCGGTTCGCGAGCTCCCCATTGAGGCGACGCCGATCGGCGGCCCGCTACGCCAGCAACAACAAGCCGCCGCATATGCACGGGGTGAGCATCTCCTCTTCCTCGATTGGGCACTTGAGTCGAGCGATGGCGACTGGCTCATCGCGCTTCTCGAGTTTTCGCAACAAGCGGAAATCGGTGCCGTTGGTGCGAAGCTGCACTATCCGGACGGGTCACTCAAGCATGTCGGCATCGTCTTGGGCGTGAATGGAGTAGCCGCGCCAGCATTCCATCGACATCCACGGTGGGCGTCCGGGTACTGGGGCACAGCGATTGCGGTCCGCAACTATTCGGCGGTCAGCGGGAAGTGCCTGATGACGCGACGTGATGTCTACAGCGAGGTTGGCGGGTTCGACGATGGGATGGGCGAATTCGCAGACGTCGATTACTGCCTGCGCGTGACCGACGCGGGATACCGCGTGGTCTTCACGCCGCACGCGGCTCTCGTCCACAACCAACCGGCCAGGTCGAACAGCGCTGCTGATGCCGGCGATGCGAATCAATTGCGAATGCGATGGGGGGATCGCCTCGCGCAAGACCCTTACTACAATCCCAACTTCAGTCGCAATGCGCCGGACTACGGGCTGGATCTAACGGCGAGTGCGCCGCACAAACCGTGAGCCGACGCGGATGGCGTCGCCGGGTCGACATCGAAGCAGCTGCAAGCGATTGCGTTGATCGCTTTTACGATCCGGGGGTCAGCTCCGGCTACACCGCGAGAACAATCACGTCATACACTTCCGTTCCGTACAACGAGAGGTCGAGTTCCTTCAGGTGCCGAAAGCCGGCATCGCCGTCCGTGCGGGAAAACCAGACCAGTCCCGCGGTGCCCGTGAACTCTCCGTCATCGCCCGGATTTTCAATAGTGCCGAGGCTGCGCGAGCCTCTTCGACCGCGGCTCACACCTGCGACACCGGTGCCGTCCGCCGCCATCGCCAGGCCACGGGCGTAAGCTTCCACCCCGAATGCATCCCCGCGAACCAGGCTGCGAATCCGCGCACGCCTCGATTCGACGATGTATAGATCGTTGTGTCCGACGGCGAGACTGTGCGGGTGCTCGATACCCCGCCATGCGATCTCGCCCGAGTGCAGATCGACGGCCATCGACCGCCGTGCTCCAGCGCTGTCCCTGCTTGGGACCGAAACGGAGCAGAGCAGCCGTCCATCGACAGGCAGGATCGAATTGAGGTGGTGGGTGTCGGCTCCCGCAGGAGTTGCTCGCCACACGACTTCGGTGGCGCCCGCCGTACTGCCGCGCGGCAGCCGGCGCACTTCATCCGTGCCCGTCGATACCAGATACGTATCTCCATCGATCACCGCGACCGAATGCACGTCCTTCACGTTCTCGGGATACCCGACGTCGAGTACGGAGCACGTGCGCCGATCGAGTACGCTCAGGATCGTCCGGCCATCCACCGCGGTCGCCACGCAGTGCACCGTATCCTCACCGACCCACACACCGGTACACCCGGCCAGCGATTCATCCGGCATACCGATGTCGAGCCAGCGGATCTCGTCGTTCGCATCATCGATGAGGAGCAAACCCGTGGAGCGCGGTTGCGGAAGGTTGCACAGAGAGACGAGTAGCCGCATCAGTGTCCGACTTGCGCCTCGAACAATCCGCACAAGGCCAGTTCCTGGAGTATCCACTCGGTGGCTACGTCGGGCGCCATCGCGGTCCCATCGACGACGATGTCGGCGTCGGTTGGCGGTTCGTAAGGATCGGAGATGCCGGTGAACTGCGGCAGCACGCCCGCCCGCGCCTTGGCGTAGAGGCCTTTGTGATCCCGTTCTTCGCAGACGGCTAACGGGGTTGCGACGTGGACAAGCAGAAGCCGCCCACCGGCCCGATCATCGCCCGGACCTTCCGCCGGGCGTCGTCGTACGGCGCGATCGCCGCACAGATCGCGACGCCGCCGTGTCGCGTGATCTCGGACGCCACGAAGCCGATCCGCTGAACGTTCAGGTCGCGATGTGCCTTCGAGAAGCCGAGCTCCGAGGTCAGGTGCTGTCGCATGAGGTCGCCGTCGAGGAGCGTCACCGATCGGCCGCCGTCGGCAAGCAGACGCACGAGCAGGATGTTTGCAATCGTCGACTTGCCCGCGCCGGAGAGGCCATTGAAGAAGGCCTGGGGCGACGCTACCCATGAATAGGAGATACGCGTGACAGAGGAGCTTGAGGCGAAGCTCCTATAACGATCAACGCGCAGGTGCACTGGTTTTCTGAGGCGTCAATTAGACGCACGCGATGACGATATCCGGGCGCATTACGACATCTTGCGCAGCACGATGATCGACTCGATCCCGTTTCTCAGGAACAGCTCCAACTCGAACTGCACAATCGGCCGAAGAGCGTGCAGCAGTTCGAGTAGTTCAGGTGCGCTCCAGACGTGAAAGTGAATGCTGTACTTCATGTCGATGAGATGTTGGGTCTCCGCGTCTACGTGGGACGGATCCGTCTGTTTGTTCACCAGACGCGTCCATTCTTCGTAGTGCTGGCGCTTTGACCACTCCGGGCCTTCGGAAAAATCACGCAGTACGTGATTGACCGTCGTGCTCGGCCGGTCCACATCGAACGTAAACCGTTTATCGGGAACGGCCATGAACAAGATCCCGCCCGGCTTCAGTACCCGAAGCAAATTTTGAAACGTCAACAGCGGATTCTCGCAATGCTCAATGAAGTGATTGGCTATCACGAAATCGTGCATCGCGTCGGCTATTGTGGCCAACGTTTCACCATCGTCAACGATCTCGGTTTCGACCAGCGGTTGGTTGACCAGCTCAGGATAGTGGCGGCGAAGCTCGGCGACTTTCATCCGATCGACATATGTCACGCTGGCTGCCCGGGGCACCATCAGCGGGTGATGAAGTGCACCGATTTCGATGCCGGCGCCATGTAAGAACGCGGCGGCGATCAGCCGGCGGGTCTCTTCGCTCGTTGACCCGAATGGCGATACACGTTCGGAAGCGAGGCGCCGCCGAATAAAGCGCCGTGTTCGCTGTAGGAATGTCGCAAACGCCATGGCATCGTGAAGCTTATCGCAACCGTTTCGCTTCATGGTCCTTTCGCGCATGGCTCTTCATCCCGCGCGGCCGCCGCGGTCCTCGTGTGGCGCGCCAGAGTGAGCCGTCAAATCAGATTCAGTTCTGCGCAAGATTGGCGATCACAGCGCATGGTATAGTCTCGCGAATGTCCATGGATCAATCGACGGCTGACAACGCCAGCTTGATCCCGCCAGCTGCGATGCTCATCGATGGTTCGTCGTCTGCGCAGCAGTTTGTTGATTTTGGAGAGGGCTTCGTCCGAAACATCCTCATCCCCCGCGCTGGACTGCAGCCCGCCGATGTGTTTCTGGACCTTGGCTGTGGCAATGGGTCGGTCGCCCGCGCGCTAACGACCTGTCTTGCCCCCCCCGGCCGCTATGAGGGTCTCGACATTCACGCCGAGAGCATTCGATGGCTCCAGGAGCATTACCGTGAGCGATCAGGGTTTCGTTTTAGTCACGCAAATGTCTATAACAAGATGTACAACCCCGCCGGATCTCTCACAGCGAGTGCGTATCGGCTTCCGTACGCAGACGGCACCTTCAGCATGGCGCTCCTCAAGTCAGTGTTCACCCACATGTTGCCCGAAGATGTCAGGTCCTACCTTCGGGAGCTGAGTCGAGTGCTGCGTTCCGGCGGCCGTGCCGTCACGACGTACTTCCTGCTCAACGACGAGTCTCGTTCGTTTGTGGAGCACGGCAAGGACGAAATCAAGATGCGATTCGATTGGGAAGGAGACTCAGGCTGCCGCGTCGCCAATCCCCAGATGCCCGAAGAGGCGACCGCCCACGACGAACAGCGCATCAGGTCGTATGCTGCCGAGGCCGGGTTCAGCGTTTTTGAGATGACTTTCGGCAACTGGTGTGGACGGCCAAGTCTTCTCGGCCTTCAAGACCTCGTGATCCTCATCAAGCTTTAAACAACTGGGCTTTCAAGGATCGTTGAGCGACGGGTCCTTCTTCAGCCGCTCGGCTGACTCGCACTTCGCGTGCGAGCCCCCGCGACAAGCCAGTACGGCGAAGCATCTGTGGCGACGGCGCGTCCTGCACCAGGACCCTCGTCATCCGGAGGATCTCTTCGGCGGCGCTGTCCCACGTCCAATCGGGTCCGGTTCTGCCCTCGCCGAGAACGTGTCCCTCAGGTAAACAGCCTCGCTCCAGTTCGTTAAGCAGACCGATTAGTTCCCGCTCTGTGGAAAAGGTGAGCAAACGTCCTGGCCCGCGGTACTCCGCGGCAATTTCGTCGACGAGCGACGAGGCGCGGGCGATAACCGTCCGGCCATAGGAAAGACCTTCGACGATGGGCAATCCGAATCCCTCATAGAAGGACGGAAAGATGATCGCCTCGGCCCGGGCGAATGACGCCGCGATTGTTTCTTCCTCGAGGTTGCCACTGTCGAATCGCGTCACATTGGACGTGCGTGGCTGATCGCGATCACCGAGAACAACGAGAGGCTTTCGAGGGAACGAACGTGAGAGCAGGTCGACGGTGGGAGCGACGTGCTTGTGATGATAGCTGTTGCCGACGACGAACCAGTAGGCCGTGGACGAGCGGCGCACCGAGACGGGTCGGGTATAGTCGGCCGGATCGAGCGACAATCGGCACGTCCGCCGATGAACACTCTCCCGGCAGCAGAAACGGTTCTCGAAGCGATGCCTGGAGAAATCGGAAATAAACAGCAGACCGTCCGCTTCGCTGGCAATGTACTGCCACACTGCGTCCAGTCCGTCGGGCGCGCTGTAGGCGATATCCCATGCAATCGTGTCGAGGATCCAGAACACCGTCACTCCCGCCACGCGCTCGAGCGACTCGACCTCCGAGCTGCGCCACGGCTGAGAAAGTCGAAACCCGGCGGCATATGTGGACTCGGGAGTGACGTCGTGAAGCCTCCATTTTGGAAATCGCCGATCGAGCGCATGAGCCTCGATTGCGACTGAGTTGGCCCATACGCCGATGCGGCGATCCGGACGCGCGCGATACAAGGCGTCGCAGATGGAAAGAATGACCCGTGAAGTGCCGTTCGCAACGGTGCCCAAATTCCTGGCATCGAGCAGTAGAGAGTCTGGCGCGTCGGCGATGGCCGCCAGGATCCGCTCACCATTCCGTGCGTCAGCTCCACTCGCGCGCCCCGCGAGTTGCGTCAACTCCGGATACGTGGCTTGCAGGGACCGCATCCCGACAGCACTGCATTCGATAGACGAGGGTGGGGACTGTAGGTCGACAACGACCTTGTTGCAGAGCACCGTCCGAAATCCGGAACGCCGAATACGAATCGCAAGCTCCGCGAGCGCGTCCCCAAATTCCCGTTCAACGTCGCCGAGCGATCCGAGGTTTGCTGCTACTTCGCGACGGAACAGCATGCAAGGGGCGAGACTCTCTGTCAGCACACGGTAGTCGGTGAGTGACGCCAGCACACCGCGGGGAATAGAGGCGAGAACCGTCCCGAAGGGCTCCGTAATGAGAATCCTGCCCGCTTGATCATCTGAGAATCGCGGTATGCCGACGCCGAACAGCGGATCTTGAGAGAGCGCTTCGAGCAGCGCGCCGATCGCTTCGCATCGCGGGTACGCACCCGTCGCCAGCACGAGCAGGTGCGCGTTCGAGTTGGTGGCAATGTCAAACGCCCATTGGCAGGCTTGCGTCGTGGATACTCCGGAAACCACGGTCCATCCCGGAGGCATGGTCACGTCCGATGCTGAGTTGAGGCGAACAATCGCGCGGGTCACGATTCCCCCGAGCCTGTCGGCGCGCGCGTGTACGGCAATTCCGTGTGCCACCTGGTCGGGCGCCAGGTGTGACAAGTCGACGAACGCGGCGATCGCATCCATCAAGAACCCTGACTCGCCTCGGCGTAATCTGTGCGAGCAAAGAATTTCGCTAGCCGGTCATCCAAGTCCCTGTAGACCACCTCCGGGGAAAGCTGACGAGCGATTGCGGCAATTGCAGCCGAATCGAAAGGAGACTCCGTCTGTTGAAGCCGTCGGGCGAGTTCCTGGGCGAAATTGCGCCAATCAGCCGCCTCGTAGACGAACTCGTTCAGCCTGTCCGGCAATCCATCGCGGTTGTGCGGCCAGCCCACTACCGGCCTGAGGTGCGCGAGCGCTTCGATGGTCTTGATTTTGAGACCCGTACCCGCAATCGCAGGATTGATGACGACGCGCGCGGTGCGGTACTCGGCCCTTAGATCTGGCACATATCCAAGGGCAGCAACTGCGGGCTCCCCTGGTGGCGCTGCCCGGCCGACACCGCCGGCGATTCGCAGTTGCGCGTCGGGCACCTGTTCGAGGACGTCTGGCCAACAAAAGCGCAGAAAATCTCTGAGCCCGGTCACGTTTAAGAGGTTGCCCGATCCGGCGAGGAGTACGACTGGCCGATTCGGCCAGTCGGCGCTCTCGACGACCGTCGCATCCACTCCGGTTACCAGCACTTCCCGATGGGGCACGAGCGCCTTGAGAGTCGTGGCCTCGTCGGACTGGATAGCGATAATCACGTCGGCCCGATTGAGGCGTTTCGCCTCATCGGTTGGACTCAGCGCTCCATCCGGTATGCCATACGCCACAATATTGGAGCCTTTCTGCGAGAACACATCGTGAGTGTCGACGATGCGAAGGGCATTTGGCCCTAGCTTGTCGAAGAAGCGCGTCATGAAGATGTACTCCGCGACGACGGCGACACGCCCGAGCGATCGCGCCAGTGCGAGAGCCGTCGTCTCGACGACATCGTGACAAAATGCGCGATCCGCTTCCTGGAAATTCGACGTGAATCCGGCTTCGACGCCTTGGTCGGCGTTGTAACGATCGACTACCCCGCTCAGCACGTCAGGACAGTCGCGAAGAAGGAAGGTTACCTTGCCGTCCCTGTCGCACTTGACGACGTTGCCGTACGTGTCCGCGAGGCGCTCGAAGGCTGCGGGTGCCATTGGTTCGTTGGGCAACGGCGCGAGTACCAGCACGATGCGATGTCCGCGGCTCTGCAGATGATCGAGCATCCGAGCCACACGATATTCGTTTCCCGCGCGCACGGGCCACGGCGACACATGGCTGACACACAGCACAGTTGGTGGCGCAGAAGAGGCGCCTGACGGTCGCATTGTCGGCGATGGTCTCTCCATGTCCGGCGACGGCAGGTCCGACACTGCTGGTCTGCGGCTTTCTGCCAGGCGGCTTTCGATGAAATGACGCAGCGGATCGATACCAGCGTTCTTGACATCCGGATGGCGTTGTAGGTACTCAGCGTTCGAGAAAGAGGACGAGGGATCTCTGCCCTCTTTCCAGCCGTACTCAACGTAGTGCACGAGAGGGTTGCAGACGCCGGCCACCTCGGGATACCGGGTGAGATACCACGCTGGATCGAACCATGGCACAGGCTGCACGTCTTCTCGGTGACCGTTCTGAAGGAAGTGCACGAGAGGATTGATGCCGTGCGTCCGCAGACTATCAACCTGCTCGAGGTAGAAGCTGGTATCAAAGAGCGGGTGAGGATCCACGTCGTCATCGAAGGCGCGATTCAGATAGTGCTGAAGGGCGTTGTCTCCGCGAGCCCGCACGTCTGGCCGCTGCTGCCAATAAAATCTGACGTCAAACAATGGATGGGGGGAGCGACCCTCAGTCGCGCCACACCGCACGAAGTGCGCAAGCGGGTTGGCGGAGCCAATCTCGGGGTTTTTTGCCAGGTAATAGCCCGTGGAAAACAGCGGATGCGGATCAGCCTTTCCCTTTGCGGCGTTAACGAGGTAGTAAACCAGCGGATTCCAGCCCGATCTGATCAGGTCTGGGCGTTGCCGCAAGTAGAACAGCGTGTCAAACAGAGGGTGAGGCGAGGCGAACGTGTCCGCGCCCGTTTTCAGGAAATGATCAAGCGGGGCGGCGACGGCGTCGGGACACTGCGCAATGTAATGCGCGGAATCGAAAAGACTGGAGGCCTCCACGAGTGCGCGCTGCACGGTCAGCGGCCGGAACAATGCCCGCAGCGCCTGGCGCGGATGTGCGGCGAGGTTACGGCGACTCAAACCAGCAGGTCGAAGGCGCGCACTGATTAGTTGCCGTGATCGCCGGCGCGCCCATTCGCGTGCCTCGCGGGACATCCTGCCCGCCAATGTTCCGTCCGGACGTGGGTTCGTCCCGGCTGTCTCAATCAAGAACCTTCGGCGATCAAGTTCGGCCGACTCGAGGTCAGCTTGTATTCGACGGCGCCTGCTCTCGCGCGCGAGGTCTGCCGCTGTCCGAGCCTGGACCTCGAGACGCGCCGCACGGTCGACCTCTGCCTCGACGCGCTGGTTGGCGAGGTCGCGTTCGTGTGCGGCCTGGGCTGCACGAACTGTTTCGGCTTCGCGGCGCCGCAGCTCATCGCTTAGCTCCGCCCGAACGTGTTCGGCCTCGAGGTGCTGCGTCCACAAGTCTCCGATCGTTGAGAAGACCCGCTGGACATCGGCTGCGTCATCTCCGGATGGCGGCAGCGAGGTGAGCCACTCAATATCCGGTTTCCGGCTGCGGCCCACCGCCAGCACGCCCAGCCCATGTCCGTGACTGAACGTGAATGAAGGATAGCGCTCGCGCACTTCGTCCCAGTAGCGCCAGACCCCGAAGTCTCGTTCGCGAACATTGACATCGTGGAAGAGCACCACACTACGGTCGCTCAACTTCGGGAGCCATGATTCGAAGTCATGGCGCACGCCATCGTAGGTGTGCAGTCCATCGATGTGCAGGGCATCGATCGACGCATCGGAAAAGTGGGCCAACGCTTCGTCGAATGTCGATCGAATCAGCCTGGAGAAGCCGCCGAAATGACGATTGTGAAAAGCCGACCACTCGGCGAAGACATCCTCGCCGTAAAAACCGGCATGCTCGTCGCCTTTCCAGGTATCGATCGCGTAGCAGGCAGTCTCGATACCGAGCGTCTGGACCGCCTGGGCAAATGCGCTGTAGCTCAGCCCCGAGTGCGTGCCGAGCTCGACCAGCGTGCGTGGTCGCAGAGCATCGATGAACCAAAACGCGAAAGGAATGTGTCCGGCCCAACTCGGAGGCCACGCGAGCCTCGTCGGGCGGGCAAAGATGGTTTTGCGGAGGAGCCGCGTCTCGAATGAGCCTCGAAGGTCCATTTCCGCGGTTAGAATACACCTGCACGCGGCCACGGAATACGGGGCCGCGGGGTCACGTGTCGACGACGGAGGCTATTCTCGATATAGGGGTTCGGGAGTCGTCCAAAGGCGTCAAAGATAGCGTTGCTGCCTGTCTTCAACCATGGGTTCTTCG
>Ga0308176_10001771_pt1 | contig 13586 bp, 11 predicted proteins | sample PhyCR2_3_FD_203890 | JGI IMG/M metagenome (GOLD analysis project Ga0308176, IMG submission 203890) | Soil microbial communities from UC Gill Tract Community Farm, Albany, California, United States - DLSLS.C.R2 | ecosystem: Environmental > Terrestrial > Soil > Agricultural land | place: USA...
GGTGTGCGCTTTTTATCTGGTGCGCGAGCTCACCGGGTCTGACTTCGCCGCGGTCGTCGGCGGGACGACGTACGGGATGAACGGCTTTCTCATGGCCCACCTCGGCCACGTCGCCTTCATCCAGGCCGCGGCGTGGCTGCCGCTACTGTTGCTCGCCGTCGCTCGGCTGAGGCGCGGGTGGAGCGCCGGGTGGTTCGCCGCCGGCGCCGCCGCGGTGGCGCTGGGCGTCTTCGGCGGGCACCCGCAGATTGTCGTGTATTCCCTGGGCCTGGCGGCGGCGTACGCGGTGGTCTGCGGCCGCGGGGCGGCGGGCGCGCGCTATTACCTCTGGGTCGGCGCCTTGGTCGCGGCCGGATTGGCGTTGTCGGCCGTCCAACTGCTCCCCGCCGCCGAACTTGCCGGCCGCACGCCGCGGGTGGAATTGTCCTTCGAATTTTTCTCGGTGCCGGCCATGAGCTGGCGTCACCTGATGACCATGATCTTCCCGTACCTGTACGGGGGCTCGCGCAGCGACATTTACCCCCACAAGGGCTGGCGCGGCGCCGGGGGGTGGGAGATCACTGCCATGGTCGGCTACGCCGGGGTCCTCCCGTTGCTGCTGTGGGGCGTGGCGGTGGCGCGGCAGGGGCGCCGCCGTGAAGTCTGGTTCTGGTCCGCCGTCGGCGTCCTGGCCGCCGTGGCGGCACTGGGGCCGAACACGCCATTGGCCAGGGTGCTCTTTCACCTGCCGGTGTACCGGCGGTTTCGCACGCCGACGCGGCATTTCCTGGAATTCGGGATGGCCGTGTCCGTACTGGCGGGGTTTGGCGCGGCGGCGCTGGGCGAGACGACGCCCCGGCGCAGGCGGGCGGTCGTGGGCGCATTCGCATTGCTCGTGCTGGGGACGCTCGCCGTGGCGGTGGGGCTTCGGTCGCCGTTGGCAGAGCAGTTCAAGGCAATCGGCGTGGAGGGGTGGTCGGTGGCGCCGTGGCGCAATGCCGCGATCGGGGTGCCGCTGGTCGTGTCGGCGTGCGCGGCGGGGGTGGTCGGCTCCTGGGGGAGGCTGCCGCGTGCCTGGGGCCGGCCGCTGTTGATGGCGGTGCTGCTCGCCGACCTGTCCAGCTTCGCCTGGTTCTGCGAGTGGCGCTTCCGGACCGAGCCTCGATCGCTGCTGGAGGCGCCGGCCAACTACGCGCGTTACCGTGGGCAACTGACCGCAGGCCGGCAAAGGATCTTCACGTACCGCGGCGAGGCGGCGACCGTGGACGAAGCCCAGCCGTGCGTGTCGGCGCTGTGGGGGTTGGACAACGCCAGCGGGAACAACCCGCTGCTGCTGAGCGATTACATGGAGTTTCTCAGCCTCGACCTGGCCGGCCTCGGCCACCCGTCGCTGCCCGGCGCGGGGGCGAATGCCGCGCTGGACCTGCTGGCGGCGCGGTATGCGATCGGCCCTTCGCAGCAGGCGCTGGACGAGGAGGTCGTGTCCGTCGCGGGGCGCAGGTGGTGGGGGCGGGATTTGCCCATCGACCTGCCGCGCGCCGACGCGCCGGCGGGGGTGCTGCTGCGCGTGCCGGACGTGGCGGCAAGCGAGGTGGACCTGGTGACGATGCTGGTCGGCGCGCCGGCGCTGCAAGACGGGCGGGAGGTGTTGCGCGTCGTGGTCGAGACGGCCGACGGGCGCGAGCTGCCGCTGTCGCTGCGGGCCGGCGAGCACACCTCCGACTGGCTGTGGGCCCGGCCGGACGTGCGGCCGATGATGCGGCACAAACAGGCGCGCTTGTTCGTCGAACCGGCCCGACCCGCGGGGGCGCCGGGTGATTTGTACCAGGCTTCGCTGGCCGTCGGAGGTCCCGCCGGCGTGCGGGTGAGACGGCTGCGGCTGGAGTGGGCGGCGGCGCCGGGCGTGCGGGTGATCGTACCCAAGGTGACCCTGTCCGACGCCGCCGGCGGCACGGCGTTTGTAATTCAGCCGTTTCACGAATGGGTCGGCGGGGAGTGGCGGTACGTCGAGACCGTTGGCACGGGGGAAGTGTATGAGAACCTGCGGGCACGGCCGCGGGCGTGGCTCACGCACCAAATCGCGCAATTGCCGCCCGCGGGCGTGCTGTGGGCGGTCCGGCAAAGGACCTTGCCGGACGGGCGGCCGTTCGATCCCGCGGCGACGGCGCTGGTGAGCGAAAACAACGCCGAATTCGAAGCGGTCCACGGCGGCGATGCGGGCGACGAGGTGCGCCTGACGAAAGCGGTCGGGGGCTCCATGGCGGTGCGGGTGAAGACCGGATCGGCGGGGCTGCTGGTGCTCAGCGACGTGGACTATCCGGGGTGGACCGCCACCGTGAACGGCCGCCCGGCGGTCGTGCACCGGACCGATTACGTGCTGCGCGGCGTCGTCGTGCCGGCGGGGGAGAGCGTGGTCAAATTGAAGTATCGTCCGATGCGCCTGTACGCCGGCGGGGTCGTCAGCGTCGTGGCGGCGCTGGTCCTGGCGGGTGTGCTTTGGCGGGGAAGGCGTCGGCGGATCGTTGAACGACCGCCGTCGGCGTCCGCTTAGGTGACGCCGGCGTCCGGCCCCATGACTTCAATGCGGTTGCCGTCGGGGTCTTCGGTGAAGAAGCGGTTGATGTCCCGGATCTTGTACTTGCGTTCCCAGAGTACGGGGTAGCCGGCCGATTCGATCGCCGCGGCGGTGGCCTCGATTTCGGAGACCCAGATCGCGAAGTGACGGCGGCTGGGCGGGTCGGACTGGTCGCGGCCGATGATGTGCAGGTCCAGGTTGCCCAGGCGGTACCAGCAGCCGGGGAAGTCGAACGACTCCGGCCGCGGGACCTCGCGGAGGTGCAGGACGCCTTCGTAGAAGGTACGGGCGCGCGCGACGTCGGCAACGATGACGGCGACGTGCTCCATTTTTTCGACGCGGTGGTTGTTCATGTCCGGCGGGCGGCCCGACGCCGCCCCTACCTGGGTCCAAGGCTGACCACGGTCATCGGGTCAAAGGGGAATTCCTTCATGAGCTGGCGCATCGACTCGGGCGTGACGGCCATCAGCGTGTTCATGTCCTGCTCGAGCGAGCGGTACTCGTGGTTGTAGATCCACTGCCCGCCGATCGAGCGCATCCGGCCGAGCGGCACTTCGCCTTGGAGCACCAGCGACGAGGCGATCTTGTTCTTGGCGCGCTCGACCTCGTCGCCGCTCAGGTCTTCCTTCACGCGCTGCAATTCGGCCATGGCGATGTCCATCGCCTTTTGCGTGCGGTCGGGCTCGGTCGTGAGGGCGAAATAGTACGACCCGCATGCGTCGTGCGGGTAGAAGCCGAAGTCGGCCTCCTCGGCGATGGCGTTGTCCACCAGAGCCCAGTAGAACCGGGAGCCGTCCGAATCGCCGATCACGTCGGCCAGCACGCGGGCGGCAAAGCGCCGCTCGTCCTGCGCGCTGGGCCCGGGCGTCATGCCCATGGTGTACTGGCGGTTCAGTTTCGGATCGGCAAGCGCCACCTTTTGCGGCTTGTACAGCGGCGCCGGCTGGTCGCGCGGGGCCTCCACGCGCGGCCAGGAGCCCATGTACTTCTCCGCCAGGCGCACGATCTCGTCAAAATTCAGACACCCCGAGGCGACCAGCACCATGTTCCCCGGGCCGTAGCGGCGCCGGAAGTATTCCGCCATCTGGTCGCGCTGGAGCTTCTGAATGCTCTCGGCCGGACCGAGAATACTCATCGACAGCGGGTGGTTGCCGAAGTGCATCTCCATCAGCTTCTCGTAAACCCGGTGACCGGGGTCGTCGAGGTACATCGCGATCTCTTCCAGGATCACCTTCTTCTCGGTATCGAAGTCGCCGTTGCGGATCGCCGGCCGAAGCAGATGCGACAGGTGCTCGACGGCGCGCTCGGTGAATTCCGGCAGGACGTTGGCGTAATACGCCGTCATCTCCTGGCTGGTGAAGGCGTTGTAGCGGGCGCCGATCTCGTCGAAGATCCGGTTCACGTCCTCCCACGAGTACTTCTCCGAGCCCTTGAACATCATGTGCTCGAGGAAGTGCGAAACGCCGTTGATGTTGATCTCCTCGTCGCGCGAGCCGGTTTTAACGAAGAGCCCGACCGCGATCGAATGTGCGTCGGGGTTCACCTCGGCGACGACGTCAAGGCCGTTCTTGAGCTGCGTATGGTGGAAGGTCAGGGGCATAAGGATTCGGGGTCGGGGTTGCGGGTTCAGGAAATCAGGGACGGGGGATTATAGGGGGACGGGCACGGGCTGCGAAGGGGCGAGTGAAACCGGTTGACAGGGGCTGGGCGCCGCCGGAGACTCGCGGGCGCACTTCACCTTTGCCGAGCGGCGTGCCCATGCGAATCCGGATTGTTCAATCGCTGAGGTTTGTTGCGCTGGCCCCGGCGGCGGTGGTGTTCGTGGTCGCACTGCTGGACCTGCCGCTGAGTTACCTTTCGCCGCACGGGTATCGCTCCAGCAGCCCGGGCAACGTTCCGGAAGATCCGTCCGCCGTCATTCGCGGGAGAACGTTTCTGTACACGTCGGACAGGGGCCTGGTGTACCTCGGGTGGGACGCCACGACGGCGCCCGCAGCCAAGCTTACGCGCAGCTCGCAGCCGACGGGGCGGCTCTGGCCGGCGGATATTCCGCCGTACCGCTTCCGCCGCACGCTGGGGTTTTGCCTCGCGTGGCGGGCGACGTCGACGCCCTACAACGGCGTGAGCATCGCGTTGGCGTTTCCGCACTGGTTTGGGGTGCTGATCGCGGCGGTTCCGCTGCTCCCGTCGGTCCTGCGTTACCGCCGCTCGCGGCTGGTCCTCCCGGGAGGATTCCCGGTCCAGCCCCCCATCGCATTCACGCAACCCCCGCCGCCTGACGCAACCGCGGCATCCCCACTCGGCTGATTATTTCCCCCAGCCGCTCGCCCTCCCGCGCTTCTTTCTCGAAAAAGCACACGACTTTCTCGACGACCTCCAGCGCCGCTTCCGTCGTGATCTCCTTGTCCGTCAACTCCCGCGAGAGCCGCGGGCAGGTGCCGCACATTCCGCCGACCATGATTCGCCAGCCGCCGGCGCCGCCGATCAGACCGATGTCCTTGACGCCGACCTCCGAGCAGTCGTTCCCGCAGCCCGAGACGCCCATCTTCATCTTGCCGGGCAGTTTTCGCCCGTGGTAGCGCCGGTCGAGCTCCATGCCGACACCGACCGCGTCCTGCCGCGCCCGGCGGCACCAGTCCAGGCCCGGGCAGACCTTGACGCTGCGGACGACCGTGCCGGTCATGTGCCCGGGGCGCTCGCCGCCGAGCATCGCCCAGGCGGCTTCAACGTTCCCTTCGAGCAGGCCAACGATCGCGATGCGCTGAGCGCCGGTGCACTTGAGCGTCCCGCCGAACTTCTCGGCAACCTCGGCGATCTTGCGCAGCATCTCCGGCGTCACCAGCCCGCAAGGCAGGTGCGGCGTGATCGCGTACGTGCGCCCGTCGCGCTGCAACACCACGCCCTTTTCGCCGTCCTTCAACACGCAACGTCTCCTCTGGACCGGCCACTATCCGGCGGTCCAATATAGGACAATATTGTCCTTTATTCTACGCTATCGGCCCGCAAAGCCAAGAAGATTCGCGCTATAATCCGCGAAATGTCGAGCGGATCACGTAAAAAGGTGGTCGTGGCAATGAGCGGCGGCGTGGACAGTTCCGTCGCCGCGGCGATTCTCCTGCGCGAAGGCTACGACGTGGTGGGCGTTTTCATGCGCCTGGGCTCCCCTCAGGGCGTCGGCGAACCGGCGGAATCCTGCGACACCACCGGCAAGAACAAGCAGGGCTGTTGCTCGGTGCTCGATGCGGCTGATGCCCGGCGAGTGGCCGGGATGCTGGGGATTCCCTTTTACGTGTTGAACTTCGAGGAAGATTTCGGCCGGGTGATCGACTATTTCGTCGCCGAATACAACCGCGGCCGCACGCCCAATCCCTGCGTGCGCTGCAACGACTGGCTGAAGTTCGGCAAGCTCGCCAGGTACGCCGAGGCGGTCGGCGCCGACTACGTCGCAAGCGGCCACTACGCCCGCGTCGGCATCGATCCGACCACCGGCGAAAAGGCGCTCTTGCGCGGCCTCGACCACCGCAAGGACCAGAGCTACGTCCTCTTCGGCATGAGCCGCCCGGCACTGGACCACACGCTCCTGCCGATCGGCGGCTACGAAAAGAACGAGGTCCGGCGCGTTGCCGAGGAGCTGAAACTGCCGGTCTTCAACAAGCCCGATTCGCAGGAAATCTGCTTCGTCCCCAACCAGGACTACGCCGGCCTGGTGCGGCGGCGCTCCCCCGGAGCATTCGCGGAAGGCGAGGTCGTCACCGGCGACGGCAAACTCGTCGGCCTTCACGAAGGCCACCAGCATTTCACCATCGGCCAGCGAAAAGGCGTCGGCGTGGCGATGGGTTACCCGCTCTACGTCGTCAACATCGACCCCGCGGAGAACCGCGTGACCCTCGGGGCGAAAGAGGAACTGCTGAAAAGCGGCCTCGCGGCGAATCAGATCAACCTGCTGAGTTCGCGCCTTCGGCCGGGCGTGGAGGTGCGGTGCGCCGCCAAAATCCGCTACAACCACCCGCCGCAGCCGGCGGCGGTGCGCGTTACCTGCGGGGACGAAATTACGGTCCACTTCGACGAGCCGCAGAGCGCGATCACGCCCGGCCAGGCCGTGGCGTGCTACGACGGAGACGTGGTTCTCGGCGGCGGGTGGATCGAGCGTGCGCTATAGCGGAAGGTGAATGATGGACCTGAAACTCCGAGGCAAGCGGGCATTGGTCACGGGCTCTACCGCCGGGATCGGCTTGGCCGCGGCGGAGGTGCTGGCGCGCGAAGGCGCGGCGGTCGTCGTTAACGGCCGCACAGATGATCGTGTCCGCCGCGCCGTCGAGCAGGTCACGCGCGCGGCGCCGGGCGCCGACGCCCGCGGCGTGGCGGCGGACCTGGGCACCGCGGCCGGTTGCCGCGCGTTGACCGACGCCGTCCCGGACGTGGACGTCCTGGTGAACAATCTTGGCATCTTCGAGCCGCGGGCATTTCAGGAAATATCCGACGAGGACTGGCTGCGCATGTTCGAAGTCAACGTGATGAGCGGCGTGCGGCTGACCCGGCACTACCTCCCCGGCATGAAGCGGCGGAACTGGGGCCGTATCGTGTTCGTCTCCAGCGAATCGGCCGTGCAGATCCCCGCGGAAATGATCCACTACGGCATGACCAAGACCGCCCAGGTCGCGATCGCCCGCGGCGTGGCCGAGACCACGACCGGGACCGGCGTCACCGTGAACAGCGTGCTCGCCGGGCCTACCAAGTCCGAAGGCGTCGCGACGTTCGTCGAACAAATGGCGGCGAGCCGCGGGGTCGGCTCGGCGGAAATGGAGCGGGAGTTCTTCCGCACCGCGCGACCCACCTCCCTGTTGTGGCGTTTCATCACCACCGACGAAGTCGCCAACCTGATCGCCTACCTCTGCGGCGAGGGCGCCGCCGCGACCAACGGGGCCGCGCTTCGCGTCGACGGCGGCGTGGTGCGCGCCGCGCTGTGACGCGGATTACGGCCAATCCAACCCCGCCCCAGGCCCCCGTCCCGTTGACTTGATCGGCAGGGGGGCGACTATATTGCCCCTATGAGCAGGATCCTCGTCGCCGTCAGCAGCCCGTGGGCCGCCCAGAAGGTGGTCGAGACGGTCGGCGACATGGCGCGGCGGCTCGGTGCCGAGGTGCTCGTCTGCCACGTGTCGCGGCCCAGCGCCGGGCAGATGCGCGAGCAGGAGCAGGCGGACGGCGAGGCGGCCATCAGCCAGTTCCGCGAGAAGCTTTCCGAAAAAGGCGTGGTCGTGCAGACGCTGCTGATGTTCAGCGACGACATCGCCCGTGCCATCCTCAACACCGCCGCCGAGCGCGGCGTGACGCTGATCGTGCTGGGGCTCACGGGCAAGAACATCTTCGCGCGCCTCCTGGCGGGGAACGTGCCGGTCGAGCTGATCAAGAACACGAAAATCCCCGTGCTCCTGCTCCCGCCGGACTGGAATGCAACCGTGTGAAGGGGGATTTGCCGGGTGAGGGGGGTTACACGGGAACGGCTGATTCCGCCGGCGAAGCAGCAAGCGGCGGGTGTTCATGCGGCCAAGGCAATCCGGATTCTAACCGGCAGTCCGCGGGGGTGTCGTAAACGTTGGAGTGCCCGCGATGAAGTGCGCTATTTTCTGTACGGTTGCCGCCCTTTGCGCCGCCCCGTTGTGCGCGCCGTTGTGCGCGGCGCCCGCGCCTTCGACCGCGCCGGCCGCGAACGATCCCGGCTCGGCGGCGACCGCGCGCCTCGCGGTGGAGGAAGGCGTGCGCCGCTCGCTGGCCATCCTCCGCGACCCCAATCTCAGCCGGGCCGAGAAGAGCCAGCGCATCGGCCAGATCGCAGACGACGCGATCGATTTCGAAACGGTCTCGCGCCTCGCGCTGGGCCCCCCGTGGAAGCAGTTGACCGACGCCCAGAAGGAGGAATTCGTCCGCGAATTCCGCAAGCACGTGGTCGCCATCTGCGCCCACGCCCCCGACGGCTACCGTGACCAGCAGGTCGAAGTGGCCGGCGACAAGCAGGAGGAGCGCGGCGACTGGACCGTGCATACCCGCATCCTCGGCAAGCAGGACGACGGCACGCCCAAGGAAACCGGGCAGGTTGACTTCCGCCTCCGCCGCCGCGACGGCCGCTGGCGGATCATCGACCTCAACCTCGAAGGCATCAGCATCGCCGCCAACCTGCGGGCGCAGTTCCAGGCGATCATCTCCAACGGCGGGATCGACCGCATGTTCCAGGTGCTGCGGCAGCGGGACGAGGCGCACGAGAACGCCGACCGCGCCGCCGACAAGGCCACGACTGGGAAATAGGAGCAGACAGGAGCGGCTTGATGTGGTTATTGCGGCCGTGGAGGGTCGGAGCGGCGACGGCGGCGTGCGCGCTGCTGTTCCTGACCGGCTGCGGCACCTACCCGCAGAACCCCGACCCCTACGAGCGGCTCAACCGCGTCATGTACAACGTCAACGACGGCATTGACAAGGCGGCCCTCAAGCCCCTGTCCGACGTGTACGTTGCCATCGTCCCCAAGCCGGTGCGCCAGGGCCTGGGCAACGCCTTCAACAACCTCGGCTACCTCAACGTCATCCTCAACGACTTCCTCCAGGGCAAAGTGGACCAGGGTTTCGCCGACGCCGGGCGGATGGCCGTCAACAGCACGGTCGGCGTCGCCGGGATTTTCGACGTGGCCACCAAGTGGAATTTGCCCGAGCACAAAAACGACTTCGGCATCACGCTCGGCAAGTGGGGCGCCGAGCCCGGCCCTTACCTCGTCCTGCCGCTGTTCGGCCCGGCGACCGTGCGCGACGTCCCCGGCAGGGGGGTGTCCATGGTGACCAACCCGCTCTACTGGGTGGACGTGCCGCTGGCGGCGTCGATCCCCATGGGCGTTCTGGAGGCCGCGCAGACTCGCGCGGACCTGAACGACTTGCTCAAATTCCGCGACGAAGCCGCCATCGACCCCTACGTCTTCGTGCGCGAAGGCTACCTGAACTACCGCCGCCGCCAGATCCAGGGCACCAAGGCAACCGGACCGGCACCCGGCTTTTACGACGAAGACGAGCCGGCAACGCAACCGACAACCAGGCCGGCGACCGAGCGAGTGACGGCGCGGTGAGGGGCGTGATTACGTGAATACGTGATTAGGTGACAAATGCCCGGCTCCCCAATCACGTAATCATTCCAAATACGTGTACCCCTCCAACCCATTCTCATAAAACTTCAGCAGCACCCTCGACTCGTCCAGCGTCAGCTTCTGGTCGCGCAGCGCCCGCTCGACGCTCTTCCGCATCGCCCGCATCAGCTCGTCGGCGTTGAACTGCACGTAATGCAGCACCTCGCGGACCGTATCGCCTTCGATCACCTCGTCGATGGAATACCGCCCCTGTTCATCCACGCTGACGTGCACGGCGTTCGTATCGCCAAGCAGGTTGTGCAGGTCGCCAAGAATTTCCTGGTACGCGCCGACGAGGAACGTCGCCAGCAGGTAATCCCCCCCCTCGTACGGGTGCAGCTCCAGCACGCTCTTCACCTGCCGGCGGTCGATGAACCGATCCACCTTCCCGTCGCTGTCGCATGTGATGTCCGCCAGAATCCCCCGGCACGTCGGCTCCCGCTGGAGCTGGTGGATCGGCATGATCGGAAAGAGCTGATCGATCGCCCACGAGTCCGGCATCGACTGGAAGATGGAATAGTTGCAGAAGTACGTATCCGACAGCATCGCCTCCAGCCCCTGAAACTCGTCCGGCACGTAATCCAGCTTGCGGATGATCTGGAGGCACTTGGAGCAGATGCCGAAGAAGATCCGCTCGGCCAGGCTCCGGTGCTCCAGCGAGCAGTACCCCAGGTTGAACAGATTCAGCACCGCGTCCTTGGAGATCTGCGCGTCGTGGTAGTACTCCATGAAGTTCGCGTCATTAATCCCGGCGTACGTGTCGAACAAATTCACCACCGGCGCCGGCAGCTTGGCCCGCTCGTCCGGCGCCAGCGCGTTGGGAAGGTCAAAGCGGGCGAACCCGCTCCACCCCAGCACGTTGAACACCAGCACGCTGTGGTACGCCACCATCGCCCGCCCCGACTCGGAGATGATGGTCGGGTGCTCCACCTGCGCCTGGTCGCAGATTTCCTTGACGTGGAAGACCACGTCGTTGGCGTACTCCTGGATGCCGTAATTGATGGACGAGCCGAAGTCGGTCTTGGACCCGTCGTAATCCACGCCCAGCCCGCCGCCGACGTCGACCATCTTCAGCCCAGCCCCCAGCCGCTGCATTTCCACGTACACGCGGACCAATTCGATGATCGCGTGCTTGATGTTGCGAATGGAGTTGATCTGGCTCCCCAGATGGAAGTGCAGCAGGTTCAGGCAGTCGCCCATGTCGTGCTTGCGGAGGTATTCGAGCGTGGCGACGACCTCGCTGATGAACAGCCCGAATTTGCTGCGGACTCCGCCGGATGATTCCCACCGCCCCGCCCCCTTGGCCGCCAGCTTCACGCGCACGCCGATCGAAGGCTTGACGTTGTGCAGCTTGGCGTACTTGACGATCAGCTCCAGCTCGCTGAATTTCTCGACCACCGGGATGATGTTCTTGCCGATCTTGGTCGCCAGGATCACCGCCTCGATGAACTCGTCGTCCTTGAACCCGTTGCAGATGATCGGCGTGTTGTCGTCCTCGACCAGCGCCAGCACCGCCAGCAATTCCGGCTTCGACCCCGCCTCCAGCCCGAACCCGAACGGCTTGCCGAACTCCTTGATCTCCTCGACCACGTGCCGCTGCTGGTTGACCTTGATCGGGTACACGCAGCGGTAGTCCCCCTTGTACTCGTTCTCGCGGATCGAGTTCTCGAACGCATCGTGCAGCCGGCTGACGCGGTGCTTGAGGATGTCGGTGAAGCGCACCAGCATCGGGAGCTGAATGTCGCGCTCGCGCAGCTCGTCCACCAGCTTCTTCAGGTCCACGCTGAGCTTGGGATCCTGCGTCGGGTGGACCGCGACGTGTCCCTCGCCGTTGATCGAGAAATACCCCTGCCCCCACGACTGAATGCCATAGAGCTTGGCCGAATCGGCCACGCCCCAGGGGCGCGTCGGGGCGGCGGGCGCGTGGCCGTTGGTGCCATTCGTGCCGTTCCCATGGCCGTTGGGATTGGCGGCGGTCCCGCTGGCGGCGGTGGACTGGCCGCTTCCGTTGGTGGGGGTGCGCTCGGTGACGAGCCGCTGGAGGGTTTCGGCGCGCTGCGCCGGTTCGACGGGTGGGGTGCCGGAGTTGGCGGTGTTCATTTCGTGTCTGTTTGCTCCCTTGGATTTGTCTCCCGAAACGCCCGAGTTGGAATTAATCGTCCTAATCGTAACGGGTTCCACACAAAGTCAACGGATGGCGCGATTTTTTTCGCCCGCGACCGTTGAGGCCGGCCGCTCACGCGACCACCTTCGGCTGCTGCTGGGTCAGGCAATGGATCGCGCCCAGCCCCCAGATCAGCTCCACGCAGTCGATCCCGATCACCTTTCGGTCCGGTAAGAGTTTCTGAAGCACCTCAATCGCCCCCCGATCGTTCCGCCGATGCCCATACGTCGGCACCAGCAGCGCTCCGTTCACGAAATAGAAGTTCACATACGTCGCCGGAAGCCGCTGCCCGTCGTGCTCGACCACCCGCGGCATGGGGATCTCAACAATCTCAAACGGTCGTCCGTCCTGGTCCCTCAGCGTCCGCAGCCGCCTCAGGTTTTCTCTCAGAACTTTGTAATTCTCATCCTTCGGGTCCTCCTCGACGGCCGTGACGACGGTGGTCGGGTTCACAAACCGCGCCAGGTCGTCGATATGGCCGTCGGTGTCATCCCCCGCAATCCCCTCCCCGAGCCACAGGACGTGCTTCTGCCCGTAATAATCCTTCAGGTACTGCTCGATCCGCCGCTTCGTCAGGCCAGGGTTACGATTCTTGTTGAGCAGGCACGACTCGGTCGTCATCACCGTCCCCGCCCCGTTGAAATCCACCGCCCCGCCCTCCATTACGATCCCCGGATAAAACACCGCCAGCCCCAGCTCCTCCGCCACCCGTGTCGGCACCGCGTCGTCCGCATCGAACGGCGGATACTTCCCCCCCCACGCATTGAATCCCCAATCGACGATCGCCGCCTCCGCCCCGCCGCCGCGATTCCGCCTCAACACAAACGCCGGCCCATGGTCCCGGCACCAGCTCTCGTTCGTCGGAATGTGATGAAAGAACACGTTCCGCAGCGGACACCCATTCGCCTTAAGCTGCTCCTTCACAATCCGCTCGTAGTTCCCATTCGGCACATTGACATGCACCTGCTCCCGCGGCGCGATCTCCCGAAAAATCGCCGCCAGGTTCCCCGGCACCGTGTGATACTTCTCCGGAAACGAAATCCCCTCCGGCCGCGGCCAAGAAAACCACGTGCCGACGTGCGGGTGCCATTCGGGCGGAAAGGAGTAGCCGAGCGCGGCGGGGGTTTTATTGAGAACTCTTGGTTTGACCATCGGGTCGGTTGAGGGCAAAAATTGGCCACAGCGCGGTCGGTAATTGCCTACGTTGAGCCAATCGTCCCGTCACCCTCCATCCAGTAGTCCTTCCCGAACCAAAGGACGTAGCAACCCTCCCTCCACCATCGCTCGATCTCGTCCCAGAGACGCTGCCTGTTCTCTTCGCGGCGCTCAGTCTTGTCGTCGCCGCGAGCGAACTCGACAAAGAATTCGGGCCAATCCTCGATAATCAGGTCCTCCACGGCCTGACGCCGGATACGAATGGTTCCGCTCGAAATGCCGATTTCCCGCTTCCAGGCGTCGAACGCCGCAGCTTCACTCGCTTCCTTTGCCTCTCTCCACCCGGGCCCGCTGGAGGGTGCGAAAGGCGGCAGTTCCCTCTTCTTCACTTCTGCAACCGTTCCGTCGCTCTTGAAAAAGATAGCGGTCAGCTCTTCAAGACCGAAGTACGTGAAAACTTGAAGCCCCCGCGCGTCGGTGCCACAGTTCCACTCGTAGCTCTGGTCGGCAATTGGATAGAGATGAGAAGTTGTGCGAGGCTCCAGTTTCA
>Ga0308176_10001774_pt1 | contig 13574 bp, 11 predicted proteins | sample PhyCR2_3_FD_203890 | JGI IMG/M metagenome (GOLD analysis project Ga0308176, IMG submission 203890) | Soil microbial communities from UC Gill Tract Community Farm, Albany, California, United States - DLSLS.C.R2 | ecosystem: Environmental > Terrestrial > Soil > Agricultural land | place: USA...
GCCTCAGCGCCCGTGGAACCAGCCGCTTCCTTGCCTGTGCCACCGGCACAGGCTGCGTCGTCGGCCGGCCCCACGACCACCGATGCATCCGAGTCCCTGCCCCCGAACTTCCGAATCACGACACTAGCCTTCCCGCCGCCGCGCATCGAGCAACTGCTGCTGCTGGGCGAGCTCGTGATCGGCACGGATGACGTGCATCACGGCGTTGATCAGCGCCAGGTGCGTGAACGCCTGGGGGAAGTTGCCGAGGTGCCGGCCGCTCTTGGGGTCGATCTCCTCCGCGTACAGGTAGAGCGGCGACGCGTAGCCCAGCAGCTTCTCGCACAGCGCCCGCGCCTTCGTGGTCTCGCCGATCTCCGCCCACGCGCTCACCAGCCAGAACGAGCAGATCGCGAACGTCCCCTCCTCGCCGTGCAGCCCGTCGTCGGTCTCGTGGACCTTGTAGCGGCGCACCAGCCCGTCGACGGTCAGCTCAGCGGCGATCGCCTCGACCGTCGCCACGATGCGCGGGTCGTCGGGCGGTAGGAACCGCAGCAGCGGCAGCAGCAGGCACGATGCATCGAGCGCCGTCGTCCCGTAGTGCTGCACGAACGCGCCGCGGTCGTCGACGCCCTTCGCGAGCACGTCCGCGCGGATCTCGTCGGCGACCGCCTGCCAGCGGTCGGCGTGGCCGCCGTCGTCACGCAGCCGGGCAAGCCGCGCGCCGCGGTCGCACGCCACCCAGCAGAACACCTTCGACGAGACGAAATGCTGCGGCTCGCCGCGCACCTCCCAGATGCCGCGGTCGGGCTCGTGCCAGGCCTCGACCGCCTTCTCGACCTGGCGCTCGAGCACGGGCCACACGTCCTCTGGCAGCTCGTCGCGTGACTTCGTATGCAGGTAGATCGAGTCGAGCAGCGCGCCCCACACGTCGTGCTGTTTCTGGGAGAACGCGCCGTTGCCGATGCGCACAGGCCGCGCGCCCTCGTAGCCGGCGAGGTCGAGCTCGTGCTCGTCGAGCTGGCGCTCGCCGCCGACGCCATACATCACCTGCAGGTCCGCCTCGCCCGACGCGACGTCCTGGATGAAGTAGGAGAAGTCGTTGGCCTCCCAGTCGAAGCCGAGCGTGTAGAGCCCCCACAACATGAACGTCGAGTCGCGGATCCACGAGTAGCGGTAATCCCAGTTGCGCTCGCCGCCCGGCGTTTCCGGCAGCGACGTCGTCGCGGCGGCGACCATCGCGCCGGTCGGTGCGTAGGTCAGCCCCTTCAGCGTCAACGCGCTGCGCTGCAGGTAGGTGCGCCAGGGGTGGTCGGGGAAGTCACCGCGCGACAGCCACTCGTGCCAGTAGTCCGCGGTGCGCACCAGGCAGCGGTACGCGTCGTCGTAGGTCGTGGGCGCGCCGTGCTCGGACCACGACAGCGCGACGAACGCCACGTCCCCGTCGTGCATCGTCGTGCGCGCGCGGACGTGCGAGCCCTCGATCCCGATCCGCAGGTCCGACGTCAGCCGCACCTCGACGTCCATGCCCTCCGTCGTCGCGACGGTCTGGTGGTAGCCCTCCTCCGAGTACTCCCAGTGCGCGCGCCGCCGGCCGTAGTCGAAGACCGGGTTGCAGTCCATGACGATCTCGACCGAGCCGTTGACGCAGCGCAGCGTGCGCAGCAGGACATGGTCGGCGTCGTAATCGGTCGGCGAACGCCGGTGCGTGTGCGAGCGCTCGCGCTCGTGGTGCCACGGCCCGATCAGCAGGACGTCGCGGATGATCACCCAGCCCGTGCGCGTGCCCCAGGTCGTCTCGAGCACCATCGTGCCGGGGAGATAGCGGCGGCCCGCCGGCACCGACGTGTCCGACGGACCGAGACGGAAGCCGCCTGCGTCGCGATCGAGCATGGCGCCGAAGACCGACGGCCCGTCCAGGCGCGGCAGGCACATCCATTCGACGTTGCCGCTCGGGGCGACCAGCGCGGTCGTCTCGCAGTCGGACAGGAACGCGTAGTCCGCGATCGGCGGGAATGCGCTCCCGCCGAGCGGGACGTCTCCGACGATCTGCTTCATGCGTGAAGCAGCGACTCCGCGGTCGTCAGCGCCGGGCGGTAGGTCGGATCGCGCAGCAGCGCCTGGCGGATGCCCTCGCCGAGGATGCCCGACTCGCCGCGCGACGCACCCAGGATCGTCCACGCCTGCTCGGTGGGCGGGCGGGATCCTCTCCGCGTGCGGACCGCCTGCAGACCGCCGTCGCCGCGGTCGAGCGCCAGCGACTCGCCGCCCGCGGTCTCGATCGTCAGGCCGGCCAGCCCGCGCACGCCCATCGGCGTCGGCACCAGCGTCACCTGTATGTCCTGGCGGCGCCCCTTCAGCTTCCCGTAGAGATGGTCGCCGCGCTTCATCAGCCGGGTCGGCTGCCAACCGAGGCGCGTCGCGAGCCAGCCGAGCAAGAGCAGCCCGGCCACCACCGAATCGGGATGGTGGCGAACCTCGATCGCGCTGATCGTCTGCAGGTCGGCGCGCCGCGCGGGCGGATCGAACGCCGCGGCGATCCGCTCGCGCCACGGCGTCGAGCGCAGCCAGGCGAGGTCGACGACGTAGAGCTCGTTGGAGAACGAGCACGCGCGCCGCAGGCCGGCATCGATGTCCGGGTCGTCGACGCTGTCGAGGAGGACGACCTGCGCCAGGCGCCGCAGCGAGTCGAGCGCGTCCCAGTGGCCGTGCGGCGACCAGATGACGGTGGACAGGTCGGTCACCACGAGTGGGTCGACGATCGTGTCGAGATGCTCGAGATGGTGCGGCCCGCACTCGACCACGATCGTCTCGCGCAGCAGCGCGAACTCGCCGGGCTTCGGGTCCGTGTCGGTCGCGATCGTCGCCGTCGCGTCGAGCTTCGTGCGCCGCCCGTCGACCGCGCACACGATCGTGCGTGACGCGTGGTAGCGCCCGACGCCGCGCAGCCGGTTGGCGATCTCGCCCGACCAGTGGCGGTCAACGACGCACACGAGGTTCAGCACACGCGCGGGCACGTAGCCCTCGTTCTCGCGGTGGAACTCGACGAGCAGCTCGCGCAGCGCCGCCTCGATCTCCGATGGCGATGTGTCCTGGGCCTTCCAGACCTGGTCGCGGACGGTCATTGCGCGGCCCTCAGATCGCCCGCCACTCGTCCCCGGGCAGCAGGATCGACGATGCCTCAGCGGGCCCCTGGGTGCCCGCCATGTACTGCGGCAGCGGCCCGGGCGTGTTCTCGAACGTGTGCACGATCGGATCGCAGATCTCCCACTGCGCCTCGACCTCGTCGTTGCGGGTGAAGAGCGTCGCGTCGCCGCGCATCGCGTCCATGATCAGCCGCTCGTAGGCCTCCGGCGACTGCGACAGGAACGACGTCCCGTAGAGGAACTCCATGTTCACTGGGCGGATGCGCATCCGTGTGCCGGGGATCTTCGCCGCCAGCGCAAGCGACACGCCCTCGTTGGGCTGCAGCGTGAGGATCAGCTGGTTGGGCCGGATGCCGATCGAGCCCTCCTCCTGGAAGCCGAGGTGGGGGACGGGCTTCAGCGTCACGGCGATCTCGGTGACCTTGCGCGCCAGCCGCTTGCCGGTGCGCATGTAGAACGGCACGCCCGCCCAGCGCCAGTTGTCGACGAACAACCGCAAACCGACGTAGGTCTCCGTGTTCGAGTCCGAGGGCACGTCGCGCTCGTCCAGGTAGCCGTTGACCTCCTCGCCGCCGACCGTTCCCGCGGCGTATTGGCCGCGCACCGCCATCTCGGCGATGTCGGCCTCCGTCGGGGCCTGGATCGCGTGCAGCACCTTGGCCTTCTCGTCGCGCACCTCGTCGGCGGAGAAGCGCGCCGGCGGCTCCATCGCGACATGGCACAGCAGCTGCAGCATGTGGTTCTGGACGAGATCGCGCAGCGCGCCCGCGCTGTCGTAGTAGCCCGCGCGCGTGCCGATGCCGATGTCCTCGGCCGCGGTGATCTGCACGCTGTCGATCGCGTTGCGGTTCCACACCGGCTCGAACATCGAGTTGGCGAACCTGAACGCCATCAGGTTCTGCACGGTCTCCTTGCCGAGGTAGTGATCGATGCGGAAGACCTGCTTCTCGCGGAACACCGACAGCACGCGCCGGTTGAGCTCGCGCGCCTCGGCGAGCGTGGTGCCGAAGGGCTTCTCGATGATGCAGCGCACCTCGGCCTTGCCGACCTTGTCCAGCCCGGCCTTGCCGATCGCCTCGACGATCACCGGGAAGAAGCTCGGCGCGGTCGAGAGGTAGAACGCGCGATTGAGCGGCTCGCCGGCCTTCTCGTCGAACTCGTCGAGCGTCTCGTCGAGCTTCGCGTACACGCTCGCGTCGTCGAACGTGCCCGGCACGTAGCGCACGTGCTCCAGCAATGCGTCGAGCACCTTCTCGTCGGGCTTGCGCCGCGAGAACTCCTTGATCGCCTCGATCGCCATGTCGCGGAAGTCGCCGTGCGGCATGTCCGATCGCGAGCAGCCGACCAGGAAGAACGTCTCCGGCAGCGCGCCCTCGTGGGCGAGGTTGTAGATCGCCGGCAGGAGCTTGCGCTTGGAGAGGTCGCCGGTGGCGCCGAAGATGACCAGCGTCGTCGGGTGGACGGGCTGGCGCTCCAGCCCCTCGGTCAGCGGGTTCTCCTGCAGCGTGGCGGTCACGTGCCCGACTTCTTGATGGCGTGGCCGCCGAACTGGTTGCGCAGCGCGGCGTTGACCTTCGCCGCGAACGCGTTCTGGCCGCGCGAGGAGAAGCGCTCGTACAGCGAGGTCGTGATCACCGGCGTCGGGATGCGCAGGTCGATCGCCGACTCCACGGTCCAGCGGCCCTCGCCCGAGTCCTCGACGTAGGGCGCGATCTCGGCGAGATCGTTGCCCTCCTGGTCGAACGCGTCGGCCGCCAGCTCGCACAGCCAGGAGCGCACGACGGAGCCCTTCATCCACAGGTGCGCGATCTTCGCGTTGTCGAGCTCGAACTCGCACTGGTCGAACAGCGCGAAGCCCTCGGCGTAGGCCTGCATCATCCCGTACTCCACGCCGTTGTGGACCATCTTCACGTAGTGGCCGGAGCCCGTCGGGCCCATGTGTCCCCAGCCCGGCCCGTGCTCGTCGTCGGGCGCCGGCGCGAGCACGTCGAGGAACGGCTTGAGCAGCTTGATCGAGCGGTTGGGCCCGCCGACCATCATGCAGTAGCCGACGTCGAGTCCCCACACGCCGCCGGACACGCCGACGTCGACGTAGTTGATGCCGAGCTTCTTGAGCGACGCGGCGCGAGCCATGTCGTCGGTCCAGCGCGAGTTGCCGCCGTCGACGATCGTGTCGCCCTTCTCCAGCAGCTTGGCGAGCGCGTCGACGGTCTTCTGCGTCGGGTCGCCCGCGGGCACCATGATCCACACGACCCGCGGCGTCTCGAGCTTCTTGACCAGCTCGCGCAGCGAGCCCGCCCCGACCGCGCCCAGCTTCGCGGCCTTCTTCACGGCCTTCTCGTCGAAGTCGAACGCGACGACGTCGTGGTCGGAGTCGCGCTTGATGCGGTGGACCATGTTGCCGCCCATGCGGCCCAGCCCGACGAACCCGATCTGGCTCAAGACAGCGTCTCCTTGATCGTTGCGGTCAGGTCACGCAGCGCCGCGGCCGCGTCCTCGCCGTCCAGCGTCACCCGCGCGGCGGGCAGCCCGTGCGCACGCAACGTCTCGAGGTCGCCCTCGGCCTGGGCGTGCTTGAGCTGCGTGAACGTGTAGCTCTCGCCCGGGATCTCGACGTCCTGGGGCCCGTCGTGGATGAGCTGCAGGAAGCGCCCGGTCTTCGGGCCGCCCTTGTGCTCCTGTCCGGTCGAGTGCAGGTAGCGCGGCCCGTAGCCGAACGTCGTCGTCTGCTTGGTCGCGTCGCGGATCGCGGCGCGCAGCTCGCCGACGGCTGCGTCGAACTCCGGCGTCGGCTGGACGTAGCCGAGGATCGCGACGTACGACGGCGGCCCGGACGTCACGACCTCCGCGAGGTCGCCGTCCTGGACCGTCCCCCCGCCGGACTCGAGCACGCGCTTGGTCGCGTCCTTCGCCTCCTGCACGTTTGGCTGGTCGAACGGGTTGATCTGAAGCACCCAGCCCGCGACAGCGGTCGCGAACTCGGCGAAGAAGAAGATCCGCCCGAGGTCCTCGGGGCCGCCGACCGACAGCGTGATCACAGGCTGGCCGGCGTCGCGCAGCTTCGCGACCTGGTCGTCGTTGTCGTCGCCGCCGCACAGGTGCACGAAGACGCGGTCGTCGCCATAGACGTCCGGCTCCCCGACAGGCTCGTCGGCGACCGGCAGGATGCCCTTGCCCTCCTTGCCGGTCGACTCGGCGACCAGCTGCTCGACCCAGAGGCCGAACGAGCGCAGCGGCTCGTCGACGATGAACGTGAGCTTGTCGCGGCCCCGCAGCGCCAGCTCGCCGAGTGCCAGCCCGAGCCAGAGCCCGGAATTGCTCGCGGTCTCGTGCGGCGCGCACGCCTGCTCGGCCTGCCCGGCGCCGTCGAGCAGCGCCTCCACGTCGGCGCCCATCAGCGCCGCCGGCACGAGCCCGAAGTACGACAGTGCGCTGTAGCGCCCGCCGATGTCCGGGTCGTTGAGGAAGACGTGGCGGAAACCGTGCTCGTGGCCGAGATCGACGAGGCTCGAGCCCGGGTCGGTGATCGCCACGAAGTGGCTGCCGTCGGGCTTGCGCTCCCAGAAGTGCTTGAACTGGCTGAGCGTCTCGACCGTGCCGCCCGACTTGCTCGACACGATGAACAGCGTCCTGTCGATGTCGATCGAATCCTCGACCGCGCGGATCGCCGCTGCGTCGGTCGAGTCGAGCACCTGCAGCGCCAGCGCGCCGGACTGCTCCCCGAACGATCGCCGCAGCACCTCCGGCGCCAGCGACGAGCCGCCCATCCCGAGCAGCACGCAGTCGGTCAGCCCGTCGTCGACGGCCTGCTTGGCGAACGCCTGCAGGTCGGGCAGCGCCTCGCGCATCGTCTCGGCGATCGTCAGCCAGCCCAGCCGGTTGCCGACCTCGGGCGCGCCGTGGTCGCCCCACAGCGTGTCGTCCTTGCACCAGATCCGGCGTGCGACGTCTGCTTCGACCGCCTTCTCCGCGCGCGCGCTGATCGCCGGCTCGAGGTCCTCGGGCAGCCAGGCCTCGATTGTCGCCGGGCGCCCGGTGACGATCGCCTCGCGCTTGGACTCGACGCCCGCGAGCAGCTTCTCCATCGGCGTGACGAACGCCGTCACGCCGTCGCGCAGCAGCTTGTCGGTCACGTCGGTCATGTCGATCCCTGCGTCGGCGAGCCGGCGCAGGTCTTCGCTGGGGTCCTGGTCAGCGGTCGCGGGGTGGGTGGGATCGAGTTCGGTGCGCTCCGCCGCCGCCAGCAGCGTGGCCACCGGCATGGTGTTCACGGTCTCCGGCGCGACCAGCCCGTCGACGTACATCGTGTCGGGGTAGGCCGGGTTCTTGACACCGGTCGACGCCCACAGCGGCCGCTGCACCGGCGCGCCCGCGTCCAGCAGCGCGGCGAAGCGCTCGCCGTGGAAGACCGCCTTGAAGCGCTGGTAGGCCGCCCGTGCGTTCGCCAGCCCGGCCTTGCCGAGCAGCTCGTCGTGGTTGCCGATCTCCTCGAGGCGCTTGTCGACCTCGGTGTCCACGCGCGAGACGAAGAACGACGCGACCGAGTGCACGTCCAGCGACTTGCCCTCTTCGTGGCGGCGCTCCAGGCCGCGGATGTAGGCCTCCATCACCTTCTCGTACTGCTCCACCTTGAACAGCAGCGTGATGTTGATGTTCAGGCCCTCGTAGGTCATCTGCTCGATCGCCGGCAGGCCCTCGTCGGTGCCCGGGATCTTGATCATCAGGTTGGGCCGGTCCACGCGGCCCCAGTACTCGCGCGCCTGCTCCATCGTGCGCTGCGTGTCGAACGCGATGTCTGGATCGACCTCGAGCGACACGTAGCCGTCGTAGCCGCCGGTTTCGTCGTAGACGCTGCGCAGCACGTCGGCGGCGTCCTGTACGTCCTGGATCGCGATCGCCTGGTAGATCGCGCGGGCGTCGGCGCCCTCGTGCGCGAGCTCCTCGATCTGCTCGTCGTAGTCCTCCGCGCCGAGGATGGCCTTCTCGAAGATCGCGGGGTTGGAGGTCTCGCCGCGCAGCGAGTCCTCCCGGACCATGCGCTCGAGCTCGCCACCCTGGGTGATCGAGCGGCGGATCTGGTCCAGCCAGATGCTCGTCCCAGCCGCGGTCAGCGCGGCGAGGCGCTCGTTGACGGTCGCACCGGTCGCCATGTCAGCTTCCTCCTAGGTTCGCCTGAAGTCCATCGCGCTCAATCGCATCGACCTTGCCCAGCCGGCGCACGTGGCGCTCTTCGCCGGTGAACTGCGCGCCGGCGAACGCCTGGACGAGCTCGGCGGCGATCGCGGTCCCGACGACGCGCGCGCCGATGCAGAGCACGTTGCAGTTGTCGTGGCCGACGCATTGCGCGGCCGTGTAGTGGTCGTGGGCGACGGTCGCGCGGATGCCCGGCACCTTGCAGCAGGCCACGCTCACGCCCGCGCCGCTGCCGCACACGACGACGCCGCGCTCGGCGCCGCCCTCGAGCACTGCGCGGCAGACGGCCAGCGCCACGTCGGGGTAGTCGTCGGCGGTGCCGAGATCGTCGGGCTCATGACCTGCCGACTGCAGTGCGGTGACCACCGTCTCGCGAAGCGGGACGCCGGCGTGGTCGAACCCGCATGCGATCTTCACGGGCCGGGCCTGCCTTGCACGCCGCGCCCGGTTTCCTCGGTGAGCGCGAGCAGCGCCGCGCCGCGGACGCCCGCGTCGGGCCCATAGCGCGCGATCCTGATCTCGGTCTTCGTCCCCAGGCCCTTCATGGTGAACTGCTGCGCGACCTCGCGTGCGGGTCCCAGCAGGAACTCGCCCGCGGCGCTCACGCCGCCGCCGACGACGACCAGTTCCGGATCGAATGTGTTCAGCGCGTTGGCGATCGCCAGCCCGAGCCGCTCGCCGATGATCCGCAGGCACTCGAGTCCCTCGCCCTCGCCGCGCTGCGCCGCCGCCACCGCGCCGCGGCCGTCCTTCAACCCGCGCTCGGCGGCCAGCGCATCGAGCGAGCGTCCCGCAGCGCTTCGCTCCAGCGAGCCTGGCTGTGGAAAGCCCTCGGGCTCGGGCGCGCCGGTCGAAGGATCCGCGAAGACGATCGTGTGCCCGAGCTCCGCGGCCGAACTCGTCGCGCCGCGGTAGATGCGCCCGCCGAAGACGAGCCCGCCACCGACGCCCGTACCGATCGTGAACATCACGACGCTGTCGGCGAGCACCGTGCCGTCCTCACCGTGGGCCTCGGCGAGCGCGGCGACCGAGGCATCGTTGTCGACGTGGACTCCGATGTTCAATCGTCTACCCAGGATGTCGCGCAGGGGGACGTGCTGGAGCGGGATGTTCACCGACGACGTCGCCATGCCGCGGCGAAAGTCGATGACGCTCGGGATGCCGAGGCCGACCGCGTCGGCCTGCCCGCACTCCTCGATCGCCTCCACGAGCTGGTCGACGAGCGCGTCAGGCGAACCCTTCTCGGTGGGGCGGGTACGGACCTCGCCGAGGACCCCGTCTTCGAGGGATGCGACGGCGACCTTCGTGCCGCCGACGTCCACGCCGATCACGCGCGCCATGCAGCGCAGCTTTTCAGATGCCGAAGGCCAGCCGCAGGAGACGGTCGCGCGCCACGGCGGGCAGCCGCTCGATCAGGGCCTGGCCGCGGGCGTCGGCGCCGACGACGTAGCGGGCGCGCGGTCTGCGCGCGGTCAGGGCGTGCCCCACGACGGCCGCCGCCTTGTCCGCGGGGATCGCATGACGCGCCGCTCGGTCCGAGGCCTTGCGCGCGCCGTCGAGCTCCTTGCGGTAGCGCGCCGCGATCTCGGCCGGCAGGTCGCTGTCGATCGCCTCGAACGACTCGTCGGCCTTGCGCCAGATCTCGGTCGCGATCGCGCCCGGCTCGATCAGCGCCACGTGGACGCCCTGGCGGCGCAGCTCCAGGCGCAACGAGTCCGAGAAGCCGTGGATGGCGAACTTCGACGCCGAATACGGCGACACGAGCGGAAGCGCCTGCCTTCCGCCGATCGAGCCCATGTTCACGATCCGCCCGCGGCCGGCGATCAGCGCCGGCAGCAGCGCGCGCGTCATCGCGACGTGGCCGAACAGGTTGACCTCGAACTGCGCGCGCCAGTCGTCGATCGCGATGTGCTCCACCGGGCCGCCGATGCCGATGCCGGCGTTGTTGACGAGGCCGGCCAGCGGTGCGTCGCCGATCCGCTGCGCGAGCGCAGCGATGGCCGCAGCATCGGTGACATCGAGCGCAACTGGCGTCGTGCCCTCCGGTGCGTCGGCCTCACGGCGAACGCCCGCAAGGACCTCGAACCCCAGCCCCTTCAGGTGCAGGGCGGTAGCGCGGCCGATGCCCGTCGACGCGCCGCTGATGACCACGGTGCCTGGCATTTGGTGGGACCCTACTCAGCGTGGAGCCGCTCGAAGGCATCGCCGCGGCCGACGCGCACCTCGGGCGCCGGGTCCCGCTTCCGACGTCCGTGCTGCCACTCGCGCGCTGGGTCGAGGTCACCGCGCAGGGGCCGGGCGCGGTCGAGGTCGAGTGGAACCTCGACGACACACGCGGGGGTCCGGGGCGGCTCGCGCTGTTCGTCTCGACGGCTCCCGCGCCGACGCAGCTGCCCGACGCGGGCCCGCATCCAGCGGGCGACGGCGTGCTGCGCGAGGCGCCGCTCGAGGAGGCGCAGCCCTCGCTGCGTCCGGTGCGCGAGCTGAGCTGGGAGCAGGACGGGCTGTTCCTGCGCCTCACGGGCCAGGGCGCGTGGAGCGCGGAGCAACTGATCGCCGTGGCCGCGTCGGTTGGATAGGGTCCGACGCGCATGGACCGCTCGAAGCTCCAGCAGGGAGAGTACGTCGCCATGGGCGGCGGGCTGCTCCTCATCCTCGGGCTCTTCCTGAACTGGTACCACGCCGACGCGCTGGCGAAGATCAACGGCACGAACGGCGACCTGACCGGTTGGGACGTACACCCGGTCCTGCGCTGGCTTCTGATCCTTGCCGGCCTGGCGCCGTTCATCCTCGCCTGGATCATCGCCCGCGACCACGCGCTCTCGTGGCCGCGCGGCGAGATGACCGCCGTGGTGTCGGTCGCGGCGTTCGGCCTGATCGCCTACAACGCCTTCGTCTCCAAGCCGGGCGATCCGAGCAGCCTCGTGCACCTGCGGTTCGGCGTGTTCGTGGCGCTGTTCGGCACGATGCTGATGTTCTTCGGCTCCGCACTTCGCTCGAGCGACGTCGAGCGCGCCCGCAAGCCACCGGGAACCATCTGATGAGCGACGACGCCGCCAACACCCGGCCGGACCGCAACCTGGCCCTCGAGCTCGTGCGCACCACCGAGGCCGCCGCGCTTGCGTCCGCCCGCCTCGTGGGCATGGGCGACAAGGAGGCAGCCGACCAGGCCGCGGTCGACGCGATGCGACTCGTGCTCGACGGCGTGCAGATGGACGGCACCGTCGTCATCGGCGAGGGCGAGAAGGACGAGGCGCCGATGCTCTACAACGGCGAGCGCATCGGCGACGGCTCGCCGCCCGAGGTCGACGTCGCGGTCGATCCGCTCGAGGGCACCACGCTGACTGCCAAAGGCCAGCCGAACGCGCTGGCGGTGATCGCGCTCGCCGAGCGCGGCTCGATGTTCGATCCCGGGCCGTGCGTGTACATGGAGAAGATCTCCGGCAGCGAGGACATCGCGGATCTGCTCGATCTCGACCGATCGCTGGGGGACACGCTCGGGCTCGTCGCCGAGCGGCGCGGCAAGGACATCCGCGACGTGATGGTCGTGATGCTCGACCGCCCGCGCAACGAGGACGCGATGGCGCAGGTCCGCGGCGCCGGTGCGCGCCTGCGGCTCATCTCGCACGGTGACGTCAGCGCGTCGCTGCTGGCGGTCAGCGACAACTCACCTGTCGACGTGATGTTCGGCATCGGCGGGACGCCGGAGGGCGTCATCTCGGCGGCGGCGACGAAGTGCCTCGGCGGCGGCTTCCTCGGGCGGCTGTGGCCGCGCGACGACGGGGAGAAGCAGGCGGCCCTCGACGCCGGCTACGACCTGGAGAAGGTGCTCGACCAGGACGCGCTCGTGCGCGGCAACGACTGCTTCTTCGCGGCGACCGGCGTGACGGACGGCGACGTCCTGCAGGGCGTGCGCTATCCGACGCCGCGGGCCGCGACAACCGAGTCGCTGGTGATGCGCTCGCGCACGCACACCGTTCGCCGCATCCAGGCGCGACACAACCGCGAGAAGCTGCGCGCATACAACGCCGGCAGATACGGGTAGCGTCACCCCTCGCCGTGGGGGTCAATTCGTATACGGCGTTGATCGAGGAGCTGCGCGCTCGTTGGGCGCCGATTCTGGACGTGCTCGGCGAGGGCGTGACGATCCAGACGCGAGACGGCAAGGTCGTCTACGCCAACCAGGCCGTCGCCGACCAGGTCGGCCTGTCGGTCGAGGAGCTGATCTCCGCCGCGCCGGGTGCGGTCGCCGGACGCTACGAGATGCGCGACGAGCACGGCCATCCGATCTCTGCCGACCGGATGCCCGGCCGCGTGATCCTGCGCGAGGGGGTGGAGGATGCGGCGCTGCTGGTGCGCAACGTCGATCGCTCGACTGGCGAGCTGCGCTGGTTCCTCATGAAGGCGCGGCGACTGCACGGGCACAGCGAGCCGCTGGCAGTCAACCTCGTCGAAGACCTCACGGCGATGAAGAAGGCAGAGCTGGGCCAGCGCCTGCTCAGCGAGAGCGGCCGCATCCTGGCTTCGTCACTGGACGTGGAGCGCACGCTGCAGGAGGTCGCCCGCCTGGCCGTGCCCGAGCTGGCGGACTGGTGCGGCGTCGACATGTCCGGGCCGCACGGCGAGATCGTGCCCGTGGCGATCGCGCACGTCGATCCGGCGAAGATCGAGCTCGGGCGCGCGCTGCGGTACGAGTATCCGGTGGACCCGGCGGGCGAAGTCGGGCTGCCGGCTGTACTGCGCGGCGCGCCGTCGTTCCTTGCTGCGCGCGTCACCGACGAGGAGCTGGTGCAGGCGGCGATCGACGAGCGCCACCTGGAGCTCCTGCGCGCCGTGGGCTTCACGTCGGTCATGGTCGTGCCGGTCACGGCGCACGGCGAGACGCTGGGGACGCTCACGTTCGTCGCCGCTGAGTCGGGGCGCTCCTTCGGAGCCGACGACCTGAGCGTCGCCGAGGAGCTCGGCCGGCGTGCCGGCATGGCGGTCGCCAACGCGCAGGCCTACACCGAGCGGGCACAGATCGCGCAGATCCTGCAGGCCGGCCTGCGCCCGCCGGACCTGCCGGAGATCGACGGCTGGGACGTGGCGAGCATGCACGAGCCCGCGGGCGAGGCCAACGAGGTCGGCGGCGACTTCTACGAGGTCTTCGAGGTCGCCGGCGGCTGGATGGCGATGATCGGCGACGTCGAGGGCAAGGGCGCCGCCGCCGCATCGGTCACCGCCGTCGCGCGCCACACCGTGCACGCGGTCGCGCAG
>Ga0308176_10001775_pt1 | contig 13571 bp, 9 predicted proteins | sample PhyCR2_3_FD_203890 | JGI IMG/M metagenome (GOLD analysis project Ga0308176, IMG submission 203890) | Soil microbial communities from UC Gill Tract Community Farm, Albany, California, United States - DLSLS.C.R2 | ecosystem: Environmental > Terrestrial > Soil > Agricultural land | place: USA...
GTGCAGCACCGCAGAGCCGTCGAGGTTCACGAAGTCACTCCAGTCCCCGCCCGGCGCCCAGCCGTGGCGGTCATCTCCGAATCAGGGTTGCGCACCAGGTCGTACAGCTCGGTCGGCGAGATCGGCATCGACGCGATCCGCCGTCCCACCGCGTCCTCGATCGCCGACGCGATCGCCGCCGTCCCCGGGATGACGCCGGCCTCGCCGGCGCCCTTGATCCCGAGCGGGTTCAGCGGCGACCGCGTCTCCTGGTGGTCGATCGCGATGTCGGGCACCTCCGATGCGTACGGCATCAGGAAGTCCATGAACGACGCGTTCTGCAGCTGCCCGTCCGCGTCGTAGGCCATCCGCTCGTACAGTGCTCCGCCGACGCCCTGCGCGACGCCGCCGTGCACCTGGCCCTCGACGATCATCGGGTTCACCACGGTGCCGCAGTCGTGCACGACGGAGTACTTCGCGATCTCGATCTCCCAGGTCGCCGGGTCGATCTCGACCTCGACCGCGTGCGCGCCGGAGGCGAACGTGGATCGGACCGGCGAGTAGTAGTCGGTGTGCTCGAGCCCCGGCGCATCGCCCTCGGCCACGGGCGCCGTGTCGTCGGCTCCCGCCTTCGCGAACTGGGTCGCCTGCTTGGCGGCTTCGTCGAATGCGTACCGCAAGGGGTTGGACAGGACGGCGACCGTGCGCAGCGGGATCGACGTCCCCGGCACGCCCTTCACCTGGATCAGGCCCTCGTCGATCTCGAGGTCGTCCGGCGAGGCCTCCAGGACGTCGGCCGCGATCCGCAGCGCCTTCTCCCGCACGCCCTGGGCGGCCAGCGCGACGGCGTTGCCGCTCATCACCGCGGCCCGCGAGGCGAACGTGCCGACGGCGTAGGCGAAGCGCCGGGTGTCGCCGGTGTGTACCTCGACGTCCTCGATCGACACCCCGAGCTCGGAGGCCACGATCTGCGCGAACACCGTCTCGTGGCCCTGCCCCTGCGACGTCAGCCCGGTCGACACCAGCACCTTGCCGCTGCCCAGCACTTGCACGTGGCCGCCCTCGTAGGGGCCGGGGCCGGTGCCCTCGACGTACGGCGCCATCCCGATGCCCAGCAGCTTGCCGCGCGTCGCCGCCTCGGCCCGGCGCGCCTCGAACCCGTCCCAGTCCGCGAGCGTCTTGAGCTTCGCGAGCAGGCCGGGGTAGTCGCCGGAGTCGTAGATCAGCGGCCGGCCGTCCTGGAAGGTCAGGCCCCAGTCGTAGGGGAACTGGTCGGGCTGGATGAGGTTGCGCTCGCGGACGACGAAGCGGTCGAGACCGAGCGCGTCGGCGATGCGGTCCAGCGTCCGCTCCATCGCGTAGCAACCCTGCGGGCGCCCGGCGCCGCGGTAGGGCGTCACGATGACGGTGTTGGTGTAGACGCTGTTGATCCGGGCCCGGTACACGGGGATGTCGTAGGGGCCGAGCAGCTGGGTGGCCGTGTTGATCGGCACGATGATCCCGTAGGGCGTGTACGCGCCGTGGTCGTGCCAGACGTGGACGTCGAGGGCGGTGAGCCGACCGTCATCGTCGTAGCCGACGGTGATCTCCTGTCGCTGCTGGCGCTCGTGGGCCGAGGAGATGAAGTGCTCGCGCCGGTCCTCGGTCCACTTCACCTCGCGACCGAGGTTGATCGCGGCGAGCGGCACCAGCAGCTCCTCCGGCCACGGGTGCACGATCTTCACCCCGAAGCCGCCGCCGACGTCCGGCGCGATCACCTCGACCTTGTCCAGCGACAGCTCGAGCTTCGCCGCGATCGCCGCGCGCACCGACGTCGAGGCCTGGGTGCTCGTGTAGACCCGGAGAGATGCGTCGTCGGCGTCCCAACGCGCGTGCACGCCCTTGCCCTCCATCGGGATGCAGGCGCTGCGCTCGATGTACTGGGTGAACGACAGTGTGTTCTTCGAAGCGGCCAGGGCCGCCTCGACGTCGCCGGTCTCCTGGTGGTGGATCGCCCCGATGTTGTCCGGGATGTCCTCGTGCACCCAGTGGGCGGCCTCGCGCGCGGCGTCGACGCCGACGACGACCGGCAGCTCCTCGTACGTGATGGCGATCCGGTCGCAGGCATCCTCGGCGATGTACCGGTCGGTCGCGACCACCATGACGATCGGCTCGCCGACATGGTTCACGATGCCGTTGGCCAGCGAGTAGCCGGTGCGGGGTGCGTGCAGCTGCGGGTGCGGGATGAGGATCGGCAGCGGCTCGGCCATCGGGCCGGCCAGGTCCTCGTAGGTGTAGATCGCGATCAGGCCCTCGACGTCCAGGGCGCCCTCGACGTCGATGTCGGTGATCCGCGCGTGCGCGTGCGGCGAGCGGACGAAGGCCGCCGCCAGGGCGCCCGAGCCGATGTCGTCCAGGTAGCGCCCGCGACCGATGATCAGCCGGGCGTCCTCACGCCGGCGGACCGGCTCGCCGAACAGCTTGGTGGTCACCAGGTACCGCCCCCAGGTGCCGACATCGGGGAAATGGCACCCGCATGAGCGACCGAAATCGGGGTTCTGGCACTCATCGGGCTTCCTTCATCGCCTCGGCCGCGTGGTGCACGGCCTTCTTGATGTTCGCGTAGCCGGTGCACCGGCAGAGGTTGCCGCCGACCATGTCGTCGACCTCCTCCTCGGTGAGCTCCGCGGAGCTGTCGCGGCCCTCCAGGCCCGCCGAGATCGTCATCAGGAAGCCTGGCGTGCAGAAACCGCACTGCAGCGCGTGGCACTCGCGGAAGGCCTCCTGCACCGGGTGCAGCACCTGCCCGCCCCGGTTGTCGTCGGTCGCCAGGCCCTCGACCGTCTTCACCTCGTGCCCGTCGACCTGCACGGCGAGCATCAGGCAGGACCGCACCGGGGCGCCGTCCACCAGCACCGTGCACGCGCCGCACACACCGTGCTCGCAGCCGACGTGCGTGCCGGTCAGGCCGAGGTCGTGCCGCAGGGCGTCCGACAGCAGCCGCCGCACCGGCACGGTCGCTTCACGTGGAACGCCGTTCACGGTGAGGGTGATCGTCCGCTCGCTGTCGACAGTCACGAGATTCCCCCAGTATTGATGGCTCGGTTCCGGACTCGCTCTGCTCCTCGGTCGCTGGCGCTCCCTGCGATGCTCACTCGTCCGTCACTCTCGCGACAGCTTCGATGAGCATTCGTTCGGTGAGGACCCCCACCAGCAGGCGGCGGTAGTCCGCGCTGCCGTGCAGGTCGGTGTCCGGGTCGACCAGGGTGCGCGCGAGCGCGCCCGCCCCGGCCCAGTCCGCGCCGTCGGCCGGCTGGCCGATCACGGCGTCGGTCAGGTCGTGCACCTCGGGCACCAGCCCGACGGAGATGTAGGCGGCGCGGACGGCGGTCACGCGGTGGTCGTCGTCCAGTGTGACGACGACGCCCCCGCCGCAGACGGCGTAGTCGCCCTTGCGCCGGGCGACCTCGGCGAAGGCGGTGCCCGAGCGCGGCGGGAGGGCGGGGAAGAAGGCGGAGGTGACGACCGCGGGACCGTGGATCGAGGTCTCCAGCGGGCCGACGAACAGGTCGCGCCAGCCGATCGTCTGCGGTCCGGAGGGAGTGGCCACCTCGACGGATCCGTCGGTGAGGGCGAGGACCGAGGTCATCTCGCCCGAGGGGTCGGCGTGCGCGATGGAGCCGACCGTCGTCCCGCGGTTGCGGATGGCCGGGTGGGCGACGTTCGCCGTCGCCCGGGCCAGCAGCGGCTGGACCCGGGCGGCGGCGTCGTCGTGGAGGAGCTGGTTGTGCCGAACGAGCGCCCCCACCGTCACGCCGTCCCCGGTGGCCTCGATGCGATCGAGGCCGGGCACCCGGTTGATGTCCACCAGCGTGGCCGGTGCCGCCAGCCGCATGGAGAGCAGCGGGAGCAGTGACTGGCCACCGGCGAGCACCTTGGCGCCCTCACCCTCGGCGGAGAGAACCGCGAGGGCCTCGTCGAGGGTGCCGGGGTCGGCGTAACGGAAGGGAGCGGGTTTCACGGGTTGAGCGTGTCCTATCGGTTGGTGTCGCGGCGCATGGTGTCGACGCCGGTCTCGGACACCTCGTGCCCGCCGACGAGCGCTTCCTCGCCGTGCACGTGGCCGAACCCTTCGACGGAGTCCGGCCGGGCGCCCTCGACCAGCAGAGCATCCCGCAACTCGGCCGGCGCGAGCACCCGCGCGAGGTGCCAGCCCGAGACCGCGACGATGGCGCCGAACGCGATCCCGGACAGCGAGAAGTTGTTGGTGATCTTCAGGGAGACGTTGCCGATCGCGATGATGATCCCCGCCGCCAGCGGCACCAGGTTGATCGGGTTGGCGAAGTCGACGCGGTTCTCCTTCCAGATCTTCGCGCCGAGCAGACCGATCATTCCGTAGAGGACGACGGTGATCCCGCCGAGCACCCCGCCCGGGATGATGTTGACCAGCGCGCCGAACTTCGGGCACAGACCGAGCAGGATCGCCACGATCGCGGCCACGTAGTACGCCGCCGTCGAGTACACGCGGGTGGCGGCCATGACGCCGATGTTCTCCGCGTAGGTCGTCGTCGGCGAGCCACCGACCGACGTGGCGACGATGGTCGCGATGCCGTCGGCGGCGATGGCCCGACCGAGCACCGGGTCCAGGTCGCGCTTGGTCATCGCCGACACGGCCTTCACGTGGCCCGTGTTCTCCGCGATGAGGGCGATGACCGCCGGCAGCACGAGCAGGGCGTAGTTGAGGTGGAACGACGGGAACGTCAGGTGGGGGAAGCCGAACCAGTCGGCCGAGCTCACGGTGGAGAAGTTGATCCGGTCGTGCACGGTGGCCTTCGTCGCGCCGCCGAGCACGGAGTTGATCGGGCCTGCGGTGGCATCGAGCAGCACCGACAGCAGGTAACCGAAGATCAGGCCGAGCAGGATGGAGATGCGGGCCCAGAAGCCGCGCAGCGCCACCGAGCAGATGATCACGACGGTCATCGTCGCCAGGCCGACCCACTGATCCTGCGGCCAGTAGACGCCGGCCACGACCGGCGCCAGGTTGAAGCCGATGAGCATGACGACCGCGCCGGTGACCGCCGGGGGCAGCACGGTGTTCACCACTCGGGCGCCCAGGAAGTGGATCAGGACGCCGACGAGGGCGAGGACCACGCCCGAGACCAGGATGGCGCCGAGGACGGCGGCGTCGCTGTTGCTCTGCGCCCGCACGGCGAGCACACCGCCGACGAACGACGCGCTGGTGCCGAGGTAGCTCGGCACCTTGCCGTTCACCATCAGCAGGAAGATGATCGTGCCGACGCCGCTCATCATGATCGCCAGGTTGGGATCCAGGCCCATGACCAGCGGGAAGACGAAGGTCGCGCCGAACATGGCGACCACGTGCTGCGCACCGATTCCGATCGTGCGCGGCCAGGACAAGCGCTCGTCGGGGGCCACCGCCTCACCCAACGGCGGGGTCTTTCCGTCCCCGTAGAGCTTCCAGCTGAACGCCATCCGAGTGCCTCCTCGACGTGCACTTCCGACCCGATCCGGTGCCGGTCAACACGCGTTGCCTCACCGGGGACGCGCCAATGTGTCACGCGTCGCACCCCCTGCGGAAGTACCTCAGTGCTAAATCGTTATGGCACTTTCGAGCGAATACTTCACCGCTGAGACATCTCTGAGTACGGTCCGTGGAGTGACCGCCACACCCTCCTCCGGAGCCCCTTCCGCACCAGCTGGAGCGCGCTCGGTCGTGCTCCGATCGGGGGTGTACGCGGACTCGGTGAAGCTGATGCAGGTGAGCCGCGACATCGGGGCCAGGGACGGCGTCACCGCGGTCCTGGTCGCCATGGCCACGCCGCTCAACCTCGAGATCGCGGCGAACATGGGACTGGCTCCCGACGGCGACGTCTCGCCCGAGCAGTTGCTCATCGCCATCCGGGCGGACGACGACGAGGTGCTGGCCGCGGCCGAGGCCGCCGTCGACGCCGCGCTCGCCGCCCGCGAGCGCTCGACGGGCACCGCGGCCGCCGTCCCGCAGCGCACGATCGGCACGGGCCTCGACGACCTGCCCCCGGACACCCCGGCCCTGGCGATCATCTCCGTGCCCGGTCCGTACGCCGTCGCCGAGGCCGCCGACGCGATCGCCGCCGGCCGGAGCGTGCTGGTCTTCTCCGACGGCGTCCCGGTCGAGCACGAGGTCGCGCTCAAGCACGCGGCGCACGACGCAGGCGTCCTCGTCATGGGCCCCGACTGCGGAACGGCGATCGTCTCGGGCGTCGCGCTCGGTTTCGCCAACGTCGTCCGGCCCGGACCGGTGGGGCTGGTGGCCGCCAGCGGTACCGGCGCACAGCAGATCTCGTCGCTGCTCGACATGGCCGGCGTCGGCGTCTCGCACGTGCTCGGCGTCGGCGGGCGGGACCTCTCGGAGGCCGTCGGCGGTCTCGCCACCCTTGATGCGCTGAGCGCTCTGGACGCCGACCCCGCCACCGAGCGCGTGCTGCTGGTCTCCAAGCCCCCCGCACCCTCGGTGCAGGCCGCCGTGGAGGCCGCCGCGGCCGAGCTCTCGGTGCCGGTGCGCTCCGCCGTCCTCTCGGCCGAGACGCCCGACCTGACCGCAGCGGTCGAGGGGCTGCTGCGCGACATGGGACTCGACGTCCCCACCTGGCCGTCGCGCCCGGGACCTGCCGTCGCCGCGGTCCCGGGCGCGACATTGAAGGGCCTCTACTCCGGAGGCACTCTCGCGGACGAGGCGATGCTGCTCGCCGCCCCCGCGCTCGGGGACATCCGCTCGAACACCCCGCTGCGACCCGAGCTGGCCCTCGGCGACGACCTGTTCGCCGCCGGCCACGTCGTCATCGACTTCGGCGACGACGCCATGACCGTGGGCCGGGCGCACCCGATGATCGACCCGACGCTGCGCCTGGAGGCCATCGCCGCCGTCGCAGCGGGGAGCGAGCCCGCCGTGCTGCTGCTGGACGTCGTCCTCGGCTACGGCGCCGATCCCGATCCCGCCTCGGCGCTGGAACCGGCGCTGACCGCGGCCCGCGAGGCCGCCGAGTTCCCCCTGCCGGTGGTGGTGGCGCTGGTCGGCACCGAGAACGACCCGCAGGGCTGGAGCCGGCAGGCCGACGCACTCGCCGCTGCCGGCGCCACCGTCTTCTCTTCAAACTCCGCCGCCACGCGCTACGCCATCGACCTGCTGGGAGCCTCCTCATGACCCTCGGTGGACTGCTCTCGGGACCGCCGGCCGTCGTCGCCGCGGGTGTCGATGTCTTCTCCGACGCGCTGCGCGCCCAGGGCGCCGAGGTGCACGACGTCGACTGGCGGCCGCCGGGCTTCGGGGACCCGGCCGACCTGGCGGCGCTGGCTCTGGACGTCCGCCGGGCGTCGGCCAACCGGACGGCGGTCGAGCGCGTGCTGGCCGCGGGGTCGCAGCTGGTCGACGTCCGCCCGGCCCGTGACGTGCTCGACCTGCCCGATCGCATGCTGCTGCACGCGGGGCCCCCGATCGAGTGGGCCGACGCCTCCGGCCCGCTGCGCGGCGCCTTCATCGGCGCCTGCCTCTACGAGGGCTGGGCCGATTCCGAGGAGTCCGCGGAACGGATGCTGGCGGCCGGTGAGATCCGGCTCGACCCGTGCCACCACCACCGCACCGTGGGACCCATGGCCGGCGTCGTCAGCCCGTCGATGTGGATGTGGTGCCTGACCGACCCCGTCCACGGCGGGCAGGCCTTCTGCTCCCTCAACGAGGGCCTCGGCAAGGTCCTGCGCTACGGCGCCTACGGGCCGGAGGTCGTCGACCGGCTGCACTGGATGTCGAACGTCCTGGGGCCGGTGCTGGCGGCCGCGGTGCGCGCCCCGATCGACTCCGGCGCCGACCCGATCGACGTGAAGTCGATCCTGGCGCAGATGCTGCAGATGGGCGACGAGGGGCACAACCGCAACCGCGCCGGCTCGGCGCTGACCCTGCGGGAGCTCGCGCCGGCGATCGCCGAGGTCGACGCACCGACGTCCGACATCTCGGCCGTGCTGCGGTTCATCGGCGGCAACGAGCACTTCTTCCTCAACCTCGGCATGCCGACGGCGAAACTCGCGCTCGACGCCGCCCGCGACATCCCGGGCTCGACGATGCTGACCGTGATGGCCCGCAACGGCACCGAGTTCGGCATCCAGACCGCCGGCACCGGGGATCGCTGGTTCACCGGCCCCGCGAACACTCCGGTCGGCCTGTTCCTCGGCGACTACGGGCCGGACGACGCGAACCCGGACATCGGCGACTCCGCGATCACCGAGACCTACGGCGTCGGCGGCTTCTCGATGGCGGCGGCGCCGGCGATCGTGCGGTTCGTGGGTGGCACCGTGCCCGACGCGCTGGCCACGACCGAGCGCATGTACCAGCTGACGCTGGCCGAGAACCCCGCCATGGCGATCCCGATCATGGGCTTCCGCGGGGCGCCGACCGGCATCGACGTCCTCAAGGTCGCGCGCACCGGTTGGCTGCCGCAGATCAACACCGGCATGGCCGGACGGGTCGCCGGCACCGGTCAGGTCGGCGCCGGCCTGGTGCAGCCCCCGCAGGAGGCCTTCGAGAAGGCCCTCGTCGCCCTGGCCGAGGAGGCCCGCACCGCCTAGAGCATCGAGTCATACGAACTCGGGGCCATCAGTCGCTGATCGCCCGACTTCGTATGACTCGATGCGGGCAGCTCACGGTTCGAAGCGGTAGCCGCGGCCGCTCTCGGTGAGCAGGTGCCGCGGTGCGGCGGCGTCCACCTCGAGCTTGCGCCGCAGCGTGGCCATGTACACCCGCAGGTAGTTCGTCTGCTCGCCGTACGCCGGGCCCCACACCTCGGTGAGCAGCCGGCGGTGGTCGACCACCCGCCCGGGGTTGCGCACCAGTACCTCCAGCAGGTGCCACTCGGTCGGGGTCAGCCGGATGTCGGCGCCGTCCGCGGCGGTCACCCGGCCGGCGCCGAGGTCGACGGTGAAGTCGTCGGTGGTGACCACGGGCTCGGCGGGGGTGGTGCTGCCGCGGCGGATCGCGGCGCGCAGCCGGGCCAGCAGCTCGTCCATCCCGAACGGCTTGACCACGTAGTCGTCGGCCCCGGCGTCCAGCGCCGCCACCTTCGCGGCCGACTGCTCGCGCGCGGAGAGCACCAGGATCGGGACGCCGGTCCAGCCGCGCAGCCCGGCGATCACCTCACTGCCGTCGAGGTCGGGCAGGCCCAGGTCGAGGACGACGGCGTCCGGCGGGTGCGCGGCCGCGAGCTGGAGGGCCCCGGCACCCGTGGCCGCGGCGTGCACCTCGTAGCCGCGGGCGCGGAGGTTGATGGTCAGAGCCCGCACCAGTGCCGGATCGTCATCGACCACGAGGACGGTGCTCACGGTGCCCGCCGGAGCGTGAGCCGCATGGTCAGTCCGCCTCCCGGCGTCGTCGCCGGTTCCAGGCGGGCGCCCGTGGCTTCGGCGAAGCCGTGCGCGACGGCGAGGCCGAGCCCGAGGTTGCCCGTGCCCCGGTCGCCGAGCGACGCGGTGCCGCCCGCGCCCGAGAACGGGACGAACAGCGCCGCCCAGTCGCGCTCGGGGACGCCGGGCCCGTGGTCGACGACCTCGCAGACGACCTCCTCACCGGGACCCGGGCGGCCCCGGACGGTGACGGCGCCCGGCCCGCCGTGCAGCAGCGCGTTCTCGAGGACGTTGGCCAGCACCCGCTCGGCGAGGCCGACGTCGGCCAGGACATCGGGCAGGTCCTCCGGGATGTCGAGGACGACCCGGTCGAGACTGCCGAGGCCGATCAGCGCCCGGCCGACCAGTTCCTCCAGCCGGACGCGCTCGAGCGACGTGCTGACCACCCCGGCCTGCAGGCGCGAGGCGTCGAGCAGGTTGGCGACGAGGCCCTGGAGCCGATCGGTGCCGGTCTCGATGGTCGCGAGGAGTTCGGCCCGCTCCTCCGGCGTCCAGGCGACGTCGTCCTGCCGGAGGCTGCTCACCGCCGCCTTCACCGACGCGAGCGGCGTCCGCAGGTCGTGCCCCACGCCGGCGAGCAGCGACGTCCGCATCCGGTCTGCCGCCTCCAGTTCGGCCGCTTCGGCCGCGCGCGCCGCCACCCGGCGCCCCTGCAGCGCGCCCGCCGCGGCGTCGGCGAAGCTGGCGAGCACCCGGCGGTCGGCCGCGAACAGTTCGGGGCCGCGCACACGGAGCAGCAGGTCGCCCGAGGGCACGGTCAGCTCGGCCTCGTCGTCCGCGGACGGCTCGTCGGATCGGGCCTCCACCACGGTCCACCGCCCGTCCACCCGCTCGAGGAGAGCGGCCTCCCGCATGCCGAACACCGTGCGCACCTGGTCGAGAACGTCGGTGAGCGTCCGGTGCTCGGCCAGCGTCGCGCCCGCGAGGCCGGACAGCGCCTCCGCCTCCGCCCGGGCCCGCGCGGCCTCGGCGTTCCGGCGTGCGGCGACGTCCACGACCGAGCTGACTCCGCCGGCGACGAGCAGGAACACGATCAGGACGAGGACCTGCTCGGGGGAGTCGACGAAGAGCGTCCCGAACGGCGTCGTGAAGAACCAGTTCAGTACGAGGACCCCGGCGACCGCTCCGGGAAGCGCGACCCGCAGACCGCCCAGCAAGGCGCTGGCCACGACCAGGAGCAGCACGAGGAGCACGGGGACCGCGTAGTCGAGGTGCTCGCGCACGGGTTCGCGGAAGAGTACGAGCGCCGCCAGCCCCGCGACCAGCAGCAGGACCGCGCTCCACACCCGGCGGCGATCGAGCCCCGTGAAGCCGCGCGGGAGGGCCGTCCCGCCGACGTCCGCCCTGCTCACCCCGCCGAGCGTGCCACTGCGACCTGCTCCTCGGCGTCCACAGTCGCCTGGCTGGACCGCAGCTGCCACGGCACGCTGATCACCATCACGCCCGGCTGGAACAGCAGCCGCGCCTTCAGCCGCAGCGCGCTCTGGTTGTGCAGGAACGCCTCCCACCACCGGCCGACGACGTACTCGGGGACGAACACGCTCACGACGTCCCGCGGCGACTCCCGGTGGATGGCGCGCACGTAGTCGAGCAGCGGCTGGGTGACGTCGCGGTAGGGGCTCTCGATCTCGACGAGCGGCACCGGGATGTCCCGGCGCACCCACTCGGCGAACAGCCGGTCGGTCTCCGCCGGGTCGACCCGGACGGTGACCGCCGTGAGGTCGTCGGGGTGGATGGCCCGGGCGAAGGCGAGGGTGCGCAGCGTCGGCTCGTTCACCCGGACGACCGGGACGACGGCGTGGATCCGGCTGGGCAGCACGACACCGCCGGGGCGGGGCGCGACCTCGTCGTCCACCGCGTCGTAGTGCCGGTGGATGCGCACCATCAGGAGGTACAGCAGCGGCATCGCGATCACCACGATGTACGCGCCGTGCACGAACTTCGTCACGAGGACGATGACGAGCACCAGGGTGGTGGCTGCGGCGCCGGCGAAGTTGATCGTCTGCGACCTGCGCATCCGCCGACGCTCGGCGTCCGTCCGGGCCGTCCGCAGCTCGCGGCTCCAGTGCCGCACCATCCCGAACTGGCTGAGGGTGAACGAGACGAAGACTCCGATGATGTAGAGCTGGATCAGCTTGGTGACGTCGGCGTCGAAGGCGACGATCAGGACGGCCGCGAGGGCGGCCAGCAGCAGGATGCCGTTGCTGAACACCAGCCGGTCCCCGCGGCGGCCCAGCTGCCGAGGGAGGTGGCCGTCGCGCGCGAGCAGTGAGGCGAGCACCGGGAAGCCGTTGTAGGCGGTGTTCGCGGCGAGCACCAGGATCGCCGCGGTGAACGCCTGGAGGGCGTAGAACGCCGGTCCGGAGCCGAAGACGGCCAGCCCGATCTGGCTGAGCGCCGTCTTCTGCGCCTGGCCGGCCGGGAGCCCGGTGAGCAGCGCCGGGTTCTCCGCCATGTGGACGTGCGTTGTGATGGCCAGCGCGGTGATCCCGGCGAACATGGTGACGGCCAGCGCACCCATGACCGCCAGCGTCGTCGCGGCGTTGCGCGCCTTCGGAGGCTGGAAGCTCGGGACGCCGTTGCTGACGGCCTCGACCCCGGTGAGCGCCGTGCAGCCGCTGGCGAACGCGCGCAGCGCGAGGAAGACCGTGAACAGCCCGCCGGTGCGGTGATCGGCGATCAGGCCGTACCCGGCGCTCTCGGCGGTCAGGGTCTGGCCGAGCGCCAGCCGGATCCCGGCGACCACCAGGAGCAGCAGGATGATCGTCACGAACCCGTAGGTGGGGACGGCGAACGCCCGTCCGGATTCCTTGACCCCGCGCAGGTTGACCACCGTGAGCAGGACGACGAAGGCGAGCGAGAGGGTCACCGCGTGCGGGACCAGGGCGGGGAACGCCGACGTGATCGCCGCGACCCCGGCGACCACCGATACCGCGACCGTGAGCACGTAGTCCACCAGCAATGCGCTGGCGGCGACGAGACTGGCGCGGACCCCGAGGTTCCGCCGGCTGACCGCGTACGCCCCGCCGCCGTTCGGGTAGGCGTAGCAGGTCTGCCGGTAGGAGGCGACCACGATGACGAGCAGGGCCACCACCGCGGCCGCCAGCCACGGCGTCAGGTAGAGCATCGACAGGCCGCCGAGGCCCAGGACCAGGACGATCTGCTCGGTCGCGTACGCCACCGAACTGAGCGGATCGGAGCAGAACACGGGCAGCGCGAGGCTCTTCGGCAACAGCGTCTCGCCGAGGCGGTCGCTGCGCAGCGGCCGTCCGACGAAGAGTCGCTTCGGGGTGTGGAACACGTCCCTCAGCCTGGTTCTCCCGCCGCGAGCGCCGTCCGTTCTTGACGACTTCCTGATGACAGCGGCCGCGATCTTGACGGCGTGTTGAGGTCAGGCCCGCAGCGGGATCCGGACGGCGAGCAGTGCCACGTCGTCCGCGATGGGGCGGCGAAGACCGGCGAGCAGTTCGTCGCACAGCCGGTCGAGCGGCTCCCGACCGATCCGCTCGAGCTCCCGGACGACGCGGGCGGTGCCCTCGTCCAGGAGCAGGCCGCGCTGCTCGACCAGGCCGTCGGTGTAGAAGAGGACGGTGTCGCCCGGCTGCAGGGCGACCGCGTGCTCGTGCCGCGGCACGCCGGGGGAGACGCCGAGCAGCCGGTCCGGCGGGCGGTCGAGCAGCTCGGTGCCGCCGTCCGCCCGCGCCAGGACGGGGGCCGGGTGGCCGGCGTTCGACCAGCAGAGCGCGACGCCGTCCGGACCGCGCGGGTCCACGGTCGCGACGGCGGCGGTCACCAGGGTGCGCAGTTGCAGGGTCGTGAATGCCTGGTCCAGCTCGCTCAGCACCGCGGCGGGGGAGCCGACGACCGATTGGGCGATCGCCCGGAGCATGCCGCGGGCCTCGGACATGGTCGCAGCCGCGGAGGCGTCGTGGCCGGCGACGTCGCCGATGACCAGCATCGTGCCGCCGTCGGGCGTCGGGAAGGCGTCGTACCAGTCGCCGCCGACCTGGGCGTGCCGGGTGGCTGGGAGGTAGCGCACCGCCGTCTCCAGGCCGGGCACCCGTGGTGGGTCGCCGAGGAGATGGCGTTGCAGGGTTCCGGCCAACTGGACGACGGCCCGGCTCGCCGCGGCCTCTGCGCTCAGCCGGGTCAGCCGCGCTTCGCCC
>Ga0308176_10001779_pt1 | contig 13556 bp, 13 predicted proteins | sample PhyCR2_3_FD_203890 | JGI IMG/M metagenome (GOLD analysis project Ga0308176, IMG submission 203890) | Soil microbial communities from UC Gill Tract Community Farm, Albany, California, United States - DLSLS.C.R2 | ecosystem: Environmental > Terrestrial > Soil > Agricultural land | place: USA...
TTACCCGTCAGCCTCGTCAGGCCCTGCATCAGGCGGCCCGTGAGCCCACCTTTGCGGGCAAGAACAGCCTCCGTCCGTGGTCGGGTACGCGGTCCGGCCCCCCAGCGCGCCATTTCGGCCTTCTCGAGGGGTCGGCGTCGGCCGTTTTGTCAAGACTCTGGCCCGGCTAGTTCCGCAGGGTTCGGGAGAACAGGGCACGAATCGGTTCGGGGATGGTGTGCTCGGCGAGGGTGACCTCCTCGGACTGCGGGGGAGCGGCCACGTGGTAGACGAACGCGTCGGGCACGGTCCGCTCCGGTTCCACGGCGGCCAGCTCGATGAGGACGTGCTGCGCGAACAACGTGCGCCAGGCATGTGCGTCGTCTGGGGGCAGGTGCTCCACGACCACGGTCCGCTCGAGGGCCCGCCCGGCCAGCCCACCCGTCCGCCGCAGCCGGAACTCTGCGGCGTCTGCCGAGCCCTCCGACACACTCGGAGGGGGTGCCTGGCCCCCGGGCGAGCCACCTGCGCCCAGCACCTCGACCTGCGCCCAGGCGTCGGCGACCGCGCGCGCCTGGGGCGAGTCGGCGGCATACCGCGACTCGGCCGCAGCGACTGTGGCCTGCGCGAACGTCGCGAAGTCGGCGTCGTGCGGCAGTGACCCGCCGGTGAGGACGTCGTACCAGACCTGGCCGGCACCCTCCCAGGCATTGCCGCCGATGGCCGTGGCCGCGAGGTAGAACGCGTGGTTGGGGATGCCGGAGTTGGTGTGCACACCGCCGTTGTCGTCGCTCGTCTCGACGTAGCCCGACATGGTCGCCGGCTGCGGGTCCTTGCCCAGCTGCGGGTCGTCGTACGCCGTGCCGGGCGCCTTCATCGAGCGCAGCGCCACCCCGTGGACACTGGAGGTGAACAGCCCGGCGCCGATCAGCCAGTCTGCCTGGTCGGCGCCCTGCCCCAGCGAGCGCTGCTTGACCAGCGAGCCGAACACGTCCGACACAGACTCGTTGAGCGCGCCCGACTGCCCCTGGTAGTCCAGGCGCGCCGTGAACTGGGTGACCCCGTGCGTGAGCTCGTGGCCGATGACGTCGACGGCGATGGTGAACCTGTTGAACACCGTGCCGTCGCCGTCGCCGAACACCATCTGGCTGCCGTCCCAGAAGGCGTTGTCGTAGTCCTCCCCGTAGTGCACGGTGCCGAGCAGCGGCAGCCCGTGGTCGTCGAGGGAGTCGCGGCCGTAGACCTGTCGGTAGAGGTCCCAGGTCGCGCCGAGCCCGTCGTACGCCTCGTCGGCCGCTGCGTCGCCGGTCGCTGCCTGGCCCTCCGTGCGCACCGTGGTACCGGGCGTCGTCTCCTGGCCGTGGGCGTCGGCGACGGTGCGCTCGGGGTGGGTGCCGTCGTCCGCGTTCGGAGACGGTGCGCCGGCCTCGTGCTCCACCGGGTGGTCAGGTGGACTGTCGGTATGCCGCGGCGCCGGCGACCGCAGCCCGCGCAGGCTCGCGTCGCGGTCCAGGGAGCGTCGCGCGCAGGTCGCCACGTGCTCGTCGGGGTGGCGGGCCAGCGCCTCGAGCAGGTACGGCGGGACGATGTGGCAGCACGGCACGACGGACATTGCGGACATGGCCCCATCCTGCGCCGGGACACCGACACGCGCGACCGGGGAGTGCCTCAGCCGTAGGTGTCGCGGGGACCCGGCCCTTGGCTGCGCCGTGGCCCGCGTGACCACGAGGGCGCCGACGGGCCCACGATCTTGAGTGCGCTGACGGTTCCCTTCCCGGTCTCCGCCTCGAGCCGGCCCATGATCGACGACTCCAGCAGCTGGAGCTGGACCATCCAGGCCGTCGAGTCGGCGCGCACCGTGAGGATCCCCGCCTCGAACGTCACCGGCGCACAGTGCTGGGCCACCTCGGGGCCGACGATCTGCGGCCACCGCCCCATCACCGACCCGACCGCGACGTCGACCTTCCACCCGCGGTCCATCAGCAGTCGGTCCAGCTGGTCGCCGAGCAGCTGCGGGTCCCGGCCCTCCTCCCGGCGACGACCCCCGGTGGCGCGCGCCGCCGCGCGGCTGCCACGGAGCGGTCGGAGCCCGGGCCGCAGCCCCTTCTCGCGGGCCGCAGCCCTCGCCCGGGCGTGGGCGGCGGCCGCCGCGTCCTCCGCTCCCTGGTCAGGCCCCTGCACAGCGTCTCCCGGCACGTCAGTCACGGCGACCCACCTCACCCAGCGTCACGGCATACGTGGTGCCGGTCAGCGACGTCGGCACGTCGGCGTCGACGGCCGCAGTGATCAGCACCTGCTCACAGTCGGCCACCATCGCGGCCAGCCGCTCACGGCGGCCCGCGTCGAGCTCCGCGAACACGTCGTCGAGGATGAGCACCGGGTCCTCGCCGAGGTCGTGGCGCAACAGCTGGTATGCCGCCAGCTTCAGTCCCAGCGCGAAGGACCAGGACTCGCCGTGGCTGGCGTAGCCCTTCGCCGGCAGGTCGCCGAGCGAGAGCACGAGGTCGTCGCGGTGTGGCCCGGCGAGCGAGACCCCGCGCTCCACCTCGCGGTCGCGGACCTCCTCGAGGGTGGCGAGCAGCTCGACCCGAAGGTCCTCGAGCTCGGGCACCTCACCGGCAGCGATGGCGCCGGCTGCGGCCTCGCGCAACGACGACTTGTAGGCCACCCGGGCGTCGGACTGGGCGGCACTCACCTCGTCGTAGGCCTTGGAGAGGTACGGGCCCAGGTCACGCAGCAGCCGGAGCCGCGCATAGAGCAGCTGCGACCCGACCGTCGCGAGGTGCTCGTTCCAGATGTCGAGGGTGTGCAGGGCGGACGCGCGCGCCTCGTCGACCGGTTCCTCGCCTGGCCGAGGTGCGCGACGACGAGATCCCTTGCGCAACAATGGTTGTGCCGACTTCAGCAGGGCGTTGCGCTGCTTGAGCACCTTGTCGTAGTCACCGCGCACCCCCGCCCAGCGCGGCTGCCGCGCCACGAGCAGGTCGTCGAGGAAACGGCGCCGTTCACCCGGGTCGCCCTTGACCAGGGCCAGGTCCTCGGGCGCGAACAGGACCGTCCGCAGCGTGCCCAGCACCTCGCGAGGACGCTGCACGGGTGCGCGACCGAGGCGGGCCCGGTTCGCCCGGCCGGGGTTGATCTCCAGCTCGAGCATTGTCTCCCGGCCGCCCCGCACCACCGCACCACGGATGACCGCCTGCTCGGCCCCGAACCGCACGAGCGGCTGGTCGGTCGCCACCCGGTGGCTCGACAGGGTCGCGAGGTAGCCGATCGCCTCGACGAGGTTGGTCTTGCCCTGGCCGTTCAGCCCGACCAACGTCGTCGTGCCGGGCTCGAGCGGCAGCTCGGCGGCGGGGTAGCTGCGGAAGTCGACGACGGACAGGTGGCGGACGTACAAGGACCCTGCCGCTCAGGCCTCGGCGCTGCTCGGCATCATCGTGCCGCGCGGCCGCCGGTGGAGCCGGTGCCCGAGGAGGGGCCGGCCGCGGTTGCCTTGCGTCCCTTGGCGGTCGCCTTCTTCGCGCTCCGGGTCGGCTTCTCCTTCGGGGCGGCCTTCGCCTCGACGGCCTTCTCGTGCTTTGGGGCACCCTCGGCGCGCAGCTGGTCACCCTCGGCGACGGTCATCACCTCGTGACCGCCGAACCCGCCGCGCAGGGCGGCGACCGCCTTCATGGTCGGCGACTCGTCCTGGCGCGAGGCGAACCTGGCGAAGAGCGAGGCCGAGATCACGGGCATCGGAACGGAGTTGGCGATCGCCTCCTCGACGGTCCACCGGCCCTCGCCGGAGTCGACGGTGTATCCCGAGACGTCGTCGAGGTGCGCGTTCTTCTCGAGGGCCGCGACCAGGAGGTCGAGCAGCCACGAGCGCACGACCGTGCCCCTGGTCCACGCCTTGAACGCGCCGGGCACGTCGGTGACGATGTCCTTGGCCTCGAGCAGCTCGTAGCCCTCGGCATAGGCCGCCATCAGGCCGTACTCGATGCCGTTGTGGACCATCTTCGTGTAGTGACCGGCGCCAACCTTGCCGGCGTGGACGAACCCCTCGTCACGGGGACCCTCCGGCCGCAGCGCGTCGAAGATGGGCATCGCCTTGCGGACGTTGGCGGCGGCGCCGCCGACCATCAGCCCGTAGCCGTTCTCCAGGCCCCAGATGCCACCGGAGACCCCGCAGTCGAGGTAGCCGATCCCCTTGGCCTTCAACAGCTTCTCGTTCTCGTAGTCGTCGGTGAACCGGCTGTTGCCGCCGTCGATGACCAGGTCGCCCTTGTCGAGCAGGTCGCCGAGCTTCTTGACCGTCTCGCGGGTGGGGTCGCCACTGGGCACCATCACCCACACCGTGCGGGGAGCGTCGAGCGCCTTGACCAGCGCGGCCATGGTCCTGACGTCGGACACCTTCGGGTTGCGGTCGAAGCCCACCACCTCGTGGCCCGCGCGACGCAGCCGTTCGCGCATGTTGCCGCCCATCTTGCCGAGACCGATCAGGCCGAGCTGCATGTGTGGTGCCTTTCTCGTCGATGGTGCCGGGGCGCGGGTGCCGCCGTCGGCCGCGGACCCGACCCGCGGCATACCCCGCCGGAGGCCACGCGGTGCTCAGGCTACGCCCGGGCCGACTCAGCTCGCGAAGCGAACGGGCATGAGGACGTAGCGGTAGGAGGTGTCCGCCTCACCGTCCTGCTCGTCCTGACCGGACAGCACCGCCGGACGTGAGGGCTGGGTGAACGACAGTCGGGCGTAGTCAGTGCCGATGACGCCGAGGCCGTCGAGCAGGAACGATGGGTTGAACGCGATCTCGAGCGCGGGACCGGTCAGCGTCGACTCCACCGCCTCGGACGCCTGGGCGTCGTCGCCAGTGCCGGCCTCGATCGTGACCTGGCCGTCGGTGAACCGCAGGCGCACGGGGGTGTTGCGCTCGGCGACCAGCGCCACGCGCCGGACGGCCTCCACGAGCTCGCTCGTCCTGACGACGGCCTCGCTGTCGACGCTGGTGGGGAAGATCGAGGTCACCTTGGGGTACTCGCCGTCAAGCAGCCGGGTGGTGGTGCGTCGCTGCCCGGCCTCGAACCCGACGAGGCCGTCACCACCGGCGGATGACCCGAGCGCGATCTCGATCGACCCCGAGGCACCGAGCGCCTTGGCGGTCTCGGACAGCGTGCGGGCCGGGACCAGCGCGACGTGGCTGGCGTCCGTGGCGCCCGGGTTCCAGGTGAGCTCGCGCATGGCCAGTCGGTAGCGGTCAGTGGCGAGCAGGGTGACCTTGTCGCCCTCGATCTCGACCCGCACCCCGGTGAGGATCGGCAGCGTGTCCCCGCGGTCGGCCGCGACGGCCACCTGGGCGACGGCCTGGGTGAAGACGTCGCCGGCGACGGTGCCGCTCGGCTCGGGCGCGGTCGGGAGGGTGGGGTACTCGTCGGCAGGCATCTGCATGAGGCTGAACCGCGACGAACCGCAGGTCACCGACACCTTGTTGCCGTCCAGGGCGATGTCGACCGGCTTGTCGGGCAGGTTGCGGGAGATGTCGGCCAGCAGCCGACCGAGGACCAGGACGGTGCCGCCCTCCGAGACGTCGGCGGCGACGGTGATCTTGGCGGAGACCTCGTAGTCGAATGCCGACAGGGTCAGGGTGCCTTCGTCGCTGGCCTCGAGCAGCACACCGGCCAGTACGGGGACCGGTGGGCGGGCCGGCAGTCCGCGGGCCACCCATGTCACCGCGTCGGCGAGCACCTCACGTTCGACCCGGAGCTTCACCCGTGCTACCCGCCCTTCGACTGCGCGCCTTGCGCGCCAAACCTCAAGATTGTGATTGGTCCCCTGACCCTAGTGCGCGGGTGCCGCACTGCAAACCCGGTTGGCCCAAGTGGTCGCCCGCAGTCTGGGTACTCGGGGCTGGATCCCTGAGTTGATGGATCTCATCGTTGTCATAGGGGGTGTGGACAGTGTGGACGAGCCGCGTCGGCGCAGGTCACCCCCGCGAGGGGCCTGTGTATGCCGGGTGGACCGGGCTGCGCACAGGCTGGGCCCGGGTGTGGAGGGAAGGACTGCGTTCACAGGGTTTCCACACCGCGTCGGCGCCGGGTCCCCAGCGGTGAAGGGTTCGTGCACGCGTTGTCCACCGGTTGTCCACAGGCAACGTCAGGAGATTCATCCGAACGGGTGATGGCATGGAGGCCAGGCACATACCCACAGAGTTGTCCACAGGTGTGGACCATGGGGATATCTCCCTTTTGCGCACCTGCTGAGCAGCGACGCCGGACGTCGTTGTCGGTGGGAGCCAGGTGGCCGGGAGGTGAACAGGCCTGCACACCTGTGGGAGATCCTGTGGACAACCGGTGGACGTGGCGGTTCAGGCGAGCCGCCGAGCCACGTCGAGGTGGTGGTCGACCAGCTTCGGGCGGTGAGCCCCGGCTTCCCGGTGTTCGAGGTGGAGCCGGCCACGCGGCATACCGACCTCAGCGGGACTGCTGCTTGATCCGGTTGGTCAGCTCGGTGACCTGGTTGTAGATCGCCCGCCGCTCGGCCATCAGCTGGCGGATCTTCTTGTCCGCGTGCATGACGGTGGTGTGGTCGCGGCCGCCGAACTGCTGGCCGATCTTCGGCAGCGACAGGTCGGTGAGCTCGCGGCACAGGTACATCGCGATCTGCCGGGCGGTCACCAGCACCCGGGACCGCGACGTGCCGCACAGGTCCTCGATGGTCAGCCCGAAGTAGGCCGCCGTTTGCGCCATGATCGTCGCGCTCGTGATCTGGGAGCCCTGCTCGTTGGGGATCAGGTCCTTGAGCACGATCTCCGCGAGCGGCATGTCGACGCTCTGCCGGTTCAGGCTGGCGAACGCGGTGACGCGGATCAGCGCACCCTCGAGCTCGCGGATGTTCGTCGAGATCCGGCTGGCAATGAACTCGAGCACCTCGTCCGGGGCGCTCATCCGCTCCTGGATCGCCTTCTTGCGCAGGATCGCGATGCGCGTCTCGAGGTCGGGCGGCTGCACGTCGGTGAGCAGGCCCCACTCGAACCGGCTGCGCATCCGCTCCTCGAAGCCGGACAGCAGCTTCGGCGGCAGGTCGGAGGTGATGACGACCTGCTTGTTCGCGTTGTGCAGCGTGTTGAAGGTGTGGAAGAACTCCTCCTGGGTCTGCACCTTGCCCTGCAGGAACTGGATGTCGTCGATGAGCAGCACGTCGATGTCGCGGTAGCGCTTCTGGAACGCGCTCGCCTTGTCGTCGCGGATGCTGTTGATGAAGTCGTTGGTGAACTCCTCGGAGTTCACGTAGCGCACCTTGACGTGCGGGAACAGGTTGAGCGCGTAGTGGCCGATCGCGTGCAGCAGGTGCGTCTTGCCCAGGCCGGACTCGCCGTAGACGAAGAGGGGGTTGTACGCCTTTGCCGGAGCCTCCGCGACCGCGACGGCCGCCGCGTGCGCGAACCGGTTGCTCGCCCCGATGACGAAGGTGTCGAAGGTGTACTTCGGGTTCAGCCGGGTGGCCGAGTCCTCGCTCGCGGTGGTCGTGAACCCCTCGTCGCGGGGACGGCGCTGCGCCTCGTCCACGACCGGCGGTATGAGCGGCACGACGTTGTCGGTGGTGTCGGGGAAGGTGGATCCGTGGCCAGGAACGGCATCGGCGCCATCGGCACCCGGGAGCACCTCGTGCTCGGGGGTGCCAGTGGCCGCGTCCTCGAGCCCGGTGGTGTCGAGGTGGTGGAGCTCGTCGAGCGTGGAGTCGACCAGGACCGCGAGCTGGACGGGTTCGCCGAGCTGGGAGGACAGCGCCTGGATGACCTCCTCGCGCATGCGCGTCTCGACGACGGTCTTGGTGTAGTCGTTGGGCACCTTGACCAGCGCCGTGCCGTCCAACAGGCCCGAGAAGCGGGCCAGGGTGAGGAAGGACCGTTCCCGGATGGGCAGGCCGTCGGCGTCCAGCGAGCTGATCGTGTTCTGCCAGATCTGACTGAAGTCCAGATCCGCGTCGCTCACTGGTCCACATCCCTCTCGACGGTGGGTTGTCGCACTGCTCTGCCGCAGGCTCATCGTGCCTGTCCACACACTTGTCCACAACCTGTGGGTGGCGAAGAGAGACGAGGACGGACGCTAACAACGACCAGTTCCAGCGGCAACCCAATCCCGGGAATTTCCCGGCGGATGACCAAAATATCCGACTACCTCCCGCGTGTCGTGCGGGGCGCGCCGGGCCGTGGTGCGATAGAGGGGGCTGACCGCTTCCTCGTATGCCGGGTGGTCACCGCTGGTTTGACCCTGCGGCGTGCGCTCGCGTACCGTTTGATTCGGCCTGTCGGCCGTTTTCGCATGCCCGTGACGCTGCTCCTCGAAGGGCTCTCGAGCCCTTGGAGGGTTGCGCGGACATCTGATCGCACGGCTCAGGCGACTGCGGCCGAACCCGGCCGCCACCAGCACTCATCAGGCCCGCCCGGGCCTGACCAGTTACGGAGATCATCGTGAGCAAGCGCACCTTCCAGCCGAACAACCGCCGGCGGGCCAAGACCCATGGCTTCCGCCTGCGGATGCGCACCCGCGCGGGCCGCGCCATCCTGTCGGCTCGGCGCCGCAAGGGCCGCTCCGAGCTCTCCGCCTGAGGCTCCTCCCGTGCTGCCCGCCGGGCACCGGCTGCGCGGCAGCGGTGACTTCTCGGCGGCCCTGTGGGGACGAGGCTCGGCCCGGGCCGGATCCGCGCTGATCGTGGTCCACGCCAACTCCGCCGACGCGCGGGCAGGTCAGCTGCCGCGCGTCGGCTTCGTGGTGTCCAAGGCGGTGGGTGGGGCCGTGGTCCGCAACCGGGTCAAGCGCCGGCTTCGGGCCCAGATGGCGACCAGGTTGGACCGGATCCCGGCCGGAACTGATGTCGTAGTTCGTGCGAATCCCGTTGCGGCACAGGCTATTTCGGCCGACCTCGGGCGTGAGCTGGACCGCCTGCTCGGCCGTGTGCTGAGCCGTCGTGACGGGGACGGGGCGTGAAGTCGGTGCAGCGGCTGGTGGCCGCACCGATCATCGGGGCGATCGTGCTGTACCAGCGGTTGGTGTCCCCGATGCGCCCGCCCACGTGCCGCTACTACCCCTCCTGCTCGCAGTACGCGCTCACCGCGATCCGGCGCTTCGGCCCGGTCCTGGGAACCTGGCTGGCCCTCAAACGGTTGGTCAGGTGCCATCCGTGGACGCCGGGCGGGGTCGACCACGTGCCGCAGACCTACCCGCGGCGCCACGGCGCACCACCTGCCCCAGCCCCGCACTAGCGGCGGGGCTCCAGAACTGCCGGCCCCACGGCATACCCGTTGCACTCGGCGGACCAGCGGGCCGGAACCCAGCGGCCGGCCCTGAGCCGGCCACCGACCAGAGGACAGCATGAGTCTCTACGAAAAAGTGATCTACCCGTTCGAGTGGATCGTGTCCTGGATCCTGTGGGGCTGGCACAGCCTCTTCACCTTCATCGGACTGCCCTCCGCCTCGGGTATCGCCTGGGTGCTCTCGATCATCGGTCTGGTTCTGGTCATGCGCGCGGCGATGATCCCGCTGTTCGTGCGGCAGATCCACGCCTCGCGGCGGATGCAGCTCATCCAGCCGGAGATGCAGAAGATCCAGGCCAAGTACAAGGGCAAGTCCGACCCCGAGTCACGCCAGGCCATGACTTCGGAGACCATGGACCTGTACAAGCGGACGGGGACCAACCCGTTCAGCTCGTGCATGCCGATCCTGCTGCAGTCTCCGTTCTTCTTCGGCCTGTTCCGGGTCCTCAACAACCTGCAGGGCATCGCCGACGGCAGGCACGAGATCATCGGCCCCATCAGTCGCAAGCTGGCCGGGGAGGCCGAGCAGTCCACCCTCTTCGGGGCCCAGCTGTCCGACAAGTTCATCGGGGCGGACAACCTCACGGTGCAGATCGTCACGGTGGTGCTCATCATCCTGATGTCGGTGACCACCTTCACCACCCAGCACCAGCTGATGCGCAAGAACATGCCGGCCTCGGCGCTGGACAACCCGTTCGCCAAGCAGCAGAAGCTGCTGCTCTACCTGATGCCCCTGTTCTTCGCGATCTCCGGCGTCAACTTCCCCATCGGCGTGCTGCTCTACTGGCTGACCACGAACGTGTGGTCGATGTGCCAGCAGTTCTACGTCATCCGCAAGATGCCGGCGCCCGGTTCCGCGGCCGAGAAGGCCATGCAGGAGCGACACCGCCGGGCCGGCAAGGAGGTCAAGGAGTTCACCGTCAAGGGTCTTGACCGAGGCGAGCCGGAAGCAGAGCAGCCCAAGCCGACCAGTGGCCAGCGCCAGCAACCATCGCGCAAGAAGAAGAAGGGCAAGGGCAGCACCAAGCCCGAGCAGAAGCCCCAGACCGACAACTGAGAGTTGGACCCGATGACGGAACAGAAGGAGACCCTCGTGGAGGAGTCGGTTTCACGTGAAACCACCGAGGACGACACGGCGGTGTCGGCCACCACGGTCGAGCCGGGCGCAGACGACGACGCGGACGCGGGCCACGGTGGGGCCGCGCCGGCCCGGAAGCGGCGGACGGAGGTGGCGGACCTCGAGCGCGAGGGTGAGGTGGCGGCCGACTTCCTCGAGACGCTGCTGGACATCGCCGACCTCGACGGCGACATCGACGTGGACGTCGACGGCGACCGCGCCGCCATCTCGATCGTCGACTCGGAGGAGGGCCGGGTGCCGCGCCGCCTAGTCGGCACCGACGGCAAGGTCCTGGAGGCGTTGCAGGAACTCACCCGGCTCGCCGTGCAGTCGGCGACCGGGGAGCGCAGCAGGCTCATGCTCGACGTGGCCGGTCACCGGGCCGACCGGCGGGCGGAGCTCGTGACGATTGCCCACGCCGCGATCGAGAAGGCCAAGGCGGACGGCGAGGCCGTGTCCCTGGAGCCGATGAGCGCGTTCGAGCGCAAGGTGGTGCACGACGCGGTCCTCGAGGCCGGGCTGGTCTCCGAGTCCGACGGCGTCGAGCCTCGTCGGTTCGTCGTGGTTCGGCCGGCATGATCGTGCCGTTTCACGTGAAACCACGGGGATGAGAGAGGGCGCTGACGGGCGCGGCTCCGGTGAGACCGGGGCCGCGCCCGCCCCGTTTCCAGCGACGGCACCGCCGACCCCCGCCGGTGGGGCGGCCGTCTTTGGGAACCGCTTGGCACTGGCCGAGCACTTCGCCGCCGTGCTGAGCGGCACCGGGGTCTCGCACGGACTGGTGGGCCCTCGTGAGGTGCCGATCCTGTGGGAGCGCCACATCCTCAACTGTGCGGTGACGCACACGGCCTTCCCCGAGGGCGTCGAGCTCGTCGACGTCGGCTCCGGCGCCGGCCTGCCGGGGATGGCGCTGGCCATCGCCCGCCCCGACCTCCACGTGCACCTGGTCGAGCCGATGCTGCGGCGGACCACTTGGCTGAGCAGCACGATCGAGGAGCTCGGCCTGACCAACTGCACGGTGCACCGTGGGCGGGCCGAGGAGTTCCACGGAGTGCTCGCGCTGCCCTTTGCCACAGCCAGGGCCGTGGCCCGGATAGACAGGCTCGCGCGGTGGACGTTTCCGCTGCTGCGTGACGGCGGGACGTTGGTGGCGCTCAAGGGCAGCCGGGTGGAGGAGGAGCTCACGGCGGAGGACGCGGTCCTGCGACGACTCGGGATGACGTCCTCGGCGATTCGTAGGTACGGCGAGGATGTGCTCGACGTGCCGACGGTGACGCTCGAGCTGAACGTCGGTCCGAGGCGCGCAACGCCCAAGCGACGCGCAAATCGCCGTTGACCCTCCCGAGTTCCGGACTGTCGCGCCCGTACGGTTGGATGATGGCCATGGCGGATGAGGTGAGGGCGTGAGTCCGGAGGCGCTGCGCGTGGACCGCGGCCTGGGGTGGCCTTCCCTGCAGGGCGAAGGGACCAACCCGCTCGGCTGGCCGGCCAGCGAGGCGAACGCGGGCAGCGACGGTGACAGGCCTTCTGTGGACGGGCAGGTTTCACGTGAAACCGGCGCCGAGCCCCTCACGGTGGATGGTGCGGTCAAGGCGACCGCCGTCCCGGATGCGGTCGATGCGGCGACGGCGGAGGACGCGCTTGCCTCCCTCGTTTCACGTGAAACCGAGCGAGACGAGTTTGCCGGCTCCCTTCCGGATGGGGACGAGGACACGCCACTCGCCCGCGCGGTCGCCGACGACGCCCGCAAGCGGATCGCCCTGACCGGACGGGTCTTTCCCAAGCCGACCGAGACGCGGATCCTCACCATTGCCAACCAGAAGGGCGGGGTCGGCAAGACGACGACCACCGTCAACGTGGCGGCAGGGCTGGCGCAGGCCGGCCTGACCGTCCTCGTCATCGACATCGACCCGCAGGGCAACGCGAGCACTGCGCTGGGGGTCGAGCACCACTCGGAGGTCACCAGCATCTACGACGTGCTCGTCGACGGTGTCGCGATCGTCGACGTCGTCCAGGAGTGCCCGGACATCCCGGGGCTGTGGTGCGCGCCGGCGACCATCGACCTTGCGGGCGCCGAGATCGAGCTCGTGTCGCTCGTCGCCCGCGAGACCCGGCTCAAGAAGGCGATCGACGCCTACCTCGCCACGGTTGGTGAGCAGGGCGGTGCGGTACCTGACTACGTGCTGATCGACTGTCCGCCGAGCCTGGGGCTGCTCACGATCAACGCGTTCGTGGCCGCGCGCGAGGTGTTCATCCCCATCCAGTGCGAGTACTACGCACTCGAGGGCCTGTCCCAGCTGCTGAAGAACATCGAGCTGGTCCGCAGCCACCTCAACCCGGGCCTGCACCTGTCGACCATCCTGCTGACCATGTACGACGGCCGGACCAGGCTGTCGGCGCAGGTGGCCGAGGAGGTGCGTGCGCACTTCCCCGAGCAGGTCCTGCGCACCTCGGTGCCCCGCTCGGTGCGGATCTCCGAGGCACCGAGTCATGGCCAGACCGTGATGACCTACGACCCGAACTCCAGTGGCGCCCTGTCGTACCTCGGGGCCGCTTCCGAGCTCGCCGACCGCGGCGCAGCCCCCGCACCCGCGCAGAACTGAAGGAGCACCAATGAGCGAGAAGCGCCGTGCACTCGGCCGGGGCCTGGGCGCCCTCATCCCCAGCGCGCCGGTGGCACCCAACGGCAGCCGTCCGGTCGATGTGTTCTTCCCGGACCAGCGACCAGTCGGTGGGCAGGCGTCGGGTGCGGAGGAGCTGAACGGTTCCTCGACCGACCAGGTGTCCTCGTCAAACGGTCAGGAGGTCAACGGTCACACCGCCAATGGTCACGAGGTTGCCGGCCCGGACCACAGCACCGACCCGCCCGAGCGCGGGGGTGAGCTGGCGCCAGTGCCGGGCGCGTCCTACGGTGAGATCCCGATCGACGCAATCCGACCAAACCCGCGCCAGCCGCGCACGGTCTTCGACGACGACGAGCTCGCCGAGCTGGTCCACTCGATCCGCGAGATCGGCGTCCTCCAGCCGGTGGTCGTTCGGCCCATTCCTGCAGGTCAGGCCGCCGAGGCCGATGGTGACGGTGGCCAACCGGGTGAGCAGGCGGCATACGAGCTGATCATGGGCGAGCGCCGCTGGCGGGCGTCCAAGGAGGCCGGCAAGGCCACCATCCCG
>Ga0308176_10001780_pt1 | contig 13555 bp, 15 predicted proteins | sample PhyCR2_3_FD_203890 | JGI IMG/M metagenome (GOLD analysis project Ga0308176, IMG submission 203890) | Soil microbial communities from UC Gill Tract Community Farm, Albany, California, United States - DLSLS.C.R2 | ecosystem: Environmental > Terrestrial > Soil > Agricultural land | place: USA...
ATCAGCGTGGTGTGGTGAGCGTTGCCCTGGTCGAACGCTAGGCCGCGGTCCTCGAGCTACGGCAGCGAGCACGCCAAGGCCAGGCGAGCAGCAGCAGCCAAGCACCAGCCCACCGATCCGTGCACAAGGTGTGGACATCCGCTCGGCCCGATGGGACCTGGCCTGCACTACGACCACAACCGAACGCGCACCGGCTACCTCGGCTTCGCTCATGGTGCGCCGTGTCCGTACTGCCGGCGTCGCTGTAACCAGCGAGCCGGTGCGATCGAAGGGCGACGACGTCAGTCGATCATCCAGATGCGGCTCTAGTACGTATCACCGGCATCGATGCGACTCAGAGTGAGATTTGACGAGCGATGTGACCCAGCGTCGCTCTCTCATTCATCGGTATGACGCGCTGACCAGCGAGTTTGTCTCACGCGTTCGTCAACTTCTGCCGACCCGGGGGACAACCCTCAGCAACTCGGCTTCCTGACCCGCCAGTTCGCACCCGCACACTCACTCCGTGTGACGCCCAGCGATCTTGATTGGCCCACCTCATCCGGGAGACCGATATGCCTCGCCCGCAGGCACCCGTCGGTGCACCCCGGTCAACGCCCGACGAGGACCGCAGGCGACGGCTGGAAGCGCTACGCGACCGCCTCGAGGCCGCCGTGGCAGACGCCGGCCACCGGGACCTCGCGCCCCTCGCCGCCCGCTACCAGTCGGTCCTAGCCGAGTTGGCGTCGCTGCCTGCCGTGAAGGAGTCGGATGGCATCGACGATCTCGCCAAGCGTCGGCAGGATCGGCGTTCAGGCTCCGCGGGTTCACAGCCTGCCGCCGGGGGCTGAACTAGCCCCCTCGGCTGGCCAAGATGCGATCGATTTGGCCGCGCTGGCTGGGCTGCATCTCTACCCGTGGCAGCAACTCGTGCTGCGCGACGCGCTGCGTGAGCGGTCTGACGGCAAGCTCTGGGCGTTCGAGGTCGGTCTGATCGTGCCTCGGCAGCAGGGCAAAGGGTCGGTCCTCGAGGCTCTAGAGCTGGCTGCGCTGTTCCTCGCCGATCCGGACGCCCCGCCACCTCTGATCCTCCACTCCGCCCATGAGTTCAAGACTTCGGCGGAGCACTTCCGCCGCGTGCGCGATCTGGTCGAGGGTTCCCAGGCGTTCCGCAAGCAGGTGCGCATCATCCGGACCGCTGCCGGCGCCGAGTCGATTGAGCTGCACTCGGGCGCTCGCCTTCGATTCGTCACCCGCACGGGCGGGTCGGGACGTGGGTTCTCCGCCGACCTGGTGGTCATCGACGAGGCGTACAACCTGACCGCAGAACAGATGGCGGCTGTGCTGCCGACGATGGCTGCGCGACCGAACCCGCAGATCTGGTACACGTCGAGCGCCGGCATGGTCGCCTCCGAGCAGCTAGCGCACATCCGGCAGCGAGGGCTCAAGGGTGGCGATCCGTCCCTGGCCTACTTCGAATGGTCCGCGCCCGATGGTGCTGATCTGGACGACCGCGAGGCGTGGGCGCAAGCGAACCCGTCACTCGGCTACCGGGTGCCCGAGTCGTTCCTGGTGACCGAGCGCGCGGCGCTGCCCGACGAGCAGTTCGGCCGCGAGCGGTTGGGCCTATGGGCTGACGTCACGCAGGACCGCGTGGCGATCGATCTGGATCGGTGGTCGGCGCTGATCGACACGAATCCGACGCTAGCTGCCCCGACCTTCGCCTTTGCGACTGCCCCGGATCGCTCGTGGTCCGCGATCTGCGCTGCTTGGCGCCGTCCGGACGGTTCGACGCAGCTCCTGCTCGGCGACGACTACCGCCGCGATGCAACATGGGTCGCGGCTCGGGTGGCGGAACTGCGGTCCCGTTACGGAGGTCGGGCCATCGCCGCCAACAAGGCCGCCCAGGGCCTTGTGAGCGATGCCGAGAACCTGTCGGAGTCCGATCAGGCGAAGGCGCACAACGCGCTGTCTGACGCGGTCCTCGCGGGCACGGTGCGGCACGGGAACGAGCCGGCGCTGAACGCGGCGGTCCGCGCCTCCCGCTGGAAGACCTCGGGCAACACGCGCGTGCTCGACCAGAAGGGCAACACCGACATTTCCCCGCTCACGGCCGCGGCCGGGGCTGTGCACGGCTTGACGACTGCTCCTGCGACCGGCGGATGGATGGTGGGCGTGTAGTGACCCTCCCTGCGCCCATCTCGCCCATCTTCTCGACGTCATCGGACCCGAACATCCGGCTCGTGGAGCGCCTGTCGGCGAAACTCGCGCAGGCCAACATCGAGTACGACAAGTTCGACCGGTACTACACCGGCGATCAGCCGATGGCGTTCCTGGCGCCCGAAGTTCAGGCGCAGCTCGGCAACCGGCTGGCCCCGCTGGTCATCAACTGGCCGGAGACGATCACCGACTCGGTCAACCGCCGCATCTCCAACGAGGGATTCCTGCTCGGTCAGGGTGGCAACGCCGATGACGAGCTGTGGCGGATCTGGACCGCGAACGGGATGCACGAGGATGCCCCGCTCGGCCAGGTCGACGCACTCGTGCACGGCCTCGGCTTCATCTCGGTGTGGGGCAACGAGGACGACCCACAGACGCCGTTCATGGCCTTCGAGTCGGCGCACCAGATGCAGGTGCTCTACGAGCCCGGCACCGGGGACCGCGTGGTCAGTGCGGCGCTCAAGCGGTGGTCGGACGATGACGGGCGCACCTTCTCGACGCTGTACCTGCCCGACCGGGTGATCCGGTACGTGAGCAAGTCCAATGTGCCGAACACTGCCAGCCAGTTGGTGGTCGATCAGGTCCTCGACAACCCCCTGGGCGCGGTCCCGATCGTGCCGCTGGTGAACCGGGGCCGGCTGCTGAATCGTGAGGGCCGCTCGGAGCTCGCCTCGATTGCGCCGATCGCGGACGGCATCAACGAGCTGGCGACCGGGCTGATGGCCACGGCCGAGTTCTATCTGACGCCGCGGCGGTACGCGACCGGGCTGCAGATGTCGGCCGACCCGGCCGAGCGGGAGCGGTTGCAGGCTGAGGCTGAGGCGTACTGGGACCGTGCGGCGAAGCAGAAGACGCTTCTCGGCGGTGCAGGCGTCCAGTTCGGTCAGTTCCCCGAGGCCGATCTGATCGGCTTCGTGTCCGGCATCAACCTCCTGACCTCGGCGCTGGCGGCGATCGGTGGTCTGCCGCCGGACGACCTGGGGCTCAACCAGGTCAACCCTGCGTCGGCCGAGGCTCGCCGGGCTGCGGAGACGGTGCTGGTGCTGCGGGCGAAGGAGAAGCAGTCGGCGTTCGGTCGCGCGTATACGCGGGCGATGCGGCTTGCTATCGCGGCCCGTGACGGTGTTCCGCTGCGGTCGTTGCCGACCGAGTACGCCCGGATGTCGATCGACTGGCAGGATCCCGCGACCCCGGCGATCTCCCAGGAGATGGATGCTGCGGTGAAGGGCAAGGAAGCCGGGATCTACGACACCGAGGCCGCGCAGCAGCGGGTCGGCATGGGCCCGGCGGAGCGGCTGGCGGTGAAGGCCCGCGCCCAGGAGGCGGCGGACCTGTCGACCACCGCCGACGTGCGGGCCCGCATGGCAACGGCCCGCGAGTTGGTCCGCACCGACGGGCTGACGCTGAACGCCGCGATGGCGGCTGTCGGGCTGCTGCAGGCGGCGAGCGTCAACAGCACCGAGCAGGGCCCCAGCACGGCGCAGAGCGCCTAACTCTTCCGACCCCGGCGGTTGGTTGGCACCACCTCCCACGACGCCCCTGGAGGGCACCGTGTCCGAACCTGTCCAGACCGAAGAGCAGTCCGCGCCCCAGGAGGGCGAGGAGCAGCAGCAGACGGAGGAGCTCTCCCCCGAGGCTCTCCGCAAGCAGCTGGAGAAGGCCCGCAAGGAAGCCGCCAGCTACCGCACCAAGGTCCGCGAACTGGAGCCCCTCGCCTCGAAGGCGAAGGAGCTTGAGGACGCCGGCCGGACCGAGCTGGAGAAGCTCACCGCCCGCGCCGAGCAGGCCGAGCGGACCGCAGCCGAGAACGCAGCTCGCGCTCTCCGGCTCGACGTGGCGTTCGAGAAGGGCCTCACCCCGGCTCAAGCCAAGCGACTCGTCGGCAGCAGCCGCGAGGAGCTGGAGGCCGACGCCGAGGAGATCCTGCGCGACTTCCCGGCCCTCAAGTCCGACGGCCGCCCCAAGGGCAACGCCGACCTCGGCGCCCGCACCGCCGCACCGCCCGCCAACCCCCGGCAGGCCGACCTCATGCAGATCGAGGCCGACCTACGCGCGGCGACCCGCCGCTAGTTCTCCCCTCGCATGAGGGGCCAACCGAAAGGAACACCCCCTCATGGCCGTCACTCTGGCCGAAGCCGCCGTCACCTCGCAGGACCCGCGCCTGCCCGGCGTCGTCGGCGTGCTCAACACGTCGCAGATCATGAACCGGCTGCCGTTCGAGCCCATCGCCGGCCGCGCGTTCAGCTACAACAACGAGGCGACCCTGCCGGCCGCCGCGTTCCGTGCCGTCAACGCCGGCTACACCGAGTCGACCGGCACGTTCAACAACGCGACCGAGTCGCTGGTCATCCTCGGTGGTGACTACGTGGTGGACCGCTTCCTCGAGCAGACCTCCACCGGCTCCGTCGCTTCCCTGGTCGCGGCGCAGCGGGACATGAAGGCCCGTTCGATCGCGGCCAAGTTCGCCGACACGTTCGTCAACGGCTCGACCGGCGTGGACGCGAACAGCTTCAACGGGCTGAAGACCCGCATCACCGGCGGTCAGGTCATCAGCAGCGGCACCAACGGTGCGGCGATGAACACCGACGCCGCCACCCGGAACGCTTTCCTCGACAGGCTCGACGCCCTGCTGGCGCTCGTCCCGGGCGCAAACGCGATCTACGCCAACCAGCAGGTCATCGCCATGCTGCGGACCGTCTTCCGCAACGTGACGATCAACAACTACACGGTCGACGACCTGACCGGCCGCCCGCTCCAGGTGCCGACCTGGCAGGGCGTCCCGATCCTCGACGCCGGCCTGAAGGCCGACCAGACGCAGGTCATCCCGCAGACGGAGACCCAGGGCACCAGCAACAACGCGTCCTCGATCTACGCGGTGAAGTTCGCGCAGTCCGAGAACGACACCGGCGTCATGGGCATCACCAACGGTGGTCTGCAGGTCGACCCGCCGAAGCAGATGGAGTCCAAGCCGTCGTGGCTCGGCCGCATCGAGATCTACTGCGGTCTCGCCATGCTCGGCGCCCAGCCCGCCGCCCGGCTCTCGGGTGTGCTCGCCTCCTGATCCGAAGGGAAGTAGCTCATGACCGCCCCCGCCAAGACCACCACTCCGAAGGTCCGGCACGAGGAGTTCTGCCTGCCTCGCCCCGGTTCCGACGAGCCGCGGATCGAGAGCTTCTTCTTCTACGAGGACGACCCCAAGGGCGGGCGCTCCAAGGCGACTCACCTCATCACCCGCTGCATCGAGTGCGGCGCTCAGACGAACAAGCAGATCGGAGACTGACATGGCCGAGAAGGCCGCCGGCGCCCAGGCGTCGAAGCAGGAGAACGACAAGCTGACCCACCCCGAGGGCGGCGCCACCACCCGTGACGACGCCCTCGACTCGGGCGCCCCGATGCTGCAGGGCGACCGGTCGGAGCCGGTTGGCCCGGAGGACGCCCTCGGCAGCGGCCCGAAGCGCGGGGACTACTCCAAGCTGATCGGCCCGCTGCAGCACGCCGCGGCGGTCGTCAACCCGGACTACGACCCGGCCGACCCCAACTCGCCCCGCACGGTTCTGGTGCACCAGAACCCGCTCGTCGAGCAGCGCGGCGACGAGAAGGGCAAGAAGGGCGGCACCAACCCGCTCTCCGACGAGGTCTGACCCGTGTCGGAGTTCGCGTCGCTTGAGGACGTCAAGGCGCACCTGGACATCACTTCGGCGGCCAACGACGACGAACTCCTGTTGATGCTGGACGCGGCGAGCGAGATGGTGCGCTCGATCGTTGGCTCGTTCTCCCCGGTGGCGGTCACTGAGCAGGTGGCCGCCACCGGCGGGACAGCTCTGCTGCGTCAGCGTCCGGCCTTCGACGCCACCGTGGTCGACTACTACGGGGCGACGCTGACCGGGTTCACCCTCAACAGCGCCGCCGGGCTGATCTACGGCCTGCCGTCCGCCTACGGTCCGCTGACGGTCACGTACACGGCGGGCGGCAGCGACGTTCCCGCCTCCGTGACGTTGGCGACGCTCATCATCGCCGCCCACCTGTGGGAAACCCAGCGCGGTGCGGCCCCGGTCGGTCCGCTGGCCGCGGAGGACGTGGCGCTGGCCCCGGGCATCGGGTTCGCCATCCCGAACCGGGCACGCGAACTGCTCGAGCCGTTCGTCGGATCGGCGCAGATCGCATGAACGCCGCCCTGCCTGCCGTGCTGGATCGCCTGGTCGCGCTGCTGCCCACCCTGCCGGGCTGGTCCGGTGTCGGGGTGTTCGACGGCCCGACGCTGACCCGTGATGCCCTGCCGACTTTCGTCACAGTCGGATTTGTCGACGGTGAGGACTTCGGCGGCACGTTCGAGCCGGGCGAATCCCTCGGCGACTTCTGGGAAGAGGCCGGCACCGTCCGCTCGGAGATCGTGTCCCAGACCGGTGACGACGACATAGCCGGTTGCCGGGCCCGGGCGTTCGGACTGTTCAGTGCCTGGCAGGCCGCGCAGCAGGCGGATCAGACCCTCGGCGGTGTCGTGGCGTCGTCGCGGCTGTCCGCCGATCTGCAGCCGGTGCAGAACACCGGCGGCTCGGCGGTGCGGCTCGCGGTGACGCTGACCTACGTCGCGCGGGGCCTCTAGCTCCTCACCCAGACGGCGAGCCCGATCACGGCCGCCACGATCACGATCGCCACGAGTAGCAGCAGCGCGCTCTGGATGTTGCCCAGCGCGTCTGCGGACTGTTTCGCGTACTGCTCCATGCGCTGCTCGTGAGACACGGCTTCCTGGCCGTCGATCTCCATCTGCGTCACCCCTCCCCCGATCCGGTCCCGCACGGTACCGCACACCCCTGGAAGGACAGCCACATGACCGCCCCCGTCCCGGCCACCGCCGCGGAACTGCGCGAGGCGCAGCAGAAGGAGTACGGCACGTACGTCGCCGTCGTCCCCATCGACATCGGCGGGGCGCGGGCGTTCAACCCGGGCGATCCCGTCCCCGTCTCCCACGTCGAGCGCGGCGTGGTGGCGACCGATCAGGTCGCCAAGGTCACCACCAAGGCCGGCCGCGAGGCCGCCGGGGTCACTGAGCCCGCGAAGCCCTAGCGGTTGCGGTCCGTCGAGCCTGCGCGCGGGCATTCGTTGCCCGCTTGCAGGTGAGGCAGTAGCGGTAGCGCCCGTCCGGACCGTGGTGTCCAGTGTTCTCCGGCGTGAACTCGTGACCGTGCTTGCATGTCATTTTCGCGCCATTCCCACCCGCGCTGATGTTGTCCCCCAAGGGCATCGAGTCAAGGTGGTCAGGGCGTACGCATCGGCGATGGGGGCATTTGCTGCCTTCTCGACAGTCGTCAGCGACGGCTGTGTGGCACAGATGATCCAGCGTCATCCCGTCTGGGATAGGGCCGCGCTCTAGCTCAAACGCAAACCGATGCGCTTGCTGCATTCGATCGGTCCCGTCGCGGGTGACATAGAAGGTCCCATACCCGTTCTTTGTCCCGCCCGTCCAGGCCCAGCAGTCGCCTGATCTGTCGACGTGGGACCAGAACCGCTCGGCATCCGTCTGCTTCCAGCGGGAGCTGACGACCCGGGGGTCTCCCCATTTCCGCCACCGCTGCCAGTGCTTCCTGCACATGTGGCGGCCGACGACGGGTGCGCCGCATTCGTCGATCTCACAGAAAGTCCGGGGCCGAGTCACCCGGTAATCCTACCACCTGGAAGGGTCACTTAGAATGCCCGCTCCGTCTTCTGTTGCCGTCAATGTGTTGACGGATCCTGGTTATTTGTGGGTCGCCCCGCTCGGCACCGCCGAGCCGACGCCGACCGTCGCCGGGTCGAAGTTCACCGACGCCGTCCCGGCTGCGTGGCTGCCGCTGGGCGCCACGACCGAGGGGTCAACGTTCTCGTACAGCACGAGCGTCGAGGCGATCCGGGTCGCGGAGTACTTCGACCCCATCCGGTACTCCACGACCGAGCGCAACGGGTCCATCGCCTTCAACCTGGCGAACTGGACCCTCAGCAACTACAAGCGCGCCCTCAACGGTGGCGTCGCCGCACTCACCCCGACCGGCACGACTGGCAGCGAGCTGACCACGTTCGAGCCGCCGGCGCCGGGCACCGAGACCCGCGCGATGCTGCTGTGGGAGTCGACCGATTCCACGGTGCGACTGCTGTGCCGTCAGGTGATCCAGGGCGGCGAGGTGGCGTCGGCGTTCCAGAAGGCGCCGAGCATCGCGGCGATCCCGTGCACGTTCAACCTGGAGATCCCGTCCGGTGGCGTGCAGCCGTTCAAGATCTTCGGCGCTGGGCTCAACCGTGTCTGACGAGCGGACCATCGAGTTCAAGGGCGAGAAGTTCGGCGCCGAGTTCCCTGTGCCGCCGATGGCGCTCATGGAGTTCGCACACATCGCCGCAGGCGACGTGGACTCCTCGGACCTCCAGGGCTTCGCGGCCATGTACGACCTGCTCGAGTCGGTCATCAAGCCCGAGGACTGGGGCCGCTTCCGGCGGCACGCCAAGAAGTCTCGGGCGACCGACAGGGACCTGCAGGAACTGGTCATCAAGGTGGTCACCGGGCAGACCGACCGCCCTACCCAGCGGCCCTCCGACTCCTCGGATGGGCCGGTCAGCACCGAGCAGAAGTCCGAGTCCGCGCCGGAGCCCTTGCCCTCGGCGGAGGAGCCGCTGCACGCTCGGGTGATCCGGATGCACGAGAAGGCCGGTCGCCCGGACAAGGCGCTGATCGTGCTGCAGGCGCAGGAGCAGCAGATGGCGGCTTCGGCGGTCTGACCGCCCGCGACATCTGCGACCTGGCCTATGTGCTGCTCGTTGAGCAGCTGGAGCGGCGCGTGCTGGCCGACCGTCAAGCACTGATCGCCCGAGGAATCGGGGAGAACCTGCCCACCCGCGGGGTCGAGCAGGCCAACCTCGACTCCTGGCTGGTCGAGGAGCCGAAGCCGCTGGAGCGGCTCTCCCCCGCGGAGCTGGAGAAGCTGGACGAACTGCGAGCCCTGGGGGTGGCCTGATGCCGCGCATCGACAACCGGGGCAACCTGCGCGGGTCGCTGCAGAACGCCGTCTCGTCCGGTGGCGCTAGGCGGCTGGGCGGCGCGGATGAGTTCTATCGCGTCTCCAAAGCGCTCAAGGCGGCCGGCGAGACCGGCCTGCGCAACGAGCTGAACAAGGCCGTTCGTCTCGCCGCCAAGCCGCTCATTCCCAAGGTCCGTGACGCGGCGCGGGCGAATCTGCCCAAGCAGGGGAAGCTCAACGAGCGCATCGCCAAGAAGCCCTACCGGGCGCAGGCCCGCACCGGGACGAACACGGCCGGCGTCCGGATCGTCGGCACGAAGGTCGACCCGCGGATCAACGCGCAAGGCCGCATTCAGCACCCGGTGTTCGGCCGCCCGGGTTCAACGGTTGTCCAGTTCGACCCAGATGCCAAGGGCTACTTCGACGAGACGCTGCGCGAGGCGGCGCCCCAGGTGCAGGAGGAGGTCGTGGCCGTGGTGCGCCTCTTCCATGCCCGACTCCTGCAGGAGATGAAGTAGTGGCGAACCTGTCGCTGGTCTTCGACGTCCTCGCGCGGGATGGTGCGTCCGCCACTCTCCGCAAGGTCGGCGACGAGGTCGAACGGACCGGCAAGAAGACCGACGGGCTGAGCAGTTCACTTGCCGGCCATGCGCAGCGGGTGGACGGCTTCGCCGCGTCGATCAAGGGCTTCGGCGCCACGATCGGCGGCCTGGCGCTCGTCAGCACCTTCAAGGGCATCTACGACGCCGCTGCCGAGTCGGCGAAGATCAGCCGGCTCACCGAGAACGTCATCCGCTCGACCGGCGGCGCGGCGAACCTCACCGCAAAGCAGGTTGGCGACCTGGCGACGGCGCTGTCCAACAAGACCGGCGTCGACGACGAGGCGATCCAGTCCGGCGAGAACCTCCTGCTGACGTTCACGAACATCCGCAATGAGGTCGGCCGCGGCAACGACATCTTCAACCAGGCGACGGCCATCGCCAACGACATGTCCGTGGCTCTCGGCCAGGACATGTCCTCGAGCGCGATCCAGCTCGGCAAGGCGCTGAACGATCCGATCAAGGGCGTCACCGCGTTGCAGCGGGTCGGCGTGTCGTTCACGGAAAGCCAGAAGGACCAGATCAAGACCCTGGTCGAGTCGGGCAAGACGATGGACGCACAGAAGCTCATCCTCGCGGAACTGACCAAGGAGTTCGGCGGGGCGGCCGAGGCTGCCTCGACGCCGCTGGACAAGCTGACCGTCCGGCTGGGCAACCTGGCCGAGTCGATCGGTAGTGCTGTCACCCCCGCAGTCAACGGGATGGTCGACGGCCTTGAGACGGCCCTGGACGTCGGCGGGGACTTCCTGGCCTGGGCGTCGGAGCTTCCTGGCCCGGTCCAGGCCGCCGCGGGCGCGGCGACCGTGTGGGCGCTGGCGGGTGACAAGATCACCGGGGCGTTCGGGACTGCTCGGGACAAGGTCAAGGCGTTCCGCGAAGAGGCCGAACTGCAGCAGGCGCTGCTCGCCATGCAGTCCAACGACATCTCGGAAGCCGACCGGGCCCTCGGCGGCCTGGGCAACACCCTGGACACGACCGGCACCAAGTTCGGCACCGCCAAGGCCGCGGCAGGGGCGTTCGCCCACGCGATCGGGCCGGAGCTCGCCATTGCCGCCGGCGCCTTCGTGGTGGGCGAGATCGTCGACGGAATCCAGTCGCTGACCCAGGCGTCCGATGACGCCAAGGCGGCGGCCGAAGGCCTGGCGCAGGCGCTGACACTGACCGACACTGCGGCCGACCGGCGATCGATTCGCAAGGCCATCGAGGACACCGACGGCCTCATCGAGGTGCTGCAGAAGGCCGGCGTGTCGTCCGAGACGGCTATCAACGGCCTGCTCGGGCAGCGGGACGCCCAGGAGAAGGTCGACTCGGCGCTCCAGCACTACATCGGCACGGTCAACACGCGCGGCGACGACGGCGCTGAGTCTGTTCGCCAGGCCAGGCTCGCCTACGACGAGTTGGCTACCGGCTATGGGAACGCCGCGTCCAATGCTCGCTTCTTTGGCGATGCGGCCACGTCGTCGGCCACGTCTGCCCAGGGCGCCGCCGATGCCACCACGGACGCCGCCGACCAGACCGTTGCCGACGCCGAAGCCGCCCAGCAGGCTCTGGACGACTGGATCAACAAACTCGCCGGCATCGACGACGCTTTCGTTGACCCGCTCGGCACCTACCAGGAGATGCTGCAGGCCGCCGCGCAGGCGACCGCCGATTCTACGGAGTCGCAGAAAGACTCTTGGAAGGATTTCGTCGACAGCACGAAGATCTCGCTCGACGACTACGCTCAGCAGCTTCAGGACCAGATCACTGCCCAGCAAGACTGGCAGAAGAACCTGGGCATCATCGCGGCGAACGCCGGTGCCGAAGTGGCTCAACACCTGGCTGAGATGGGCGTGCAGGGCGCCGGCCTGGTAGCCCAGTTGGCTAACAGCAGCCATGACGAGATGGTCCGCATGGGCGGCCTGATCACCCAGGATGCCCAGCTTGGTGGCGCCAACGCGGCGGCTGCGCTGGACGCGCAGATGAAGGTCATGGCCGCGATCGGGGCGTCGGGCGGCAAGGCGACCGCGCAGCAGATCGCCGAGCAGCTCGGCCTCGGCATCGACGTCGTAATGGGAATCGCCGCGAACTATGCGGCGACTCTCGGCAACGGAATCAACCCGTTGCTGGCTGCGCTTGGCCACGCTCCGGTACGGCTCGGCACCGGAGGGGGCCGCCCGATCGGAGCGGCCGTCTACAACGCGGACGGCGGGTTCATCAACGGCCCCGGCACCGGGCGGTCGGACAGCATCCTGAGCTGGCTGAGCAACGGCGAGTTCGTCGTCAACGCTGCGGCCACCGCTCAGCATCGACCGCTGCTCGAGGCCATCAACGGAGCGCCGCGGTTCGCGGGCGGCGGGTTCGCCAGCACGTCGGACGTGCCTAGGCCCTATTCGACCGCGCCCTTCGGGATGCCGATCTCGACGGCCGCCGACACGACGATGGGCACCGAGTACTCGACGGTGACCGACTGGATCACCAAAAACCTCTTGTCGTCGGTCGACCCTGGCGGCGGGGGCGTGCAGCGGTGGGCTCCGCTGGTGCTGCGGGCGCTGTCGATGATGGGTCAGCCGGCGTCGCTGCTGAACTCGGTGCTGCGGCGGATGAACCAGGAGTCCGGCGGTAACCCGCGGGCGATCAACAACTGGGATATCAACGCCAAGCGCGGCGACCCATCCCGGGGGCTGATGCAGACCATCGGCTCAACGTTCCGCGCCTACCACTACCCGGGCACGTCCAACGACATCTACGACCCGTTGGCGAACATCCTGGCGTCGATGCGGTACGCGCTGGCCCGCTACGGGTCGCTGTCGTCGGCCTATAACCGCAAGGGCGGTTACAAGCTCGGCACGGACTTCGTTCCCGAGGACGGGCTGGCATACCTGCACCGCGGCGAGGCGGTCGTGCCGGCGGACAAGAACCAGGGCGCCCCGTACACCGGCGGTGGGCCGCTGGTCATCCAGCTCGACGGCCCGGCCACGGTTGACCTTCTGGAAGGGCGAGCCGTGCGTGTGGTGAACGACTTCGGTGAGCGGCAGTACCGGCAGAAGGTCTACAAGTGACCACGACGGTGACGGCGACGGCCGAGCCGGGCGCGACCCCGCCGAGGGTGCGCCTGGACATTACGACCAACCAAACGTCGCTGGTCGTCTACCGGGTGGCGCTGGACGGTTCGCAGACCCCGGTCCGCACCTACGACGGCGGCCCGCTGCCGGTCAGCGGCTCCACGGCGCTGCTGTACGACCCGGAGGCGCCGTTCGGGCAGTCGTTCACGTACACCACCGACGACACGGCCACGACCGCCTCAGCGTCGGTGTCGGTCGATCCGGGCGTGGTGTGGCTGGTGCACGCGGGTGTGCCGACGCGATCGGTGCCGGTCACTGTCGCGGCGTTCTCCGAGCGCCAGGCCGGGGCCAGCCAGTCGGTGCGGTACCCGCTGAACCGCAGGTTCCCGATCGTCGCCAACGACGGGATGCGCAAGGCCGACACGTACACGCTGACGCTGCTCACCCAGTCGCAGGACGAGTTCTCGGCGCTGCAGGATCTGCTGTCGGACCTGTCGCCGCTGCTGCTGAACGTGCCTCCGAGCCGCAACTGGGTGGGTGCGGGCACGGAGTACCTGGCGATCGGCGACGTGAGCGTGTCGAACCCGGGACGCGTGGTCGTCCTTCCGGATCGCCTCTGGTCGCTGCCGTGTTCGGTGGTGGACCGCCCGGCCGGCGGGTCGCAGGCGTTCAACACCTACGCCAAGTCGACCGGCCTGTACTCCACCTATTCGGCGCGGTTGGCGGCGCA
>Ga0308176_10001781_pt1 | contig 13545 bp, 10 predicted proteins | sample PhyCR2_3_FD_203890 | JGI IMG/M metagenome (GOLD analysis project Ga0308176, IMG submission 203890) | Soil microbial communities from UC Gill Tract Community Farm, Albany, California, United States - DLSLS.C.R2 | ecosystem: Environmental > Terrestrial > Soil > Agricultural land | place: USA...
CCGTGCCCGTCGTTCGTGTGGCGGCCGCTTGCGGTCGCCTCGGCGACAGCGTCCAGGAAATCGCCGCCGGCATCGGGCGCCAGGCTCTTGTAGTGCGCGATCAGCCTGCGGATCGTCGCTCGGCGCTCCTGCGGCGCGAGGCTCAGAGACTCGCCGAGGGGCTCGCCGGCCGGCAGCCGGGTGCGCGCGCTCGCGTGCACCATCCACGCGATCTCGTCCCACCAGGCGATCGTCCCGTCGTCGAGGAAGCCGGTCGTGACGAAGAACGTCGCACACACGCCGTGCCGCTCGAGGATCGGCAGCGCGGCGACCACGTTGTCCCGGTACCCGTCATCGAAGGTCAGCAGGACGGAGCGGCCACGTCGCCTTCGGATGGCGTCCTCGACCTCATGCGGCCCGATGACGTCGCACTCGCGCGCAAGGAGGCGGACCTGCTCCTCCAGCAGTGCCGGCGTGGCGTCACAGACGCCCGGATCGAATGGCCCGTCGGCGGTCGCGACGCGGTGATACCCGAACGCCAGGATGCCGTTCCATGCGCCCAGGCGACGGACCAGGCGCGCAAGCCGGCTGCCCTCGCCGAATTGGGCAAGACGTTCGGTCTTCGACATTCAGGGCTGACTTTCGGCTCCGGCCATCGCGACGGTGCTGCGGGCGCGGACCAACTCTCCGCCGGTATGGGCCAGTACAGGTTACCCTCGTCTTCATGGCCCAGCGGGCCTCGTACGGCCGTCTGGATGCGATGGTGCTCGATGCCGACGAGCGCCAGAGCCTCGTCACCGTCCGATCGCTTGGCCGGACCGGTCTCAGCGTGGGCGCGTTCGATGACACGCCCTACCCGCCGGCGGCCACGTCGCGCTGGTGCAGCGCCCGGCGGCGCCTGCCGGACGGCGCCGACTCGTGGCGCTACCTCGACGCGGTGCTCGACCTCGTACGCCGCCACCGGCCGCGGGTGATGTTCACCGCGCGAGACAGCACGATCGAGGCCCTGCGGGAGCGGCGCGCCGAGATCGAGCGCGAGACGATGCTCGCTCTGCCCGCCGAGCCCGCGCTCGAGATCGCCGTCAGCAAGGAGCGCACGCTCGCGCTCGCTCAGCGGTTGGGGATCCCCGTGCCGTTGTCGGTGCCGATCCCGGATCCCGGGGCGGCCGCCGATGGGACCGCGCGGACGGGCCTGCCCGCGGTGGTCAAGCCGGTGCGGTCCTGGGTACAGACGGCCGATGGCGCGGGCCGCCGGCTGTCGTGCGTGGTGGTCACCGACGCGCCAGAGGCCCGGCGCGCGACCGAGGCGGCGATGCGAGCGGGTGGCCAGGTCCTGCTGCAGGAGTGGCTGCGCGGCAGTCGCGAGGCCGTGTCGCTCATCTGCGTCGACGGCAGGATCCGCGCGCGCTTCGCGCAGGTCGCGCGGCGCATGCTGCCGCCGCTCGGCGGGTCCTCCATCGTGCGGGAGAGCATCCCGTTGCCTGCTGACCTCACGGAGGCTGCCGAGGCGCTGGTGCTGGCCGCCGACCTGGAGGGGTATGTCGAGGTGGAGTTCCGCCGTGACGTCGAAGGCAACGCCTACCTGATGGAGATGAACCCTCGCCTGTCCGCCTCGGTCGAGATCGCCGTTCGCTCGGGCGTCGACTTCCCCCAGCTGCTGTATACGTGGGCCCGTGGAGCAGCGATGCCCAGCCCTCCGGCGTACCGCGTCGGCGTCCAGATGCGCTGGCTGGGTGGCGACATCCAGTGGCTGCAGCAGACGCTCGCAGGGCGGGGCCGTCCCGAGACCGTGCCTCCGGCGACGGCGCTTCGCCAGTTCGCGCGCGACTCTATGACTCCGTACTACTACGACTACGTGATGGTGCGCGACCCGGGCCCGGCCCTGACCGCCACGAGTCGGATGCTCGCCAAGGCGGTGCTCCGCCGTTACCGCTCCCACCGCCTCGAGGTGGCAGCGTGAGCGGACCCCTCGTCATCGTGGGCGCCGGACCCTACGGCCTGTCGCTCTCCGCCCACCTCGCCGCTCGCGGTGTCGAGCACCGGATCTTCGGGTCGCCGCTCGGAAGCTGGGAGCACAGCATGCCGGACGGCATGTTCCTGAAGTCCGAGGGGATGGCGTCGAGCATCGACGATCCCGACGGGCGCTGGTCGCTGAAGCGCTTCTGCCAGGCCGAGGGTCACCCGTACTCGGATGCGGGACTCCCCGTGGCGATCGAGACGTTCCGCGCGTATGGGCACTGGTTCCAGGAGAGCCTCGTCCCACACGTCGAGGACGAGCAGGTCGTCGGCGTCTCGCGCGACGGCGATGGCTTCGCGCTCGAGCTCGCGTCCGGCGCGCGCATCGCCGCGCGCCGCGTGGTGCTGGCCACCGGGCTGACCGGCTTCGCGTACGTGCCGGCGGCGCTGCGGTCGCTGCCGCCCGGCCGCGTCTCACACACCAGCGAGCATGCGGACTTCACCGGCCTGCATGGCCGCCGCGTGGCTGTGCTCGGCGCCGGCCAGTCGGCCCTGGAGGCGGCGGCGCTGCTTCGCGAGAACGGGGCTGAGCCGCAGGTCCTGGTCCGCTCCGCCCGGGTCGGCTGGAACCCCGATCCCGCGGAAGGGGGCTACGGCGCGGCCCGGCCGTGGGATCTGCGGCCCACGCCGCTCGGTGGGGGCTGGCGGTTGTGGGTGTACTGGCACTCCATGGGCGGCTACTCCGTGTTGCCGGACCGGTTCCGCGAGCGCCACGTGCGGCGGACGCTCGGGCCCTCCGGGGCGTGGTGGCTACGGCCGCGGGTGGCCGATGTCGTTCCGGTCCACGTGGGGGAGAGGCTCGTGGACGTGGCCGCCGACGATGGCGGCGTCGCGCTCCACCTCGCCGGAGCCGATGGCCCGCGCAAGCTTCTCGTCGACCACGTGATCGCCGGCACCGGCTATCGCGTGGACGTGGAGCGGCTCGAACTCCTGTCACCGACGCTGCGCGAGGCCGTGAACACCAGGGCGGGCTCGCCGGTGCTCTCTCGCAGCTTCGAGTCGTCGGTGCCGGGGCTCTACTTCACGGGGCTCGCTGCCGCGCGCACGTTCGGCCCGGCCATGCGCTTCGTCTGCGGGACGCAGTTCGCCGGGCCGCGCCTCGCGCGACATCTCGCCGGCGCCGCGTCAGGCAGGGGTGGTGGCGCGGCGGCGTGAAAGCGCGCCACGAACCGCGTCGCGCGCGAAGCCGAACGTCTCGCGCAGCAGGTTCGCGCGGAAGCAGAGGAGCAGGAGCAGGAACAGGACGACCGAGCATGCGCCCCCCACGAGCCCGGACCGCAGGTCGGCCCCGCCGACCTCGGAGACCACCCAGCCGGCGGCACCGGACACGACACCGGCCGCCAGTGGTGCGACGAGGGGACCAGCGAGGCGTGCCTGGGTGCGCCGCACGGTCGCGCGCCCGAGCACGACCGCGTCGACGAGGCACGAGACGAGCCACCCGAGTGCCGCGGCCTGCAGCCCCAGCACCGGCAGGAGGGGGAACGTGACGGAGAACGCGGCGAGCGTGCGCAGAGCGTGGGCCCGCAGCACGGTCGCGGCGTCGCCGACCGCGTACAGGTAGCCGACCGTCGCCACCGAGACCGAGCCGCCGATCGTCAGCGCGACGCAGGCGATCGGGATGACGGTGCTCGCCTCGCGCCACTGCTCGCCGAACACCCCCGGGATGAACCCCGGCGCCGATCCCGCGAGGCCCGTGAGGATCAGGGCGCTGGCCACCGCCGCCATGCTCACGGCGCGCTCGAGCAGCGGGGCGACGTCCTCGTCGGCGGCGACGAGCTGCGACATCGTAGGGAACGACACCCGCCACAGCGCGTCGAAGAGCAGGAAGGGGACATCCATGACGCGCTTGGCAAGGCTCCACAGGCCGAGGGTGGAGACGCCGGCGATCGCGGCGATTCCGGCGTTCAGCCCCTGCTCCTGGACGAGGCCCGTCGCGCTGGCCGCCTGGAAGCGGACGCCGAACCCGAGCATCGGCCGGATGCGGCGCCACCCCAGGCGTGGCCGGACGACGCCGGCGGGGCAGACGGCCGCCATGGCGATGGCCGCGGCGGCTCGCATCGCGACGGTGGCGCTCGCCAGGCCCCACACTCCGAACCCCGCCACGACGAACGTGATCGCCCACGCGTGGTAGACGAAGACCTGCGACAGCTCGACGACGGCCAGGGGGCGGTAGCTGAGCGACCGCTCCAGCAGGATCCGGCCGGGGAACTGCAACATGGCCAGCGGCATCGAGCTGATCATCAAGGCCACCACCCATCCCGCCTGGCCGAACGGGGCCGCGCCGGCCGTGACCAGGATGGCCAGCACCGTCGTGACCGCGAGCTGGAGCCCCAGAAGGGCCTCGAGCTCCTGGCGCTCGGGCGGCTCGGGCCTGCGGATCAGCGCCGCGCCGAGACCGCCGTCTGACAGGACGCTCGCGAAGTACACGAACGACATCCCGATGGCGACGAGACCGTAGTCGTGGGGCGTGAGCAGGCGCGCGACGACGACGTTGCCCACGAAGCTCATCACGAGGATGACGAGCCCGCGCGAAGCGACGATGAACACGCCGCTGGAGGCGCGCCGCTTGAGCTCCTCGCGCGGAAGCGCATCGCCGTTCCGTGGCGTCGGCGGGACCACCGGGCAACGTTACCTCGGTGATCTGGTCCAGCCACGGTTCGACGGTCCGCTGGAAACCCCACCGATGCGTCGCTCCGTGCGACACTCGTCTGCGGTTCGGGTCATCGCAACGGACGTGGTGCAGCCATCGGGTCAGCGAGCTCCCCATTGCAAGGACGCGATGCCGGTTGGGCTCCGGCCCTGCCGACCGGACCCGCCGACGCGGCCCGAGCCGAGCCGCGGTTTCCGCCCGCCCCCGTCCGGCACCGCCCTCCCCAGCCGCCAGGACCGCGCCCCTCCCGGCCGCGGATCGCGCTCACGGCCGTCCTGCTGGCTGCCGCGATGCCCGTCCGGATCTCGGACACGTTCCCCATCGTGAACTCGGTGTCGATCCTCGACATCCTGCTCCTCGCGGCCGCCGCGACGCTCTTCCTCGATCTGGCCTTCCGGCCCATCGATCCCGGGCACCGGACGCTGTTCCGGATCCTCTGCATTCCGCTGGTCCTCTCGTTGGCGTCGCTCGTCTGGTCGCAGGACAAGGCGGCGACGGTGCGCGCGACGATCATCTACGCCGAGGGGCTCATCGCCTACCTCTTCGTCGTGCGCGAGCTGGCGGGGCTGGACGCCGACCGGGTCATCCGCTACATCGAGCGCTACGCGTACCTGCTGATCCTGCCCGGCATCCTGCTCCTGCTCCACGTGCCCGGCTTCGAGCCCCACGAGCCCGGGCTCTCACACACCTCCGGGACGTACATCTCGTACTACACGCGTCTGTCGCATCCGCTGCTCGGGCGGTCGAACAACCTCGCGACGCTGCTGGCCCTGTTCGCCCCGCTGCTGCTCTATTGGGGTCACATCCGGCATGACCGGCGGATCACGCTGGCGGCGGTCGTGACGCTGGCGGCGATCTTCATGACGCTCTCCCGCGGCACGCTCCTCGCGTTCGTCGTCGCGGGCGTGCTCTACGCGCCGTTTGCCGCCGGCCGGCGGCGGCCCCAGCGCAGGGGCATGGCCGCGAAGGTCACTGCGGTCGTCCTGCTCGGCTTCGTCGCGGTCGCGGTGCTCTACACCGTCAACCCGGACACGCGCGAGTTCATCTCCGGGCGCCTCAGCCTGGCCAACGTCCATGACCGGTCGGAGTTGATCTCGCGTTCGCTCGGCAAGGTGGCCGACCGCCCGCTGCTCGGCTATGGCGCCGGTGTGGTTGCCGACCACGATCCGCTGCTGGCCGTGGACGTGCACAACACGTATCTCCAGCAGATCGTCTACCTCGGCATTCCGCTCGGGATCGTCGTCTCGGTCGCGCTCTGCGCCATCCCGGCGGTCTTCCTCGCCGGCCGGCAGACGCCGCTGGCAGGGGTGATCGCCTATGCGCTGATGGTCCAGCTCGTGCTGTTCCTCTTCGAGTCGAGTTTCGAGGGGACCGTGCTGCGCGTGCTGTTCTACATGTCGATCGGGCTCGCCGTCGGGCTGCTGCGCGCGGCGGAGCGGGAGCCGGCCGGGACGGTCGGGGACCCGTGATCCACGTCGTCACTCCGTACGGGCGCAACGGACCGAGCTCGCGCGTGCGGGTGTTCGAATGGCTCGACCGCGTATCGGCGCCGCGCGTCCTGAGCACGTACATCGGGCACCACAACTCCCGGCCGTCGGAGCTCGCGGGCAAGCCTGCCGCGCTGCTCGCTGCGGAGCGACGGCTGCGTGCGATCGCCGCGGAGCGGCCCGAGCGGCTGCTGCTGCACCGGGAGGCGTCGCCGCTGAGCCGCGGAGGGCTCGAGCGCCGGCTGATCGCAAGCTCGGCGGCGTCGGTCTACGACTTCGACGACGCGCTGCAGTGCGACTGGGGCGAGGGAGGGCTCCTACGGCGCATCGCGCCCAAGGCGCCCAAGGCGCAGATCGCGGTCAAGGCGGTCGACCGGGTCATCGCCGGCAATCCGCTGCTGGCCGACTGGGCCGCGCGACACAACCGCGACGTCGTCGTCATCCCCAGTTGCGTCGATCCCGCCGCCTACCTGCACAAGCGCGACTACCGCGTAGGCGATCCGCCGCGCCTCGGCTGGATCGGCTCCGCCGACAACGAGACCTACCTCGAGCTGGTGGCCCCTGCGCTGCGCGAGGTCCACCGGCGGACAGGGGCGCGCCTCACGCTCATCGGCACCACGCGCCCGACGCTGGGCGAGCTCGAGGCGCTGATCGACAGGGTGGCGTGGTCTGAAGACACCCAGCGGGTCGCGCTCGCCGAGCTCGACGTGGGGATCGCGCCGGTGCCTGACCAGCCCTACACGCGGGGCAAGTGCGGGTACAAGCTGCTGCAGTACGCCGCCGCCGGAACGCCCGTGGTGGCAAGCCCCGTCGGCGTCAACCGCCGCATCCTCGCGGACCTCGGGATGCCGGCCGCCGACGGCGTCGACGAGTGGGTCGACGCTCTCCTGGAGCTGCTGAGCTGCTCTGCCGACGAGCGGGCCGCAAGGGGCCGCCGGTCGCGCGAGGTGGCCCGCGCCCACTATTCCTACGACGCATGGCTGCCGGCGTGGACGCAGGCCGTCGGACTCTCGGTGGATGGGACGTAGCGGCGCATGCCCGGCTCGATCCACATCACGATCGTCAACTGGAACACCGGGCCCTACCTCGGCGACTGCCTGGCGTCGATCGCCGCAGCCGACGCTCCCGGCGTCACGCTCGCGCGCGTCACGGTGGTGGACAACGCCTCGTCAGACGGTTCGGCTCGCGGGCTCGGGGAGCGCGGGTTGCCGCTCGAGGTGATCGCGAACGACCGCAACGTCGGCTTCGCCGCGGCCTGTAACCAGGGCGCGGCCGGGACGACGGCCGACTACCTGCTGTTCCTCAACCCCGACACCCGGCTGTTCGAGGACTCGCTGGCCCGCGTGACGTCGTTCATGGATGGCGAGCAGTCCGATGGCATCGGCATCTGCGGCGCCGAGATGGTGGACGGTGCGGGGCGCGGCGGCATCTCCTGTGCCCGCTTTCCCACGCTGCGTGTGATGTTCGGGAAGATGACCGGCCTGCACCGCGTGATGCCGCGGCTGTTCCCGGGCCACCACCTGACGGCCGCCGAGACCCAGCGCAGCCGCTTCGTCGATCAGGTCATCGGGGCCTTCTTCTTCGTCCGGCGCGACCTCTTCGAGCAGCTCGGGGGCTTCGACACGCAGTACTTCTTGTACTTCGAGGAGGTGGACTTCGCGCGGCGGGCCCTGCTGCACGGCGCGCGCAGCTACTTCCTCAAGCAGGCGCGCGTCCTGCACGCAGAGAACGTCAGCTCCGACCAGGTCCGCGACGCGCGCCTGTATCACTCGCTCCGCAGCCGGCGCCTCTACGCCTACAAGCACTGGACGCGCCGGCAGGCCCAGGCGCTTGACGTCCTGACGCTGAGCGTCGAGCTCACCGCCCGCCTGACCAGCGCCGCGCTACGCCGCAGCGGGTCCGATCTCGTGGCGATCGGCTCGGGGTACCGCCGCTTCCTCGCCGACCTCGTGCGCCATGCCTAGCGACCCCACGCGCTCTCGGCGGGTCGCGATCATCTGCCAGCCGGACCCGTACGCCAACGGCCTCAAGCCCGTCGCGATCGAGCGCTTCCTGCGCGACCGGGGCCACGAGGTGACGCTGGTCGACACGGGGTACTTGAGCCGGGCCTCCGGCGACCGCGCTTCATGGCGCAGGAAGCTGCCGGGCCCTACGCCGCGGCGCGTGGCTCTGTATGCGGTGGAGGCCGCGGCCGCGGTCTTCACGCGCCGGTCGCGGGCCCGCGGGCGCTGGCTCTCCTACTACCTGCTGCTGGCGGACCAGCACCTGCGGCGCGCGATCTTGAGCTCCCGCGTGCCCCTCGACGAGTTCGAGCTGGTGATCTGCGAGACGCCTCATGATGCCTGCGTCCTCACGGTCCCGACACGCGCGCGCACGCTGTACGACTGCCCAACGCCGTGGGCGGACGAGCTGTGGTTCGAGGGTCGGCTGACGGTGGGCCAGCACGCCCGCCTGCGCCGCCGGGAGGCCGCCATCTTCGAGTCCGTGGACCACCTCGCATTCCACTGGGAGACCTACGCCCGCTACGCCGTCCGCAGGTACGGGATCAGCGGACGCAATCTGATGACGCTCAACTACGGATGCACGCCGGCGGCGCGAAGAGCGCGGTTCGGCATGCCGCCGCGCGTGGCCTACATCGGCTCGCTCGGCTCTCGCTTCATCGACCTTCCGCTGCTGTCGCGGCTGTCGCGGCTGTACCCCCACATCGACGTCTATGGGGCTCCGGCGCCTGATCCCAAGCTCGGCCTGAACTTCAAGGGGTACGCGCCCCCGAGCGTTCTGCGGGACTACCAGTTCGGGCTCATCACCTGCACGAAGGACGAGCTGCGGCGGGAGGGTTTCTCGGCCAAGCATCTGCAGTACCTCGCCCATGGGCTCCCGGTGCTCGTGCCGTCGTGGCGGCGCCACCTCGACCAGCTGGACGGCTCGGTGCCGTACGACGAGCCGACGTTCCTCGCGCGCATCGCGGCCCTGAGCGCCGAACCGGACTGGCAGCGGGTCAGCGACGAGGCCTACGCGCAGGCGCAACGGTTGGCCTGGGACGAGACCTTGCGTCCGCTCGAGGACCTTCTCAGCGCGACGGCCGTTCGCCCGACGTCGTCCGCCGGCGTGTCTGGGACCACCCCAGGGCGACCACGAGCAGCCCCGTGATCACGCTCAGCGCGGCGTACGGATGCCATGCTTCCTCGGGACGCGCCGACTGCCCGGCACGGTCGGATGGCGTGATCCGCGTCGATCCCTCGATCGCCACGAGCGCCAGATCTCCGCCGCCGCGAAGCGCCTGCGCGTTGTCGCGCACCGTCACGCCGTCCGTGTTCCGGAACACGATCGGCGCGGGTGGCGGCCCCGAGTAGGGCACGGTGGACCGGTTGCCCACGACGACGATGTTCCGCGGCCGCTCCGGCCCCTGGTTGACGCGGACCTGCAACGGCCGGCCCGTGAGGGTGTTGTCGCGCAGCACGACGTTCGCGACCGAGCCTCGGCCGGTGATGTCGAGCGCGTAGTGACGCGAGCCGGCCCCGATGCGCGTGTGCTGGATCACGACCTCGTCCGCGCCGCCGGGAGGCCCGTTGGGCTCGATGTCGAAGGTGCTCAGGGCCGGTCGCGCCCAGAACCCGCCGTCGATCGTGACCCGGCGGCCCGCCGTGACCGAGATCGCCATGCGGCCGCTGCGCATGCCCGTGGAGTCGACGACGGCGATGTCTCGAGACCAGCGGGCACTGGTCGTGCTCAGGCCCACGTAGACGTCGTCGCCGAAGACATCGGTGACGGTCACGTGCTCGAGCCTCGCACCATTGACGCCGCGCAGGTCGAAGCCGTGCTGCCACTGGGCCCTCCCGGTCCAATGGCCGCCGTTCGGGTTCGCGCCCCTGATGACCAGGCGGCGGATCGTCCAGTCGCCGCCGTCGAGCAGGCGGACGTGCGCGCGGTTGGCGTCGCCGCGCGTCCTGGCGACGAGGCGTGTCCCGTTGCCGTCGAGCGTCAGCCCATGCCGATTTCGGAATTGGAGCGTTCCGTCGATGCGGTACGTTGCGCGCACCGGGAAGCGGATGGTGGCGCCATCCGGAACCGAGTCCACGAAGCGCTGGAGCTGCGAGGTCACATCCATGCGTCCGGTCGGATCGATCCTCGAGGGAACGGACGTGGTGGCCTGCGCCGCCGCGGCGCCGAGATGAGCGACAGAGAGCATGATCGCCGGGATCGCCGCGAGCCTCATCATCCCTCGCTTTAGCACCTGGTCGGCGTCGAGTCCAGGTGGAGCACCGCCGTCATGGGCCTGATGACGTTCGCCGAGATCGCGCCACTGCTCGCCTGCCCGAGATGCGGAGCGCCCGTCGTCGACGCCGGAACGGCGTTGCACTGCGGCTCGTCGGCCTGCGCGCTCAGCGCGGTGGGCTCCTTCCCGCTCGCCGACCGGCAGCCGCTGCTCGTGGACTTCGAACGGAGCGTCCTCGAGCCGGCCGGATCGGCGAGCTCGGGCGCGGTCGATCCCCTCCGCGCACGATGGTCGATCGAGCGGCTTGCGCCACCGCTGCGTCCCCTCTTCAAGCCGCGCAACCGGATCGCGGCTCACAACGTCGAGCGCATGCTCTCGCTGCTTCCGGCGCCATCGCCGGTCGCGCTGGTGGTGGGCGGCGGGACGATGGGCAACGGCGTCGAGGCGATCTACGAGAACCGGCGGACGCGCGTCATCGGCTTCGACATCTACGGCAGCCCGTTGACGCAGTTCGTCGCCGACGCCCATCACATCCCCCTGGCGAGCGCCAGCGTGGACGCCGTGCTCATCCAGGCCGTGCTCGAGCACGTCCTCGATCCGGCCCGGGTCGTGGGGGAGATCCACCGCGTCCTGAGGCCCGACGGGCTCGTGTACGCCGAGACGCCGTTCCTGCAGCAGGTGCACGCCGGACCCTACGACTTCACGCGCTTCACGAGCAGCGGCCACCGCTACCTGTTCCGCGCCTTCGCCGAGATCGCAGCCGGGCCCGTAGCCGGCCCAGGTGCTCAGTTGCTGACGAGCATCGATCACCTCGTCCGCGGGCTCACGCGCTCCGAGCTTGCGGGCAAGCTGGCACGCGCTGCATGCTTCTGGCTGCGCCTCTTCGACCGGCTGATACCGGTCGAGTACGCGATGGACGACGCATCCGCGTACTTCTTCCTGGGGCGGCGCGCCGAGCGCGAGCTCTCGCCGGGCGAGATCATCGGGTACTACCGCGGCGCGCAGCGCCGCGCGTGAAGACTCGTCGTCGCGCGCGGCGCCGGCGGGCGGCGTTCTTACTTCTTGTAGACGGTCTCGGTCATCGAGCCCATCTGGTCGCTGCCGTCATAGGCGCGAGCGACGATCGTGTGGGCGCCCGCAGTGACCGGCTTGAGGTTCCATGACGCCTTGATCGAGTTGGTGCTCGAGGTGGCCTTCAGCGTGCCGTCGACGTAGAGATGCATCCTGACGGCCGTGCTGCTCGCCGTCGCCGAGATGGTCGCCGTGCGGTTCGTCAGCGTCGTGCCCGCGGAGGGCGTGGCGAACGAGACCGTCGGGGCCGTGGCCGGGGGCGGGGGCGGCGGCGTGGTGGGGCTCGAGCAGGAGCTGTCCGGGGTGACGGACGCGTCCGCGCCGCCGGAGAACTGGTTGCCGGACAACGTGATGTCACACGAGCCGTCGACCGTCGCCATCGTCCCACCGGTCATCGGAACGTTGTTGTTGGTGACGGTGAGCGTGTCGACGTTGTGGATCTCGAGGGCCGGGGACCACGTCGAGGTGTCGGCGCTGTTGCCGGTGATCGTCACGTTGCGCGGACGCACGGTGCTGCCCGGCGAGACGATGCCCACGCGCAGGCCCTTGCCGCCCACGACCTTGTTGTTCGAGAACGTCTGGTCGCTGTTGAGCGCGTTCTGCACGATCGCGTAGGCGTACAGGTAATAGGAGCCGATCGTGTTGTTGTCGAACGTGACGTTGTTCGAGCCCCACCCGCTGCCGACGTTGGGCTCCACGTCAAAGGCGATGAAGCCCACGGCGCTCGTGGTGACGCGCTCGACGCGCACGTCGTTCGCCGCGGTGACCGAGACCGCGTTGCGGCCGATCCGAGAGCAGCTCGCGTCATGGACGCTGCCCGACGAGCGGTTCAGCGCCGAGCTGTAGCCCAGGCCGAAGTACACGCAGTCGCCGCCCAGATCGCTGAACGTCACGTTGCCGACGTCGGCGCTCGTGCCGCGCAGGTCGATGCCGTGGGCGTGCTGCAAGGTCGACGTGAACGTGCCGCCGCTCGCGTAGGAGCCCTTGATCGTCATGTTGTGGAACGCGAAGCCGGTCGAGTCGATCGCCCGGAACACGGCCCGCTGGTCGTCGGGCGGGGTGAGGGACTTGAAGGTCGAGCCGTTGCCCTCGAAGTCCAGGCCGCTGCGGTTGCGGACCTCGATCGTCCCTTCGATCCGGTAGCACTTCCCGGTGCCGAAGGACAGGATGGAGTTGTCGGGCACGGAGGCGATCCACGACAGCAACGGCTGCGTCACGTCGACCGAGCAGTCGGCGGCGATCGTGGACGGGACCTGGTACGTCGTCGCCGCCTGCGCGCTCGCGGCCAGCGAGAGCCCGCAGAGGGCGACGGCGGAGGCGATGAGGGCACGGCGAAGCGGCCGGACCGACCCGCGCAGGGTCGACCGGCCGAGGGTGTGGGAAATCACGGTGAAGGAAACCTCGGGGTGGTTTGGGATGGCAGGAGCGCACGGCGCGCTCGCCATGGATGTCGTCGCAGCCCAAGCCCCGAGCCGGGTGGTGCGTCGAGTGGGCTGGAGGTAGGACCGCTGGGAGCGGCGCTAGAGCGGCACGGGGAACGGCAACGACATGGGTTCTGGACTCTCTCTTCGGGCCTACGGGGTTAGCTGTCGGGCTCGGGCAGAAAGAGATCGCCCTACGCCGCACTCGCGGCGATTCGCCCCATGGCCGACATGGCGGCCGCTGGGTCCCCCGCTCCCCACCGGCAGCGCGGTGGGGACTCGACTGGGTGTGCTTCAGCCCGGCACTGTATTAGATGGCGACGGCGGATCCGCGACGAACATCAGCCACGTTCCGGCGCATCGGGGAGGCTGTGGTGGCGCTGTTCCGGGGACGGCGGGACGCGGTTCGAGCCAGGGCCGGGGCCGAATGGTGCCCGCGGCGAACCTCCCGTCCCCCCGCGACTTCACGTCCGATTATGCTCGGTCGCGGCGTCGCATCTCAGCCCGCCCACGACGATGGATCTCAAGCGATATGCCCGCGTCCTCGGCGCGAATGCGGCCCTCATCCTCGCCGCGGTGGGCCTCTGCACGGCGGGAGCGGTGCTCATCGCCTGGCATCGCCAGCCGCACTACGAGGCCCATAGCCAGCTCTTCGTCTCGACGGTCAGCTCGCCCTCCAAGCGCAGCCCCTCGGAGACCTACCAG
>Ga0308176_10001782_pt1 | contig 13543 bp, 12 predicted proteins | sample PhyCR2_3_FD_203890 | JGI IMG/M metagenome (GOLD analysis project Ga0308176, IMG submission 203890) | Soil microbial communities from UC Gill Tract Community Farm, Albany, California, United States - DLSLS.C.R2 | ecosystem: Environmental > Terrestrial > Soil > Agricultural land | place: USA...
GGGGATGCTGATGAGCGCGACCGCACTGCTGCGCGAGAATCCGAGCCCGTCCGAGGACGAGATCAAGAAGGCGCTGCAGGGCAACATCTGCCGCTGCACCGGCTACTGGAACATCGTCGAAGCGGTCAAGTCGGTGGTGAAATGACCGAGATGAGCGAGACGACGCTCGCTCCCGCACCGGTCGAGGTGCAGAAGGGCTGGGGCGGCCAGAGCGTCCGGCGCAAGGAGGACAAGCGCCTCCTGCAGGGGGAGGGCGTCTTCGTCGACGACGTCAAGCGGCACGGGATGGGTTACCTCCACTTCGTGCGCAGCCCGTACGCGCACGCGCACATCACGCGGGTCGACGTCTCGGCGGCCGAGGCGATCGACGGCGTCTACGGGACGCTGACCGGCGAGGAGGTCGCGGCGCTCACCGATCCGTTCTTCCAGATCTCGAGCGCCCCGGGCGCCAACATCAAGGACTTCTCGCTCGCCGTGGGCAAGGTGCGCTACGCGGGCGAGCCAGTCGTCGCGGTCGTCGCCGAGACGCGCGAGCTCGCGCGAGACGCATCCGAGCTCGTCGAGGTCGACTACGAGCCGCTGCCGGCGCTCGTCGACGCCCGCCGGGCGCAGGACTCCGACGCGCCGGTCCTCCACGACGACGCCGACGGGAACCTCATGTGGACGGGCCTCTACTCGTGGGGCGACCTCGACGCCGCCTTCGCCGAGGCCGACCGCGTGGTGAAGATCCCGGAGCTCCACTTCCACCGCTTCAACTCGACGCCGCTCGAGTGCGACGGCGCGCTCGTCGAGTTCAACCGCGGCGTCGGGCAGTGGACGATCCACACGAACAACCAGTTCCCCGGCTTCGCCGCGATCATGATGGGGCCGGCGATGCGAGTGGGGCTCGACAAGCTCCGCTTCGTCACGCAGGACATCGGCGGCGGCTTCGGCAACAAGATCACGTCCCATCCCCAGCTCGTCGTCTGCTGCCTGCTCGCGCGGAAGCTCAACCGGCCGGTGCAGTGGACGGAGTGGCGCACCGACTTCCACCTCTCGATGTCGCACGGCAACGAGCGCTGGTTCCACGACACCGAGGTCGCGGTCAAGGACGACGGGACATTGCTCGGCTTCCGCACCAGAGCGCTCGACGACGCCGGCGCCTGGCTGCGCTACGAGCCGCTGGGCGGCGTGATCTGGGCGCAGGTCACGCCCGGGATGTACCGCTGGCGCCACATCGAGCTCGACTTCACCCAGGTTGCGACGAACAAGGCGCCCGTCTCCCCGAACCGCGGCTACTCGCGGATGCAGCACCTGTGGTTCACCGAGCGGGTTATCGACATCGTCGCGCGCGAGCTCGGTCTCGACCCCGTCGAGGTGCGGAAGAAGAACTACATCCGCACCGAGGACATGCCGTACGAGACACCGAACGGCTGCGTCTACGACTCCGGCGACTACGCCGGGATGCTCGATCTCGCGCTCGAGCTGATCGACTGGGACTCGATCCCGGGCAAGAAGGCGGCGGCGAAGGAGCGCGGGAAGCTGCTCGGCGTGGGGATCGGCTCCACCCTCGACTCCGGCACGAACAACTTCGGCCAGTCGCGCCTGATCAACCCGGAGCTGCAGTTCTCGGGCAACAACGAGGTGGCGACGGTCAAGCTCGACATCTTCGGCGAGATCGTGGTCACGCTCGGGACGACGCCCCAGGGACAGGGCCACGAGACGACCGCGGCGCAGGTCGTGGCCGACATCCTCAGCTGCTCGGTCGACGACGTGCACGTGCGGGCCGGACACGACAGCTACTGGAACTCGCACGCCGGTTTCTCGGGCACGTACGCGAGCCAGTTCGCGGTTACCGGCCTCGGCGCGGTGAAGGGCGCGACCGACATGCTCGCCGCCGAGATCAAGAAGCTCGCGGGAGCCGTCTTCGGCGGCGTGCCGCCGGAGGCGCTCGAGCTCGCGGACGGCGGCGTCCGGATCAAGGAGAGCCCGGATGCGTTCCTCCCGTTCATGGCCTGCGGCGCGATCATCAACGCGAACAACGCAGGTCTCCCCGAGGACCTCGACGTCACGCTCAACTGCCGCTACGTCTACCGGCCTCCGTTCGAGGTGCCCGACGTCGAGAAGAAGTTCGGCAATCTCACGCTCACGTATGCGACGCAGATCCACGTCGCCGTCGTGGAGGTCGATCCGGAGACCGGCGCATACGAGATCGTCGACTACGCGGCCGTCGACGACTGCGGCAAGCGGATCAACCCGCAGATCGTCGAGGGCCAGGTCATGGGCGCGACCGCGCAGGCGCTCGGCGCAGCCGTCCACGAGACCTACGAGTACGACGAGGACGGGAACCTGCTGACGCCCAACTTCTACGACTACCACGTGCCGCACGCGCTCGACATGCCGCCGCTCGCGACCGGCGCGCTCGAGAGCCCGTCCCCGTTCACGCCGCTCGGGACGAAGGGCATGGGCGAGGGCGGCGGCGCGGGGATCCACGCGGTGTGCGCGGCGATCCAGGACGCGACCGGCGCGATCGTGACCGACAGTCACAACCCGTACCAGCGCGTCTGGCGGCTGTTGCAGGAGGCGACCGCGTGAACGTCTCGGGCGAGCGCACCTTCGAGGCGCCGCGCGCGACGGTGTGGCAGGTGATGAACGACCCCGAGTCGATGGCGAAGACCATGCCCGGCGTCGAGAGCTTCGACGTCCACGACGACCGGCACTGGACGGCGAACGTGAAGATCCCGCTCGGCCTCGGCGGTCTGAAGATGAAGGTCGACATGGAGAAGATCGAGGAGCGGGAGCCGGAGTTCGCCAAGATGGCGATCAAGGGCCAGGGGGTCGGCGCGATGATGAACATGGAGACGTCGTTCACGCTCTCGGACGCGGATGCCGGCGGCACCGCGATGGCATGGAGCGCCGAAGTGAAGATCCTCGGGCCGGTCGGCTCGATGGGCCAGCGCGTCCTGCAGCCGATCGTGAACCAGCAGGTTCGAGTCGTCCTCACGGCACTGGATGCCCAGGTTCAGGAGGCGCTGGCCGGCGGCGGCTCGGCGACGCACGGCGCCGAGGAGGGCGTCAGCCCGGCCTCGCCCGAGGCGTACGAAGCCGAGCCCGAGGGGCCCACCACCTCCACGGAGGACTGAGCGGCACCCTTGGCGGCCCCCTTCCGCATCGGGGTGATGCAGCTCACGATGGAGCCCCTCGACGAGATGCTCGCGTCGGCCCGCGCGATGGACGAGGCCGGGATGGACACAATCTGGCTCGCCGAGGCATATCCGTGGTGGCGCAAGCACGGCATGGAGGCGCGCTCCTCGACCGGGGTCGGCGCGCTGATGGCGCGCGAGACCGAGCGGCTGACGATCGGCTGGGGGATCATCGCCGCCTCGACCCGGCATCCCGTCCAGGCCGCGATGGACGCGCGCGTCGTGCAGGAGGCGGCAGGACCGGGGCGGTTCATCCTCGGCTTCGGGACGTCGAAGATCTTCCTCAACAACACGAAGACCCAGACGAAGAAGACGCTCGGGCCGATGCGCGACGCGGTCACGATCGCGCGAGGCGTCCTCTCCGGCGAGCGGTTCGACTACGACGGCGACACGTGGAGCGCCGACGTGCCCGCGCTCGCGGCCGACGCGCACGCGCCGCGCGAGGTGCCGCCCGTCTACGTGGCCGCAACCGCGCCGAAGATGCAGCAGCTCGCGGGCGAGATCGCCGACGGCTGCCTCACTCCCTCGATCACGACGCCGGCCTTCGTCCGCTACACCCGCGACAACGTCGGCGGCGAGATCGACGTCGGCTGCACGGTCGTCGCCTCGATCCACGACAGCGACCGCGATGCGGGCCGCGACGGCGCCCGCGAGATCGCCGGCATGTACCTCGCCAACAAGGTGCAGAACATCCAGGGCGCCGCCGACACGCTGCTGGAGCTCGCCGGGATCGAACAGGACGAGATCCGGCCGGTGGCCGAGGCGATGGAGCGCGGTGGGCGGCTGGCCGCGAAGGCCGAGGTCTCCGACGCTCTCCTCGACAAGTGCCGGCCGATCGCCGGGACGCCGTCCCACTGCATCGAGGCGATCGAGGCGTACCGCGACGCGGGCTGCACGCACGTCATGCTCGAGCTGTGGGGCGCGGACCGGCACGGGCAGATCCGGCTCTTCGGCGAGCAGGTGCTGCCGCACTTCCGCTCATGAAGGTCGACCGCAATCGCCTTGTCGAGACGGCGTCCCGACTCGTCGACGTGCCGAGCTTCACGGGCGACGAGGAGGCCGCGGCGCGGCTCATGGTCGAGTTCTTCGAGTCGCTGGACCTGCAGGTGCAGTGGCAGCAGGTCGAGGAGGGACGCGCGAACGCGCTCGGCACCTGGCCCGGCGCCGGCGGCGGCAAGTCGCTGATGTTCAACGGGCATCTCGACACCTCCTATTCGGGGCGGGAGCCCTGGCTCCGCACCGTCCCCGGTTTCCAGCCCCAGGCGTTCGAGCAGGACGGCCGGCTCTACGGCCTCGGCATCTCGAACATGAAGGGCGCGGTCGCCTGCTACGTCGAAGCCGTTCGCGCGCTGCAGGACGCCGGGATGCGGCTGCGCGGCGACGTCCTGATCGCGGCCGTCTGCGGCGAGATCGAGAAGACGCAGCAGGGCGCGGAGCAGGGAGCGCAGTACCGGGGCTACGCCGCCGGAACCAGGTACCTCGTCTCGCACGGCGGGGTCGCGGACATGTGCCTGCTCGGCGAGCCGACCGAGGGCAAGGTCGTGCTCGGCCACTTCGGCGCTCTCTGGCTGCGAATCCGCGTCCACGGCGACTTCATCCACACGGCCTTCAGCGAGGGACGGCGCGACCGCAACTCGATCCTGCGCGCCCGCGAGGTGCTCGACGCGGTGCTCGAGTGGATTCCGGCCTGGGAGGACGACCCGGCGAATGCGTACCGCGGCGCGAAGGCGATCGTCAATGTCGGCGCCATCGAGGGCGGCTTCGGCTGGCGCGCCTCGCGCACGCCGCACCACACCGACCTCTTCCTCGATGTCCGCGTGCCGCCGACGAAGGAGATGGCGGTCGGGCGCGGCGAGGTGCTCGAGATGGTGCGCGGACTCGCCGAGCGCTTCCCGGACTACGGCGTCGAGGGCGAGGTCTTCGTGACGGCTCCCGGGGCGGAGATCGAGGAGGGACACGAGCTCGTCGCCGCGATCGACAAGGTGCACGCCGAGGTCTGGGGCGAGCCCCCGCCTCGCGACGTGACACGCTGGTTCAGCGACGCGTCGGCGCTCACGCGCTACGGCGTGCCGACGGTCAACTACGGCACCTCGACCGGACTGATGGACGTCGAGCTCGGCGAGAACCTCGAGATCGACGCCCTCGTCAAGACGGCGGAGGTCTACGCGCGGGTTGCGATGGAGGTCTGTGGCCTCGCCTGAGTGGACCGTCGAGCGGCACCTCGAGGCCGGCAGCGAACAGGGCCGTGCCCTCTGGCATTACTTCGCCGGGCTCGTCGACGCGTGCGGCGAGCACTCGCTCTCGGTCGCGAAGACGACGGTGACGTTCAAAGGCCCACGGCGCGGCTTCGCCGGCGCGCGGCCGAAGGGCGACGAGCTCGTCGGCTACTTCGACGTGAACTACCGCGTCGAGGATCCGCGGATCCGGAGTGTGTCGCCGTACCAGAAGGATCTCTTCGTCCACCACTTCCGTGTCTCGTCGATCGACGACGATTTCGCAGGGTGGATCCGGGACGCCTACGAGCAAGTGGGCTGCGGCCGGCGATGAAGCTCGTCACCTACGACGACGGGAAGGTTGGCCATGTCGAGGGCGAGGAGATCGTGCGGCTCGGCGTCCCGACGATGCGCGAGTGGTTCGAGCGCGGCGGCGCGGACGAGACCGGCGAGCGGACGCCGCTCGCAGAGGCGAGGCTGCGCGCGCCGATCGTGCCGAAGAAGTTCTTCCACACAGCGGGAAACTTCCGCGAGCACGAGGAGGAGTCGAAGAACGTCAACTGGACGCACCGGATCGCGCCCTGGATCAACTTCTTCCAGAACGTCGACGCGATGGTCGGCCCCGACGAGTCGATCGTCTATCCCGAGCATCTGACCGAGGAGCTCGATTACGAGCTCGAGCTCGCGGTCGTCCTCAAGAAGGCGGGCAAGTGGTTCTCTCCGGAGGAGGCCGAGGACTACATCGGCGGCTACGTGGTCTTCAACGACATCACGGCCCGCGATATCCAGCGCGGCGAGATGCGCTCGGGCGTGTTCAGCTTCTGCAAGGCGATCGACACGTTCTGCCCGCTCGGGCCGTGGATCGTGACCCCGGACGAGATCCCCGACCCGCACGACCTCGCGATGGAGCTGCGCGTCAACGGCGAGCCGCGGCAGGAGTCGCACTCGAGCCGGATGAGCGTGACGATCCCCGAGATCCTCAGCAACTTCTCGGCGCTCGGCTACAGCGCGGGCGACGTCCTCTCGACCGGCACCGTCGCCGGGGTCGCAGGCTTCAAGTCGGAGGAGGAGCGCAAGCGGCTCTACCTCAAGCCCGGAGACGTCGTCGAGGCCGAGATCGAGCGCATCGGCGTGCTGCGCAACCCGGTCGTCTCGTGGCAGGAGGGCCACGGCGAGCCGGCGCCGCCCCGCATCCGTCCCTGGGGCGAGGACGCCTAGTCGAAGTCGAACTGCGTTGCGGTGCCCGGGTAGCCGCGCTCGGTCCACGCGTACGCCCGCTTCGGCCGGACGACGAACCACGGGTCGGTCTCGCCGGAAGAGTCCGGCGTGAAGTCGTATTTCGCGCCGTAGACCTCGTCGACGCGATGCTCGAGCCCGCCGTCGACCACCGCCTCGGCGCGTCCTTCGAGGATCACGGTTTCTTCGCCGCTCTCGAGGTGGACGACGATCTCGGGATTCGCAGCGAGGTTCCGTGACTTTGCGGATTGGCGGCCGCTGCCGAAGAAGAAGGCGTCGTCGAGCCAGATGCCCCACACCGGCATCGCGTGTGGCCGGGCATCCGGTCGCGTCGTGGAGACCCAGTAGCTCCGCGCCTGCTCGAGCCGCTCCGCCGCCCAGCTCCACGGCAGCATTCCTTCCTCGTCCTCAGGGACGCCGTAACCTCGGAAGGGCGGCCGACGCCGGCGCGGCTCCATGCCGCCGAGCCTAGTCTCTTGGGCCTGTGGGCGCCGAGTGGGAGAATGACGTCGACCCACACTGAGTACGACCTTCCAGGGAGGAACCCATGGCAGCCACGATCCTCGACGAGTCCACGATCCCGCTGATCCGGGGCCGATTCGACGGCGACCTGCTCGAGCCCGGCGACGACGGCTACGACGAGGCGCGCACGGTCTTCAACGCGATGATCGACCGCCGGCCGCGGCTGATCGTCCGTTGCACGGGCGCGGCCGACGTCGTCGCCGGTGTGCTGCTGGCTCGCGAGGCGGGTCTTCCGCTCTCGATCAAGGGCGGCGGCCACGGCGTCAACGGCCATGCGGTCTGCGACGGCGGGGTCATGCTCGACCTCTCACTGATGACGCGGATCGACGTCGACTCGGAGGCGCGGGTCGTGCGCGCGCAGGCGGGCGTGACCTGGGGTGAGTTCGACGCCGCCACGCAGGCGCACGGGCTCGCGACGACGGGTGGGCGCATCACGACTACGGGCATTGCCGGTCTCACGCTCGGCGCGGGTAGCGGCTGGCTCGAGCGGATGCACGGCTACACGTCGCACAACCTGCTTGCGGCCGACGTCGTCACGGCCGACGGGCGCATGGTACGCGCGAGCGAGGATGAGAACGCCGACCTCTTCTGGGGCCTGCGGGGCGGCGGCGGGAACTTCGGGGTCGTCACCCAATTCGAGTATCGGCTGCACGGGGTGGGGCCGGTCGTCACCGCCGGAATGGTGCTCTGGCCGCTGGAGCAGGCCGGCGAGGTCATGCGCTTCTACCGCGAGTGGATCGCGGCCGCGCCCGACGAGGTGGGCGGCGGCGCGGCGCTCCTCGTTGCGCCGCCCGAGCCGTTCGTCCCGGAACCCCTGCGGGGAAAACCGGTAGTCGCGGTGATTCCGATCTCGTTCGGCGACCCCGAGCTGCTCCGTCCCATCCGAGAGTTCGGCTCGCCGTTCGCCGACCTCGTGGGCCCGATGCCGTACGTCGAGGTGCAGAAGCTTCTGGATCCCGGCAACCCGCCGGGCCATCTCAACTACTGGAAGGCGGAGGCGGTTCAGGAGCTCAGTGACGAGCTGATCGATCTCATCGTCTCGCACGCAGAAGGGATCGGCTCGCCTTTCAGCGTGTGCTTCTTCCAGCCGCTGGGCGGTGCGCTGGCCCGGATCCCGGCGGACGCCACCGCGATCAATCCCGTCCCTGGAGACTGGGTCTTGCATGCGATCGCCGTCTGGCAGACGGAGGCCGAGTCGGAACGCGAGCTCGCCTGGGCACGACAGTGGGGCAAGCTCACGGAGCCGTACACGCTCGCAGGCGCGCCCCTCACCTTCAGCGCGGACACGGGCGACGAGCGGGTGCGGGCGACGTTCGGGGAGGAGAAGTATGCGCGCCTCGTCGCGCTGAAGGACAAGTACGACCCCGAGAACCTCTTCCGTCTGAACCAGAACATCAAGCCGAGCTAGGTGAGCTGGCCCGGCGACGACGCGAAGCTCGACCGCGTCCGTGAGCTCATGGCCGAGCAGGAGCTCGACGCGCTCGTCGTCCGCGCGCCCGACAACGTCCTCTACCTGACGAACTTCTGGGGGATGAAGGGCTACGACGCCTGCGTGTTCCCGCGCGAGGGCGAGCCGGTCCTGATCACGATCGAGGCCTCGGAGGAGGACGCCGCCCGCATGGCGTGGACCGACGACGTGCGGCTGATCCGCGGCTACGACCCCGAGGATCCGCGACCGCCGCTGGCGCGGACGCTCGACGCGGCCGTCGAGGTCGCAAGCGACTACGAGCGTGTCGGGCTCGAGCTCTCGCTCGGCACCCAGGCCTCCGACCGGATGGTCGGAGAGCCCACGACCTTCACCGCCGCCTGGTTCGACGCCTTCCCGGAAGCGGCCGACGCGGCGCCGCTCCTCGCCCGCGCGCGGGCGCTCAAGACCGAGCAGGAGCTCGAGCGCCTGCGTCTGGCGAATGAGCTGGCGGCGGCGGCGATGGACCACGTCCGCGAGCTGCTCCGTCCCGGGATGAGAGAGGCGCAGGTGGCCGCACTCTGGCAGGGCTTCGTGCACGGCGAGGGCACGGGCTATCACGGCCAGGTCGAGCTCGCGCTCCCGTTCTCGCTGATCTGGGCCGGCCGCGGGATCAAGACGTTCACGGCGACGGGAGACCTGCCCGTCGTCGAGGGCGAGCCCGTCCTGTTCGAGATCTGGGTCTGCGCCGACGGGTACTGGGCCGATCACACGAAAAACCTCGTCGTCGGCGAGCTGAAGCCCGAGTACGCCGAGCTCGAGACCTCGCTCATGGACGTCTACGAAGACGCGCTCGACCGGATCCGGCCGGGAGCGCCGATGGCTGAGCTCGACCGTCGAGTGCGCGAGCAGCTGCACGAGGCCGGCTACGCGGGCCAGCCGACGCACCCGATCTGTCACGGCATCGGCGCGCGGGCTCACGAGCCGCCGTATCCCCACCAGGCCGGCGGCGGCGAGTTCGAGGCGCGGATGGTGCTCGCGGTCGAGCCCGGCGTGTACTGGCCCGGAGGCGGTGGGCTGCGCGTCGAGGACAACTTCCTGGTCACGAGCGATGGGGTGGAGAAGCTCTCCTCGTTCCCGGACGGAGTGGTGCGTTGTCCGACTTGATCTGGACGGGGTCGCTCAACGACCGGTTCGCGATCCGAGGCGAGGTCGGCCTGTACGACACGACACTGCGCGACGGCGAGCAGACCGTCGGCGTCGTCCTCTCGCCCGAGGAGAAGCTCGAGATCGCACGGCTGCTCGACGGGCTTGGGATCAAGCGGATCGAGGCCGGCTTCCCGCGTGTGTCCGACGACGATCGCCGCGCCGTCGAGTTGATCGCCGGCGCCGGTCTGGGGGCCGAGATCTGGGGGTTCTCGCGCGCCGTCCCGGCCGACCTCGAGCTCCTCGTCGAGCTCGGCGTCGAGGCCTCGGTGATCGAGTCGCCGATCTCCGACCTCAAGCTCGACGCGATCGGCGTCTCGCGGGAGAAGATGCTCGACCGGATCGCGAGCGCCCTGCGCTTCGCCGACGAGCACGGGATCCGGGCCGCCTTCTTCGGCGTCGACTCGACGCGCGCCGAGCCGGACTTCTACCGGCAGGTGTACGAGACGGCGATGGAAGCGGGCGCGAAGGAGGTCGCCGTCGTCGACACGCTCGGGATCGCGTCTCCCGAAGCCGTCGCCGATCTCGTCGGCGCGACGCTGCAGTACGTCGACGGGGCGCCCGTCCACTTCCACGGGCACGACGACTTCGGGCTCGCCACCGCCTCCGCGGTCGCCGCGGTACGCGCCGGGGCAACCTGGATCCACGGCACGATCAACGGGATGGGCGAGCGCGCCGGGAACGCCGACCTCGGCGAGATAGCGATCGCGCTGCGCGCGCTGTACGGCGTCGAGACCGGCCTCCGCTTCGACCGGATCCGAGAGGCCGGCGCTCGCGTGCAGGAGCTGTCGGGCTACGGGCTCGCGCCGTGGAAGCCGCTCACCGGCGAAACGCTCTTCCGCCGCGAGTCGGGCGCGGTCGCCTCACAGTTCCACGACCCGCCGTCCATCGAGCCGTACTCCTCCGAGCTCGTCGGCGCCGAGCGCGCAATCGTGCTCGGCAAGAAGAGTGGCCTCGACTCGATCCGGATCAAGGTGGAGGAGCTCGGTCTCGACGTGCCCGAGGAGCGGTGGCCGGAGCTGCTCGCCCGGGTCAAGGAGCTCGGGACGCGCAAGCGCGGCCTCGTCACCGACGACGAGCTCCGGGAGATAGCGAGTGGCTGAGTACGACGCGGTCATCGTGGGCAGCGGGATCAACTCGCTCGCGTGTGCGGCGCTGCTCGCGCGCGCCGACTGGCGAGTCTGCGTGCTCGAGCGCAACGACTGGTTCGGCGGCGCGATCAAGACGGAGGAGCTGACCGAGGCGGGGTTCCTGCACGACGTCTTCAGTGCCTGGCACCCGCTCTGGGTCGGCAGCGCCGCGCATGCCGAGCTCGGCGACGAGCTCGCGGCGCGCGGGCTCGAGTACCTGAACACCGAGCTGCCGTCTGCGACGGCTTTCCCGGATGGAGGCGCGGCCTTCCTCCTACGCTCCGCGGAGGGGAATACGGAGGAGCTCGGGCCGGAGTGGCCGGGCATGCTCGAAGCCTTTTTCCCAAACGCCGACCTCGCCTTCGGCGCCCTCGGCACCGAGCTCTGGTCGCCGGCGGGGCTCGCGCTCGCCGCGAAGGCCGTCCGCCGGCTCGGCCGCGCGGGCGCGCTCGCCTTCCTCGGCGAAGCCCTGCAGTCGAGCCGCGACTGGCTCGAGACGACCTTCGCCTCGGAGCGCGCGCACGGCGTGCTCGCTCCGTGGGTGCTCCACACCGGGCTCGGCCCTGACCAGGCGACGTCCGGCTTCATGACGCAGGTGATCGCGGTCGCCGTCCAGGAGGGCGGGATGCCCGTACCGCGCGGCGGCGGCGCGAAGCTTGCCGACGCGCTCGTGCAGCTGATCCGCGACCACGGCGGCGTCTGCGAGACCGATCGCGACGTCGAGCGCGTGCTCGTGCGCTCGGGCCGGGCGGTCGGGGTGCGGCTCACCGACGGCGAGACCATCGAGGCCGAGCGCGCCGTCGTCGCGAGCGTTACGCCGACGCAGCTCCACGAGCGCCTGCTGGCGGACGTCGACGTGCCCGCGCCGGTTGCGGAAGGCGCGCGGCGCTTCCGCTACGGCCGCTCGGAGATGCAGATCCACTACGCGCTCTCCGAGCCGCCGCGCTGGGACGGTGACGAGCGCCTCGCGAGGACGGCGATCGTCCACGTCACGCCCGGCCTCGACGGAGTCTCGCGGGCCGTGAACGAGGCAGAGCGCGGGTTGCTTCCGGACGAGGCGACGATCGTGGTCGGCCAGCCGCTCACGCTCGATCCCTCCCGCGCGCCGGACGGCAGCGGCCTCCTCTGGATCCAGCTCCAAGAGCTGCCGTGGCGGATCAAGGGCGACGCCGGCGGTGGGACGTATCTCGGGCGCGGCGAGTGGACAGATGCGTGGCGTGAGCACTACGCAGACCGGATCCAGGCGCGCCTGGCGCGACATATTCCCAACCTCGAGTCGTCGATCCTGAGGCGGGTCGCGCTCGGCCCTCACGACCTGCAGAGGGCGAACGTCAATCTCCGGCACGGCGACCCTTACGGCGGCTCGCTCGCACTCGACCAGAACTTCCTCTGGCGTCCGTTCGGCAGCAGCCCCGCGCATGCGACGCCGGTCGAGCGGCTGTGGCAGATCGGGGCGAGCACGTGGCCGGGCCCGGGTCTCGGCGCCGGCTCGGGGACGATCGTCGCGCGGAAACTGCTCGAGCCTCCGCTCACGCAGCGGGCCGTCGCGCGCGCGCGCGCGCTCGCCACCCGTTGGGCGTAGCTCCTTGCTCCGGAATCCGCCGAATGACACCATCCGTGCACAGGTGTCGAGGGTGCCTCTGTTCTCAATCTCGCAAGTGAGCACGCTGTCCGCGAGCTTCGCGGACGACGTGCGCGCATATACGGAGGCAGGAGTCGACGGGATCGGGGTTTGGGAGCTCAAGCTCGGCGACGGCTCGCTCGACGAGTTCCGCGCTAGCGGGCTCGGCTCGGCGACTGCGGTTCCCGCGGTTCCGTCGGTGCACCCGCTGCCGCTTCTCTCGGGCCCCGACACCGTGCGCGAGCGCGTGGACGCGATGCTGCGCTCGCTCGAGGTCCTCGCGGCGTACGAGCCGGCGGCGATCCTCTGCTTCACCGGCCCGGGCGACCGCGAGACAGCGGTCCGCGGCGTGCGCGAGGTGGCGCGCGAGGCAGAGCGGCTCGGCCTGCGGCTGGCCGTCGAGCCGTTCCAGCTGGAAGGCATCGAGAGCTGGTCGATCCTGAACACGCTGGGCGATGCCGCCGAGTTCCTGGACGAGGTCGGCAGCGACGCCGTCGGAATCCAATTCGACGTCTGGCACCTCTGGAACACGCCCGGGCTGCTCGAAGAGATCCCGCGCTACGCGCATCTCATCGCCGGCGTGCACGTGAGCGACTGGCGCGAGCCGACGCGCGGGTGGGCCGATCGCGTCCTTCCGGGCAACGGAGCCGCAGACTTACCTGCTCTCCTCGGCGTCTTAGAAGATGTGGGCTGGGAGGGCTTCTACGACCTCGAGGTCTTCTCCGACAACGGCACCTTCGGCAACGCGTATCCCGATTCGCTCTGGGATCTCGACGCCGCCGAGCTTGCCCGTCGGGGTCGTGACGCTTTCTTCATCTGCTGGTCGAAAAGGAGGGTCCCGGCTGAAGCCGCGGGCCGGAGAGGAGAAACATGAGGGCAGGAAACCGAGCGCGCTGGGCGCTCCTGATCGTGGGCGCTGCGGCGCTCGTTCTCGCCGCGGCCGCCGCGGCTCGTACACATTCGGCGGCGAAGAAGGGGCCGATCGTCATCGGCTGGGCGCACGACGATTCGAGCGGGCCGATGGGGCC
>Ga0308176_10001783_pt1 | contig 13540 bp, 13 predicted proteins | sample PhyCR2_3_FD_203890 | JGI IMG/M metagenome (GOLD analysis project Ga0308176, IMG submission 203890) | Soil microbial communities from UC Gill Tract Community Farm, Albany, California, United States - DLSLS.C.R2 | ecosystem: Environmental > Terrestrial > Soil > Agricultural land | place: USA...
GCCGTAGTTCAATGGATAGAACGAGTGCCTCCTAAGCGCTAGATACAGGTTCGATTCCTGTCGGCGGGACCAATGCCTTCACCCCAGCGGCTTCAAGACCAACGAGTTATATCGATCAGGCCGCGACCGGTGGTGCGACGTAGCGGAGCGCTCCTTGTCCTTTCTACCACTGCATCGGCCATGGTTTTCCCAATATTTCGAAACTCCGCAGCCTAATGACGGAGAAGCCTGACCATATCGATGTGATCAGGCCGGGCAGAAATCGGCATTCAGCTGGGTCACGATAACGACTTCCCGGCCTAATGCATCAAGCTCGATATCAATAAAGCGTCCGGTGGTTTGATCGATCAGGGCGGCCACGCATACGCCTGTGGAAGAACGGACATTCGCGATACGCACCGGGAATCCGCCGTACAGCGCGGTGTCGCCGGCCGACGTCAGGCAAAAACTGGTGTTTTCCCGCCCGGTCTGGAAGTTGTACAGGCATCCGTTGTCGGCATAGAAAGCAAAAACATGGTTGTTTGCATCTATCACCTGGTCCTGGCTGCTGTTGCCGAGCCAGATCACAAAAGGATGCTCATTGGCGCCGCCGCCATTGTCAACCGATACAGAGCCGCCGCCGCAGCCAGTGAGCGCCGCCAGCAAAAGTAGCGCAATTCCCGTTTTCGATCTCATGGAATGTCCTCTTCCGGCACTGACCGGCGACCATGTTAATAGAATGTCACTACTCTGCGCATGCTTGCTGCGCCAGGTCAAACAGGCGAATCGGCAGCGCCGCGCGGCTTATAAACACGCCTTCTCCATCAGTTGCGGCAAAAGCCGCCGGGTTCACTCCGCCGGCTTGCTCAAGCGTGCCCACAGCTATTCACCACTTAATCCCGCTCACTGACGATTGCGGCTTTCATCATGGAAAAGCCACTCATACCATGCAGTCAGGCAAATGCCGGATAATATCCGGCGCTTGACAGGGAGGGCCTGCGCATTGGCCCTTCATGTGCGCGCCAGAACAATAAACAAGTGAATAACCAATGGACACAAGACTTATCCGGCGCGTAGCCGGCGTGGCACCCACGGCCCTGCTATTGCTGGCCTCCCCGGCTGAATCCGCATCGTTGCCGCTATGGGAAGCCGGCGCCGGAGTGGCCGCTGTCAGCTTGCCCGATTACCGAGGCGCCAACTCCAGCAGCACCTATGTGCTGCCCATGCCCTATTTCGTCTACCGCGGTGAATTCCTCAAGGCCGACCGCAATGGCGTGCGCAGCATGCTGCTCAACACTGAGCGCGTCGAACTCAATCTCAGCCTGAACGCCACGCTGCCGGTCAACAGCAAGAACAATGCAGCCCGCCGTGGCATGGCCAACCTGCGCCCAACCGTCGAAATAGGCCCTACCCTCGCTGTCAACCTGTGGAACTCCGCCACGGGGAAAATGAAAATCGATTTCCGGGCGCCGCTGCGCACCGCCGTGACCGTGGAATCCTCGCCAAGGCAGATAGGATGGCTGTTCGCGCCTAACCTGAACCTTGACATAAAGGATCCGCTTGGCCTGCCAGGCTGGAACCTGGGGATGTTGGCCGGTCCCTATTTCCAGGACCGGCGCTATAACAGCTACTTCTATTCCGTCGGCGCCGCCGATACCGCGCCGGGCCGGCCGCAGTACGACGCGCCGGGCGGCTACGCCGGCTCGCAGCTGACAGCTGCGGTGTCGAAACGCTTTGAGCGCCACTGGGTCGGCGCCTTCCTGCGCTACGATGCGCTGCGAGGAGCGTCATTTGAAGACAGTCCGCTGGTTCAGAGAAAGAATGCGGTTTCCGCCGGCTTCGCGGTGACTTGGGTATTCGGACAGTCAGCCACCATGGTGAACACTGCGCGCGTTGATCAATAAACAAAATTAGCGCGCCAGGATGGCGCACTAAATTTCATCAGAGCAACATAAAAGCGCGGCGTCCGCGACAGAAAAAATGATAGAGTCTCGGCTCTCCTTTACTGCAATAAAGCAATAATGAATACGAATTCACAGGTCTCGGCCGAGACCGGGCAGTGCGACGTGCTTGTCATTGGCGGTGGTCCCGCCGGCTCCACGGCCGCCGCCCTGCTGGCGCGCCGGAACTATCGTGTGACGCTGATCGAGAAAGAGCGCCATCCGCGCTTCCATATCGGCGAATCGCTGCTGCCAGCCAACCTGCCATTGCTGGAAAAGCTTGGTGTAGCGGAAGAAGTCAGGGCGATAGGCATGGAAAAATGGGCGGCCGAATTCGTATCGCCATGGCATGAGCACAAGCAGGTGTTCCAGTTTGCCGATGCCATGGACAAGAGCATGCCGCATGCCTATCAGGTGCAGCGAGCGGAATTCGACGAGATCCTGATCCGCAATGCCGCTCGCCAAGGCGCCAATGTGATCGAAGACTGCAAGGTCACCGAAGTGTCTTTCCTGCCTGGCGGCCAGGGCGCCATCGTCGGCACCCGCGATGGCGCAAACGTGCTGAAGTCATGGCGGGCGCGCTTCGTCCTCGACGCTTCCGGCCGCGATACCTTCCTGGGCAAGCAGTTCAACGTCAAGGAACGCAACGACAAGCACAACAGCACCGCGATCTATGCCCATTTCCGCAACGTCAGGCGCAACGAAGGCCGGGACGAAGGCAACATCACCATTTTCTGGTTCGAGCACGGCTGGTTCTGGTTGATCCCGCTGGCGAACGGCAATACCAGCATAGGCGCGGTCACCTGGCCGTACTACCTGAAGACCCGCAAGAAGCCGGTCGCGCAATTCCTGATGGACACGATCGCGCTATGCCCGCAACTGGCGCAGCGGCTGGAGGGCGCCGAGATGGCGTCCGAGCCGGACGCCACCGGCAATTATTCGTATACCTGCAGCCGCACCCATGGCGCCAGCTACCTGCTGCTGGGCGATGCCTATGCCTTCATCGATCCGGTGTTTTCTTCGGGCGTGATGCTGGCGATGAACAGCGCTTTCGTCGGCGCCGAAACAGTGGACCGGTGTCTCAGCCAGCCGGACCAGGCGGCGGCGGCGCTGAGGCATTTCGACCGCACGATGCGCCTCGGGCCCAGAAAATTTTCCTGGTTTATCTATCGCGTCACCAACCCGACCATGCGCAACCTGTTCATGGGGCCGCGCAATGTGTTCCGGATGCAGGAGGCGCTGCTGTCGGTGCTGGCCGGGGATATCTTCGGCAAGACACGCATCGGCCCGCACCTGCTGGCGTTCAAGGCGCTGTACTACGCCATGTCGCTGTTCAGTTTCAAGCGCACTTTCGATGCATGGCGCAAGCGCAAACGCGATATACGCCCGCTTGACGCCGCTGGCTGAGCCGGGGCCAATGCGCCGCGGCAGGGAACGCGTGACGATGTCGCGTTCCACATACAGTACCCGTGCCAGCGGGACACGACCAACAACGGCAAATCATTTACTATGTCGATCCACCGGCAATCATTCGAAAAGGCAACAACAGACTGCCGGCAACCATTGTTTTTACCGCTCCATTCGTAAGACCATGAAATCCATCGCGCGTATCCTGCTGGCTGCATACGATTACACGGTCTTCTATCTTGGCCTGCTCGAGTTTGTCGTTCTTTGCCTGGTGTGGTCAGCGCTTGCCGGGGTGCTGTACCTGGTGCTGCCGCGTGAAACCGGCTGCCGTATCGGCCGCATCGGGATCATGCTTGGCTTCAGGATATTCCTCGCCAGCCTGACGCTGTCGGGACGCTTCAAGTTTGACCTGCGCGCGCTGGATGGCTTGCGCAAAAAGGGCGCGACCATCATCGCTCCCAACCATCCTTCGCTGTGGGATGCGGTGATGATGGCATCGCGCCTGCCCAATGTCGCGTGCATCATGAAGTCGGTGATCGTCAATAACATCCTGCTCGGCGGAGGCGCCCGGCTCGCCCGCTATATCCGCAACGACTCCATCCGCAGCATGATCAGCCTGGCGGTCCAGGACCTGCAAAATGGAAACCACGTGCTGCTTTTCCCGGAGGGCACCCGTACCGTGACACCGCCAATAGGGACGCTCAAGGGGAGCATAGGCCTGATCGCCTGCCGCGCCCGGGCGCCAGTCCAGACGGTGCTGATCGAGACTGACACACCATTTCTGTCCAAGGGCTGGCCGGCATACCGCAAGCCGCCGCTGCCCCTGAGCTACCGGGTTCGGCTTGGCCGCCATTTCGATGCGCCTTCCAGCAGCGCGTCCCTCGTGCCGGAACTGCAGCACTATTTCACCGAATCCCTGACCGGCGCGCAGTCCGCGCGCAACATGGCGGCAGACCAGGCGCTGCCCCTCGACGGTCCACAAACAGCCAATGCAAAATGACAGTTGCCTCTCCTACCCCGGCGGCCGTCCCCGCCGGACAGTCATCGCCTTCCCCGTCCACCAGCCACATTGTCCTGATACCGAGCTATAACCCCGGTTCCAAGGTGTACGACACGGTGCGCGCCGCGCGCCGCTACTGGAACCCGGTCTGGATCGTCGTGGATGGCAGCACCGACGGCAGCGCGGAAGGCCTGCAGCGCATGGCCGCCGAGGACGCCGGCCTGCGGGTAATCGTACTGCCGCACAATGCCGGCAAAGGCGCGGCCGTCCTGCATGGCCTGGATGCCGCAGCCGCGCGCGGCTATACCCATGCGCTGACCATGGATTCCGACGGCCAGCATCCGGCCGAACTGATCCCGGCGTTCATGCAGGCGTCGCAGCGGCAACCCGGCGCCATGGTGCTGGGCAAACCGGTGTTCGACGCCAGCGCGCCGGCCTTGCGCGTCAAGGGGCGACAGGTATCTAACTGGTGGGCTAACCTGGAAACCCTGTGGTCGGGCATCGGCGACTCGCTGTACGGCTTCCGCGTCTATCCGATAGGGCCGCTGCGCGCCGTGATGCGGGGGCAGCACTGGATGCGGCGCTTCGACTTCGACCCGGAAGCGGTCGTGCGGCTGTGCTGGCGCGGCGTCAGGCCTTTGAACATGGATGCGCCGGTGCGCTATTTCCGGCCGGACGAAGGCGGCGTTTCCCATTTCCGCTACCTGCGCGACAACCTGCTGCTGACCTGGATGCACACCCGCCTGTTCCTGGGGTTCGCCGTGCGCCTGCCCGCGTTGCTGCTGCGGCGGCTATTCGCCTAGACGGTGCTGGCGACTCAGCAAATACCAATAAGAACATTATGAAATCCAATGGACTCGGCTTCCACCGCCCCATCGCCTTCTGGGCAGGCTGCGCTGCAATTGCCGCCGGCGTCTGCGCTCATCTTCCGATGTTCATCCATGCGTCTTACATGGGCTACCAGATGGCTGGCATGGAGATGGACGGCCTGATGCTGGCCGGCATGGCAATGATACCCGCCGGCCTGCTGCTGGCGGCCTACGGGCTGCTGCCGCGGGTTGCGCGCATGCGCTCAGGCGGGCCGGAGGCGCCGCTGCAGTTCCATGTCGTCGACGGCGCGCCCTTGAACCGGGAACACTGGAAGCTGGTGCTGGTGCTGGTGCTGGCGCTGACGGTCGATGTGCTGAAGCCGGCGACACTGGGCTTTGTCATGCCGGGGCTGACCACCGAGTACGGCATCACCAAGCAGTCTGCCGGCCTGCTGGCGCTGGTGGCGCTGACCGGCACCACGGCCGGATCGGTGCTCTGGGGCCGCATTGCGGATCGGTTCGGGCGCCGCGCCGCCATCCTGCTGTCGGCGCTGATGTTTATCGGCACCGCGATCTGCGGCGCGATGCCGGCCTTCGAATGGAATTTGCTGATGTGCTTCCTGATGGGGGCGTCGGCCGGCGGGCTGCTGCCCATCACCTTCACGCTGATGGCTGAAACCGTCCCGGCCGCGCACCGCGGCTGGCTGCTGGTGGCGCTGGGCGGCATCGGCACGTCGGCCGGCTATCTGCTGGCGGCGGGCTCGGCAGCGCTGCTGGAGCCACTGTTCAGTTGGCGCGTGCTATGGCTGCTGGGCCTGCCGACCGGCGCGCTGATCATTTTCCTGGACCGCCACATCCCCGAATCGCCGCGCTTTCTGGCCAGCGCCGGGCTCAACCGGGAAGCGCGCGCCGTGCTGGCCCGGTTTTCCGGGCTGGTCGACCATGCTGGCGCGGCCGCTGCGCCACTGGCCGGCGTAACGAACGATGGCAGCATGCGCGCCTTGCTGCGCGGCGGCCATGCCGCAATCACCCTTGGGCTGCTGGCCTGCGGCCTGGCATGGGGACTGGTGAACTTCGGCTTCCTGCTGTGGCTGCCGACCAACCTCGGCAGCATGGGCATGGACCCGGGCGCCGCCAGCGCCCTGCTGGCGCGCTCGGCTCTGCTGGCCCTGCCTGGCATGCTGCTGGTGATCTGGCTCTATCACCGCTGGAGCAGCGTCAGGACGCTGGTCTTGTTCATCGTGCTGACCGCCGCCACGCTGCTGGCGTTTTTTGCGGCCAGCGTGGCGGGTGTGCGCTCGGCGCCGGTCATGATCGCCATCACCGCCCTGCTGCTCATCAGCTCCAGCGGCGTGATCGCAATGCTGATCCCGTATGCGGCGGAAATCTATCCGGCCCACCTGCGCGCGACCGGCTCCGGCATGATTGCGGCCAGTTCCAAGGCGGGCGGCATCCTGGGCGCGGCCGGCGGCGTGCTCGGGCTGTTCGGCAATCTCGGGCTGTCGGCGCTGGTGATCGCGGCGCCGCTGGCGCTGTCGGCCGCGATGCTGATGCGCAGCGGCATCGAGACCCGCGGACGGCGGCTAGAACAGATACAGGCGGACTTGCTGAAGTTTAAAGGGGTTGGCGGCTAACGCCGCTCTAGATCAGCCCGCCGTTGACTGAAATAACCTGGCCGGTGATGTAGGACGCGCCATCGGACGCCAGGAAACGCACCAGTTCGGCCACCTCTTCCGGGCTGCCGGCGCGCTTCATCGGCACCATGGCCGCTATCGTCCTGGCGTCAAACGCGCCGGCGCTCATTTCGCTGGCGATGATGCCGGGCGCCACCGCATTGACCGTGATGCCGCGGCTGGCGACTTCCATGGCCAGCGACTTGGTCGCCGCATTGAGGGCGCCCTTGGCTGCCGAATAATTGACCTGGCCGCGGTTGCCGGCCAGCGCCGCCACTGACGACATATTGATGATCCGTCCCCAGCGGCTGCGTATCATCGGCATCATCAGCGCATGGGTGACATGGAAGAAACCGTGCAGCGAGACATCGATCACACGGTGCCATTGGGCGGCCTGCATGCCGGGAAACACCGCGTCGTCGTGGATGCCGGCATTATTCACCAGCACCTGGACGGGCGCGGCGTCCGCCAGCGGCGCCAGCGCAGCTTCCACCGCCGCGGGATCGGTAACGTCAAACACCAGCACCTCGGCGCTGCCGCCGGCGGCGGCAATCTCGTCGGCCACCGCTTGCGCCTGTTCGCGCCTGCTGTTCGCATGCACATAGACATGCATGCCGTCACGCGCGAGGCTGCGGCACACCGCCGCACCGATGGCGCCGCTGCCGCCGGTCACCAGCGCCTGTCTGACTTGGGTTTTCAAGAATGAACTCCGGGTGGCAAGGAATCAGGAAGATGAAGGGGCCGCGTCAAGCACGATCGCGGCACGCCCTTCGAGCAGCAGGCGCTCTTCGGCACGGACGGAAAAGTCATAGAGCACGGTCGCGCTGTCGCCGGTGACGCGGATCGCCCGCACCGTCAGGTCGGCGTCGATGTCGTCAAGCCGGCCGACATGCAATACCGCGTTGCGCACGCTAGCCAGATAGCCTGGGCGCGGAGCGGCATTGGCCGCCAGCAGCGCTCCGTGCACCGCCATTGCCTGGGCCGCGTATTCGATGCCGCAGGCGGCAGCCAGCCGGCCATGCGAGCGCAGCGGGTTGTCAGGCGAACGGTGGCTGGTCGCGGTGCAACGCACCTGCCCGGCGTCATGTTCGACCACGCTGTCGAGCAGGCACATGCTGCCCTGGTGCGGAATATGCGCGGCTATCCATGCCCGGTCCAGCGGCGCCGGCCTCATGCCGCTTGCCCGCATGGACTGACCTCGACAGCAAGGCGGACATGCTCCAGGTAGTCGAGCACCAGCGCCGCCGGCTTGCTGCGCGCCACCGCTTCCAGCAGCGGCAGGCCGCGCGCCGCCGGGATGGCGGCGCGCAGCGCTTCCAGCGCCAGGTCGGCCATGCATCCGGCCGCCGCGTCGGACAGCGTTACGCCGATCTGCGCAATGGATGCCGGGCTGCGCCGCGGCGACAGCAGCAGGCCGACGCCGAACTCGTCGGGTATGCCCCGTACCGCGCGCAGCGGCTGCGGGTAGGCGGTATCGGCGGCGATCAGCAGTACGGACACGCCGTCCACCGCTACCTGCGCCATGGCTTCCAGCAAGCCGGCGCCGAAGCTGGCGTCATAGGCACACAGCACGGACGAGGTTTCCATCGTGCCGGCCGCGATGCTCCAGTAGCCGGCAGCCGCATTGTGCACCGAGTTGTGAAAGCGGGTCGGCGATATCTGGCGGTCGGCTGAAGCCAGCATCTCGCAGATTTCATGGCAGTTCGCGCCGTCGCCGCCGGATGAGGAAAACACGGTGGCCAGCGTCGCCAGGTCGTGCCCGGCCCCGGCTTCCGCACCTGCCGCAAGCGCCACCCTGACCAGCGGCCCGCTGCGGCGCCGCTCGGCCGGCGGCAGCATCGCGGGCGCCGGCAGCGAGGTCTTGCGGGAGACGTAAGATACTTGTCCGGCCAGGACAGCGCGGCCAGCTTCCCAGTTATCCAGCCCGGGAGCGAGCAGTCCTATGCCATCGATATAGGCGAGCAGAGAATTCATGTCGGGATCAGTCCGCGCGGGAAAAAACAAGGCTGCAATTGGTGCCCCCAAAGCCGAAGGAATTGCTGAGCGCGTGGCGGATCGGCCGTTCGCGGTTTTCCAGCAGGTAGTCGAGCGGCAGCGCCGGATCCAGCGCCGTCGTGTTCGCGCCGCCCGGCAGCAGGCCGTGGCGCAGCGCCAGCGCGCAGATCACCGCTTCCAGGCCGCCGGCCGCGCCCAGCGTATGCCCGGTCGCGCCCTTGGTCGAACTGCATGGCGTGCCGGAGCCGAACAGCGCGGCCACCGCCTTGCCTTCGGCGGCATCGTTGGACGGCGTCGCGGTGCCATGGAGGTTGATGTAGCCGATGTCGGCTGGGGCCAGGCCGGCCGCGGCCAGCGCCTTCTCCATCGCGATCCGCGCTCCCAGCCCTTCCGGATGCGGCGAGGACATATGGTAGGCGTCGCTTGATTCGCCGATGCCGGACAACAGGATGGCATCGGCATCCAGGCTGGCGTCCGCCCGCTCGATCAGCGCCACCGCGGCCGCTTCGCCTATCGAGATGCCGCTGCGGTCGGCGCTGTAGGGGCGGCATGGCCGGGCCGAGGTCAGGCCCAGCGAATTGAAGCCGTACATCGTGGTCAGGCATAGCGTGTCGACGCCTCCGACCAGCGCTGCGTCGATCAGGCCGGCCGCCATCATCCGGGCGGCGGAAGCGAATACCTTGGCGCTGGAGGAGCAGGCGGACGAGACCGCCGCCACCGGTCCCTCCAGCCCGGCATAGCGCTGCGCAAAGCTGGCCGCGGAGAAGGAATTGTGGGTGGTCGCATACATGAAGTCCGGGGGCAGCGCGCCGCTGGCCGGGTCGCGCCGGCGGTAGGCCAGTTCAGTCTGAAAAATGCCCGAGGTGCTGGTGCCGATGAAAACGCCGATCCGCCTGCGCCCATGGCGGGCGGCGGCGGCCCGCAGCGCATCGGCGAAACCGTCCTGCTCCAGCGCCAGCTGCAGCAGCCGGTTATTGCGGCAGTCATATTCTTCCATGCCTGGACGCATGCGGATGCCGTCGAGGCCGTCGACCTCGCCTATCCAGGTGTCGAGGTCGACCGTGTCGAAATTGCATCGCGCCAGTCCGCTGGCCTGCTCACGCAGCGATTGCAGTGTGGGGGACAAGCCGGCGCCTATGCAGCTGGTTGCGGTGAAATGCGAAAGAAGCAGCGGTTTCAATTCAGGACCGGGCACGGGTTGAAGGGAATGGGGGATTCTAACAAAATGAGGCATCGCGATCACGGCAGAAAGGCAGGCGTGATCGCGGCCGTCAGTTGCCAGCGCCGTCGAGCTCCGCGACCAGCAGGATATTGGCGAACGGCGTTCCCCTGTTCATCGGCAAGGCGTGGACGCTGAAGCCCAGATCACGCAGGACCGACTTCCATGCCTCCAGCGGCCGGCAATGGAGGCGGCTGTTGCGGTGTCCGCGTGCGAAGGTGACGACATGGTCCACCCATACGCTGAACCGGAATGGCCAGCCGGCGGCGGCGTCGCCTATGCGCAGCACCAGCACGCCGCGCGGCGCCAGCGCATCGCGTATGCGGCGCAGCACGTCGTCCTGGGCCTCCACGTCCACGTAATGCAGCACGTCCAGCACCACTACCGCGTCGGCCTTGCCAAATTCCATCTTGCGCATATCGCCGACGGTAAAGGTGGCGGCATCCCCCAGCGCCCGGCGCGCGCGCTCGACGTCGCGCGGCATAAGATCAACGCCGTGGATGGATTGCAGGCCGGGAGCCGGCGGCCAGTGCGCGGGCCAGTCGCCGGCCGCGTGCATTGCTTTGGCCGACAGCAGCCAGGACGCCAGCAAGCCCTGACCGCAGCCGATGTCCAGCACCCGGGCCCGGTCCGGGATCAGCCCGTGTTCAAGCAGGCCGGCAAACACGGGGTCGGCGTCCAGCTTGCCGCGCGCGAAATGCCAGGCAAAGCGGCCGGCGGCACGATAGGGAATGGTGGCGCGATCGATCAGGCTGCGCAGGAAAGGCTGGTTCATGGTTATTCAGGAAAGACGCTGGCTTGCAGCGCCTGGGGGAGCGTAACGAAACGCAGTCCGGCCGCGGCTGCCTGCTGCAGCAGGTCCGGCAGGACGGCAAGGATGACCGGAACGCCAGCGGCGGTGCGGGCGCAATTGCCGTCATGCAGCAGCAGGATTGCGCCTGGGCGCAATGCCGGCCGCAGCCGGCGGCTGACGGCGCCGGCATCGCCGGTCCGGGTATCGAAGCCGCGCCGCGTCCACGCCGCCAGCCGCAGCCCCTGCCTGGCCAGCACCGGGCCGAGAAAGGGATTGCGCAGACCGGCCGGCGCGCGGAAGAATTTCGGCCGCCGGCCGGTGACCGCAGTGAGGCTGTCCTGCGCGGCTTGCAGTTCACGCAGGTAGCCGCGCGGCCCGAGCAGCGAAAAATTGTGGCGATGGCGCTCGGTATGGTTTTCGACCGCATGGCCACGGGCAACGATGTCGCGGCACAGCTCCGGATAGCGGCGCGCTTTTTCGCCGATGCAGAAAAAAGTCGCCTTGACCTGGTGCCGGTCCAGCAGATCGAGTACGGCCGGCGTGACGTCGGGGTCGGGACCATCGTCTATCGTGAGCGCGATCTCGCGCCGCGCCGCGCAGCAGCCCGGCAATGCGGTCCAGTTCTCGCCCAGCCAGGTGCTGCGCGGCCAAAGCCCGGCCAGCGTCAGCACCGCGTGATTGGCCGCCAGCACGGCCAGCAGCCAGCGCCAGGCCGGCGGCTGGAGCAGGAAAATCAGCGCCAGCGCCGCATGCAGCACCAGGCTGGCGCGCAGCAGCACAGGCAGGGATGCGGATGGATGAATGACGCGCCTGCCGGCGGTAAAGGGACGTTCGCGTTGCATATTGTTTATTGCCGCCCGTCGAAACGGCCGCCATTGCGGTCCAAAAAATGATTCCACAGGATGCGCCAGCTTGGCTCGTCGTGGCCGCCCGCGATCACTTCGACCCGGTCCGGCGGCAGCATTGCCGCCATCAGCCGATGGCCGGCTGCGAACCGGTCCCGGTCGCCGTAGCCAAGGTGGATTTCCGGCGCGCCGCTTGCCAGTGCGGATTGGGCCAGCCAGCGCCAGGCGCGCTGTTCGTCGTCATCGTCGGCTGCGCTGGTGGCGGCCCAAGCGGCCGGACCGCCGGCGCGCACGATGGCGCCGGTCAGCAGCCGGGTGCCCGGATACGGCGCCAGCAGGCACAGCTTGCGGACCCGGCCCGGGTGCCGGGCGGCATGCGCGAGGGCCACGAAACCGCCCAGCGATATGCCGGCCAGCCATATCTCGCGGTAGTCACGCTGCGCGGGCAGCAGCAACTGATCGTCCAGCCGGCGCACCGCCGTGGCGTCGCCCGCTTCGCCGATATAGCGCAGGCCAAGGTCGACAACGGCCAGGTCGAGCGCAAGCCCGCGTTCCCGCACTGCGGCGGCATAGCCCTGTTCCAGCAGATGTTCCGGCTGCTGCAAGGCGCCGGGCAGCAGCACAAGCAGCACCGGTGCCCGGCTCCCGGGCGCAAGGCTGTCGCGCAGCACGCGCATGGCCGTCATCGCTTCGCCCTGCCTGCAAATACCGCGGCGTACAGCAGCGCCAGCACCGCGCCCGGGCCAACGGTGCCGCCGATCGCCTGCAACACCGGCACCTGGGACAACCCGAGCAGGCCGAATCCGGCCACCGTGGTCAGGTTCGCAAACAGCAGCGACGCCAGGGTTTCGGGGGCGACCGGCGTGCCGGGCCCGGCGCTGCGCGCCTTGTCAAAGAACAAGGCGTAATTGGAGCCAACCGCGACGATCAGCAACAAGCCCACCAGGTGCAATATGGTCAGGCGCTGGCCGAACGCCGTCAGCAGCGCCACCGCGCTGAGCACCGCCGCCGCCAGCGGCAGCAGCACGCGTACCACCCGCACCGGCGAGCGCAGCGCCGCGCCCAGCAGCACGACAATGGCGGCCAGGCCGCCCAGCGACAGTATGATGGCCTGGTCCAGGTAGCCGGAATACAAGTGATCGGATTCTGCCTTCAGGTCGACAAACAGGGCGCTGGGCTCGCCTGCCCTGGCGAGCGCCGCGCGCACTGCATCGGCCGCGATGCCGGCGCCATTTTTTTCATCCGGCGCGGTCAGGGGCAGCAGCGCGTTCCAGCGGCCGTCGCGTTCGAACATCAGCGAGTCGACCGCCAGCGCGAACGAGGTGCCGTCGAGGTCGGCGCGCTGCAGCGGCGCGCGCGCCCTGGCCTTGGCCACATCTTCAATGAACGGCGCGAACAGCGTCCGGCGGACTGGCAGCCTGTCGGTCGCGGCCGCCAGCCGTTCGGCCAGTCCGGCTTCGGGCAGACTGGCCTGGCGCGCCCGTTGCGCCGCCATGCTGGGCAGATAACGGCTTGCGCTTTCATAGCCGGCCAGCAGGCCCTGCCCGACCAGGGCATCGAGCTGGCGCGCCACTTTTTCGCTTGCCAGCAGCGCCGCCTCGCGATCCGGCGCCGACACCGCGACCATGTAGCGCACATTGGGAGCGCCCATGTCGGCCCGCAGCCGCGCGTCCAGCGCCTGGTCGGCTTGCGACACCGGGCTGAGCGAGGACAGCTCGGTATTCCACAGCCCATGCCGGTGCTGGAACACGAACCCGCAGGCGATGGCCAGCACCACGAGCAGCGGCAGGCGCAGCAGCGGCGCACGCCGCGCCAGGCCAGCCACCGCGCGCCCAAGCGCCGAGATGTCGCGTATGCGGAAGTCCGCCGGCAGCAGGTGC
>Ga0308176_10001784_pt1 | contig 13533 bp, 11 predicted proteins | sample PhyCR2_3_FD_203890 | JGI IMG/M metagenome (GOLD analysis project Ga0308176, IMG submission 203890) | Soil microbial communities from UC Gill Tract Community Farm, Albany, California, United States - DLSLS.C.R2 | ecosystem: Environmental > Terrestrial > Soil > Agricultural land | place: USA...
GCCACCCCTGCCGTGCCGATCGCGACCGTGTGCGACACCAGCCGGATGCCGCAGGCCTGCTCGAGGAACCGCGCCGCCACCTCGCCGAGCGCGACCCGGGCGGCGGTCTCCCGCGCCGAGGCACGCTCGAGCACCGGACGGGCGTCGTCGAAGGCGTACTTCTGCATGCCGACCAGGTCGGCGTGGCCCGGGCGGGGGCGGGTCAGCGGGCGGTTGCGGGCGAGCTCCTTGTCGGCGTTCACGTCGTCCGAGGCCGCGTAGGCCTCCTCCGACACGGGGTCGGCAGCCATGACCGTCTCCCACTTGGGCCACTCGGTGTTGCCGATCCGGATGGCGACCGGCGAGCCCATGCTCACCCCGTGGCGCACGCCCCCGAGGAACTCGACCTCGTCCTGCTCGAACTTCATCCGGGCACCCCGCCCGAAGCCGAGCCGACGGCGGGCCAGCGCGGCTCCGAGGTCCTTGGTGGTGACGTGCACCCCGGCCGGCAGCCCCTCGATCGTCGCGAGCAGCGCGGGTCCGTGCGACTCGCCTGCGGTCAGCCAGCGGAGCATGGCCCGATCCTCCCACGACGCCCACCGGGCCCCGGTGCTAGCCCACCAGCTGGTACTCCAGCCCCAGCGCGACGAGGGCGCCGATGAGCATCGAGGGACCGAACGCGATGTGCGACCGCAGCCCGACCCGCCGCCCCAGCAGCATCGTCAGGGCGACCAGCCCACCCACCATGAAGCCCAGCAGGAGGCCGGCGACCGCCTGGAACACGCTCACCCAGCCGAGGGCCAGGCCGATGACTCCCGACAGCTTCACGTCGCCGAACCCGAGCGAGCTGGGGGCCGCCATCGCCATCACGAAGTACAGGACGTACATCGCGACCATGCAGGCCAGCGCCCGCACGAGCGGACGCCAGTCCCCGGCGCCGACGGTGGCCACGACCAGCAGCGCACCCACCGCCGGGTAGGCCGGGAGCACGAGCCCGTCCGGCAGCCGGTGCACGTCCGCGTCGATCCAGACGAGCGCGACGGTGAGCCAGGCGAGGAGCAGGTATGCCGGCAGGGCGGCCCAGTGCGCGAGGTCGCCGATGCGCCACGCCAGGAACACCCAGGCGCCGGCCAGCGCCACGGCCGGCCACCACCAGTGGCGAGGCGGGTCACCCGCCTCGTCGGACTCGATGCGGTAGCCGCCGGTGGCCAGCGCCCGCCCGGTCACGCCACCGAGCACCACGCCGGCGACGCCCAGGGCGACCAGCACCCACCAGGGCGCGCCCGCCCCCGAACCCCAGGTGATCACAGGCCCAGCGCCTCGCGCCCGGCGGCGAACATCTCGGCCAGCGGGGCACGCTTGCCGGTGAAGAGGTCGAACTGCTCGGCCGCCTGGTGGACCAGCATCTCCAACCCGCTGAGGATGGTCATGCCGACCCGGTTGGCGTCGCGGGCCAGGGGTGTGGGCCAGTCCTCGTAGATGACGTCCAGCAGGGTCGCGCCGGAGAACCGGCTGCCCGTCTCGTGGAGCAGCTCGCCGACCGGGTAGCTGGCTTCGCGGGGCACGGTCGAGACGACCAGCCGGGTCGGGACGTCCGCCCAGTGCTCGAGGCCGACGACCCGGCCGCTGCTGCCGGACGCGGCCAGCACGTCGACCACTTCGGAGGCAGCCCTGTCGTTGCGCGCTGCGACCACCACCTCCTGCACGCCGAGCGCCGCTAGTGCCGCAGCCGCAGACCGTGCGGTCGCGCCCGAACCGATGATGGTCGCGCTGCCGGAGTGGTCCACGCCCTCGAGCGCCTTGGCGATCCCTGCGATGTCGGTGTTGTGGGCGTCCCAGCCGAGGTCCTTGTTGCGGACCAGGGTGTTGATCGAGCGGCTCAGTCGGGCCGTCTCCCCCACCGAGTCCGCCACGTCGAAGGCGGCCTCCTTGAGGGGCATGGTCAGGCTGAGGCCACGCCACGTGCCGTCGAGGCCGGCCACGAAGCCGACGAGGTCGTCGGCACCCACTTCGTGCGCGGCATACCGCCACTGCGTGAGGCCACGGGTGCGGTAGCCGGCCTCGTGGAGCACCGGGGACAACGAGTGGGCGATCGGCTGCCCGAGCACCGCCGCGTTCAGCACCGGTCGCTGTGCTCGCGGCACCACGCCTGGAACTCGCGCACGTTGGCGTCGTGCTCGGCCTGGGTGGTCGCGAACCTGGTCTCGCCCGTGTCCGGGTCGACGGTGACGAAGAACAACCACGATCCCTGGGCGGGGTGCGCGGCGGCCTCGATCGACGCGGCTCCGGGACTGTTGATGGGACCGGGAGGCAGACCCTGCACCTTGTAGGTGTTGTAGGGGCTGGTGCTCTGCCGGTCGGCGTCGGTGGTGCCCGCCTTGCCGCGCTTCTGCACGGCGTAGTGGACGGTGGAGTCCATCTGCAGCAGGCCGTAATTGGGCGGCCCGTGGCTGGCCAGCCGGTTCTCGACGACCCGGGCGACCTTGCCCCGATCGGCCTCGCCGCTGACCTCACCCTCGACGATGGACGCGACGATGAGGACCCGCTCGCGGTCCTGCTCGGCCACGCCCGCCTTGTCGAGCACCGCGCCGGTCTTGGCCACCATGGTCCGGAGCTGCTCGGCGGCCGTTGCCTTCGTCGGGAACTCGTAGGTCGACGGGAACAGCCAGCCCTCGAGGTTGCCCTTGGCCTCGGCCGGCAGCCCCAACGCCGCGGGGTCCTTGGCTGCGGCCTGGTAGTCGTTGACGGGGACGCCCGTTCCCTTCGCGAGGGCCGCGAAGACCTCGTTCTTCCAGAGCCCCTCGCGGATCGTCACCCTGGGCACGTGCCGGTTGGCTGGGTTCACCAGCACGGCGAGCGCACCCTGGGCACTCATCTGCTTCTTGAAGGTGTAGCTGCCGGGCTGGATGGAGCTGGCGCGCTTGTCCTTGGCGGCCGCGTCGAGGTAGGCCTTGGCGGTCTTGACGACGCCGGCCTTCTCGAGCGACTGGGCGATGGCGCGCCCGGAGTCGCCATCGTGCACGACGACCTCGACCTGGCCGCTGCCGGGGCCGGGGTAGTCGTTGCTCTCGAGGAACCCGTCGACGATCGGACGAAGGACCGTGTATGCCGCGACCGCCGCCACCGCGACGACGGCCAGGGCGATGATGAGGACGCCGAAGCGACGCCCGCGCCGACGGGGCCTGCGCCCCTGACGACGCGCCTCCGCGCGTGAGCGCACGGCTCCCCTGGACTCGTCGCCCAGGTCGTGGTGTCCCCCGAAGATCGAGTGCTCCAGGTGGGGCTCGGTCATCGGCGCCTGTCCTTCGTCCGGGGCTTGCGCCCGCCACCGCTCACCAGCTCGCCGGGCGGTCGCCCAGAGCTGCGTTCCGCGTCGAGGGCGGCCTGGAGGATCAGCACTGCTGCGGCCTGGTCGACGACCGTGCGGTGCTTGCGGCCATCGACCCCGCTGGCGCGGAGGTTGCGGTGCGCATCGACCGTGGTGAGCCGTTCGTCGACCAGACGCACGGGCACCGGGGCGATGCGAGCCGCCAGCCGTCGAGCATACTTGCGCGCCACCTGCGCCGCGGCACCTTCGCCCCCGGAGAGGGTCCGGGGCAGCCCCACGACCACCTCGACCGCCTCGAGCTCGGCCACCAGCGCCGCGATCTCCTCGACGTCGGTGGCGGTCGGGGCCGCCTCGTCGGGGTCGCGCCGAACGGTGCACACGGGGGTCGCCATCATGGCGGACGGGTCGCTGCTGGCGACCCCGACCCGCACACTGCCGACGTCGACGCCCACCCTGCGGCCGGACCTGCTCACCCAGCGGCCGCCTCGCGGATGGCCACGTCGACCTGTCCGAGCGCGTCGCCGGTCCGGGCCGCGTCGGTGCCGCCACCCTGGGCGAGGTCGTCCTTGCCGCCGCCGCCGCCGCCGAGGACCTGGGCGGCCGTCCGCACGAGCGCACCGGCCTTGATGCCCCGTTCACGAGCCGGGGCATTGGTGGCCACGACGACCCCCGGGCGCCCCTTGGCCACCCCGGCGAGGGCGATCACAGCCGGGCTGCCGTCACCCAGGCGGCCTCGGAGGTCGAGCGCCATGGTGCGCAGGTCGTCCGGGCTCGCGCCCTCCCCCGCGTCGTGCGTGAGCACCCGGACTCCGTTGACGTCGCGCACGTACTCGACCAGCTGCCCGGTCTGGGCCTGCACCTGCTCGCGGCGCATGGTCGAGATCTCGCGCTCGGCATCCCGGACCCGGGTCACCAGCGCGGCGACGCGCTCCTTGAGCTCACCGGGCTGGACGTTGACGATCTCGGTGAGCTCGGCGACCAGGGCCCGCTCCTTGGCCAGGAACCGCAGCGCCTCCATGCCGACGAACGCCTCCAGCCGGCGCACGCCGGAACCCACCGAGGACTCCCCGGTGACGCTCAACGCCCCGATCTGGCTGGAGTGCTGAACGTGGGTTCCACCGCAGAGCTCGCGCGACCAGGGGCCACCGATCTCGATGACCCGGACCTGCTCGTCGTAGGTCTCGCCGAACAGCGCCAGCGCCCCGAAGTCGCGGGCTTCCGGCAGGGTCATGAACTGCGCGGAGACCGTCAGGTCCTGGCGGACCGCGAGGTTGGCGACCTCCTCGATCTCGCTGCGGGTCTCCCGGCTGAGCGCCTGGTTCCACGCGAAGTCGAGGCGCAGGTAGCCGGGCTTGTTGTAGGACCCGGACTGCAGTGCGGACGGGCCGAGCACCTGCCGCAGCGCCGCGTGCACGACGTGCGTGCCGGAGTGCGCCTGGCACGCCGAGACCCGCCACTGCGGGTCGACCTCGGCGAGGATCTCCTGACCCGTGCGCACCGGGCCGGTGAGCACCTCCACCGTGTGTGCCACCAAGCCCTTGACCGGCCGCTGGACGTCGACCACCTTGAGGTGGGCGCCGTCGGCGGTGATCACGCCCTCGTCGGCGACCTGGCCACCGGACTCGGCGTAGAACGGGGTGCGGTCGAGCACCACCTGGCCACGCTGCCCGGGCTCGAGCTCCTCGACCCGTTCACCGTCGAGCACGAGCCCGACGACCCGGCCCTGCGTGCTCAGCTCGCTGTAGGCGCGCCAGTCGGTGGCGCCGACCGCGCGCAGATCCCTCCAGACCTCGGTGTTGGCGTGTGCGTGCTTCTTGGACCTCGCGTCCGCCTTGGCGCGGTCGCGCTGCTCCTGCATCAGCCGGGTGAACCCCTCACGGTCCACCTCAAGTCCCTGCTCGGACGCCATCTCCAGGGTGAGGTCGATGGGGAAGCCGTAGGTGTCGTGCAGCGCGAACGCCTGCTCGCCGGCGAGCACCCGCCCACCCTGCTGCTTGGTCCGCGACACGGCGGTGTCGAGGATCGTGGTGCCGGAGGCGAGGGTGCGACGGAACGCCTCCTCCTCCGCGTACGCGATCTGGGAGATCCGGTCGAAGCCCGTCTCCAGCTCGGGGTAGGACTGCTTCATCCGCTCCAGCGAGACCGGCAGCAGCAGCGGGAGGCTCGGCTCGTCGAAACCGAGCAACCGCATCGAGCGGACCGCGCGACGCAACATCCGGCGCAGCACGTAGCCGCGGCCCTCGTTGCCGGGGGTCACGCCGTCGCCGATCAGCATCAGGCTGGAGCGGACGTGGTCGGCGACCACCCGCAGTCGCACGTCGTCGGGGTGGCTGTGTGCGGCTTCGTGACCCGAGTGGGCGCCGTACTTCTTGCCGGTGAGCTCGGCGGCCAGGTCGAGGACCGGGTAGACCTCGTCGATCTCGTAGAGGTTGTCGACGCCCTGCAGCAGGGTCGCCATCCGTTCCAGCCCCATGCCGGTGTCGATGTTCTTCTTGGGCAGGTCGCCGGCGATGTCGAAGTCGTCCTTGGCGCGCACTGCGGACAGCTCGTACTGCATGAACACGAGGTTCCAGAACTCGAGGTAGCGGTCCTCGTCGACCGCGGGGCCACCCTCGCGGCCGTACTCGGGGCCGCGGTCGAGGTAGATCTCGCTGCACGGGCCACCCGGGCCCGGCACACCCATGTGCCAGTAGTTGTCGAGCTTGCCGCGGCGCGTGATCCGCTGGTCCGGGATGCCGATGACCCGCTTCCAGATGTCGTGGGCCTCGTCGTCGCCTTCGTAGACGGTGGGCCAGATCTTCTCGGGGTCCAGGCCGTAGCCGCCCTGGTCCTGCGGGGTGGTGACGAGCTCCCACGCCAGCGTGATGGCGCCTTCCTTGAAGTAGTCGCCGAACGAGAAGTTGCCGTTCATCTGGAAGAAGGTGCCGTGCCGCGAGGTCTTGCCGACCTCCTCGATGTCCCCGGTGCGCACGCACTTCTGCACAGAGGTGGCGCGATCCCACTGAGGGGCCTGCTGGCCCAGGAAGTAGGGCTTGAACGGGACCATGCCGGCGTTGACGAACAGCAGGTTGGGGTCGTCGTAGATGAGCGGGGCGGAGGGCACGACCGTGTGGCCCCTGGCCTCGAAGAAGGTCAGCCAGCGGCGCCTGATCTCGGCGGTTTCCATGGGTATCCCAGTCCTTAGTGCACGCCGTCGACTTCCGTCGCGGCATGGTGAATCGTACGGGCAGGTGGACGGGCGGGTCTCGGGGCCGCCGCCGCCGCGAACGTCGGGCGGGCGGTGCCCCTACCGAGCTCGGAAGCCCGTCGGGTCCTCGAGCAAGTCTCGTGCCGCGCGGGCGTCGAGCCGCTCGGCCGACTCCGGGGCCGTGTCCGTGTCGATGCCCAGCGCCGTCCGCAGCTCGCCCTCGCGCTCGGCCATGCCCTCACGGACCGCTGCGGCGAGCTCGCGGAGCCCGTCGCCGAAGTCGGCCAGGCCGTGCGCGACCCCCGCCGGGGTGTAGGCCTCGGCGGCCTTGCTGACCTTGCGCACGGCGTATACGCCGACCGCGGCACCCAGTGCCGTCCAGAACAGTCGCGACATCGGTGATCAGCCCCTGCGCCCGCGACGGCCGCCGGTCTTGCGCGAGCCGCTCGCCGCGAACGCAGAGCGGACGCCGTAGGTGAAGGCGGCCACCTTGACCACCGGGCTGCCGAGCGTCGCCGCGAACAGCGAGGTCAGCGCGTTGGCGTTCGTGGTCATCGCCGAGACGTTGGTGGTGATGCCGTCGACCCGGGCCAGCTGCTCGTTGGTGAGGGTGACGGTGTCAGTGAGCTTGAGCAGGGTCGGCTGGACGTTCTCGGTGGTGCTGCGCAGGCTGACCCTCGTCTCGTCGAGGATCTTGCCGGCCTTCCCGATGACCCCGCCCAGCCTGAAGACGAGGAACGCGAAGGCGAGCGCGGCGATCAGGCCCGCGATGTCGCCCAGACTCACTGAATCCATGGCGGCACCCTACCCCGACGCCTCCGGCCCACTCCCGCGGATTCTCGACCTGAGCCAGGCCCAGCGCGACTGCAGCCGCTCCTCGAACCCGCGGTCCGTGGGCCGGTAGTAGTCGGTGTTGCCCTGCAGGTCCTCGGGCAGGTAGTCCTGCCGTGCCACCCCGTCCGGCTCGTCGTGGGCATAGACGTAGCCGGCGCCGTGCCCGAGCCGCGACGCACCGGCATACCCGCTCCCCCTCAAGTGCGGCGGCACCTGACCGCCCTTGCCCGCCCGGATGTCGGCGATCGCCTCGTTGATCCCGAGGTAGGCGGCGTTGGACTTGGGAGCGAGGGCGTTGTGCACCACCGCCTGCGCGAGGATGATCCGCGCTTCCGGCATGCCGATCTGGGCCACCGCGTGCATTGCCGCCACCGCCGTCTGTAGTGCGGTGGGGTCGCCCATCCCGACGTCCTCGGACGCCGCGATCACGATCCGCCGGGCGATGAACCGCGGGTCCTCCCCTGCCTCGAGCATGCGCGCCAGGTAGTGCAGGGCGGCGTCGACGTCCGAGCCGCGCATCGACTTGATGAGTGCAGACGCCACGTCGTAGTGCTGGTCGCCGGTTCGGTCGTAGCGCACGGACGCGTGTGCCACCGCCTGCTCGGTGTGCGCGAGCGTGATGGTGAGCGGGCCGTCGGGATCGGCGCCGGCCGCCACCTCGTCGGCGGCGACACCGGCGGCCGCCTCGAGCGAGGTGAGGGCACGGCGTGCGTCTCCCCCGGCGACGCGCACCAGGTGCGCGGCGGCGTCCTCCTCGAGCCGGTATGCCGCGTCGAGACCCCGCGGGTCGCTCACCGCCGCGCGCAGCACATCGGCGACCTCGTCGTCGGACAGCGGCTCCAGCCTGATGAGCATGGAGCGTGACAGCAGCGGGGCGATGACCGAGAACGAGGGGTTCTCCGTCGTCGCGGCCACCAGGATCACCTGACGGGTCTCGACGCCGGGGAGCAGGGCGTCCTGCTGGGCCTTGGTGAACCGGTGGATCTCGTCGAGGAACAAGACCGTCTGCCGGTCGTACATGTCGCGCTCGCGGGCTGCCCGGTCCATGACCGCTCGCACGTCCTTGACCCCGGCCGTCACCGCCGAGAGCTCGATGAACTGCCGGTCGGCCGCGGTCGCGACCAGGTGGGCGAGGGTGGTCTTCCCGGTGCCCGGCGGCCCCCAGATGATCGCCGACAGGGCCCCGGCCGCGCCTCCGGAGCCCTCGATCAGGCGCCGCAGCGGGCTACCCGGTCGAAGCACTGAACCCTGGCCGCGCACCTCGTCCAACGAGGCCGGCCGCATGCGGACTGCGAGGGGCGGCAGGGAGGCCCCGCGCGGCATACCGGCGTCGTTCGTCGCGGACGCAGCACCGAACAGGTCGTCGTCGGCACCGGTTCCCACGGGTGGCAGGCTATCTCCCGTGCCCGACCGTCCCGTCCACCCGGACCGCTCCGCGTCGGCGTTGTCGCACCTGGGCGCGGGGGTCGCGCGCCACCCGAAGCTGGTGGTGCTGCTCTGGTTGGTGGCGGTGGCCGCCGGGTTCGCGACCTCGAGCGGCCTGCTCGGTGAGTCGCTGTTCCACCGGCTCACGAACGGCGAGCCGGTGGTCGCCGGGCCGAACCAGACCGGCCGGGACCTGCTCGTCGACAACGGGCACTCGAGCCTGTCCACCTACACGGTGCGCGTCGACGGAGTGCGGCTCGACTCACTGGAGGTCGCCAAGGCGGCTCGTGAGGCGGCGGGCAGCGTGCGGGCCATCCCGGGGGTGGCCTCGGTCGCGAGCCCGTATGCCGTGCCGGGCGGACTGGGGGCCACGCAGGCCAAGGCGCTGCTCAAGGACGGGTCAGCGACCTCGGACGGGTTCGTCACGGTCGTGACCCTCGCGGGCGACCCCGACCGGGCCACCCACCAGCGCATCGAGAAGGCCGTCGACGAGGCGTTCGCCCCGGTGCACGCCGCCGCGCCGAGCGCGACAGTCACCAGCGGTGGTCTCCAGGGACTGATCGACGCGATCACCGGTCAGCTCGAGGTGGACCTGCGAACCGGCGAGGGCATCGCGCTGCCGCTGAGCTTCATCGTCATGGTTGTCGTGTTCGGCGGGTTCGTCGCCGCGGGCATGCCCGTCCTCGGCGCGATCGCCTCCATCTCCGGAGCCCTCGCCTCCTTGCTGGCGTTCTCCTACTTCATCGACCTGGACGCCAGCGCCGTCAACGTGGTCACCATCCTCGGCCTGGGGTTGTGCATCGACTACGGACTGCTGACCGTGAGCCGGTTCAGGGAGGAGCTGCGGGCGCGGGCCCGCGGCATGCCTGCCACCCGGATCCCGCGTGACATGGTCGGCGAGGCGACCGCCCGGACGGTGGACGCCGCGGGGCGCACGGTCGTCTTCTCCGGCCTCACCGTGGCGCTCTCGCTCGGCGGGCTCATGGTGTTCGAGGCGCAGTTCATGAAGGCGGTGGGCGCTGCCGGGCTGTCGGTGGTGCTGATCGCGATGCTGGTGGCGCTGACGCTGATCCCCGCACTGTGCGTCCTCGGCGCCCGCAGGCTGCTCAAGCGGGGCACCGAGGAGGCGCCGGAGCACGGGGTCTTCTCCAAGCTGGCCCAGTGGGTGCACCGGCGTCCGGTCCCGATCATCGTGGTCGTGCTGGTCGCGCTGGTCGGACTGGCGCTACCCGCCCTCGACCTGCGGCTCACCAACTCGGGTTCGGAGCTGCTGCCGACGAGTGCGCCACAGCGCCAGTTCTTCGCCGGCATGGCCCGCGACTACCCCCTGCTCGGCGGCGCCGACCTCGTCGTCGTGACCCGGGCCGGCCTGGCGGACACACAACGGTATGCCGCGGCCCTTCCCCTGGACGGCCGGGCCCGTGTCATGCAGGTCGAACGAGTCACCGACGACATCAGCGTCGTCGACCTCGACGTCGAGGGCGGCGCGCTGGGAGACCAGGCCAGGGCGCTGGTCGACGACATCTCGGCGCAGCGGACGCCGTTCGCCACGTATGCCGTTGGCCAGGCCTCGGGGCTCAAGGACTTCACCGCCTCGATGCTGGCTCGGGCACCCATCGCCTTCGGGTTGGTGGCGCTGGCCACGTTGGTGCTGCTGTTCCTCATGACCGGGTCGGCGGTGATCCCCGTCAAGGCGCTGCTGCTCAACGTGGTGTCACTCGGGGCCGCGCTGGGCGTCATCGTCTGGGTGTTCCAGCACGGGAACCTCCAGGGGCCGTTGGGGTTCGACTCGGTGGGCGCGGTGGAGTCGACGATCCCGCTGCTGGTGCTCGCCTTCGGGTTCGGGCTGTCGATGGACTACGAGGTGTTCCTCATCTCGCGGATCGTCGAGCTGCACGAGCGGGGCTACTCCAACGACGACTCGGTGGTTGTCGGCCTGCAGCGCTCGGGTCGCATCATCACCTGTGCCGCCCTGCTGGTGGTCATCGTGTTCTCCGGCTTCGTCGTCGGAAAGTTGTTGGTGATCAAGGAGATCGGTGTCGGTCTGGCGATCGCCGTGCTGCTCGACGCCACCCTCGTGCGCATGCTCCTGGTGCCAGCCACGATGACCCTGCTGGGCGACTGGAACTGGTGGGCGCCGAGGAGACTGCGCCGCTGGCACGCGAGGTTCGGGATCACCGAGTGACGTTGCACCACCTGAACTCCCACGCCGAGCTGCTCGACGCAACCAGTGGCGACCCGTTCATCCGCTACGACCTCCCGAGTCCGCTGGAACACCCGGCATGGTCGCTCGGCGACGCCGTCGCCGTGCCCCGGCGCACCCACACCCGCCGGCTCGGCCTGCTCGTGATGGGTCCGGCCGGGGACGCCGGCGCACTCGTGGGACGGCTGGTGGCGCAGGGCCTGGATGCGGACCTGGCCGGCGTCACGGTGTCACGAGGCGCCATCGGAGCCGTGGCGGAGCACCTCGCCCTTGGTGAGGGGAACGAGTGGGAGTGGCTGTATGCCGCGTCGCCGCCTCCCCTCGTGGCCGCCGAGTCGCGGCTGGTTGCGTTGTCCCGCAATGACGTCGACGACATCCGGTCTCTGCTCGACCTCGCTAACCCGGGGACTGACGCACGGCCCTTCGAGTTCCCCGACCAATACTGGGTCGGGGCTCACGACGAGCTGGGGAGGCTGGTGGCCTGCGGCGTCAGAGAGCCGAACCTGGCGGGGTGGCCGATCCTGTCCGGCATCACCGTGCACCCCACGAGCCGCGGAACGGGGCTGGGACTTGCCGTCACGGCATACCTCACCCGCGAAGCGGTCCGCGAGGCCGGCGTGTGCACGCTCGGCCTCTACTCGCACAACGACCTCGCCCGCCGCGTCTACCGCGGCCTGGGTTACACCGGCGACCACCTGTGGTCGAGCCGTCGCCTGGCGTGACTCACTCCGCCTCGAGTGGCCGCGTCCAGGTCGCGGAGGTGAGCAGTGCCCAGACCTCGTCTCGCAGCTTGTGAACGCCGGATGCGGGGTCGTGTCGAACGGCGTGTAGTCCGACGCCCAAGGCGGCCTGCACGTTCGCGGGGCTGTCGTCGACGAACCCGACCGCGGCCGCAGGCAGGCCGAGGTCGTCGAGGATGTGGTGGAAGAACTCCGGCTCGGGTTTCGCTGCCCCGATCTCACACGAGTAGTAGACGCGGTCGAAGCGGGCGTCGTGCCCGAGGTGGTCACGCATCCACTCACGTCGGTGGTCCTGCTGGTTGGTGGCCAGGGCGCAGTGGACACCCGCGGCACGCACCTCTGCGACGAGCTCCATGGCGGCCTGGTCGACAACCGCGCGCTCCCAGAGCTCGAGCAGCGCCGGGACGTCGGTGCGCGCGTCGGGCCAGCTGTCCAGGACTCTCTCAAGCGTCAGGCGCAGCGGCTCCGAACCGCGCATCGCGCCGAGCTCGGCCTCGAAGACCGCCTCGGCAAACCCCGGGCCGCCGGCGGCATCGAGCGCCTCGACCCAGGGCACCGGCGTGTGCTGCAGGACGCCGTCGGCGTCCCAGAGCAGTGCGCGGAGCACCTCAGCTCTGCTTCGGGTTGACCTCTTGGGCGCCCTGCGGCGCGGGAGCGTTGTCAGCCGGCTTGGCGTCGACGCCAGCCTCCTTTCGCTGCTCCGCCGTGATGGGGGCCGGTGCCGCAGTCAACGGGTCGTAGCCACCGCCGGTCTTCGGGAAGGCGATGACGTCGCGGATCGACTCCGTGTCGGCGAGGAGCGAGACGATGCGGTCCCAGCCGAACGCGATGCCGCCATGCGGCGGGGCGCCGTACTGGAAGGCGTCGAGCAGGAAGCCGAACTTCTCCTGTGCGTCCTCGGGCGACAGGCCCATGACCTTGAAGACGCGCTCCTGCACGTCACGGCTGTGGATACGGATGGAGCCACCGCCGATCTCGTTGCCGTTGCACACCATGTCGTAGGCGTAGGCGAGGGCTGGCCCCGGGTCGGTGTCGAAGGTGTCCTCGAACTCCTTCTTCGGCGAGGTGAAGGCGTGGTGCACGGCGGTCCACGCGCCGGCGCCGACCGCGACATCACCGGCCGCCACCGCCTCGGACGACGGTTCGAACAGCGGCGCGTCCAGGACCCAGAGGAAGGACCAGGCGTCCTCGTCGATGAGGTTGCAGCGCCGCCCGATCTCGAGCCGCGCCGCACCGAGGAGCGCTCGCGAGGACTTCCTTGCACCTGCCGCGAAGAACACGCAGTCGCCGGGCTGTGCGCCGACGTGGGCTGCGAGGCCCTCCCGCTCCTCGTTCGACAGGTTTTTCGCGACCGGGCCGCCCAGCTCGCCGTCCTCCTGGACCAGCACGTAGGCGAGGCCCTTCGCGCCACGGCTCTTTGCCCAGTCCTGCCAGGCGTCGAGCTGCTTGCGTGGCTGCGAGGCACCGCCCGGCATGACGACGGCGCCGACGTACTCGGACTGGAACACCCGGAACGGAGTCTGCTCGAAGTACTCGGTGCAGTCGGTGAGCTCGTTGCCGAAGCGCAGGTCGGGCTTGTCGGTGCCGAATCTGGCCATCGCGTCCGCGTAGGTCATCCGCTGGAAGGGCGCGGTCAGGTCCACACCGATCAGCTTCCAGACCTCGGTCACGACCGCCTCGCCCAGCTCGAGCACGTCGTCCTGCTCGACGAAGCTCATCTCGATGTCGAGCTGGGTGAACTCGGGCTGGCGGTCGGCGCGGAAGTCCTCGTCGCGGTAGCAGCGGGCGATCTGGTAGTACCGCTCCATCCCGGCCACCATGAGCAGCTGCTTGAACA
>Ga0308176_10001785_pt1 | contig 13528 bp, 8 predicted proteins | sample PhyCR2_3_FD_203890 | JGI IMG/M metagenome (GOLD analysis project Ga0308176, IMG submission 203890) | Soil microbial communities from UC Gill Tract Community Farm, Albany, California, United States - DLSLS.C.R2 | ecosystem: Environmental > Terrestrial > Soil > Agricultural land | place: USA...
GGGTGTGCCGTCGTTCATGGGCGGCGCCCCGGCCTCACTGGAGCACCCACATCACGGTGGCGAGCGGCGGCACCGACATCACCATCGAGCGCGCCCGGCCATGCCAGGGCACGGGCTCGCTGGCGATCGGGCCGTTGCCGACGCCGCTGCCGCCGTAGACCGGGTTGTCGGTGTTGATGAGTTCGCGGTAGCTGCCGTCCGCGGGCATCCCGAGCCGGTAGCCGATCCGCGGCACCGGCGTGAAGTTGCACACCGCCACCACGAAGCGGCCGTCGCGCGCCCGCCGCACGAAGGAGAACACCGAGTGGTCGGCGTCGTCGTGGCAGATCCACTCGAAGCCTTCGCCCTCGCTATCGAGCTCGTGCAGCGCCGGGAAGTGGCGCAGGACGTTGTTGAGGTCGCGCACCAGCCGGCGGATGCCCTGGTGCGCCGGCTGGTCGAGCAGGTGCCAGTCGAGGCTGCGGTCGGCGTTCCATTCGGCGAACTGGGCGAATTCGCCGCCCATGAAGAGCAGCTTCTTGCCCGGATAGGCCCACAGGTAGCCGTACAGGTTGCGCAGGCCGGCGAACTTCTGCCAGTGGTCGCCGGGCATGCGCCCGATCATCGAGCCCTTGCCGTGCACCACCTCGTCGTGCGACAGCGGCAGCACGAAGTTCTCGCTGAAGGCGTACATCAGGCCGAAGGTGATCCGCTGGTGATGGTGCTTGCGGTAGATCGGGTTGATGCCGGCGTAGGCCAGGGTGTCGTTCATCCAGCCCATGTTCCACTTGTAGTGGAAGCCCAGGCCGCCGTTCTCGGGCGGGCGGGTCACGCCCGGGAAGCTGGTCGACTCCTCGGCCAGGGTCACGGCGCCCGGCCGCTCGACGCCGACCACCCGGTTCATGCGGCGCAGGAATTCGATCGCCTCCAGGTTCTCGCGGCCGCCGAGCGCGTTCGGCACCCATTCGCCGGCCTTGCGGCTGTAGTCGCGATAGAGCATCGAGGCCACGGCGTCGACCCTGAGGCCATCGACGCCGTAGCGCTCGAGCCAGTAGAGCGCGTTGCCGACCAGGTAGTTGCGCACCTCGACCCGTGCGTAGTTGAAGATCAGCGTCTGCCAGTCGTTGTGGAAGCCCTCGCGCGGGTCGGCGTACTCGTAGAGCGCGGTGCCGTCGAAGTTGGCCAGCCCGTGCGCGTCGGTCGGGAAGTGGGCCGGCACCCAGTCGAGGATCACGCCCAGCCCGGCCGCATGGGCGGCTTCGACGAAATGGCGGAAGTCCCCCGGCGTGCCGAAGCGCGAGGTCGGCGCATAGAGTCCGATCGGCTGGTAGCCCCAGGAGCCGTCGAAGGGGTGCTCGCTCACCGGCAGCAGCTCGATGTGGGTGAAGCCCATGTCGCGGGCGTAGGGCACCAGGGTGTCGGCCAGCTCACGGTAGTCCAGCCATTCATGGCCGTTCTTGCGCCGCCAGGAGCCCAGGTGCACCTCGTAGATGCTGATCGCCGCGTCGCGCGCGTTGGCCTCGGCCCGTCCGGGCGGCAGGGCCACCGGGGCCGGCAGCGGCTGCACCACGCAGGCGGTGTCGGGCCGCAGCCGGGCCGAGAAGCCGAAGGGGTCGGCCTTGCGCAGCACCTGGCCCTCGGCCGAGAGCAGCTCGAACTCGTAGGCGTCGCCCGGCGCCACGTGGGGGGCGAAGATCTCCCAGACGCCGCACTCGCGCCGCAGCCGCATCATGTGCCGCCGGCCGTCCCACTGGTTGAAGTCGCCGACCACCGAGACCCGGCGCGCATTCGGCGCCCAGACCGCGAAGGCCACGCCGCGCACCCCTTGGATCTCGCGCAGGTGGGCGCCGAGCTGCTCGTAGGGCCGCAGGTGCGTGCCCTCGGCCAGCAGCCAGACGTCGGTCTCGCCCAGCACCGGCGGGAAGCGATACGGGTCTTCCAGCGCTGACTTGTGCCCGCCCCAGTCGACCTCGAAACGGTAGCCCAGACGGGCCTCCGACGCCGGCACCAGGGCCGCGAACAGGTCGCTGCCTTCATGGCGGTCGAGCTGAGCCAGGGGCCAGCCCGAGCCCGAGTGCAGCACCGCCACGGACTGCGCGCCCGGCAGCAGGGCGCGCACCCACAGGCCCTCGTCCGACGCGTGCGGACCGAGCACCGCGAAGGGGTCGCCATGCTCGGCGCGCATCAGCGCGCGGATTTCGGCTTCAGGCAGCATGCGGTGGCTCTCCCATGAAAAGGCCATAGGGCGGCAGCGTGAGCAGGCGGCCGTCGAGTCCGGCGCCGGTGAACGGCGCGCCGGCCAGCGGTGCCAGCGGCGCCTCCAGTTGCAGCGTCGCCGGCGCGTCGGACAGATTGAACACCGCTTGCAGCGCCTTGTCACCTTCGCGCCGCTCGAACCACAGCAGGGGTTCGGGCGCCTCGAAGAAGCGCATGCCACCGGTGCGCAGCAGCGGCTGGCTGCGGCGCCAGTGCAGCAGGGCGCGGCTGAAGTGCAGCATCGAGCGTGGATCGCCGGCCTGCTGGTCGATCGCCAGCGACAGGTGGGCCTCCGACACGGGCAACCAGGGCAGGCCGTCGGTAAAGCCGCCGTGCGGCTGGTCGGCCCGCCACGGCATCGGCGTGCGGCAGCCGTCGCGGCCCTTGAATTCGGGCCAGAAGGCGCGGCCGTACGGGTCCTGCAGCAGCTCGAAAGGCACTTCGGCCTCGGGCAGGCCCAGTTCCTCGCCCTGGTAGACGCTGGCGCTGCCGCGCAGCGACAGCAGCAGCGCCAGCCAGAGCCGGTCGCGCCGGGAGTCGGCAGAGCCGGCGGCGTTCCAGCGGCTGGCGACCCGGGGCACGTCGTGGTTCGAGACCGCCCAGCAGCCCCAGCCGTCGGTCCTGGCCAGGGCCGTGTCCAGCGCCTCGACCTGGGTGCGCAGGTGGCGCGCGCTGTGTTCGCTGGTCAGCAGGCTGAAGCTGTAGGCCAGGTGCAGCCGCTTGTCGCGCTCGGTGTAGCGGGCCATGACCGGCGGCGCGTCCTCGTCGCCGACCTCGCCCAGCGCGACCGCCCCGTAGCCGTCGAGCAGCCGGCGCAGCTGTTCGAGGAACAGCAGGTTCTCGGGCTGGCTCTTGTCGTGCAGGTGCTGCTGCATCGCGTAGGGATTGTCGGCCCGCACCGTGCTGACCTCGCCGCCGTTGGCGGGCGGGTTGTCGCGCAATTGCGCATCGTGGAACTGGTGGTTGCAGGCATCGAAGCGGAAGCCGTCGACGCCGCGCTCGCACCAGAACCTCACCTCGCCCAGCAGCGCCTCCTGCACGGCGGGGCAATGGAAATTGAGGTCGGGCTGCTCGGCCAGGAAGCTGTGCAGGTAGTACTGGCGCCGCCGCGAATCCCATTGCCAGGCCGAGCCGCCGAAGACCGAGAGCCAGTTGTTGGGCGGCGTGCCGTCGGGCTTCGGGTCGGCCCAGACGTACCAGTCGGCCTGGGGGTTGTCGCGGCTGGCCCGGCTGGCCGCGAACCAGGCGTGCTGGTCGGAGGTGTGGGACAGCACCTGGTCGATGATGATCCTGAGGCCCAGCCCGTGGGCCCGGGCCAGCAGGGCGTCGAAATCGGCCAGGGTGCCGAAGATCGGGTCGACCGCCCGGTAGTCCGAGACGTCGTAGCCGAAATCCTTCATCGGCGAGCGGAAGAAGGGGGAGATCCAGATCGCGTCCACCCCCAGGCCGGCCACATGACCCAGGGTGCCCGTGATCCCCGGCAGATCGCCGCCATCGGCATTGCTGTCCATGAAGCTGCGCGGGTAGATCTGGTAGATCACCGCGCCCCGCCACCAGTCCTTCGCCATGCATGCCCCCAGGGAATCGAAATCATTGTGGCATGCGAGAACTGGGCCATCGCCGCAACCGCGATAATCCGTTTTCCCCCGGCCGCCTGGCGCCGGGTCGTTGCCGAGTGCCCATGAATCCCAGCTACAAACCCGCCGAAGTCGAATCGGCCGCCCAGGCCCACTGGACCGCGGCCGATGCCTACCGCGTGACCGAAGACGCGCGCAAGAAGAAGTACTACGCCTGCTCGATGCTGCCCTACCCCAGCGGCAAGCTGCACATGGGCCATGTGCGCAACTACACGATCAACGACATGCTCACGCGCTACCTGCGCATGAGCGGCTACAACGTCCTGATGCCGATGGGCTGGGACGCCTTCGGCCTGCCGGCCGAGAACGCCGCCCTCAAAAACGGCGTTCCACCGGCGAAATGGACCTACGAGAACATCGGCTACATGAAGGGCCAGCTCCAGGCCATGGGGCTGGCGATCGACTGGAGCCGCGAGATCGCCACCTGCGATCCGAGCTACTACAAGTGGAACCAGTGGCTGTTCCTGAAGATGCTCGAAAAAGGCATCGCCTACCGCAAGACCCAGGTGGTCAACTGGGACCCGGTCGACCAGACCGTGCTGGCCAACGAGCAGGTGATCGACGGCAAGGGCTGGCGCACCGGCGCCACGGTCGAGCGGCGCGAGATCCCCGGCTACTACCTCAAGATCAGCGACTACGCCGAAGAACTGCTCGAGCACACCCAGCACAAGCTGCCGGGCTGGCCCGAGCGCGTCAAGCTGATGCAGGAGAACTGGATCGGCAAGAGCGAAGGCGTGCGCTTCGCCTTCACGCACAAGATCAAGGACGACCAGGGCCACCTGATCCAGGACGGCCGCATGTACGTCTTCACGACCCGTGCCGACACCATCATGGGCGTGACCTTCTGCGCCGTCGCGCCCGAGCATCCGCTGGCCGCCCATGCCGCCAGGACCAACCCCAAGGTGGCCGCCTTCATCGCCGAGGCCAAGGGCGGCGGCACCACCGAGGCCGAGCTGGCCACGCAGGAAAAGAAGGGCGTGCCCACCGGCCTCACCGTGACCCACCCGATCACCGAGGAACAGGTCCCGGTCTGGGTCGGCAACTACGTGCTGATGAGCTACGGCGACGGCGCCGTGATGGGCGTGCCGGCCCACGACGAGCGCGACTTCGCCTTCGCCAACAAGTACGGCATCGAGATCATCCAGGTGGTGCTGGTCGACGACGAGCCGCACTTCGACTACCACCGCTGGCAGGACTGGTACGCCGACAAGCAGCGCGGCGTGACCATCAATTCCGACAACTTCAGCGGCATGCACTATGCGGAGGCCGTCAAGGCGGTGGCCCATGCGCTCGGCCAGAAGGGCCTGGGCGAGATGCAGACCACCTGGCGCCTGCGCGACTGGGGCGTGAGCCGCCAGCGCTACTGGGGCACGCCGATCCCGATCATCCATTGCGATGCGCACGGCGCGGTGCCGGTGCCCGAGCGCGACCTGCCGGTGGTGCTGCCGACCGACTGCGTGCCCGACGGCCACGGCAACCCGCTGATCAAGCACGAAGGCTTCCATGCCGGCGTGGTGTGCCCGGTCTGCGGCAAGGCGGCGCGGCGCGAGACCGACACGATGGACACCTTCGTCGACAGCTCGTGGTACTTCATGCGCTACTGCGACCCGGCCAACGACGAAGCCATGGTGGCCGACGGCGCCAACTACTGGATGCCGATGGACCAGTACATCGGCGGCATCGAGCACGCAATCCTGCACCTGCTCTACGCCCGCTTCTGGACCAAGGTGATGCGCGACCTCGGCCTGGTGAAGGTCGACGAACCCTTCAGCAAGCTGCTGACGCAGGGCATGGTGCTCAACCACATCTTCTACAACCGCGGCGAGAAGGGCGGCAAGAACTACTTCCCGCCCTCGGAGGTCACGCCGGAACTCGACGCCCAGGGCCGCATCGTCGGCGGCGCGCTGGCCGACGGCACGAAGCTGGAGTACGGCGGCGTCGGCAAGATGGGCAAGACCGAGCGCAACGGCGTCGACCCGCAGGACCTGATCGAGAAGTACGGCGCCGACACGGCCCGGCTCTACACCATGTTCACCGCGCCGCCCGAGGCCACGCTCGAATGGAACGACGCCGCGGTCGAGGGCAGCTACCGTTTCCTGCGCCGGGTCTGGAACTTCGGCGTCGCGCAGCATGGCGCCGGCGCCGCGGCGGCAGCGGCCGGCAAGCCGGTGTTCGGCAAGGAGGCCAAGCTGCTGCGCCACGAGGTCCACACCGTGCTGCGCCAGATCGACTACGACTACCAGCGCATGCAATACAACACGGTGGTGTCGGGGGCGATGAAGCTGCTCAACGCGCTGGAAGGCTTCAAGCCGGCCGCCGACGACGCCGGCAACCGCGCCGCGGTGCGCGAGGGCTTCGGCATCCTGCTGCGCTGCCTGTACCCGGCGACCCCGCACATCGCGCACGAACTCTGGCACCAGCTCGGCTACGACAAGGACCACGGCGGCCTGCTCGATGCACCCTGGCCGGTGGTCGACGTCAGCGCGCTGGCGCGCGACGAGATCGAGCTGATGCTGCAGATCAACGGCAAGCTGCGCGGTTCGCTGCGCGTGCCGGCGGCGGCGACCAAGCCGGAGATCGAGAAGATCGCGCTCGCCTGCGAGGCCTACATGCAGCACGCCGCGGGGGCGGCGGCCAAGCGCGTCATCGTGGTACCGGGCCGGCTGGTCAACGTGGTGCTATGAGTCGCCGCGGCTTTCTGGCGGCCGCGGGCGCGCTGGCGCTCGCGGGCTGCGGCTTCGAGCTGCGCAAGGCGCCGGAGTTCGCCTTCAAGAGCATCGCGGTGGCGGGGACCTCGGCCTTCTCCAACTACCTGCGGCGCCAGCTGCGGGCCGCCGGCACGGTGGAGGTGCTGCCGGCCGACCAGGCCGACAAGGCCGATGCGGTGCTGCAGATCCTGGGCGAGAACCGCAACAACCTCGTGCTGTCGACCACGCCCGACGGCCAGGTGCGCGAACTGCAACTGATCCTGACGCTGCGCTTCAGGGTGCAGGGCCGCGGCGGCAAGGAACTGCTCGCGCCGACCGAGATCCAGCAGTCGCGCGACATCACCTACAACGAGACGGCGGCGCTGGCCAAGGAAGGCGAGGCCGAGCTGCTGTACCGCGACATGCAGAACGACATCGCACAGCAGGTGCTTCGTCGCCTGGCCGCCATCAAGGCGTTCTGAGCCCCCCGTGCAGCTGGCGACCGCGCAACTCTCCAGCCACCTCGCGAAGCGGGTGGCGCCGCTCTATGCCATCCACGGCGACGAGCCGCTGCTGGCGCAGGAGGCGGCCGATGCGATCCGTGCCGCGGCGCGCATCCAGGGCTACACCGAGCGCAGCGCCTACACCGTGGCCGGCGCCCACTTCGACTGGGGTGCGGTGCTGGCGGCGGGCGGCTCGCTGAGCCTGTTCGCGGACAAGCAGATCGTCGAGATCCGGATCCCGTCGGGCAAGCCCGGCAAGGACGGCAGCGCCGCGCTGCAGCAGATCGCCGAGGCCGCCGCCGGCAACGACAGCACGCTGACGCTGGTGCTGCTGCCCCGGCTCGACAAGGCGACCCGCAGCGCGGCCTGGTTCGCCGCGCTCGAGACCCATGGCGTCAGCCTGCAGGTCGACAGCGTCGAACGCGCCGCGCTGCCGCAGTGGATCGCCCAGCGGCTGGCGCTGCAGGGCCAGCGCGTCAAGGCCGGCGAGGAGGGCCAGCGCACCTTGCAGTTCTTCGCCGACCGGGTCGAGGGCAACCTGCTCGCGGCCCACCAGGAGATCCAGAAACTCGCGCTGCTGCATCCCGAAGGCGAACTCGGCTGGGAGCAGGTCGAGGGCGCGGTCAACAACGTCGCGCGCTACGACGTCTTCAAGCTGTCGGAGGCGGTGCTGGCGGGCAACCCGCAGCGGGTCGCGCGCATGCTCGACGGCCTGCAGGCCGAAGGCGAGGCCGAGGTGCTGGTGCACTACACGCTGGCCGAGGACATCCGGGCCCTGAAGCGGGTCAAGGACGCCATGGCGGCCGGCCGGCCGCTGCCGATGGCGCTGCGCGAGAACCGCATCTGGGGCCCGCGCGAGCGGGCCTTCGAGCGGGTGCTGCCGCGGTTGGACGAGCGGTCGCTGGCGCGCATGCTGCGCGCCGCGCACGTGGTCGACGGCATCGTCAAGGGACTCAAGCAGCCCGACTGGCCGGCCAACGGCTGGCAGGCCCTGCAGCGGCTGGCGCTGATGCTGTGCCGGGCCTGCGGACCGGCGGCCTCGGCGCCCCGGGGACGCTGAGGCAGAGCCCGCACGGGCCGGTCGCGCACAACAATGGTGCGCAACTGTCCCCTGGTCCACGCCGCCTTTGGTCCTCGCGGCACAATCCGGGGATGAATACGTTGAATGTCCACGAGTACGTCCAGGCGCTCGGGCTGCAGGCCAAGCTCGCCTCGGCCCTGATGGCGCGGGCGGATGCCGCCACCAAGAACAAGGCCCTGAAGGCGCTGGCGCGCCGCCTGCGCGCCGCGGCCGCCCCCCTGGCCGAAGCCAATGCCAGGGACCTGGCGCGGGCCGAGGGCGCCGGCCTGTCGGCGCCGATGGTCGATCGCCTGAAGCTGACCCCCAAGGCGATCGAGACCGTCGCCCAGGGCTGCGAGCAGCTGGCCGCGATGTCCGACGTGATCGGCGAGGTCATCGGCATGCGGCAGCAGCCCAGCGGCATCCGGGTCGGCCAGATGCGGGTGCCGATCGGGGTCTTCGGCATGATCTACGAGAGCCGGCCCAACGTGACCATCGAGGCCGCCAGCCTGGCGATCAAGAGCGGCAACGCGGCGATCCTGCGCGGCGGCTCGGAGGCGATCGAATCGAACAAGGCGCTGGCGCTGCTGGTGGCCGAGTCGCTCCAGGAAGCCGGCCTGCCGGTCGATGCCGTGCAGCTGGTCGCCACCACCGACCGCGAGGCCGTGGGCCAGCTGATCGCGATGCCGCAGTTCGTCGATGTCATCATCCCGCGCGGCGGCAAGGGCCTGATCGAGCGCATCAGCCGCGACGCCCGGGTGCCGGTGATCAAGCACCTGGACGGCAACTGCCATGTCTACGTCGACCACACGGCCGAGCTCGACATGGCGCTGAAGATCGTCGACAACGCCAAGACCCAGAAGTACAGCCCCTGCAACGCCGCCGAAGGCCTGCTGGTGGCCTCATCGATCGCCGAGACCTTCCTGCCCGAAATCGGCGCGATCTTCGCCGCCAAGGGCGTCGAGATGCGCTGCGACCCGGTGGCGGCGCAGATCCTGCGCGCCGAGGGCGCGCACCTGCCGGCCGACAAGGTGGTCGCCGCGGTCGAATCCGACTGGTCCGAGGAATACCTGGCCGCGGTCATCAGCATCAAGGTGGTCGAGGGGGTGGACGAGGCCATCGCGCACATCAACCGCTACTCCAGCCACCACACCGATGCGATCGTCACCCGCGACCACCTGAATGCCCAGCGCTTCCTGCGCGAGGTCGATTCGGCCAGCGTGATGGTCAACGCCAGCACCCGTTTCGCCGACGGCTTCGAGTTCGGGCTGGGCGCCGAAATCGGCATCAGCACCGACAAGTTCCATGCCCGCGGCCCGGTCGGCATCGAGGGGCTGACCTCATTGAAATACGTGGTCCTGGGGCAGGGCGAAGTGCGGACCTGAGTTGGCGGCGGTGAACGGGCCCTCTCGGGCGGCTTGTCATTGGGGCGTTCGCCCCAAAATCTACAATCCCGCTTTTGCCCAGGCATAAATCCAACAAGGCCGCCGCATGGTCCCCCATCTCGTCACCGCCCTGACCGGCCCCATCAACGAACTCGAGCAGCGCGTGCTCGACTCGACGCCGGCCATCGAGCGCTGGTTCCGGCTCGAATGGATGGAGCACACGCCGCCGTTCTACAGCTCGGTCGACATCCGCAACGCCGGCTTCAAGCTGGCGCCGGTCGACACCAACCTCTATCCGGGCGGCTGGAACAATCTCACCCAGGAAATGCTGCCGCTGGCGGTGCAGGCGGCCCAGGCGGCGATCGAGAAGATCTGCCCGGAGGCGCGCAACCTGCTGGTGATCCCCGAGAACCACTCGCGCAATACCTTCTACCTGGCCAACGTGGCCCAGCTGGTGCGGATCTTCCACATGGCCGGGCTCAACGTGCGGGTCGGCTCGATCGATCCGGCGATCAAGTCGCCGAAGAAGATCGAGCTGCCCAACGGCGAGACGGTCTGCCTGGAGCCGGTGGCGCGCAGCAAGCGGCGCCTGGGGCTCAAGCACTTCGACCCCTGCACCATCCTGCTCAACACCGACCTGTCGGCGGGCACGCCGGGCATCCTGGAAGACCTGCACGAGCAGTACCTGCTGCCGCCGCTGCATGCCGGCTGGTCGGTGCGCCGCAAGAGCAACCACTTCCACAGCTACGAAGAGGTGTCCAAGCGCTTCGGCAAGCTGCTGGGCATCGACCCCTGGCTGATCAACCCGATGTACGCCAAGGCGGCCGAGGTCAGCTTCGCGACCGGCCAGGGCATCGACGTCCTGACCAGCCACGTCGACGCCCTGCTCACCAAGGTGCGCCGCAAGTACAAGGAATACGGCATCAACGAGAAGCCCTTCGTGGTGGTCAAGACCGACAACGGCAGCCCCGGCCTGGGCGTCATGACGGTGCGCGACGCCAAGGAGATCGAGGCCCTGGTGCGCCGGCCGCGGGCCGGCAAGGCCGGCGCCGCCCGGGACGGGCAGGAGCCCTGCGACCTGATCGTCCAGGAGGGCGTGCTGACCAACGAGCGGGTCCACAACGGCGTCGCCGAGCCGGTGGTCTACATGATGGACCGCTACGTGGTCGGCGGTTTCTACCGCGTCCATCCCGAGCGCGCCCCGGACCAGAACCTGAACCTGCCGGGCGCCAGCTTCGTACCATTGGCATTTTCGGAGAGTGCGCACTTACCTCAGCCTGGCGCCAAGCCGGGCGCCAGTGCGCCCAACCGCTTCTACATGTACGGCGTGATCGGCCGGCTGGCGATGGTGGCCGCGAGCTACGAGCTGGAGGCGACCGACCCGGATGCCGAAGTCTATGAATGATTTGGCATTGCAACTTGCAGACCGCCGCCGCGGCGGCAAAATAGCCACCTCATAACAATCGCCACGAGGGTGGGAGCCGATGCAGCGGCCGCAACGGGCCGCACCAGCGCCTCGTGGCGTGCTGCAGGCCGCCGACCCTTTGCAGCCTCTCCGTGTCCGCCCCTAAATCCTCCTCCGCTGCGCTGATCCTCGCGGCCATCGGTGTCGTCTACGGCGACATCGGCACGAGCGTCCTGTATGCGGTCAAGGAGGTGTTCGGCCACGGCCACGTGCCCTTCACGATCGACAACGTGTACGGCATCCTGTCGATGTTCTTCTGGACCTTGACGGTGATCGTCTCGCTGAAGTACGTGGTGCTGGTGCTGCGGGCCGACAACGAAGGCGAGGGCGGCCTGGTCGCCATGCTGGCGCTGGCCTCCCAGGCGGTGGTCGATAAGCCGCGGCTGCGCCAGGTGCTGCTGGTGGTCGGCATCTTCGGCACCTCGCTGTTCTACGGCGACGGCGTGATCACGCCGGCGATCTCGGTGCTGTCGGCGGTCGAGGGCCTGGAGGTGGTGTCGCCGCAGTTCGTGCACTACGTGATCCCGATCACCCTGGTCGTGCTGTTCGGGCTGTTCGCGCTGCAGAAGCACGGCACGGCCGGCATCGGCCGCTTCTTCGGCCCGATCACGCTGGCCTGGTTCTTCGCCATCGCGGTGCTCGGCGTGAGCCAGATCCTGAACCATCCGGAGATCCTCAAGGCGCTGAGCCCGTACTACGCGCTGCGCTTCATGTGGGAGAACCCGGGCACCAGCTTCATCATCCTGGGCGCGACCGTGCTGTGCGTGACCGGCGCCGAGGCGCTCTATGCCGACCTCGGCCACTTCGGCAAGAAGCCGATCCGCATCGCCTGGTTCTCGGTCGTCATGCCGGCGCTGACGCTCAACTATTTCGGCCAGGGCGCGCTGCTGCTCGAGAACCCGCTGGCGGTGAAGAACCCGTTCTTCATGATGGCGCCCGAGTGGGCCCTGCTGCCGCTGGTGCTGCTGGCCACGGCCGCCACCGTGATCGCCTCGCAGGCGCTGATCACCGGCGCCTTCAGCGTCACGCGCCAGGTGATCCAGCTCGGCTTCCTGCCGCGCATGAACATCGAGCACACCAGCGTGCGCACCGCGGGCCAGATCTACATTCCGTTCGTCAACTGGGGGCTGTTCGTGGCGATCGTGCTGGCGGTCGTGATGTTCCGCTCGTCGAGCAACCTGGCGGCGGCCTACGGCATCGCGGTCACCACCGACATGCTGATCACCACGGTGCTGACCTTCTTCGTGATCCGCTATGCCTGGAAGTACCCGCTGATCCTGTGCATCGGGGCCACCGGCGCCTTCTTCGTGGTCGACTTCCTGTTCTTCGCCTCGAACCTGCTCAAGCTGTTCGACGGCGGCTGGTTCCCGCTGCTGATCGGCGGTTCGATCTTCATGCTGATGCTGACCTGGAAGGAAGGGCGCCGGCTGATGGGCGAGACCCAGCTGGCCGAGGCCATCGACCTGCGCGGCTTCCTCGATTCGGTCTTCGTCAGCCCGCCGGCGCGGGTCGACGGCACCGCGGTCTTCATGACGGCCGAACCGGGCGTGGTGCCGAATGCGCTGCTGCACAACCTGAAGCACAACAAGGTGCTGCACGACCAGAACCTGTTCGTCACGGTGCGCAACCACGAGGTGCCCTGGATCCCGATGGACAAGCGCATCGAGATGGAAGCGCTGGGCCACCACTGCTGGCAGGTGGTGGTGCACTACGGCTTCAAGAACGAAATCGACCTGCCGCGCGCGCTCGAACACGCGCGCATGCGCGGCTGCCAGTTGGAGCCGATGGCGACCAGCTACTTCCTGTCGCGCGACGTCGTCATCCCGACGCTGGGCAGCGGCATGGCGCCCTGGCGCGAGAAGTTGTTCGCCCAGATGCACCACAACGCCAGCGGGGCGGCGGACTTCCTCGGGCTGCCGAACAACGCGGTGGTCGAACTCGGCTCGAAAATCGAAATCTAGGCGCGGTTCGTCGGCGATGCGATTCTTCAAGGACTTGAGCCTGTCGGCCTTCACCGCCGGCTTCGTCGCCGTGCTGGTCGGCTTCACGAGTTCGGTGGCGATCGTGTTCCAGGCCGCCCAGGCCTTCGGCGCCACGCCGGCGATGATCTCCTCCTGGATGTGGGCGCTGGGGATCGGCATGGGCCTGGCCTCGGTGCTGCCCTCGCTGTGGTGGCGCCAGCCGGTGATGATCGCCTGGAGCACGCCCGGTGCCGCCGTGCTGGCGGTCGCCGGGGCCGGCTACGGCATGGACGAGGCGGTCGGCGCCTTCATCGTCTGCGCGCTGCTGATGGCGCTGGCCGGGGCCACCGGCTGGTTCGAGCGGGTGATGAACAAGATCCCGATGGCCCTGGCCTCGGCCTTGCTGGCCGGCGTGCTGGCGCGCTTCGGCCTGCAGGCCTTCATCGCCGCCCAGACCGCGCTGCCGCTGGTGCTGCTGATGCTGGGCGCCTACCTGGTGGCCAAGCGGCTGCTGCCGCGCTATGCGGTGCCGCTGACCCTGGGCGTGGGCATCGCCTTCGCCGCCGCGCGCGGCGAACTGGCCTGGAGCGCGGTG
>Ga0308176_10001786_pt1 | contig 13526 bp, 13 predicted proteins | sample PhyCR2_3_FD_203890 | JGI IMG/M metagenome (GOLD analysis project Ga0308176, IMG submission 203890) | Soil microbial communities from UC Gill Tract Community Farm, Albany, California, United States - DLSLS.C.R2 | ecosystem: Environmental > Terrestrial > Soil > Agricultural land | place: USA...
GCCGCTCCGACGCGCCGTACCTCCCCGCCGTCTGGCGGCGCTCGGCGATCAGACCCAGGGTCCGCGCCCGCAGCCGGACGGCCGTCTCCTCCCCACCCCGATCCGCGGCGCTCCTCATCACGGCCTCAGCGGCGCACCAGGGTCTGGTTGTGGTTGTACGACAGCCCGGGGGTGGGCCGCGCGACCGTCTGGTTGTGGTTGGTGGCCAGGCCGGGATCGCCAACGATGATCAGGGGCCGAGGGCGCGCGACCGTCTGATTGTGATTCGGGTTGATGCCGACCTCCGGACGCGCGACGGTCTGGTTGTGATTGGCGATGCGGATGCTGAGCTCGGCGCGGACCAGGGTCTGGTTGTGGTTGGTGATGGTGCCCATCGGAATGCTCCTTGTCGGTTCTGCTCGCTGTTGATCGGCCCCGCCCATCGGGGCCCTGCGCCAAAAACGAAGGACCGGGGCGTTTCCCCTCAGCCCTCCCGGACACTTCCGGCATGGCCCTCCCCAGAACTTTTTCTCTCCCGATTTCGTCTAGTAAGGTAGATGAGCGCTCCGTCCCCCTCCCCCGACCTCCTGCTCGCCCGCCGCGCCGCCGCGGGGCGGGTGGAGGCCTGGGAGGAGCTGCTGGCGCTCTATAGCGAGCGCATCTACAACCTGGCGCTCCACTTCGCGGGCGCGGCCGAGGACGCGGAAGACCTCACCCAGGAGATCTTCCTGCGGCTCTATCAGAACCTCCGTCTCTACCGCGGCGACGTGCCGCTGGCCGCCTGGGCCCTCCGCCTGTCGCGCAACCTGTGCATCGATCACTACCGCCGCGCCCGCCGGGAGCGCCGCGCCGCCGCCGTCTCCGAGGAGGTGCTGGAGCGGATGCCCGCCGGAGACGGCGATCCGCAGGCCGAGGCGCAGCGGCGCCAGCAGCTCCGCACCGTCTACCGGGAGCTGGAGGCGATGTCCGAGGACCTCGCCGAGGTCGTGCTGCTGCGCGACCTCCAGGGGTGGAGCCTGGAGGAGACCGCGACCTGGCTGGAGGTGCCGGTGGGGACGGTCAAATCGCGCCTCCACCGCGGGCGGATCGAGCTCGCCGGCCGCGTCGCCGCGAGGCTCGCCGCGCCCGCGCCCCGGGCCGTCCCGGCTCTGGAGGCGGAGCCGTGCTGAGCTCGTCCTGCCGGCGCTTCCGCGCTCGCTTTTTCCCGGGATCGACCCATCCGCACCGCCGGGCCTGCCCGGAGTGCGCGGCCTTCGCCGCCGCCCTGGAGAGCGCGGCCGGCGTCCGTCTCCCCTTGCCGGACAGTCTGCGGCGGAATCTCCGCACGATCGCCGGCCCCGAGCCGGGCGCCGTGCTGCCGTTCGCTCTCCCCCGCCTGCCGGTGCCGGACGCCCTCGCCCGCCGTCTGCGGACGATCGCTCCGGCGAGCCGGCCGCCGCTCCCCGAGTGGATCCGCAGCCCGCGCCACGCCGTGGCCGCGAGCGCGATCCTGGCGCTGCTCCTGGGCCCCACGCTCTCCCACGCCGCGCACCGCGGCCTGGAGGTGCTGGACACCGTCCACGCGGAGGTGAGCCCGCTCCTGCGGAGCACGGAGGCGGGGGGACGGGAAAAGATCGCGAAGCTGCGCTCGACCGCCATTGCGGCTGGCGATACCGCCCGCCGGTCGGTCGAATCCTCGCTGGAGCGCCTCGACGAGCGGCTCTCCGGCCTCTCCAGCCACATCCTTGACGTCGTCCCCGAAAACCTTACCAACCAGGGCCCGCGGCATGAGCCCGCGGAGTCCGTGAGGAGACCGAAATGAATCCCGCAGAGAACTGGCAGACCAACGCCGGACCGACCGCCGAGCCGGAGCCGGCCCCGGCCTTCCTTCCTCCAGCGCCGTCTCCGGTGCCCGTCGCGCCGCCGGCCGTGAGCCACAAGAACCCCTTCCTGGCCGTGGCGCTCTCCGCCTTCCCCGGAATGGGTAACATCTACAACGGCCTCTACATGCGAGGGCTGATCTTCTTCCTCATCATCGCCTCTCTGATCGGCGTCGCGAACAGTGGGGGCGGGCACCCTCTGTTCGGGATGGCGGTCGCTTTCTTCTGGCTCTTCAATGTGATCGACGCCTACCGGCAGGCGACGCTGATCAACTACGGCTACGCCCAGGATCTAGGCCTCCTCGACCTGCCGAAGGTCCCCCGGGCCGGCCAGGGAGGTTTGGTGGCGGGGGTCCTGCTCGCCCTGGTGGGCATCGCTGCCGTGCTCGACCGCTATACCGTCATCAATTACGACTGGCTCTTCCAGCTCTGGCCGTTCGCCCTCGTCGCCGCCGGCCTCTGGCTGATCGTGGCCTCGTTCCGCGACCGGCGGCGGGCCTAAAGCCTAGCCCGCGGCGCGCGCGGTCTGTTGCAGCCCGCGCAGGAAGCCGGCCAGCTCGACGGCGTCCTCCATCCGCGGGCAGCGTTCGTGAAAAACGAAACCGACCGTGCGCCCCGGCGCCGGCTCGCGGAAGGGGACGTAGCGCACGAGCCCCGCGCAGTCGGCGCCGGAGACCAGCGTCATCCGCGGCACCATGGCGCAGCCGTTCCCCGCCGCCACCAGGTGCCGCAGGGTCTCGACACTCGCCGCCTGTAAGGGGCTCAGCGCCGACTCCGGCGTGGCGCCACAGGTCTCCAGCGTCTGCTCCCGCAGACAGTGGCCGCGGTCCATCAGCAGCATCTCCCGAGGCGCGAGCTGCCCCAGCTCGATCTCCGGCATCGCGGCCAGCGGGTGATGGGCCGGCACCGCGAGCACGAACGGCTCGCGGAAGAGCGGGGTCTCGGTCAGCCCCCGCTCGCCCGTCGGCAGGCAGACGACGGCGGCGTCCAGCGAGCGCTGGCGCAGCATCTGAAGCAGCCCTTCGGTCAACGCCTCCGTGAGCACCAGCTCCAGCTTCGGATACCGCTCCCGCAACCCGCCGAGGAACCGCGGCGCGTAGTAGGGCCCGATCGTGGGTACGAGCCCCAGGCGGAACCGGCCCGTGAGGACCGCCTCGCGGCCGGTCCCGCGCCCGATCTCCGCGATCTCCTCCAGCGCCGAGCGGATACGCCGCACCGCGCCCTGCCCGGCCGGGGTCAGCGAGACCTGGCGGGAGGTCCGCTCGAACAGCCGCTCTCCCAGCACCTCCTCGACCTTCTTGACCGCCGCGCTCAACGAAGGCTGGGTGACCGACAGGTCCTCCGCCGCGCGGCCGAAGTGCAGCCGCTCGGAGAGCGCGATCACCGCCCGGAGGTCCCGGATCGACAGCGCGTCGAGGTCATTCATAAACAAATCCGATCGCAGTCATAGAAACCCTCGTCTTGTTCTATCAACGATGCGCCCGTACAGTGGTGGAAGTCAACGGAGAGAAGCGCGTGAGATGTACGAATGCCAGGGCCCTCTTGGACCTGGGGGGCTGGCCCACGGCGGGCGCCTGAAGAGAACGCTGTCGTTGTAGTCCATACCAAGGCGCCTGGAGCACCCAGGCGCCTCTTTTTCCCTGCATCCAGCTATGATCGTGGCCGGACGCTCTTCCGACGCCATGCCTGCCACCGAGCACGACTACCACGTCACGGCCGCCAGGAGCTTCTCCCTCCGCTATCTCCTCTACCTGCCGGAGGGGTACAAGACCGTCCTCAAGTCGTGGCCGCTGGTGCTCTTCCTTCACGGCTCCGGCGAGCGGGGCACCGATCTGAAGGCGCTGGAGCGGCAGGGGCTGCCGAAGCTCGCCGCCGGGCGGAGCTTCCCGTTCATCCTGGTGGCGCCGCAGATCCCGGAGGGGGAGGTGTGGAACGAGGAGCCCCTGACCTACCTGCTCGACGAGCTCGAGACCACACTGTGGATCGATTCCGACCGCATCTACCTCACCGGCATCAGCATGGGGGCGTTCGGCGCCTGGGATCTGGCCGTCACGACGCCCGACCGCTTCGCGGCGCTGCTGGTGATCAGCGGCGGCGGCAATCCGGTGGAGATCTGCCAACTGAAGGACGTGCCGGTCTGGATCGTCCACGGCCGCCAGGACGACGTCATCCCCGTCTCCTGGTCCGAGGCGCTCGGCCGGCGCCTGGAGCGCTGTGGCGGCAACGTGAAGGTGACGGTCTACCCCGACGCCGACCACGACGCCTGGAGCCGCACCTACGAGGATCCGGCCGTGCTCGAATGGCTGCTGGCGCAGCGGCGGCCTTAGGTTTCTCGTCCGGCGCTCAGCGCCGCCGTGGCCACGTCGTGCACCGGCGTCTCGACGCCGGCCTGGCGGCCGAGCCGGGAGACCGCGCCGCTGAGGTCGTCGAGCTCGGTGGGCCCGCCGGATTCCAGGTCGAGCAGGAAGCTCGGCTTCATGGCGTCGGGCAGCCCACTCACGAAGCCGAGGAGCTTCTCCTCCACGTCCGCCGGCAGGGGCACGCCACGGGCTCGGGCCACGGCGGTCACCTCGCGCAGCGCCCGCTCGATCAGCAGGTTCCCCAGCGGCGCCGCGCGGACCGGGCCGATGGACGTGCGCGCCAGCCCGCAGGCGGCGGACATGGTGGATATGAAAGCGAGCTTCCGCCAGAGGTCGACCGTGATGTCGTTCGAGGCCCGGGCCTCCGCGCCGGCCTCCCGGAAGGCGGTGGCGATCCGCTCCGCGCGCTCCGAGCCTCCGCCCGCCCGCTCCCCCACGACCACCCGCTGGAACGGGCTGCGGCGCTCGACGATCCCCGGCCCGATGCGCACCGCGCTGATCTCGGTCAGCCCGCCCAGCACCCGCTCCCCCGGCACGCCGGCTTCGATCAGCCGGTCCGCGGCCTCGACGCCGTTGAGCAGCGGCAGGACCACCGCCCCGCGCTCCGCCATCAGCCGCGCCGCCGGAGCGATCTCCGCCAGCGAGTAGCTCTTGACGGCCACCACCGCGAGCTCGATCCCCCGCAGCGCCTCCGCATCCTCCACCGCCTCGACCGCCACGGTGAACGTCCCCTCCGGCGTCCGCACCTCCAGCCCCCGCTCCCGCAAGGCCTTCAGATGGGCCCCGCGGGCCAGCAACGCCACCCGGTTTCCGGCCCGGGCGAGGATGCCGCCGTAGTACCCGCCGACGCCTCCGGCTCCCAGGATCGCGATGTTCATGCCGTCCCCCTCCTCCCAGGCCGATCATAGCGAAGCCGGCCGGCGGGACCGCCGACGTGGCGTTCGGAAGACTGTCGTAGCAGTGATACGACAATGTGATTAGCTCCACGCGCAGGCCCTGGCACCCGGCTCGCATCCGTTCGCCGGACGCGAGGGAGGAGGACGAGATGACGAGCCGGCGGTCGCTGCATCCCGAGCTGTTGCCCCTCATCGCGCTCATCGTGGTCGCGGGGGGAATCTGGATCTTCGCCGAGCTTGCGGACGAGGTGAAGGAGGGAGGGACCCGCCAGATCGATACGCGGATCCTCCTGGCGCTGCGCAACCCGGCGGACCGCTCGGACCCGCTCGGACCCGCGTGGGTCGAGGAGACGGAGCGCGACTTCACGGCCCTCGGGGGTGTCGCGGTGATGTCGCTGCTGACGCTCGGGGTCTGCGGATTCCTGCTCATCGACGGCAAGGACCGCGCGGCCGTCCTGGTCCTGATCGCGGTGGGTGGCGGCCTGCTCTGGAGCTCGGTGCTGAAACACGGGTTCGAGCGGCCGCGGCCGGACCTCGTCCCCCACGGCTCGTACGTCTACACCTCCAGCTTCCCCAGCGGGCATTCGACGATGGCGGCGGCCACCTATCTGACCCTCGGAGCCCTGCTGGCGCGCGTCCAGCGCCGGCGGCGGCTCAAGGCGTTCCTGCTCGGGTTCGCCATCCTGATCACCCTGCTGGTGGGGGTCAGCCGGGTCTATCTCGGGGTCCACTGGCCGACGGACGTGCTGGCCGGCTGGACGCTGGGCGGCATCTGGGCGCTCATCTGCTGGCTGCTCGCCCGCTGGCTCCAGCGGCGCGGCCAGGTGGAGACGGACGGACCACCGCAGGAGTGAGCCCCCAGCGCAGCAGAAGTTCTCCACAGGAGTGAAAAATCTTCGCGGGATGGTACAGTCTGCCTTCCTGGAGGAGACCAATGGCTGCCGACCGCTCTGCCGATTATCTGATCAGCCTGACTCAGGAGCTCTGCAAGCTGCCGCAGGAGACCGAGTGGGCCGAATTCAAGGTGAATGATGCCGAGCCCCAGGAGATCGGCGAAAACGTCTCGGCGCTGGCCAATTCGGCGGCATTGGCGGGTAAGGCTTTCGCCTATCTGGTGTGGGGCGTGGCGGACGGTGACCACGCGATCGTGGGCACGCGCTTCGCCCCCCGCGCCGCCAAGGTGGGCAACGAGGAGCTCGAAAACTGGTTGCTGCGCCTTCTGGCGCCCAAGATCCATTTCCGCTTCTTCGAAGTGAAGGTGGAGGGCCGGCCGGTGGTGCTGCTGGAGATCGAGCGGGCCTTCCGGCATCCAGTGCAGTTTCAAGGGATAGAGCTCATCCGCGTCGGCTCCTATAAAAAGAAGCTGAAAGATTTCCCGGAGAAAGAACGTGCCCTGTGGCGAATCTTCGACCGTATGCCTTTCGAAAACGGCGTTGCCGCCGAGCGAATCGGCGATGGCGACGTGCTGCGGCTGCTGGATTACCCGGCCTACTTTGAGGTCTTGAAGTGTTCGCTGCCGGAGAACCGCGACGGCATCCTGAAGGCTCTGGCGGACGATGGCCTGGTCTGTCCCTGTGAGGCAGGCGGCTGGAACATCACGAACCTGGGGGCGATCTTGTTCGCGAGGCGGTTGGAAGACTTTCGCTCGCTGCCGCGCAAAGCGATGCGCGTGATTCAATACCGTAGCACCAGCCGGGTCGAGACGGTCAAGGAACAGGTTGGTGCCAGAGGCTACGCTTGCGGGTTCGAAGGGATGATCGGCTTCATCAATGGCCTCTTGCCGTCCAACGAGGTGATCGAGCAGGCTCTGCGCAAGACCGTGCCGATGTTCCCGGAGCTGGCGGTGCGCGAGCTCGTGGCCAATGCCCTCATCCACCAGGACTTCTTCATCACCGGTGCCGGGCCGATGGTGGAGATCTTCGAGGACCGCATCGAAATCACCAATCCAGGCGCTCCGCTGGTGGATACGCAGCGCTTCGTGGATACGCCTCCCAAGTCGCGGAACGAAGCGTTGGCTTCGCTGATGCGCCGCATCGGCATCTGCGAGGAACGGGGCAGTGGCTGGGACAAAGTGGTGCTTCAGACCGAGGTCTACCAACTGCCGGCCCCATTGCCCGAAGCCACCAGTGACCACACGAGGGTGGTGCTGTTTGCGCCGCGGCCGTTGTCCAGAATGGACAAAGCGGACCGGTTGCGGGCGGTCTACCTTCACGCGAGCCTGCGCTACGTGAACCGGGAGCACATGACCAACTCTTCGGTGCGGGAGCGGTTCGGGATCGAGCCACAGAATATAGCGGCCGCTTCACGCCTGATCCGGGAGGCGGTCGAGGCCGGGCTCATCGTCCCCTACGATGCGGATGCGGCCCCCAAGCTCATGCGATACCTGCCGGCTTGGGCTGCCCCGCTTCGCAGCCGCGGTACTTGATGGGTACTTGACGGAAAGACCGTCCCACTCGGAGGAGGACTCCGAATTACTTCTGGAATCATAGACTTAGAGGGACTCTCGTACTTGACGGGTACTTGATACCCCCCGCCCCTCCTCCCGCGATATGCTCCAGGGCCGACAACCGCGACCCTGGAGGGGTGCCATGAATCTTCGCCGCCTGTCCCTGAGCTTCGCCGTCCTCCTGCTCCTGATCTCCGCCGCCGTGGCCACCGCGGCTCCCGTGCCTCCCGAGGACTACTCCGCCCTGCGCTGGCGCCTGGTGGGGCCTCTGCGCGGCGGGTGGGGGACCTGCGCCTCCGGCGTGCCGGGGCAGCCGGAGACGTTCTACTTCGGTGCCGCCGACGGCGGGGTGTGGAAGACCACCGACGCCGGGCGCACCTGGAACCCCCTGTTCGACCATGAGAAGGCGGCGTCGATCGGGGCCTTGGCGGTGGCGCCGAGCGATCCGGCGGTGATCTACGTCGGCACCGGCCAGGTCACCTCGCGGTGGGATATCGCCTCCGGCGGCGGCGTCTACCGCTCCGGCGACGGTGGCAAGACGTGGGAGCCGCGCGGGCTCGCCGACAGCCGCCACATCGGCCGCCTGTGGGTCGATCCCCGCAACGCCGACGTGGTTCTGGTCGCCGCTCAGGGGCACGTCTTCGGACCCAACGCGGAGCGCGGCGTGTTCCGCAGCACGGACGGCGGCCGGAATTGGGAGAAGGTCCTGTTCGTGGACGACAACACCGGCGCCGTGGATCTCGCCGCCGATCCGGCCGTGCCGGACACTCTCTTCGCCGCCACCTGGCAGGTCCGCTATTACCCCTGGCTCTCCTACTTCACGCCCAGCGTCGGCCCGGGGAGCGGAATCTACAAATCGGCCGACGGCGGCAAGACCTGGACGCACCTCACCGGTCACGGCCTCCCCGCCGGCCCCCTGGGCCGCATCGGCCTCGCGGTCGCCCCTGGCAGCCGGGGAGCCCGCGTCTACGCCACGATCAACGCCAGCGGCCCGGGCTCCGGCCTCTACCGCTCGGACGACGGCGGCGCCAACTGGCAGTACGTCAATACCAGCGAGGGCCTCGCCAGCGACTACTTCTCGATGATCGCGGCCGATCCCAGGAATCAGGACACGGTCTACGTGATGGGGCAGTCGATCCGGCGCTCGGCCGACGGCGGCAAGACGTTCGAATTCTTCCGCGGCGCGCCGGGCGGCGACGACTATCACTTCCTGTGGATCGATCCCGAGCGGCCGGAGCGGATGATCGTGGCGAGCGATCAAGGGACGGTGGTCACCGTCAACGGGGGGGGCAGTTGGAGCTCCTGGTACAACCAGCCCACCGGCCAGTTCTACCACGTGGCCACCGACGACCGCTTCCCCTACTGGATCTACAGCGGCCAGCAGGACAGCGGCACGGTGGGGGTGGCGAGCCGCAGCGACTACGGCCAGCTCACCTTCCGCGACTGGCATCCGGTGGGGGGCGACGAGCGCGACTACGACATCCCCTTCCCCGGCGATCCCGACATCATCTACGGCAGCGGCCTCGGCGGGCGCCTGTCGCGCTGGGACGGCCGCACGGGCCAGGTCTCGAACGTGGCCCCGTGGCCGGTCTCCACCTATGGCGCGCGGCCGACCTCGGTGCGCTACCGCACCACCTGGGTCACCCCGCTGGCGATCTCGACTCTGCCGCCGCACGCGATCTATCAGGGCGCCCAGGTGCTCTTCCGCTCGACCGACGGCGGCCAGCACTGGGAGACGATCAGCCCGGACCTCTCGGGCGCCGTCCCGGGGACGAAGGACTGTGAGACCGGGGACGTCCCCGTCTCGCGCGCCCGGGCGTGCGGCTTCGGCGTGATCTCGACCATCGCGCCGTCGCCGATCGATAAGGATCTCGTCTGGGTGGGGACGGACGACGGGCTGATCCACCTCACCCTCGACGGCGGCAAACACTGGCGGAACGTCACTCCGCCCGGCCTCGCCGAGTGGAGCCGGGTGGCCCAGATCGACGCCTCGGCGATCGCGTCCGGCACCGCCTATGCCGCGGTCGACCGCCACCGTCTGGACGACGACCGCCCCTACCTCTACGTCACCCACGACCTCGGCAAGACGTGGCGCGCGGCCACGTCCGGCCTGCCGGCGGAGGGGTGGGTGGCGGTGGTGCGCCAGGATACCGTCCTGCCCAGGCTCCTGTTCGCCGGCACCAGCCGGGGCGCCTTCGTCTCTTTCGACGACGGCGTCCACTGGCAGCCGCTGCAGCTCAATCTGCCGACGACCGGCGTCAACGACCTCACGATCCATGGCAACGACCTGGTGGCCGCCACCGAGGGGCGCTCGCTCTGGGTGCTGGACGACATCTCGCCGCTCCGCCACCTGGGGGGCTCCGTGGTCGGCAACGACATCCTCCTGCCGCCGGCCATGGCCTACCGGGTGGGGGCCAACCAGAACCGGGACACGCCGCTGCCGCTCGACGAGCCGCGGGCGTTCAATCCGCCGGCCGGCGCGATCCTCGACTACGTGCTGCCGGCGGCCGTGCGCGGCCCGGTCGTCCTGGAGATCGTCGACTCCAAGGGGCAGGTGGTGCGAAGCTTCCGCAGCGACGAGACGCCCAAGCGTCCGGAGGCCTCGCAATACTTCGCCAACGACTGGCTGCGGGCGCCGTCCGCGCTGCCGGCCCGGCCCGGCCACAACCGCTTCGTGTGGGATCTCCGCGGCCCGCGCCCCCGCGCCCTCGAGTACGACTATTCCATCGCCGCCGTGCCCGGCGCGGACACCCCGGAGCTGCCGCAGGGAATCTTCGTGCTTCCGGGGACCTATCAGGCGCGGCTGACGGCGGACGGCCAGACCGTGACCCAGCCGCTGAGGGTCGCCATGGACCCGCGGGTCAAGACGCCGCAGGCGGATCTCCTGGCGCAGCACGAGATGTACGCGGCGGTCTCACAGGCTCTGGCGCGGGTGACCGACGCCCAGGAGCGGATCGAGGAGGTCTCTAAACGGCTCAAGACCCTGGACGGCGAGCTCGCGGATCGTCCGGGCTCGGCCGCGCTGCGGGATCTGGCGAAGAAGGTCGCGGCCGATCTCGCGGGCTTCGGGTCCGCGCCGGGCCGGCGGCGCGCCGCCCGCGGAGAGGACAACCTCGCCGCCATCGCCGCCGTCCTCACGCCGCTGGCGACCGATCTGGAAGGGGCCGACAGAGCTCCCAACGCGCCGCAGCGGGAGGCCTTCGATCTCTACCGGAAGCGGCTCGACGCGGCGCTCGCGAAGTGGCAGGCGCTCCTCAACGGCGAGATCCGGGATCTCGACCGCCAGGCCCGCGCGGCCGGGTTGGCGCCGGTGGTGCGGTAAGCTGATTCTACTGGAGTGGATTAGCCCAGCGAAGACCGGGGAACCGCGAGAAGTCGCCGTCGTTCGTATGGAGCTCGGCTCGATGCTCGATGGCTAGCGCTGCCAAGTGGACATCCGTCGTGAGATTTCCCGACGCCTTCGCAGCCTTCAATAAGCTGTCCAGCAGATCGAGATGGTGGGGCCCCGGGTGGAGAATCTGGACCTGGGGCCTCTCCAGCCAGGATCGGATGTATCCGAGGGCTTCCTGCGGAGAACAGGGCTCTATCAGGACGCTACGGCTCGTCATCAGCCGGAGAAATCCCAGGATCACGACCCAGGGGAGCGCCACCGGCTGGCTTTCCGAAAGGCAGGCCTCCCACCAAGCCCTGGCCCGGACGTGTCCGGGAGCGTCGGAGTTGTAGGCATAGACGAGGAGGTTGATGTCTGGCAGGATCATCTCGCCGTTCCGGCCGCCAACTTCCGTTGGAAATCCTCCATCTCGAGCTCGTCGTTGAGCTGGTTCAGCCGGAGCACATCCACGCCGGCTCGAAATCCACGGGCCTTGGCCTTCACTTCGAATCTGGGAAGCTTGGCAGCCGGCTTCTCACCCCGGCTGAGCCCTTTCCGCAGAGTCTCGTTGACAACCTCTTTGAAGCTCGTGCCGGAGCGGCGGGACTTCTCCTGCAACTGCCGCGCGACATCATCGTCCAGGGTCAGCGTCGTCCTCATGCAGACATCATGATGTCTGAAATAGGTGCCGTCAAGATGCCTCCCCTCTTCTCCGAAAAGACAAGGGGGAAAAGAGCCCGGGGTGATGAGGGCCCTTGGCGACGGGCCCCACCTCCGATACGCTGAGCCCCTGGCAGCCCGGCCGAGGCCGGAGACCCGAGGAGACCCGCCCATGCCCGATTCCACCGTCCACCACTCCGTCATCGAGCGCTTCCTGCGCTACGTGAAATTCGACACCCAGTCGAACGAGACCTCGCAGACCTACCCCAGCACGGCCAAGCAGCTCGACCTGCTGAATCTCCTGGTCGACGAGCTCAGGTCGATCGGCCTCGCCGACGCCGCCATCGACGAGCACGGCTACGTGATGGCGACCATCCCGGCCACCACCCGGAAAAAGGACGTGCCGGTGATCGGCTTCATCGCTCACGTCGACACCTCCCCCGAGATGAGCGGCGCCGGCGTCAAGCCGATCGTCCACCAGAAGTACCAGGGGCAGGACCTCGTGCTGCCGGACGACCCCACCGCGGTGATCCGCGCCGCCGACGTCCCCTATCTCCGCGAGCGGATCGGTGACGACATCATCACCTCCTCGGGCACCACTCTCCTGGGCGCCGACAACAAGAGCGGCGTGGCCGAGATCATGACCGCGGCCGAGTACCTGGTGAGCCACCCGGAGATCCCCCACGGGGCGATCCGCGTCGGCTTCACCCCCGACGAGGAGGTGGGCGCCGGCACCAAGTACTTCGACGTGGCCAAGTTCGGGGCCCGCTACGCCTACACCATGGACGGCGGCGCGCGCGGCGAGATCGAGATGGAAACCTTTTCGGCCGACGCGATGACGATCACCTTCGTGGGCTTCAACACCCACCCGGGCTTCGCCAAGGGGAAGATGATCAACGCGATCAAGGTCGCCGCCGACTTCATCTCCCGCCTGCCCAAGGACGGCCTGTCGCCGGAGACCACCGAGGGGTACGAGGGGTTCGTCCACCCCTATGTGGTCAACGCGAGCGTGGACCGCACGTCGGTCAAGCTGCTGATCCGCGACTTCACGCGGCCGGGGCTCCAGGAGAAGGAGGACTTCCTGGAGAAGCTCGCCCGCGAGACGGTCGCCGCCTGGCCGGGCGCGTCGATCGAGGTCAAGATCGAGGAGAGCTACCGCAACATGCGCGAGGTGCTCGACCACCACCCCGACGTGGTGGAGAACGCCCGCGAGGCCATCCGCCGCGCCGGCCTGGAGATCCACGAGCGCCCCATCCGCGGCGGCACCGACGGCTCCAAGCTCAGCTTCATGGGGCTGCCCACGCCCAACGTCTTCGCCGGCGAGCAGAACTTCCACTCCCGTCTCGAATGGGTGTCGGCGCAGGACATGGAGAAGGCGGTCGAGGTGATCGTGCATCTCGCGCGGATCTGGGAGGAGAAGGCGGAGGGCTAGGAGGAGAACAGATGGAGATCCAGCGCGCCGAGCCGTTCCTCCCGCTTTTCGACCTTCGATACTTCGAGCGCGTGCGCGAGCGGACGCGCCGCGTCGTCCTCTGCGTCCCGCCCGAGCGCCTGGAGTGGACGTACAAGCCGGGGGCCTTCACCTTCGGCGATCTCATCCGCCATCTGGGCGCCATCGAACGCTGGATGTTCGCCGAGAACGCGCGGCGCCGGCCCAGCCGCTATCCCGGCCACGGCCCGGAGCTGGCCTCGGGATACGACGCGGTGCTGGCGTACCTCGACCGCATGCACGAGGAGTCGATGGAGATCTTCCGCGGCCTCACCCCCGAGGACCTCGAGCTCCGTTGCGAGACCCCCGGGGGCGCCCAGATCCAGGTCTGGAAATGGCTGCGCTCGATGACCGAGCACGAGATCCACCACCGCGGGCAGATCTACCTGATGCTTGGGATGCTGAACGTTCCCACGCCGCCGCTCTATGGGCTCACCTCGGAGGAGGTCAGGGAGCGGAGCGCGGTG
>Ga0308176_10001788_pt1 | contig 13512 bp, 9 predicted proteins | sample PhyCR2_3_FD_203890 | JGI IMG/M metagenome (GOLD analysis project Ga0308176, IMG submission 203890) | Soil microbial communities from UC Gill Tract Community Farm, Albany, California, United States - DLSLS.C.R2 | ecosystem: Environmental > Terrestrial > Soil > Agricultural land | place: USA...
GTCCACGAGGTCGGCGAGGTCGAGGGCAAGGTCTACATCGCCATGGAGTACATCGATGGCGAGTCGCTTGGCAGCATCGCCGGCGAGCTCACCGTCGAGCAGAAGGTGATGCTGGTCCGCGGCGCCGCCGAGGGTCTCCACGAAGCGCACCGCGCCGGCATCATCCACCGCGACATCAAGCCGTCCAACATCATGGTAGCGCGCAGCGCGGACGGCCAGCTCGAGCCGTTCGTCATGGATTTCGGGCTGGCGCGCGCCGCCTCCGACGAGGGCCAGTCGCTCAGCGGCGCGGTGCTGGGGACGCCCCGCTACATGGCGCCCGAGCAGGCGCGCGGCCATGCGGCCACGCTCGACCGCCGCGCCGATGTCTACAGCCTGGGCGCGACGCTGTATCACCTGCTGACCGGCGAGCCGCCCATCCCGGGCGACACCGTCATGGAGGTGCTGCACAACCTCGCGACCCGCGAGCCGCGCCCGCCGCGCGCGCTGGATCCGGACATCCCGGTCGACTTCGAGGCCATCGTCCTCAAGTGCCTCGAGAAGGATCGCTCGGCCCGGTACGACTCGGCGCGCGCCCTCGCCGACGATCTCGGCCGGTTCCTCGACGGCGAGCCGGTCACCGCGCGCGCCGCCGGAGCCTGGTACCGGCTGCGCAAGCGGCTGGCCAAGCACCGCCGCCTGGTCGCCGCGAGCGCCGTGGCGCTGGCCGTGCTGGGGGTCGCCGTCGGCTGGGGGCTCAAGGCGCGCCACGAGGCGAGCGAGCGCGAGCGCCTGGCGCGCCGGTTCACCGAGCAGGTCGAGCGCATCGATCAGATGGCTCGCTACTCGGCCCTGTCGCCAGCCCACGATATCCGCGACGACCGGAGGCAGATCCGCGCGAGGATGACGGTCCTCGAGGACCAGATCCGCGGGGCCGGCGCCGTCGCGGCCGGGCCCGGGCACTATGCGCTCGGCGCCGGCTACCTCGCGCTCGACGACGACGCCAGCGCGCGCGCGGAGCTCGAGCTGGCCTGGCAGCACGACTTCCGCGAGTCGCGGGTCGCCTACGCGCTGGCGCTGGTGCTGGGGCACCTCTACCAGCGGGACCTGCTCGCGGCGGAGCGGCTCGAGTCCAAGGAGCTCAGGGAAGCGAAGAAGCGCGAGCTCGAGACGAAATACCGCGTCCCGGTGCGCGTTTACCTCGCTGCGAGCAAGGGCGCCGATGTGCCTTCGCCCAAGTACGTCGACGCGCTCGTGGCGTTCTACGAGGGTGACCTCGACGCGGCCCTGCAGCACCTCGACGCGATCGGCGACGGGCTGGCCTGGTTCTACGAGGCACCCGAGCTACGCGGCGACATCTTGTTCGCGCGGGCCAGGAACCTGCGCGACCAGGGCGAGCGTGAACGGGCACGGGTCGATTTCGAGGCGGGCCGCAAGGCGTATGCCGCCGCCGGCGCCGTCGGCGAGAGCGTGCCAGCCGTGTACGAGTCCCTGGGCGAGCTCGAATACGCCGCGATGGTGATGGAGCTCTACGGCGAGGGGGACCTCCTGCCGCCGTTCGACCGCACCGTCGCGGCGACGACCCACACGCTCGCGATCATGCCCGAGCACTACGACGCGTTGGTGCTCGCGGCGCGCGCCCACCGCAGCCTGGCAGAGTACCGGTCAGACCGGGGCTTCCCTGTGGAGGATCTGCTCGCGAAGGCAATCGCGGACGCGCAACGCGCCATCGACGTCTCACCCACGCGGCCACAGGCCCGGCTGGAGACCGCCCGGATCTACCGGCAATGGGGCGAGGTTCGCGGAGGCCACAACCAGGATCCGAGCGCGCAGCTCCGCAAGGCGGTCGAGGCCTCCGTAGGAGTTGCTCCCCGGGACCAAGATGTTTCGTATTACAGAAACCTCGGCTTGATCTTCAAGGTATGGGCTGACTACGAGGATCAGGTCGGCGTGGATGCGCAAGTGAACCGCGGCAAGGCGTTCGATGCCTTCTCCAGGGCAATCAAGATCAACGACAAGGTGACCAACGTCTGGATCAACCTCGCCACCAATCACCTGAAGTGCGCCTCTCAGCCGCGTGCCAAAGATCCAGCCGGCGACCTCACAAAGGCCCTCATCGCGCTCGACAAGGCGAAGGCGATAAACCCGAACGCTATCTTGCTCTTCAACTACGAGGGGGAGCTCTACAAGCTGATGGCCCAGCGGGCGCGAGCTCGCGGGGGCGATCCCGATCCAGATCTGGTCCGATCGCTGAGCTGGTACAGAGCGGGGCGCGCCATCAACCCCAAGCTCCCGTACCTCCACAACGGCATCGGCCTTGTCCTGATGGACCAGGCAAAGGATGCGTGGGATCGTGGGGCCAACCCTGATCCCGTACTTGACCAGGCCCAGGAGGCCTTCGCGCAAGCCATCGTGGTGGCTCCCGACCAGGGCGAGGGCTATGGCAACGTCGGCGTGGTGCACGCTCAGCGTGCGTGGTTTCAACGTGCGCGAGGCCAGGACCCGAGTACAGCGGTCCGAGCAGCAGTGGAGTCACTGAAGCAAGCGATCGAGCGGAGCCCGGACAACTCGACGTTCCGGGCCAATCTCGGCATGGCTCACGCCATCCTGGCCGCATACGATCTGGAACACGGCCGCGATCCGCAGCCGAGCCTCGTGCAGGCATCCGAGGCCATCCGCGAAGCGCTCGACAAAAACCCGAAGGACGCACTCGCCCAGTTCTACCTCGGAGAGACACGCGGGCTGTACGCCCGCCTCCAGGCGCGGCGCGGGCAAGGCAAGGCAACGAACTTCGAACAAGCGGCGCAGGCGTTCCAGCAGGCGATCGAGCTGACACTCGACAACCAGGATGTCCAGATCGCCTTTGGCCAGTTCTTCCGCGCATGGGCGGTCGTCCAGCAAGCGATGGGAAACGACCCCACTCCGTCGCTGCAGCGCGGCCTCGCGCTGGTGAATCAGGTGCTGGCCACGCGCGCTACCTGGCCGGATGCACGGGTCCTGCGGGCGAGCCTGCTCCTCCTGCAAGTGCAGAGCTCCGCCCCCGCCGCGCAGCGGCGCGCGCAGGCCGCGAGTGCCGCGAGAGATTTCTCCAAGGCGCTGGAGATCAATCCTGCTCTCGATAAGGCCTGGCGGCATCAGGCAGCGCTCGCGGGTCAGATCGCTGCTGGCCCCCGATAGCCGGGCAGGGACGGCGGGGTCACGTGTGGGCCGCAGCCAGCCTTCGCCACACCATCGATACGCGTGACGACAGGATTACTCGGCGTCAGAGCCGCCGTTCGGGTTCGTGTTGGTGCCAGCGCCATCACCTTCATCCGGCTTATCAGCGATGCTGTTCGAGGTCATCATGAGCATTCCTTGGCTTTCTTCACAGTGAGTTTGAGCAGGGCAACATTGCCTGGATTTGCGTCCAGCGTGCTCCGGGTCTCCGGCAGCGCACACAACTCGAACGTACAATCACCGTGCCAATGCACCTGAGCCCAGGGCTGACGGTCGGTACATAGAGGCGCGCGCGCAACCTTTGGTTGGCCCGGCGGATCGTCAGAGGTAGGGAAAGGTCGGCGTCATCCGGGAGTGCCGCTCGACGCGTCGAACCGACGCGCTCGACACGTCGACGCGCTGTGGCCCCAGCGCGCTCGTGCCCGAGCGTCGGGTGGGACCGCGCGACCGACGTGGCGAGAGGGTTGCACTTCGAGTCGAACACCGAGCGCTCCGGCGTTCCTGACCTCGACGCGACCCACCCGATGCAAGGAGACACTCCCATGGCCACCGACTCCATCGCCCTCCCCCTCGTCAAGCACCCGGCCGATCTCCACAGCTCCTCGGTCCTCGTCTACCAGAAGCACGTCGTCACCACCTTCGACGAGCTCGCCGTCGGGTGGCAGGGGCACGACCGCCTCGGCGCGGGCTGGGCTCACCCGTTCTAGGACAACCGCCTCCGAGAACGATCCGCAGGTACTCCAACACCAAAGGAAAGCACCGATGATCCCTTCTGTCCTGGGTATCGATTTTGCCTCGGTCGACGGCAACCATGAGCCCGACTTCGGGACGGCCTACGCCGATGGCCTTCGTGTCGTGGGGATTCGAAGGTCGTACGCGTGGTTCGACAACCACAAGCAAGCATGGCAGCTGTCTCTCGACCCCTGCTACGAGCGCTATGCGGCTCACGCGCGCACGGCCGGGATCACCGTGATCCCGTATTATTTCCCATCCTTTGCCACGAACGCACCGTCGGCTGCGGAACAGGTCGCCGCGTTCACGGTGGCTGGTGGGGAGATCATTCCTCGTGTGGACCTCCCTCCGTGCCTGGATGTGGAGTGGGGCAGTGGTGGGTTTGCGGCTCTCGGCCAGTCGCGTGCTGACGTCCTCGCGCTCATCCTCGAGCACGTGGCTTGCATGAAGCAGGAGTGGGGTGCATCATCCATCTACACCTCATACAATCAATGGTATGATCTCGGATCTCCGTCGGTGCCCGAGCTCGCGGGATCGATGCTATGGCTCAAGACAGCCTATCGATTACGCGCAAAGCAGCCCGTGGATACGGAGCCTCCACGAGACCCGCATGTCGGAGATGCGGCTTCGGATCCCAAGGGGTTCTATGCAGTTCCGGAGCCTTGGGCAAAAACGGGATGGCGAATCCAACAATACCAAGGTGACGCGCTGGGGTTTCCCGGTTTCGATGAGACTATCGACATGAATCGTTTCCGTCTATCCTCGCTCGGGGACGTCGGACCGCACGTGACCGATCTGCAGCGACGCCTCGCGGTACCTACCACGGGTGTCTTCGACCATGACACCGACGTGGCCGTCCGGGCGCTCCAGGCTGACCGGGAGCTGGCGGTCGACGGCATCGTCGGCCCGACAACGTTCGCCGCGGTGGCCTGGTAGCGCAGGCAAGACAACCATTGAATAAGTCGAATTACCAAATCCGAACTGAGGTGAACATGGACGCGAGGTTGCTAAAGCTGGGTCTGCAAGGCACGGACGTGAACGAGTTGCAGAAGGCGCTCCAGAAGCTCGGGTACAGGCTGGGCGTCGACGGAAAGTTCGGGCGCGAGACGCTGTCCGCAGTCACGAGCTTCCAGAGCTGGTGGGGCCTCGGGGTGGACGGAGTGGTCGGCCCGAAGACGCGGGCTGCGATCCAGCAGGCACTGGGAGGTGCAAAGCCTTCGAACGTGGCGGCAAGGTTGCTGAAGCTGGGGCTGCAGGGCACGGACGTGAATGAGTTGCAGAAGGCGCTCCATAAGATCGGGTACAAGCTGGGCGTCGACGGAAAGTTCGGGCGCGAGACGCTGTCCTCAGTCGCGAGCTTCCAGAGCTGGTGGGGCCTCGAGGTGGATGGGGTGGTCGGCCCGAAGACGCGGGCTGCGATCCAGCAGGCCCTGGGAGGTGCAAAGCCTTCGAAGAAGGCCGAGCCGCCGACGGGCTGCCAGGCCACGGCCCAGAGCGGCGGCGCACCCGACACGTGGATCGCGGAGGAGTGGTACATCATCGAGCTTCCCGACGACGACACGTACGAGGAGTGGGCCGAGTACGAGCTTTACGCTGCGGGCTGGGCGGGTCTCGAGGCCGAGGCCGACGAGATCGAGCGCGAGGGCAGCGAGGGCGAAGCCGAGGAGGGCGGCGAGGGCGAAGCCGAGGAGGGCGGCGAGGGCGAGGGCGGCGAGGTCGAAGCCGAGGAGGGCGGCGAGGTCGAAGCCGAGGAGGGCGGCGAGGGCGAGGGCGGCGAGGTCGAAGCCGAGGAGGGCGGCGAGGTCGAGGGCGGTGAGGTCGAAGCCGAGGAGGGCGGCGAGGGCGAGGGCGGCGAGGTCGAAGCCGAGGAGGGCGACGAGGTCGAAGCCGAGGAGGGCGGCGAGGTCGAAGCCGAGGAGGGCGGCGAGGTCGAGGGCGGCGAGGTCGAAGCCGAGGAGGGCGACGAAGCCGAGGAGGGCGAAGACGGGGGCGGCGAGGACGGCGCCGAGGAGGGCGGCGAGGTCGAAGCCGAGGAGGGCGGCGAAGACGGGGGCGGCGAAGACGGGGGCGGCGAAGACGGGGGCGGCGAAGACGGGGCCGGTGGAGACGACGGCGGTGGCGGAAGTGGTGAGGACGACGAGTGAGGCCTCTCATTCGGGTCTTCTAGGAATGTTTGGCACGCCCGACGAAGATCCGGCGTCGCGAAGTCCGTCTACTCGATCTGTCCGCAGAGTCGAAGGATCTTGAGCTTCAGGTATTCTCGCCTCCGCGCCGGTGAGCGACCACCGCGCACCGGTGCGGCCCATGCGGTCCTGAACGAGGTAACGGCAAGCATCCTCGATCACGCCGGGCAGCGCCGTTCGACTACTCGGCCTTCGACCCTGACCGATGTGGTGGCCGCAACCGATCGCCGAGCTTCACCGTGAAGGGATTCGCATCCTCACGCCGCTCGTCGATGGCTCGCCGGGCGCCGAGCTCGTGCTGCGATCCGATGGTGACGTCGTCAACCACGTGACAGGGCGTTTCTTCTGGACTCCGATGCACAGCGACGCCATGCGGCAGCCCTCCGCGGCAAGCTCGCACGGCTGCGCCGGCGTGGGGCGCTCACCAGGACGCTCACCTCCGCGGTCGTCACCGCGACGAGCGCCTCGCTCGCGGTGCTTCACGATGGGCTCGCCACCAAGCTCCCGCTCGCGTCGTTTCTTCTCGTCCTGCTGCTACGAGTCTTCCGGAGGCGGCGTGGAGCGAGGAAACCCGGCAACGAATCATTGCTGCCGACGCCAACCAGATCGATTCCACATCATGGGAAGAAGCCCGCGACGAGCTCATCGACGAGCTGAAGCACGTCCATCCGCGCGGTCGCTGAACGCCATCACCGGCTCCTCCGGCCTGCACATATCGAGCGGCGATCCGCTCAAGCCCCGGGCGCCCGGCCTGCCAGCCCGAGCTCCTTGATCCGCCGGCTCAGCGCCCGCTTGGACACCTGCAGCCGCGCGACCATGGCGTCCAGATCGCCTTCGCAGTCGAGAAAACATCGCGTGATCTCGTCCGCCCCGAGATCCCCCGCCGTCCGGATGTTCGGGCTCTTGTCGATCAGGTCATAGATCGACGGTCGCGGGATCCGCAGCCGATCCGCCGCCGCCTTGAGGTCCCACGCGCACGCGCGCAGCGCCTCGACGAGCTCGGGCTCGGTCACCTCGGACGGCTTGCGCCGCGGCACGCTCCCCGGCTCCGAGAGCACCGGCACCGGGATGGGCTCGCTGCGCCTGGGCCTCGCCACCGCCCCGAGCTCATCGGCGAGCCGCGGATCGAGCCGGAGCTGCGGCAGCCCTCGGCTCTCGATCACGAGCTGCCGCGTTAGGTTCCGCAGCTGCCGGATGTTCCCCGGCCACGCGTGGCGAACCAGCAGCGCGGCGAGCGGCGCCGGCAGCCACGGCTTGGCGTATGGATCTTCGGGCGCGAGCCGGTATGCCTCGCCGATCGCCTCGAGCTCTTCGCGGGCGAAATCATAGAGCAGGAGTCCGATATCCTCGCGCCGCTCGCGCAGCGGCGGGATCCGCACCTCGTAGCCGGCGAGGCGATGCAGGAGCGGCGCCTTGAATCGGCCGTCGTGGATCTGCTGCTCGAGGTTGGCGTCGGTCGCCGCGATCAGGCGCACCTGCGTGGCGATCGGCTTGTCGGCGCCCACCGGGTACAGCTCGCCGGTCTCCAGCACGCGGAGCAGCATCACCTGGACTTCGGCTGGCGCCTCGCCGACCTCGTCGAGGAACAACGTGCCGCCGTGCGCGGCGCGGAACAGGCCCTCGCGATCGCGGGTCGCGCCGGTGAAGGCGCCCTTGGTCGCGCCGAACAGCTCGGCCGCGGCGAGCTCTCGAGGGATCGCGCCCAGGTTCACGCTGACGAACGGCCCGCCGCGGCGCGGGCTCTTGTCGTGGATGGCGCGAGCGACCAGCTCCTTGCCCGTCCCGGTCTCGCCGCGGATCAAGACGGGCACGGGCAGGTCGACGATGCGCTCGATCGCCGTGCGCACGCGCCGGATCCCCGCGCTGTCTCCTACCATCCCCAGCGAATCGGCCGCGTCGTCGACCTCGCGGTCGACCAGGTGCAGGAGCAGCACCACGCGCTCGGCGAGCTCGAGCGGGATCCCCACCGAGAGCTCTTCGATCGTGAGCTCGATGGCGCCATCGACCGGCGAACCCGCGACGACCGGCGTGCCTCCCGGATCGATCGAAAGCCGCACACCGCCTGCCGATCCCGCGGCGAACCGGATCGGCTTCCGGCTGACGAACGGGTCGCTGAGCGGTGTGCCCAGGGCGCGGCCGGGCTGAGCGAAATCGGGCGTGTTGCGCGACAGCGCCAGCTCTCGGCCCGCGGCGATAGCGTCGAGCAGGCAGCGCTCGCCCGCCCGGTGAGCCAGCGGATGCGAGACGATGGTCAACGCCGGGACGAGACCGGGTGCCTGGGCGTCGCGGCTCGATCCGGCGGCCGTGGACACATCCGCGATCGCTGATTTGGTCATGACGCAGCGCCGGGAAGCGCTCGCCGTGTATACCGCACGTGCGTGGCGCTCAGCGCGGCCATTGGCCGGATCGCCTCGGACGGATCGCCGCCGAAAGGCATGCGCCACGTGACGGCGATGTCGCCGAGGCCGGGCGTGCTCAGCCCCCGCAGTCGAGCTCGGCGACGACGCCCGCGACGTGCTCGGCCAGCTGACCCATCGTGGCCCGACGCTCGATTCGCGGGCCCCGGCCGCGCGCGTGCAAGACGGCGGTCACCTCGTCGGTGTTCACGAGCACGACCAGCTGCACGCTCCGGAGCCCGAGGTGACTCTCGAGCTTGAAGCTCTCGTCGGCTTTTCGCGTGGAAGAGGACAGCACCTCGATGACGGCGCAGGGGTTCTTGAGCACGTCGATGCCGTCGACGTCTTCGTATTCCTGCGCGCCACAGACCATGACCAGGTCGGGGAGTAATAAGGAGAGGTTCCGGCCGTTGCTTTGATGGCGTCCGCGACGTCGACATGGCAACCGGCCCGCTTCCGCTTCTGGATCGCCTCATCGAGGGCACCTACGGCCTCGCGGTGCGCCTTCTTGGTGCCGCTCCTGCACACGATGCGATCGCCGTGCAGCTCGAACCGCTCGGGCCGGATCCGCATCCACGCCAGAAATTGCTCCACCGTGTACGTTCCCTGCAGCACGTCGCCCTGCGAGAACGCATCGGCCGGCGCGAGTTTTTCTGCGGCGCTCATCGCTGAATTGATTGTAGGTGGAGACCCGGCCTCCGGGGAAGCGCGGATCTGCTCGCCTGCGCCGTGCCCCCGGGGGGATGACGCCCTCGAAGCTGGCGTAGGCGAGCGGGTGATCCTCGGTGCGAACCGCGAGCCGCCGGATGGAGGGCGAGAGGCTGGGCCCTTGGGTACCGCCCACGACAGCAACACGCCGTCATGACACACGTGAGTGCATCCGGAGCGCCACTCGGCGCACGAACTGCATCACCCGGGCCATGACACGCGCATATATCGGCACCAGCGGCTGGGTCTATCCGGGCTGGCGAGAGCATCTCTACGCCGGCACGCCGGTCAAGCGCTGGCTCGAGGTCGCATCTCGCACGTTCAACGCGCTCGAGATCAACGGCTCTCACTACAAGCAGTTGAGCCCCGAGACCTACGCGCGCTGGCGCGACGCCACGCCGGCGGAGTTTCGCTTCGCGCTCAAGGGTCATCGCTTCATCACGCACTACAAGCGCCTGAAGGACTGCGAGGAGCCCATCGCGCGGCTGCGCGGTCAGGCGCGCGGGCTGGGCGACAAGCTGGCGGCGGTGGTGTGGCAGCTGCCGAGCAGCTTCGCGCGGGACGACGCGCGGCTCGACGGCTTCCTGCGCGCGCTCACCGCCTGGCCTGTGCGCCACGCGCTCGAGGTGCGCCATCGCTCGTGGTTCGTTCCCGAGGTCGCGGCGCGGCTGCGTGAGGCGCGCGTGGCGGTGTGCCTGAGCGATGCACCGGATTTTCCGATGTGGCGCGAGGTCACGACCGATCTGGTCTATGTCCGCCTGCACGGTCACACGCGCAAGTATGCGTCGAGCTATCACCCGGCCAGCCTGCGGCGGTGGGCCGCCGATATCACGCGCTGGCTCGCCGAGCGCCGCTGGGTCCACGTCTACCTGGACAACGACGCCGAGGGTCACGCGGTGCACGACGCGCTCGCGCTCAGCGCGCTCGTGGCCGGATCGCCTCCGCCAGCTCTTCCGGGGACAAGGCGTTCAGGACGTCGCGCTTCCGGAGCCGCGCCCGCCGCGCCATCGCCACGGCGAACCGCGCCGCGCCGAGCGCCTGCGTGGAGTGGGCGTCGCACGACAGCACGAACTTGATGCCGCGCGCGGCGGCCTTGCGCGCGTTCACCGGATCGAGATCGAGGCGGTACGGATCGCCGTTGAGCTCGATCGCGGCGGGCGAGTCCGCGATCGCGTCGAGCACCTCGTCGAGCCGGACGTCGATCGGGTCGCGGCGGAGCACCAGCCGGCCCAGCGCGTGGCCCCAGATCTTGAAGTACGGCTGGCGCATGGCGGCGACCAGCCGGGCGGTCATCGCGTCCTGATCGAGGTGAAAGCGCTGGTGAACGCTCGCGATGATCACGTCGAGCTCGCCGATCAGCTCGGGCGGGACGTCGATCGCGCCGTCGGCGAGGATGTCGGCCTCGGTGCCGTGCAGGATGCGAACTTCCGGATCGGCGAGCCCGGCGATCTCGGCGTGCTGGGCGCGGAGCTGGGCGAGATCGAGGCCGCTCGCGTAGGTCGCCGCCGCGGAGTGATCGGTGATCGTGATCGCGCCGAACCCGAGCTCGGCGGCCGCGTGCGCCATCTCGGGGATGGTGCCCTTGCCGTCGCTGTACGTCGTGTGGCAGTGGAACGCGGTCGTGATGTCATCGAGCGTGATCAGATCGGCGAACGTCTCGCCGGCGATCGCGGCGCTGACCTCGTCGGTGCCGTCGCGCAGTTCGGGCGGGATCCACGGCATGCCGAGCGCGCGGTACACCCGGGGCTCGTCCTCGGCGATGAGGATCTCGAGCCGCATGCCGCGGCTGGCCGCGCGGTCGGTGAGCAGCGCGACGTGCTCGGGGGAGCCGGTCGCCCTGATCTGCGCCCAGCCGAGCTTGCCGCGCGGGGCGATGTGGAGCTCGGCGCGCAGCCCGCCCGCGAGGTACCCGATGACCGGGGCGCGCTCGTCGCCGCGATCGATCGACGTGACCAGGGCGAACGCCGCGAGCCGGTCGATCACGGCGTCGCGGTGCTCCGACGCGACGGCGTAGGCCAGGTGATCGATCACCTCGCACGATCGGCGCACCGGCCCGCACACCTCCACGGTGCTGACCCGGGGATCACCGCGCAGGTGGTGCGCGAGCGAGGCCGCGTGGCCCTCGGCGTCGACCAGGAGGACGCGGGCGCCCTGCCGCCGGCGATCCTCGATCGCCTGCAGGATCTTCTGCTCGGTGATCTTGCCGAGCCCGGGTAGCTCGCGGAGCGCGCCGGCACGGCACATCGCCGCGACGGCGTCGAGGTTCTCCGGGGCGAGGGCCTGATAGATCTTGCGCGCCTTGGGGACGCCCACCTTCGGGAGCTGCGCGAGCTCGATCACGAGCGGCGGCCACTTGTCGCGCAGGCGCTCGAGTACGGCGACCGTGCCGCGGCGCGCGAGCTCGGCCACGACGCGGGCGATCGAGGGGCCGATGCCGGGCAGCTCCTCGAGCCGGGCCTCATCGATCAGCCGATCCAGGCCGTTGGTGGCTTCGATCGTCTTGGCGGCCCGGTCGAACGCGAACGCGCGGTGGCGATCTGCGTCGAGTTCGTAGTAGACGGCGAGCTCGCGCAACAACGCCGCGATCGTCGCCGGTTCCATCATCCCCATGTACGATGCTATCCACCCGGCGTCGAGGGCGGCGTGGCACTCGCTCCGCCCGAAGTAGATTTCTCTGTGGGACGCGGTACGTTTGCACCGGGAGGTGCGCCGCTACCGGGGCCGTTCGGCGGTGCCAAGGGCGGCGTACCAGGTGGCGGAGGCGCGGTGGCGATGGGAGGGACGCGCCCGGGACCGTTACCTGGCGGCATGCTGGGCGGCGGTGGTTGGCCATTGCCCCCGGTGCTCTTTGGCGCCGGAGACGCTGGCGGAAGGCTGGGGGCCCAGACCGTGGCCGGCACCTGGTCGGTCGCCGGCGCGGTCGGTTCGGTGGCCGGTGGCGTGGCGTTGGCCGGCGGCGCCACATTGGCGATCGGGCGGCGCGGGCCATGCAGCGACGCCGATACCTCGCGCGTGGCGTCAGGCGGCGATCCGACGGGATAGGCGGGACCCGGCGCCGTCGACTCGCCCAGCGAAGGCCCGATCACGGGCGGTTGGGTCGGGCGAGCGCAACCACCGAGCCCGCTCCCCACGAGCACCACGAACATGGTGCGAGACCACGTCTGCATCATGAGGTGCACCCTTGCGATCGCCATGCCGAAGCGCTCCGAAATCCATGGAGGCCGGCAACGCAATTCGATCGCTGCGACGAGGCCGCACGCCGCCTGGCGAGGCCGCCGCTGGGGCGTTCGGGCGCGAGCTCGTCGAGTGTGTCATTTTGGCCGCGCGTTTGCCTCCCGGGCGTGCAAACCCGGCAATCGCTGGAACCTCGTCGCAAGGCGTGTGCTCGAAGTTTCTCGCGTGTGGTGATCGAGCCACGCTCGCGTACCACCGGTCACGGCGCCGACGACCCGCGCGCGCCACCCGCGCGACACGCCGGGCAAGTGATGGGCGGGGTTGGGGCCGAGGAGCTGGCTGGTCCTGATGATGCATTATTGTGACGAACAAGCGATTCGAAACACTGGATATCTACCCATTTGGTTGAGAATCTGTATGACGTTCAAACTCGTAACCCACCGTTCCTTGGTCATGGCCTTCGTTCCCCTTGCCCTGGCGGCAGGGACCAGCTCGGCGCGGGCACAGTCGGACCCCGAGGACGATCCCGCAGCACCGCAGGATCCGTACGATCCCGACCAGGCCGAGCCCGTCGAGCCGCCGGCGCCGCAGCCCACGAACCAACCACCCGCGCCACCGACCAATCCACCGGCGGTTCAAGCCCAGCAGGCCGCGACCGGGCAATGGGTCTATACCCAGCAGTACGGCTGGGTGTGGATGCCTTACGGCGATCAGTATGTCTACAGTCCGGAGAACGTGACCGGTACCGTATATCCATATGAATATGTCTATGTGCCGGCGTACGGTTGGGGATGGGTCACCGCGCCGTGGATCTGGGGTTGGGGGCCCGAGCTCTACTTCGGCGTGCATGGCCCCGGTCACTTTCGCTGGTACCACGGCTGGGGCCACGGCTGGGTTCACCACCGAGGCTTCGCAGGACATGGCTTCGCAGGACATGGCGTGATCCGGGCACCAGGCTTTCACGGCGGTTTCCATGGCCACGTCGGCGGCGGCCATTTTGGCGGCGGCCATTTTGGCGGCGGCCATTTTGGCGGCGGCCATTTTGGCGGCGGTCACGCCGGGGGACATGGCGGACATCGCTGATTCGGTCTCAATCGGTAGGCACAAGATCCTGAATAGAAGTT
>Ga0308176_10001790_pt1 | contig 13503 bp, 14 predicted proteins | sample PhyCR2_3_FD_203890 | JGI IMG/M metagenome (GOLD analysis project Ga0308176, IMG submission 203890) | Soil microbial communities from UC Gill Tract Community Farm, Albany, California, United States - DLSLS.C.R2 | ecosystem: Environmental > Terrestrial > Soil > Agricultural land | place: USA...
AAGCACGGCTCGGGCCGGTCCTGGAGCAAGCGGTCGGCGATGGTTTACGCACCATTACTGCCCAGGACGCCAGGGGCTGGTTTCGTCATTGCCGCTATGCCCTATAAACGGCAGAAAATTGCAATAATAACACGGGTGTCGCGCTCGTACCCCAGCGTGCACACCGAAGCGGTATCCAGCGAGAAGAGACGCCCTGTCTCCGGCGGCAACCCCAGCCAGCAACATGACAGCACACGCAGAAAATGCCCATGCCCGAACAGGAGGACGTCTCCTGAACTCGCAATTGCGCGATCGAGGGGGGTTTGGGCCCTGGCGGCGACCTCTCCGAGACTTTCGCCGCCTGGAGTTCCATCACTCCACAGGGACCAGCCGGGCCGTTCCCGTTGAATCTCGAGAGTAGTATGCCCTTCATACCCTCCGTAATCCCACTCCCGAAGATTCGAGTCGACTAACGCACAGTCGCCATACCCGGCAACACGGCAGGTTTCGCGGGCTCGCCGCATCGGGCTGGTTAGCACGAGCGTGAAGCGTGGGCCCAATAAAAGTCGCCCGATTTCCTTCGCGCGCCGTTGCCCAACGGCTGTCAAGGGAAGATCCGTCGTTCCGGTGTGTTTGCCGGAAGCGCTCCATGCGGTTTCTCCGTGACGTACGAGCCACAATTGCATTTGCATGATGAGATTCGGTTCTCGTTCCGTGGATCGAGCAGATTCATTGCGGACTTACGTGCAGACCATCCATTTTCTTGCCGCAGCTCGGTAGTGACTTCACTCTTGAGAACGCAATTGGCATGCCAAGTCACGCACGTTCGACCTGTGATCAGCGTGTAAGAGCTAAAGTACGCAGCTCCTAAAAGATATTCCAGCGAATCGCCTTTTGGTGCCCGAGTCCGGTCTGACGGATCAGGGACGGATATTCGACTGTGACGGTTGCCTGTCCTAACTACAGCTTGTTGTCATTCCGGTTAGGTCTGGAGCCCCGGCCTGCGGTTGTAGAATTCCGCTTACCGGCAGAGGGTCAATTCCAGTTCTCACTGCCAAACCCGCAGAGCAACCAATGCTTTTGAGCACCAACTGAAGCCCGGGTATGCGGCGCAACTGAATAGCGCTAGCGACTAAACATTCGGGAGGCGCGCCGAAAGCAGGTACACCTCCGGTGCGAGCTTGAATCTACGCACGGTGTCTACTCTGACCTGGCATCATCAGCGATAAGCAAAGATACCCACGACATGTAACAGGGCGATGCAAAAGGACAACTATCTATGCGTCCCGCCGTTGTTTAGGGCGCCGCTGCGAACGAGCGAGTCAGGACGGTTTATCCCAAGCTTTTGCATCCGGTAAACCAGCGATGTACGCTTCATCCCTAAACGCTGCGCCGCACCATTTCGACCACCAATCACCCAATTGCTCGCTTCAAGCACTCGGAGGATGTGATCTCGTTCCACCTCTGCAAGACCGCTGATCACGCCGTCAGATTCGGGCCGAGCTTTGAATGGCTCCAACTCGGCCACTGGAGCTCGAAGTACGGAATGTGGGGAGAGAATCACCGCCCGTTCGATGAAATTCTGCAATTCACGAATGTTCCCAGGCCAGCGATATCGCACCAGTGCGTCCATGGTTTCGACTGGAATATTTTCAATTCCTTTATTCATTCGTTGTGAATAGATGCGCGTGAAGTGTCGCACGAGCTCTGGAATGTCTCCGGTACGTTGCCGCAACGCCGGAACCTGGATAGGGAAGACTCTCAGCCGATAGTAAAGATCTTCACGAAACGTACCCTGCTTCACCATATTTGGCAAATCGCGATGGGTGGCGGCGATTATACGCACATCAACCTTGTGGGTGCGATTGCTGCCGAGTCTCTCAAATTCCTGCTCTTGCAAAACTCGTAGCAACTTCGCTTGCAGTTCTAGCGGGATGTCGCCGACTTCGTCGAGGAAGAGCGTGCCCAGATTCGCCGCTTCAAAGCGTCCGACCTTTTGTGCGATCGCTCCGGTGAATGCTCCTTTTTCGTGACCGAACAGCTCGCTCTCAAGCAGACCGAGCGGAATAGCCGCGCAATTCAACTTGACAAAGACTCGTTGCCGGCGGCTGCTGAGATTGTGGATAGCGCGCGCAATAAGCTCCTTTCCAGTTCCGGTCTCACCCAGGATCAGCACGCTCGAATCGGTAGGCGCCACGACTGACGCCATTTCCAATGCGGTCTTCAAAGGAGGGCTGTCGCCGACGATCGCGCCAAATTCAGCCCGAATCTCCTCCTCGAGATATAGTCTCCGTTCTGTCTCTCTGTTTTTTTCCTCCGTCGCCCTTTCATATTCCAATGCGTTCTCAACAGCGATTGCTACCTGACGGGCTACTTGTTCGAGAAACAGGATTTCATTTTGTTTGTATGCGCTTTCTGTCCGCCTTAGCGCTGCGAGCACGCCTACTACTCCGCTTCTGCCGATGAGTGGGAGTTCGCACCCCGACATCAAGCCTTCCGCCATTAAACGTTCATAGGCGAGTCGACCTACGCTGTTGCCGAAACTTTCAGGATCGTCGCGGACCTCCTCAAAGCTGTTAGAGAATTGAGTCTTGCCGGTCCAGAAAGCCTTGCCACAAGCTGAACCGCGGATGGGTACAATCGCCCCATCGCAGAGGGAACCCCGTGGCTCAGGATTGTACAAAGTGGATAGCCGCAATTCCCCCGTCCCAGCATCCGGCAGTAGTAGAGCACAAAACTCGCATTGCATCACACTTAGCAAGTCTATGGAAAGCGCACCAAACAATTGGTGCAGATCCAGCCTTGATGTCATGCTGTTCGTAATTTCCAGGAGCAAGTGCAGCCGGTCGTGTTCACGCCGTAATGTTTCTTCATTGATGTGGCGTTCAATTGCAATTCCGGCAATGTAACTGGCGTCCTCAATGAGCTGCCGATCACTGGCAGAAGGGCTACGCACCTCGCGATAGAGTATGGCGAACGTGCCTAGCGCTTTACCTTCGCTCGTGAATAAGGGCCGCGACCAGACCGCACGAACACCATACGGTAAAAACAGATGACGGTAATCCTCCCAGATAGGGTCGTCGAGGATGTCGCTCGCATACACGGCCTCCCGCCGGTAAACAGCTGTACCGCAGGATCCGCCCTTCGGACCGATGAACATCGGACCCACGTGAGCGCCCAATCCCAGAAGGCTAGGAGCCGCTGCACAATGCAGCTTCTTTGTAGCTTCATCAGGAAGCCAAATCGTACACAGTGTGCCTTTGCGTTGAGACTCAACCAGTCGAGCAATGATCGTGAGCACTTCCGGCAAAGGAGATCCAGCAAGCATCAGTTTCAGAATGTTGAGTACAGATTCACTAGAAAGGAAACCTGACTCGTTTTGCGTATTTTCCAAACTGAATAAAACTTCTGCGGACGATTGCGTAGCGGTGCTCATGAATCTACCTTTCTCAGATTCCCTTAAAATTGCTTAAAACCATCGCAGTCACATTGAGCGACGCTACTTTCCTCAAGCACGCGGCCGGGCGTGGACGAGACCGGCGAAGTACACCTGTTGGTCTCTTCTGCCAAACTGTGCGGCTGTGTCAGTTCCAGAGTCTCCCTTCGCGCCTGATCGGTGGAACCTTACCTCGACACTTGTCAATCGCTCTCTTACAGGTTACACTCTTTTTGGAGAACACACCCAAAGGGGAGCCTTGAACCCAAAAGAGTTTCAGAAAGCTGAGGCGTTATTTTTAGCGGGCCACCCCGCCCTCGATTTTCTGAACACTCGGATGAGAGTGAATCACGACCTGCTAGACCTGTTGCAGGGCGATGAGGATGTGCTGGCTTGGCTCAAACAGGCGGGACTTCCCGTCCCACAGACTGGAGTCCAAGTGGAACCATTGTCCCTTTTGCGTTCCGCACGAAAGTTGCGGGAAAGCATTCGCAATCTTATCGAAAAGCGGAAGGCAGGGCAGCGCGGAGATCCTTCTATTCTCAATGCTTTTCTGGCGGCCAGTCAAACCCATCCCCGACTGGTCTGGAACGCGGCTCGCCCACCGAGAATTGAAGCCGTTAGACAGCAAGACACAGCTGCCTCGATTTTGGCGCCGGTGGCAGGAGCAGCGGCTGATCTGCTCGTAACAGCCGATTTCGAGCTCATAAAACGCTGTGAGGACGAGACCTGCGTGTTATGGTTTTCCGACCAGACCAAATCGCACGGCCGCCGTTGGTGCAGCATGGAGATATGTGGCAACCGCCACAAGGTATCCGCCTATCGAGCGAGACAACGAAATCGACGTGCGCCGCGCAAGTAGTGTGCATCCGCGACGCCATTTGACGGCATTTTGTTGGGCACCGCGCTGAGCAGGACCGGAAGCGGGTTGCTTCACCCCATGGAGGCTGGCTTAGAGTCTGACGATGAAAACGTTGGTCGTCCGTCAGAGTCAGAAGTCCGTCACAGGTTCCGTCACACGCAATCGCTTCGCTCGAACTCTCGAAACGCTAACACGCAAAACCACTATGCTTTAGGGCCGTTCGGCACGACAACTCGCACGAGTTGACTTTGGCATTGCGGTTGCACTTTAGGTCCTCGGAGTAATCCTGCAATGACGACCTATCACTACGCCACCGTGGGCGGGCACCGAATGTTCTATCGCGAAGCCGGCAATAGCAAGAATCCGACGCTCGTGCTTCTACACGGCTTTCCTAGCTCATCCCATATGTTTCGTGAGCTGATTCCTAAAATCGCCGAACGTTTCCATGTCATTGCGCCTGACTACATTGGTTTTGGATACAGTGACGCGCCGGATGTGACGCAGTTCAACTACAGCTTCGAGAATCTTGCAAAACACGTAGAAGAGTTGTTACTCGACGTACTCGGCCTTAGGAAACTCAGCATCTATGTACAAGACTACGGAGCTCCTGTCGGATACCGCATCGCCTCGCGGCATCCTGACCTGATCGACGGTATCGTCGTGCAAAACGGTAATGCTTATGCGGAGGGCATCGGCGATGCATTTAATCCTATGAAACCGTTCTGGAGGGAGCGAACCGCCGCGACCGAGGCGCCCGTACGAGAACTGCTGAAAAAGGAGACAACCATCTTTCAGTACACCCACGGTGTCAAGGATGTCAGGCTGATCAGTCCCGACGCATACACAATTGATCAGTTCTTCCTCGACAGGCCGGGAAACGACGCGATTCAGCTAAATCTGCTCCAGGATTATCAATCCAACGTGAAACTCTACGACGAATGGCACGAGTACTTTCGCGTGAAGCAGCCGCGCATGCTGATTGTTTGGGGAATGAACGATCCCTTCTTCACAGTGGAAGGCGCGAAGGCATATCAACGGGATTTGCCCAGTGCCGAACTGCACCTAATCGATACGGGTCATTTCGCAGTCGAAGATTCGTGTGACTTCATCGCCGAACGAATCAGACACTTCCTACTTGAGGCTCCACACGTCGCGCCTCGTTCGCCGTTCACAGATAAAAGAATGAGTAAGTAAATGACCTCTTCTGAGAACTTAACGGTAGTTGTTGTCCATGGTGCGTGGGCGGATGGTTCCAGTTGGAGTGAGGTGATCGGCCCGCTCGTTAACAAAGGACTCAAAGTCATTGCCGCGCCATTGCCGCTCACTTCGCTAACCGATGATGCGGCAGCGCTTCGGCGAAGTCTCGCTCGTACTGAAGGCCCCATCATCTTAGCCGGGCACGCCTATGCTGGTGCGGTAATTGCCACAACACGAGAGGTACGGGTGCGGGCGCTGGTGTACATAGCAGGTCTTGCTCCCGCTGAAAGTGAGACGGTCGCGGAAGTCTTCTACCGCGACGAACCTCATGCACTGGCCCCGAAGCTTGCACCCGATGAAGATGGATGGATCTGGATGCCGGAAGACGGTTTCGCAAAGGCCTTCGCCCATCATGCCAGCCCGGAGCAGATTGCAGTAGCTAAGGCAGCACAGCGGCCCATTTCCATTCAATCCATCCAGGAGAAAGCACCCGAGCCCGCCTGGACCAGCAAGCCGTCTTGGTTTCTGATTGCCGAGGAAGATCGCATGATCAACCCGAAAACCCAGTATTTCATGGCGGAGCGCATGCGAGCTCAAATCCAAGCGCTTCCGGTGGATCACACTCCGCTTCTGACCGCGTCCGATTCAGTCGTGGCGATGATTCTCGCCGCAGCACAATCGGCAATGACCTGAACGTTATCGATTGACGACGCGTTATCCGAAATTGACACACAAAGGAAACCACCAAGAACGCGTCGCTGTTGTTCACTGAAGCGAGCCGCCCGCCAGCAAGGCGGCGATTTCGAGGGCATTGAGAAAGACATCTCTGGAAGCAAACTAATGAATACAGCCAAAGATAAGTTCTTACCGGAAGCATACGATGTGGTGATTCTCGGTGGTGGCACCGGAGCCACGCTGGCCGCGTGGGCCCTTGCAGGCCAGGGGAAAAGGGTTGCAGTCATCGAGCGCAAGTACATCGGTGGATCCTGTCCGAATATTGCCTGCCTGCCGAGTAAGAATGTTCTGCACAGTGCAAAAGTGGCGTCCTACTTCCGCCACGGTGCTGAGTTCGGGATCGCTTCAAACGACTTTTGCATTGACATGTCGGCAGTACGGGGCAGAAAACGCACCATGGTGTCAGGGCTGAACGACGTATACCGCCAGACCTTCAATCAAACGGGGGCGGAATTCATTCTCGGCACGGGACGTTTCGTTGGACCGAAAACTCTGGAAGTTACTCTCCCCGATGGAATTCGCCGCCGCCTGGCGGGAGACAATGTGATTGTCAGCACTGGCACTCGCGCTACCGTGGGCGACACTCCAGGCCTGAAAGAAGCTCGCCCGCTGACGCACATTGAGGCGCTCGAAATCGATCAAGTCCCGGAACATCTCATTGTCATCGGCGGTGGATATGTGGGTGTCGAACTGTCGCAAGCAATGCGGCGATTCGGTAGCAAGGTCACTATTATTGAGCGCAACTCCCGTGTATTGCACCGCGAAGACTCCGATATCACGCAAGCGCTCGCGGAACTTCTTCGCGACGAAGGCATCGACACACTCTTAAGCGCGCGTGTAGTGCGCATCTCCGGCGCCAGCGGCGATTCCGTCCAGGTGACCGTCGATCAAGAAGGCAGGGAGAAGTCTCTGAAGGGCACACATCTGCTCGTCGCGGCAGGTAGGACGCCAAATACAGAGGACATCGGGCTGGAATTGGCAGGCATTGCCGTCACCGAGCAAGGATATATCAGGGTCAACGAACGGCTGCAAACTACGGCGCCAGGTGTTTGGGCTATCGGTGAAGTTGCCGGGAGTCCCCAGTTCACGCATGTCAGCGTCGACGACTTTCGCATCGTGCGCGACAACCTCGCCGGAGGCAACCGAGTCACCACAGGCAGAATGATTCCATACACGATTTTCACGGATCCGGAAATTGCGCATGTCGGACTAGGGGAGCGCGAAGCCAAGGCAAGACACATTCCATATCGCCTGTTCAAGATTTCGATGGAGCATGTCCTCAGGGCACACACACTCGGTGAAACACGTGGATTCCTGAAGTCACTGGTAGACGTCCACAGCGATTGTATCCTCGGCTTTACCGCCTTCGCAGCGGATGCTGGAGAGCTCATGGCATCCGTCCAAACCGCGATCATGGCCGGATTGCCTTACACCGCTCTACGGGATGCGCTCTGGTCTCATCCTACTCTTGTCGAAGGGCTCATCCCACTGTTCTCCTCAGCGCCGTCCTTCTCAGAGAACATATCTCCGCAAACGGCGACCGTTTTCGCAAGCAACTCTTGTAGCGAATGAATACTGTCAGTTTCCTGGCGAAGATGCGCGTAGCGGAGGGAGACCTCTAATACCATCTTGGGCCTGTCCCCTGGGGTGAGACAAAGAGTTAAGACACTGTTGACCGTTCGATGAAAAAACATCGGCCGGCAAGACGACTTTAGCGCATACTCGGGGACGGTTGGTGAAGCGGAGGCGGGCGCTGCGGGAGCGCAACCCGCCAAGGAATAGCCAGCCGGAAACTCATCCAGACGATGAGCGAGGACGCTGGTCCTGCTGGCGTCCTCATCGGATGGGTAGATTTCCCGATGCCTGTTAAAAGTCATGCAGAAAGCCGCCGCGTAGCGGCCTCCTTTTGTTGTGCCGCGAGATTGGCTTCGAATTCGGCTGGCGGCACATAGCCGAGCGCGGAGTGAAGCCGTTTTTCGTTGTAGATTTTCTCCAGGAACTCGCGAATCGACAGATGGGCCTCCTGCAGATCCCGGTATTCGCTGCGAAAAACCTCTTCGTATTTGAGCGTCTTCATGAACGATTCGCAGGCCGCGTTGTCCCACGGATTGCCTTTGCGCGACATGCTCACGCCGATTCCGATTGCTTTGAGTAAGTCCGTGTAGTCGCCGCTGGCGTACTGCGAACCGCGATCCGAATGGTGAACGAGATCGGAGTGCACGCTACGCCGCGACAATGCCATCTTCAGCGCTGCCAGCGTCAACCGGTCTTCCAAGGTCCGATCCAATGCCCAACCGATTACGCGTCGTGAGAAGGCGTCGAGGATGACGGCTAAAAAGACGAACTCCTCACGCAACCGAATGTAGGTGATATCGGCCACCCAAAGCTGGTTCACGCCGGTCAGCACCATCGTGCGCGCCAGGTTCGGGTAGACCTTGCGCCCGTGATTGGAATCGGTCGTCACGACGAACTTCCGCTTGCGGATACACAGCAGATTGTCTTCCCGCAGAATGCGATAAACGCGTTTGGGATGGACCTTCCAGCCGCGCCGCCGCAGTTCCGCCGTGATTCTCGGCCGCCCGTAGCTCGGCCACTCCAAAGCAATGCGTTGGATCGCATCGCGCAGATCCATGTCCGTATCCTGGTCCGCCCGGCTCGGCTCATCGAAGCGGTAGAAGCTGGCGCGGCTGACCCGCCCCAGTTCCAGCATGCGCTCCACCGTAAGTCCCTGGCCGGCCTTCATTTCCTCTTTGACCTTCCGGTAGACGGCGGATTTCCAGTCAACGCCTGCAGCATCCGCTGTTCCTCGATGCGCTGCAAGCACCCCTTCAAAAAATCGATCTCCAGCGCCTGCTGGCCGATCTTTCTTTCCAGCTCAGCAATCCGCCCTTCGGACCAACGTTGCTTTCCATTGCCCGGAAACACGTTCCCTGGAGCCTCCCGGAACTCGCGTCGCCATCGGTGCAGCACGTTCGGGTTGACCTCAACGCCGCGTGCTACCTCCGCAATCGAGACACCCTGCTCCCACCGCCGCACGGCGGCTAACTTGAACTCTTTCGTGAACTGCCTGCGAGACAATCCCATGGACTCAATTCTCCATTCGCTGAATCTTGAGTCTTAACCGTTTGTCTCAAAATTGGGGGGCAAGTCGAGTGCGCATCGCAGACCTCTCCGCCCGAGCTTTTGATTCTTCGCCCTTTGATTGCAACTTGGTATAAGGCATTGCGAGCAGATCGTCGGCGATTTGGACATTAAGTCCCGATCGTCTGGAATTCAGTCCGGCTGCTGCGCCGCCTGGAGAGCTTGCCGGGCAAGTTGCCTGAATACTTCTCTTAATTCGACAGGTTCATGGACGATAATGCGACGCTCCATGCTGAGCACCATCGCGGCAAAAGTCTGCAGGTGATCGCGGCCACAGCGAAGTCTGGTTCCACCTTGGGCTGCCTCCGCCACAACTCTCCACGGCGTAGAAGTACGTTGCGCTTCCTCGATCGGCATATCAATCCAGACATCAATCTGATAGTCCGATTGAACGAAAGGCATTTTCTCTCGCAGGTAGAGACGAGCGTCAAAATGAGCTGGACGATCAAAACTTTCAGCACAGGTTTCGAGATCGTTGATACGGTCTAGGCGAAAAGTGCGAAGCGCATTCCGTAACAGACAGTGACCAATCAAGTACCATCGTCCATCGGTGTGAATGATGGCATACGGTTCGATTTCCCGATGTGAATCGTGTCCGGCGTGCGACCGGTAGGCAAAGCGCAGATAACGGCACAGGCGTATTGCCATGGCAGCCCGAATGAGGCAATCAGCCGATATCGAAGTGATCCACGGGCCAGGTTCAACGGTGACCACGTCCTCTACTGTTTGTATGCTTTCGCGAAGTGCATCAGGCAAGACGCGACCAATTTGGCTGATGCCCCTTCGGAGGCGGGCACAAAAGTGGATAGCCCCAGTTGGCGCAAAGCCCGCAATCCCAAAGACAGCGCAAATGCCTCCTCATCCGTGAACATAAGCGGAGGAAGACGAAAGCCAGGCCGCAACCGATAGCATCCGCCTACACCCCGAACGGATTCCACAGGAATGCTCAGGTCCTGCAAACGGGCCACGTACCGCTGGACCGTGCGAATATCCACTTCGAGACGTTCCGCCAATTCGGCTCCGCTGACATGCTCTCGCGCCTGAAGGATCTCGAGCACCGTGAGGACTCGCATGATGGGATCATACATAGAAATTTGATTTTTTCATCAAATTACGACAGATCCTGTCGGGAATTGCCCTTACTCTTGATTTGAGCCCGGCTGGGCAGACAAGGAGAACGGAAGTGGCAACAGAAACGATACAAGCGAATGTACTCACGGCGGATGATCTTTTGAAACACTGGCAGGGACATCGAAAGCTGACGAGAAGGACCATTGCAGCCTTCCCGGAAGACCAGCTGTTTCAGTTTTCAGTGGGCGGCATGCGGCCCTTTGCGGCGATGGCGTGGGAGTTGATTCGGATGGCGGTGCCCATTACGGAAGGTGTAACCACTGGAAAGTGGGAGGAGTACAAGGGTCCGCAGCCAACTACCAAGGATGAGCTCTTACGGGCCTGGGATGAGCAGACCATGGAACTCAACGACAAGTTCGGCCAGATTCCTCCGCATCGATTCCGTGAGGTCGACAAGGCATTCGGGAAATGGGAAACTCCTGGCATGGCAGCCATTCAGTATGCCATTGACAACGAAGTTCATCATCGAGGGCAAGCGTATGTCTACCTGCGAGTACTCGGAATAGAACCGCCTCCCTTTTGGGAACGTGACTGAGACACGATCGGAAGAAACCAGATTGAGCGGATGGGGACCGGAAAGTTTGCTCCGATCCACTTTGGCAGATGGCCCTCATCTGCTCCCGATGCGGTTCCCAAAGAAGTGCATGCGCGAGTTATATGGAACATGCACACTTTCTACTGTGGCTACGGTTGCAGCGCGACCGAGGCCTTGCCAGCCGGACCCTTGTAGATCAGTTCCATGGAATGAATATTCTGTGTCTTACTGCGACAAGGAAAGAACAGCAGGCCAGCCTGCGGCAAGGCATGTTCGCCTTCGGGTAGCGAATTCACCTCAATGTATTGCGCCATCTTGCGCCGCAATTCAACGGGCACCTTGGGAGGCAATTTTGCTGCGTCTTCTTCTCCTCCCCCTCCGAAGCTCGTTTTCGATTTGGCTTTGGGCTGATCCGGTGGCACCCACTCAGGATCTTTGAGCGAACTCGCCACCACGACAAACGTTACGGCGGGAGACGGCCTCCTGTCGTTGATTCGCAGCGAGAACTGGTCGGGGGATAAGTTCAGCTTTGTGCCATTCGGCCCGTAAACCGCCGTTTCTACCACGACGTAATCGTCCGTCGTCAATGGGTCTTCGGGACGCGGCACGTTATGACCCGCAAATTCGGCTGCCAGAGTGAAATCACCCACTGGAACGTGTGCCGCGTAATCGGTCGCGGCAGACCTCGGCGGCATTCCGGTAATTTCGACCGGATGCGGCTTCTGCTGCGGCGGGTTTTGAGCATGTAAGGAGCAGACGACAGCCAAGGAAACAGCAAGCCGTCCGAAAAGACTTTGCATTTCAGCTGACAAATTAACACACGCGTCTCAATCGACGATTCGGGGTGCGCTAAGTGTGTGTTTGCTGTCGTCCATCGGCTGATCTGATAACCTATCACGCCAACTTGAACCCAAAGAGTTGCCGGCACTCATCCCGTCCAACGGCCGACATGCCGGATACCAAGCATTGCGGATTCGTTTATCGATGCCTCCAGTGGGCCGTGCATGCCCGACATCAATGTACCCGAAGCCGACTAGACGCGAAAGGCCGTATATCCGATTAGCGCGTTTTTCGCCAAGTGCATTCGTTCGGAGTTGTCGGTCACTCCTCAACAATCGCCGAGATGGCAGAAAGAGAGAGCTTTTACCTTTCTGCGGGCGTTTGAATAGTCCCAGGCGGGATGGATCTCGCGCGTCGCCGCCATAATTTCCGACGGGCTTTCATCAAAGTAGGAAAAGTTCAGCCGCCGACAAAAGGTTTAATCTCGCCGCAATGCGCGTCACGCGATCCGCTGAACCCATTGGCTCCGCCAAGCCGGGGCCTCGAAGGGATCCGCGAAGTACTGTGTCTCGTGCACGACCTTACCGTTGCGGAACTCCATGATGCTCACTGTGTATGCTGGTCGCCCCTGGTAGGTGATTGTGTATTCCGTGATCCAGAGATCCCCTTTTCCGAGAATTCGCTTGACGTTGAAACCCGACGGCTTGCCTGGATGATGACTCCGTAAGGCCTGCAAATTGCTTCGCCCGAGGATTCGTTCACCTGACTGAGGATAATCACAAATGGCATCGTCATCGTAAATATCGTGTTCCGCGTTTGCATCGCCGGCTGCCGACCCGTGCCAATGCCTATTCAGAGCTTCACGTATTTGTTCCTCTTGCATGAACTGCTCCAGGTGCGGTTGGGGTGTCATGATCATCGACCTCGTGGAATGAAACCCGGGCTGCCGGTCTCCACCACTTCATTGAACCTCTGTCTAGTCTGAATTCGATTGATTTCCTCAAGTGCGTCTTCCGGAAGGGCGGAGATGTTCAGATTCTCCCGCGCGCGGGCCTCAGTCCTGGGCGTGGTAAGCAAAGCCGTGCCACGCTGCACCGCCCAAGCCAACAGCACCTGTGCTGACGTTTTTCCGACTCGTGCGGCGATTGCCGAAATGACTGGATCTTCGAGCGGCCCCGGCCTTATTCCGTGACCCAATGGCGCAAACGCCAAAAACACAACGCCGTTCTCCTTGCAGAATTCCAGAAGCTCCGTTTCCGGCAGATACGGATGTGCTTCGACTTGGATCACGGCTGGCTTGATTCTCGCAGATTCGTAGATGGACAATAGTTCATTCAAGCCGATGTCAGACAGTCCGATGGCCCGGCATCTGCCACGGTCGACGAGACTCTCCATCGCCTCCCAGGTATCGAGCAAAGTCACGCCGCGGTCGTAAAGGACATTGCCGGTTTGATCCCGCGGATCCTGCTCGTCCCCTGGTTGAAACGCAAATGGAGTGTGAATGAGATAGAGATCCAGATAGTTGAGCCCGAGTCGGTCCAGACTCGCCTCAAAAGCCGGTTCGACGCGCTCGGGCCGATGATTCGTGTTCCACAACTTTGTGGTAACAAAGATGTCTTCACGCGCAATCCCTCCAGCGGCAAGTCCTGCCCGCAACGCCTCGCCCACCTCACGCTCGTTCCGGTATCGTTCCGCGCAATCGAAGTG
>Ga0308176_10001794_pt1 | contig 13493 bp, 13 predicted proteins | sample PhyCR2_3_FD_203890 | JGI IMG/M metagenome (GOLD analysis project Ga0308176, IMG submission 203890) | Soil microbial communities from UC Gill Tract Community Farm, Albany, California, United States - DLSLS.C.R2 | ecosystem: Environmental > Terrestrial > Soil > Agricultural land | place: USA...
CCCTGATCACCTGGCTCTCGGGCCGCGCCTCCATCGCCCAGGTCAAGGTCGACATCGAAACGGTGTGCCGGCTGATGGACCTGACGGATCCGGAGGTCACCCCGAGGGCGCGCTGAGGACGGCCCTGGGGTGCCGTCCACGGGGGAGCGGCAGCCGCGGTGTTCCGCCGCCGTGTGAACGCCTCCGGCGTCAACTCCCTCTCGAAATAGCCGTGACCCCGGTCACCGGATCCGTGTGCTCACAGCCACTCATCAGCCTCGGCGGGGCTGCCGGTAAAGTGGCGGCGTCGTCATCACACCCGTACGGGGGGAAGCCGGTGCAATTCCGGCGCTGACCCGCAACCGTGAGCCGTTCGTCACCCGACGGTGAGCCGGACCGCCCCGTACGGACGTTGACCGGCTCGCGTGCGCGGCGGCCCGCCGTGCACGGCACCGTCGAGGTTTACGGAGCCGAGCCGCCCGGGGTGTTTCCCGTGCGCTGCCGGTTCCTCGCAGGAGAGGCAGTCGCCGACCATGAACGTCCGCCGCAATGCCGCGGCTCTCGCCGCCATAGGCGTGCTGGCCGCCGCCGCACCCGCCACCGCCGCCGACACGTCCCCCTCCGCTTCGCCCAAGGTGGCGGTCCCGGCCGGGCTGTTCGGCAAGTCCGACCCGACGTACGACGGCGTCTGGCGCCAGTCCCTCGCCCTGCTCGCCCAGCGCACCCTCGGCTACCGGCCCGCCGCCCCGGCCGTCGACTGGCTGGTGGGGCAGCAGTGCGCCAAGGGCGGCTTCGCCGCGTTCCGGGCGGACACGGCCAAGCCCTGTGAGGACAAGGGAGGCGCCCAGCCCGACACCAACAGCACGGCCGCCGCCGTCCAGGCCCTGCAGGCGCTCGGCGGACACGGCGCCGAGATACGCGGCGCCCTGGTCTGGCTGAAGAACGCGCAGAACAAGGACGGCGGCTGGGGTTACACGCCGGGCAGCCCGAGCGACACCAACTCCACCTCGGTCGTCATCGGCGCCTTCGCCGGGGCCGGGGAGGACCCCGGCAAGCTCCGCGCCGACAAGGGCACCCCGTACGAGTTGCTGAGCGCGCAGGCGCTTGCCTGCGACGCGGACGGCGGTGGCGCCCTCGCCTACCAGCCGGACAAGAAGGGGCGCCTGGTCGCCAACGCGGACGCCACGGCGGCCGGTGTGCTGGGCGCCCTCGGCAAGGGGTTCGTCAACGGGCCCGGCAAGACCCGCGCCAAGGACCCCGCCTGCTCCTCCTCCGGCAGGGCCACCGAGGGCCGGGTCGCGGACAACGCCGCCGCGTATCTCGCCCACGCCGTCGCCGGGTCCGGCCACCTCAAGTCGGCGCTGCCCGGCGCCGAGGACCAGCCCGACTACGGCAACACCGCGGACGCGGTCGTCGCGCTCGCGGCGGACGGCTGGAGCGCGCAGGCGAAGAAGCCGTACGCCTGGCTGGAGAAGAACGCGGCCGGCTGGGCCCGGCAGAGCGGCCCGGCCGCCTACGCCCAGCTCATCCTCGCCGCGCACGCGGTCGGCGCCGACGCACGGCACTTCGGCGGCACCGACCTGGTGCGGTCGCTCAACGCCACCGGCCCGGCGCCACGCGCGGCCGCCCACACCGCGGAGTCCGGCAAGCGGGCCGAGGACGACTCGAACACCGGCGTCTGGTTGATCGTCGGCGTCGGCCTCGTGGCCGGCATCGGCATCGGCTTCCTGCTGAGCGGCCGCCGGAAGAAGCAGCAGCCGTGACCGCCGTCCGCCGTGCCGTCGCCCTGCTCCTCGCCGCGTTCGTCGTCCTGGCCGGCGCGGCGCAGGCGCAGGCCGCCGGGTACCGCTACTGGTCGTTCTGGGAGCGGACCGGCGGGCACTGGTCGTACGCCACCGAGGGCCCCTCGACCGCCCGTCCCGACGACGGCGCGGTCCAGGGCTTCCGCTTCGCGGTGAGCGAGGACTCGCAGGACGCGACCCGGCCGCGCGGCACGGCGGACTTCGCCACGATCTGCGCCGGCACGCCCGCGAAGGCGGGCACGAAGCGGGTGGCCCTCGTCATCGACTTCGGCACGCCGGCGGACGCCCCCTCCGGCGAGACCCCGCCCGAGCGCCGCACGGCCTGCGCCCGGGTCTCCTCCGACGCGACGACGGCCGAGGCGCTGGCCTCGGCCGCCAAGCCCCTGCGCTACGACACCAACGCCCTGCTCTGCGCGATCGTCGGGTATCCGCACAAGGGATGCGGGGAGCAGGTGTCGGCGCAGGAGAAACCGGTGAAGGCCGCGAAGAAGCCGGAGCCGGACGGCGGTCCCTCGCTGGGGCTGCCGATCGGTGCGGGCGTGGTCGCGGTGCTGGCCGGGGCGGCGGTGTGGCAGTCCCGGCGGCGGCGCGGGAATGCGTAGCCGTAGCAGCACTGCCATCGCGGCCACCGCGCAGGCGGGCGGTCGCGCCGGCACGGCCGCGGAAGGTCGTACCGCCGCGAGCGTGGACGGCCGTGCCGCCAAGACCGTGGGCAGCCGTGGCGCCGGGGCGGGGATGCCGGGCGCGGGCGCGCCCCGGGAGCGCGGGCGAACGGAAGCCGCTCCCGTCCGGCCCCGGCACGGCCGTGCGCCGCTGCACCCCGGCGCCTGGTGGCTGTGGTCCCTCGGCCTCGGCACCGCCGCCACCCGCACCACCAACCCTCTCCTCCTCGCCCTGCTGATAGCCGCGGCGGGCTATGTGGTGGCGACCCACCGCTCCTCCTCCCCCTGGTCCCGCTCCTACGCCGCCTTCGCCAAGCTCGCCGTCGCCGTGCTCCTCATCCGCCTCGCCTTCACCGTCGCCCTCGGCTCCCCCATCCCCGGCACCCATGTGCTGCTCACCCTCCCCGAGGTCCCGCTCCCGCACTGGGCCCAGGGCATCCGGCTCGGCGGCCGGGTCACCGCGGAGGCGCTGCTCTTCGCCGGCTACAACGGCCTGAAGCTGGCCACCCTGCTCATCTGCGTCGGTGCCGCCAACGCCCTCGCCAGCCCGGCCCGTCTGCTGAAGTCCCTGCCAGGCGCGCTGTACGAGGTGGGCGTGGCCGTGGTCGTCGCGCTCACCTTCGCGCCCCACCTCATCGCCGACGTCCAGCGGCTGCGCGCCGCCCGCCGGCTGCGCGGCCGTCCGGACCGGGGCGTTCGGGGCCTGCTGCAGGTCGGACTGCCGGTGCTGGAGGGCGCGTTGGAGCGTTCGGTCGCGCTGGCCGCCGCGATGGACGCCCGCGGCTACGGCCGTACCGCCGAGGTCCCGGCCCGCGTGCGCCGTACGACGACCGCGCTCACCCTGGGCGGGCTGCTCGGCGTCTGCGCGGGAACGTACGGGCTGCTGACCGCGGAGGGCGGCACGTACGGGATTCCGGTGCTGTGCGCGGGGGTCGCCGCCGCGCTGGCCGGTCTGCGCCTGGGCGGCCGCCGCTCCCCGCGCACCCGGTACCGGCCGGATCCGTGGGGGGTGCGGGCGTGGCTGGTCGCGGGCTCGGGGGCCGGGGTCGCCGCGCTGCTCACACTCGCCGCCGTACGCGATCCGGACGCGCTGCATCCCGGGGTGGTCCCGCTGGTGGCGCCCGCCCTCCCGCTGTGGCCGGCCGCGGCCGTACTGCTCGCGCTGCTGCCCGCCTTCGTCGTACCCAAGCCCGTCGAGGAGCCGTCGTGATCCGCTTCGAGGATGTCAGCGTCACGTACGAGGGCGCGGGCGAACCGGCCGTCCGGGGTGTGGACTTCGAGGTGCCCGAGGGTGAACTCGTGCTGCTCGTGGGCCCGTCCGGGGTCGGCAAGTCGACCGTGCTGGGCGCGGTCAGCGGGCTGGTGCCGCATTTCACCGGCGGCACCCTGCGCGGACGGGTCACCGTGGCCGGCCGGGACACCCGCACCCACCAGCCGCGCGAACTCGCCGACGTGGTCGGCACGGTGGGCCAGGATCCGCTCGCGCACTTCGTGACGGACACGGTGGAGGAGGAACTCGCCTACGGCATGGAGTCGTTGGGGCTCGCTCCGGAGGTGATGCGGCGCCGGGTGGAGGAGACCCTGGACCTGCTGGGTCTCGCCGACCTGCGCGACCGCCCCATCGCCACGCTCTCGGGCGGGCAGCGGCAGCGGGTCGCGATCGGCTCGGTCCTCACCCCGCACCCCCGGGTCCTGGTCCTCGACGAGCCGACCTCGGCGCTCGACCCGGCCGCGGCGGAGGAGGTGCTGGCCGTGCTGCAGCGTCTGGTCCACGACCTCGGTACGACGGTGCTGCTGGCCGAGCACCGGCTGGAGCGGGTGATCCAGTACGCCGACCGGGTCGTCCTGCTGCCCGCCCCCGGCGCCGCCCCGCGCTACGGCGACCCGGCCGAGGTGATGGCCGTGTCCCCGGTGTACCCGCCGGTGGTGGGCCTGGGCCGGCTGGCGGGTTGGTCGCCGCTGCCCCTGACGGTCCGGGACGCCCGCCGCCGCGCCTCCGCCCTGCGCGACCGCCTCGGCGGGCCCCGGCAACCCCACGGCGAGGAACCGCCGACCACGCCTGACTCCCCGGCGACCGACTCCCCGGCGACCGAGCCGCCGGCCGGCCGTCCCCTGCGGAGCGGGCAGAGCGGCTCCGACAGCCTGTCGTCCGAGCCGAACGATCCGAACGGTTCCGACACCCCGCCGACCCAGCCGACCGCCTCGGCTCCCGCCGCCACGCCCAAAACGCCCCCCACCCCTCTCCCCTCCCCCCGGCGCCGCCTCTTCCGGCGGAACTCCGCGCCCCTCGTTCCGTCCTCCGCCGCCCCGCGGGTCGCCGAGGTTCGGGGCCTGGGGGTCCGGCGGGGGCCGATCACCGCGCTGCGGCACGTCGATCTGGGCGTGGCGCGTGGTGAGACGGTCGCGCTGATGGGGCGCAACGGCGCCGGGAAGTCCACCCTGCTCGGCTCCCTGGTCGGCCTGGTGGAGCCCACCGCCGGCTCGGTGCGCGTCGGCGGAGCCGTCCCGCACCGCACCCCGCCCCGGGAACTCGTCCGCCGGGTCGGCCTGGTCCCGCAGGAGCCGCGGGACCTGCTGTACGCGGACACGGTGGCCGCCGAGTGCACGGCCGCCGACCGGGACGCGGGCGCCGAGCCGGGCACCTGCCGGGCGCTGGTGTCCGAGCTGCTGCCCGGCATCACCGACGGCACGCACCCCCGGGACCTGTCCGAGGGCCAGCGTCTGGCGCTCGCCCTGGCGGTCGTGCTGACCGCCCGCCCTCCCCTGCTCCTGCTCGACGAGCCGACGCGCGGCCTGGACTACGCGGCCAAGGCCCGGCTGGTCGCCGTGCTGCGCGCGCTGGCCGCCGAGGGGCACGCGATCGTCCTCGCCACGCACGACGTGGAGCTGGCGGCGGAGATCGCGCACCGAGTGGTGCTGCTCGCCGACGGCGAGGTGATCGCCGACGGCCCCACGGCGGAGATCGTGATCTCGTCGCCGTCCTTCGCCCCGCAGGTGACCAAGATCCTCGCCCCGCAGCGATGGCTGACGGTGGCCGAGGTCCGGGAGGCCCTCGCATGACCACCCCCTCCCCCGCTCCCCGCCCGGCCCCCGCCCCCCGTCCCGTCCGGGCCGTTCGCCTCGGCCCGCGCTCCCTCGCCGCTTTGAGTCTGGTCAGCGTGGTCGGCGTGGTGGCCTTCTGCTGGCCCTTCCTCGCGCCGCCCACCTCGCGGCTCAGCGCGCACGCCGAGGACGCGCCCTGGCTGTTCGCCGGTCTGCTGCTGCTGATGATCGCGGTCGTGGCGGCGACGATCTCCGAGTCCGGCCTCGGACCCAAGGCGGTCGCGATGCTGGGTGTGCTGGCCGCGACCGGCGCGGCCCTGAGACCGGTGGGCGCGGGGACGGCGGGGATCGAGCCGATGTTCTTCCTGATGGTGCTCAGCGGCCGGGTGCTCGGCCCCGGCTTCGGTTTCGTCCTCGGCTCGGTGACGATGTTCGCCTCCGCGCTGCTCACCGGCGGGGTCGGACCGTGGCTGCCGTTCCAGATGCTGGCGATGGGCTGGTTCACCATGGGCGCCGGGCTCCTCCCGGGGCAGACCCGGCTGCGTGGCCGGGCCGAACTGCTGCTGCTGGCCGCCTACGGCTTCTGCGCGGCCTTCGCCTACGGCACGGTCATGAACCTGGCCGGCTGGCCCTTCATGGGCTCCGGTACCTCGAACATCGCCTTCGACGCGCATGCCTCGGTCCCCGCCAACCTGGCCCGGTTCGCCGCCTACTGCCTGGCCACCTCACTCGGCTGGGACCTGGGCCGGGCGCTGTGCACGGTCGTGCTGACCCTCGCGCTCGGTCCGGTGCTGCTGCGGGCGCTGCGCCGGGCCACGCGGCGCGCCGCCTTCGAGACCGCGGTCACGTTCGACGCACCCGCTGGGTGAGGACCCGTATCCGGGCCGTCAGACCGCCGGTGAGGCACCCCACATGACGCAGGTCACCTACGATCCGGGGCCGTACTCCCGTTTGTCCGATACGTCCCCTCACGCACCCCACCTGACCTGCGCCTTGAGACGCGGGCCACACGGGAGTGATACCCCGCCGTTCCGGTCACAACTAGTAAAAGGGGTCATTGCGGGCACCCGTCGGGCCTGTTTCTCTGGACGACGTCGCCAGGCGCCACAGCCCGAAAGGGCCGGGGCGCCGACGTACGCGGCCCCCGCACGACGGGCGGCTCCGGCATACGGGCGATTCCCCGTCCCCGAGGCAAGAGGTTCTCCGTGTCCGTCTCCTTCATCAGCCGCATCGCCTCCCCGAAGAAGGCCCTCACGACCGTCGCCCTGGCCGCCGCCACCGCCGGTATGGCGATGTCCGCGGCGCCCGCCCAGGCCGCCACCGACTCGGCCTCCTCCGCCCGGACGATCGCGCACAAGATGATCCCGGACGCCGCGCAGTACGACGCCTTCAGCAAGATCGTCGAGCACGAGAGCGGCTGGAATCCCAGCGCCACCAACAGTTCCTCCGGCGCCTACGGCCTGGTGCAGGCCCTGCCCGGTTCGAAGATGGCTTCCGCCGGCTCCGACTGGAAGAGCAACCCGGCCACCCAGATCAAGTGGGGGCTGGACTACATGAACTCCCGCTACGGCAGCCCGGTCAAGGCCTGGAGCTTCTGGCAGGCCAACGGCTGGTACTGAGCCACCCGCGCTTCCGCACCCGCACCGCACTCGCACCCTCGCCCCGCCCGGCGAGGGTGCGCGCGCATGTCCGCGCGTTGCGCGGCGCCTCACGGAGGACGCCCGGCGGCAGGGGGACCATGGTGGGCCTGGCACCAGCCCTGTCCGTCCGGCCGACCGGAGGAAGCATGACCGCGCCGTCACCGCCCGCACCGGAGCCGGAGACGCGCGGGGTGCGGCTGGTGGCCGTGCTGCTGGCGCTGACCGTGGTGAGCGGCCTGATCGACGCGGTGAGCTATCTGGGCCTGGGCCGGGTGTTCACGGCCAACATGACGGGCAACGTGGTGGTCCTGGGCTTCGCCGCCGCGGGCGCCCCCGGTTTCTCGGTCCCGCTCACGGCGACCTCCCTGGCCTGCTTCCTGCTGGGCGCGGTGGCGGGCGGCCGGGCGGCGGCCCGCTTCGGCGGCGGCTCGCGGCGCGGGTGGGCCCGCCGGATCCTGGCGACGGAGGCGGTGCTGCTCGGCGGGTCGGCCGCGGTCGCCTTCGCCTGGCCGGGCACGACCGGCACCCGGTACGCACTGATCGCCCTGACCGCCTTCGCGCTGGGCCTGCGCAACGCGACCGTCCGCAAGCTGGGCATCCCCGATCTCACCACCACGGTCCTGACGATGACCCTGACCGGCCTGGCCTCCGAGTCCCGCCTCGGCGACGCCACCGGCCACCGCTCCCCGCGCCGCACGGCGGCGGTGATCGCCATGGTCGCGGGCGCCTGTCTGGGCGCCTGGCTGGTCCTCCACCAGGGCCTGGGCGTGCCCCTGCTGATCGCGGCGGCGGTCTCGGGGGTGCTGGCGGTGGTGGCGTCGGGGCGGGAGTGAACACTCCCGGAACCGACGGGAGGATATACCTCCGCAAATCCGTGCATACCTCTTGTTTCTGTCCGCGCCACGAAAACGCGAATGGACTTCGGTTGCCCCAATCGGGCGCGAGAAGGATCACATGGCCGGGCCGGCATGACCGGGCTCGATCGGGCAGGAGTACCTGCATACAGGCCCTTTAGCTGCACTATGCATCGACTCGCGTACATGACGTAAGCAGGCGAAGTCCGCCTATCGTCGCTTTTCGGCCTGCTGTCCGACACCGCCGTCGCCCGGGCCCTGTCACTGTCCCCGTCGAAAGGTAGGCGAGCCCCGTTTTGGCGACCGCCGCTGCCGTTACCCCGCATCTGAAGACCCCGCGGGCCGTCAAGGCCCACGCCGACGTCACCGTCACCGACTCGGCCATGGTGAAGCGCGCCGTGAAGGCGGCAGCGCTCGGCAACGCCATGGAATGGTTCGACTTCGGTGTCTACAGCTACATCGCGGTCACTCTGGGCAAGGTCTTCTTCCCGTCAGGCAACCCGACCGCACAGCTGCTCTCGACGTTCGGCGCCTTCGCCGCGGCCTTCCTGGTCCGCCCGCTGGGCGGCATGGTCTTCGGCCCGCTGGGCGACCGCGTGGGCCGCCAGAAGGTCCTCGCCGTCACCATGATCATGATGGCGGTGGGCACGTTCGCGATCGGCCTGATCCCGTCGTACGCCTCGATCGGCGTGGGCGCGCCACTGCTGCTGCTGGCCGCCCGCCTGGTGCAGGGCTTCTCCACCGGTGGCGAGTACGCGGGCGCGTCGACGTTCATCGCGGAGTACGCGCCGGACAAGAAGCGCGGCTTCTTCGGGAGCTGGCTGGAGTTCGGCACGCTGGCCGGCTACATCGGCGGCGCGGGCCTCGTCACCCTCATGACGGCCCTGCTGTCCACGCACGACCTGCTGACCTGGGGCTGGCGGATCCCGTTCCTGATCGCGGGCCCGATGGGCATCATCGGCCTCTACCTGCGGATGCGCCTGGAGGAGACCCCGGCGTTCGCGGCCGAGCTCGAGAAGGCGGAGGCCGCCCGGCCCAAGGTGCCGCTGCGCGAGATGGTCGCGGGCCAGTGGAAGGCACTGCTGCTGTGCATGGGCCTGGTGCTGGTCTTCAACGTCACCGACTACATGCTGCTGTCCTACATGCCGAGCTACCTGACCAGTGAGCTGAAGTACGACGAGACGCACGGGCTGCTGGTCGTGCTCGGCGTGATGGCCCTGATGATGATCGTCCAGCCGTTCGCCGGTGCGCTGACCGACCGTGTCGGCCGCCGCCCGGTGATCGCCGCGGGCTGCGCGGGCTTCCTGCTGCTGTCCGTCCCTGCCGTGCTGCTGATCCGCCAGGGCAGCCTGGTCGCGGTGGCCCTGGGCATGGGCGCGCTGGGCCTGCTGCTGGTCTGCTTCACCGCCGCCATGCCGGCCGCGCTGCCCGCGCTCTTCCCGACCCGGGTCCGCTACGGCTCCCTGTCGATCGGCTTCAACGTGTCGGTGTCCCTGTTCGGCGGTACGACCCCGCTGGTGGTCACGGCACTGATCGGCGCGACCGGGAACATGATGATGCCCGCGTACTACATGATGGCCGCGGCCGTCGTGGGCGGGTTCGCCGTCTGGCGCATGTCCGAGTCGGCGGGCCGCCCGCTGCCGGGCTCGGCCCCCTCGGTGGAGCGGTAGGCGTCATTCACCTTCGATCGGCCCCCGGAGCGCGAGCGCCCGGGGGCCGATCGCTTGGGAACGCCGGCCCCCGGGTGCCCGCCGGTTCCGGAGTGCGAGCCCACCGGGCGCGCCCCGGAACCGTTCCCTCACCGGCACCGTCTGTAGCCCCGTGAAACGCGCCCGCGTACTGACCCTGCTGCTGGCCCTGCTCGGCGTCCAGCTCGGCTGGCTGCTCGCCCCCGCCTATGCCTGCGGCTGCGGCGCCATGGTCCCGGACCCGGCGCAGCGGATCGCCGTCGCCGACGAGCAGTCGGTGCTGCGCTGGGACGGCCGCCAGGAACAGATCGTCATGCGCCTGACGGTCACCGGCGACGCCCTGCACGCCGCCTGGATCATGCCGGTGCCCCACCGGGCCGGCGTCCGCCTCGGCGACCCGGCCGTCTTCGAGCAGCTGGCCCGCGCCGTCGCCCCGGTGCACCGCACCCGGTACCACTTCTGGCCGGGCAACGGCGACTGGCCGTTCGACGGCGGGGACGGCGCCGCCGACGCCGCACCCCCCGGAGCCGGGGCCGGTGTCGGTGTGGTCGACCGGCAGCGGCTCGGACCCTTCGACGTGGCCCGGCTGACCGCCACCGACCCGGCCGCCCTCGGCACCTGGCTGCACGACCACGGCTTCACCTTCCCGGAGCGGCTGAAGACCGCCCTCCAGCCGTACGTCGACCGGCGCTGGGAGTACGTGGCCGTACGGCTCGCCCCCCGGTCCGGGCGGACCGCCCTGAACGGCGCCCTCGACCCCCTGCACCTCACCTTCGCCGCCGACCGGCCGGTCTACCCGATGCGGCTGTCCCGCCTGGCCCGCACCCCGCAGTCCCTCGGCCTGTACGTGCTCGCCGCGCACCGGATGGAGCCGCGCACGGCGATCGGCGGCACGCCGCCCCGCGTGGTCTTCGCCGGCCGCCTCGGCAAGCCCTCCGGCGCGCTGGGCAGGCTCGCCGCCGGGACGCCGTACCTGACGGCCCTCAACCAGCGGTTCCCCGAGCCCGCCCGGATCTCCGGCGACCACGAGCTGCGCCGCGCCGCCGCCGACACCCCCGTCCAGCAGGTGTTCTACGAGGACCGGCTGCGCGAGGTGGCCGGCATCCCGGCGTGGCTGCTGACCGTGGGCGGCGGGCTGCTGTCGGCTCTCACGGCCGCCGCGCTGCTCGCCGTACGCCGCTCCCGGCGGCCGGTGACCGCACCGCCGCCGGTGCAGCCACCGCCGCCGCTCCCCCCGTCCGCGCCCGTCGGCTGAGACGATGCGGGGGAAGGCCCAAGGAGCCCCGGGAAGAGACTCGGGCGGACACTCGGGAAAGGCAGCAGGCGCATGAGCTCGCAGCTCTGGGACGACGTCGACTTCTACTTCAGCAGCCATCTCGCACCGGAGGACGATGCGCTCCAGGCGGCCCTGCGCGACAGCGAGGTCGCCGGGCTGCCTCACATCAGCGTGACGGCCACCCAGGGCAAGTTCCTCCAACTGCTCGCGGAGATCCAGGGCGCCCGGACCGTCCTGGAGATCGGCACGCTCGGTGGTTACAGCACCATCTGGCTGGCCCGCGCCCTGCCCGCCGACGGCAGGCTGATCTCGCTGGAGTACAGCGCCAAGCACGCCGAGGTGGCGACCCGCAACATCGCCCGGGCCGGTCTGGAGCGGATCGCGGAGGTGCGGGTGGGCCCGGCCCTGGAGTCGCTGCCCAAGCTCGCCGACGAGAACCCCGCCCCCTTCGACCTGGTCTTCATCGACGCCGACAAGCCCAACAACGCCCACTACGTGGAGTGGGCGCTGCGGCTGAGCCGCACGGGCAGCCTCATCGTGGTGGACAACGTGGTGCGCGGCGGGCGGGTCGTCGACGCCGACAGCAGGGAGCCGGACGTGGTCGGCACGCGCGAGGCCATCGAGCTGATCGCCGCCCACCCCAGGCTGAGCGGCACGGCGGTGCAGACGGTGGGCAGCAAGGGGTACGACGGATTCGCGGTGGCCCGGGTACTGGGCTGAGCCACCCCGCCGGCCGCTCCGCCCCGGGGCTCAGACCTCGTGGAAGAAGCCGACGTTGACGCTGCGCGGCGCGGTGCGGTCCTGGACGACGACCTCGCCGGAGCCGCCGCGCGGCAGCGTCACGGCGGCGCCGTAGGCGACGGTCTGCGCGTACTCGCCGACGATCAGCCGCACTTCGGCGGACGGCTCGGCCTGCGAGCCGCGCAACCAGGAAAGCTGCCAGCCGCCGTCGGGGCCGCACCGGAACTCCAGGTGGACGCGGGAGACGAACAGCCAGTCCTCGGGGGTGACCAGCCGGCACACGGACGCGTCCCGGCCCACGCGCAGCACGGCGCCCGGATCGCTGGGCGCGTCGGCCATCGTCATGCCCGCGGTGGCGCCCGTGTCGGCGCCGGAGACGGTGGCCATGGTCAGTTCGAGCACGTGCGTTCCCCCTGAAGATGCTGCGACGTCGAAGAAGCGGCGGCGTCGGAGACGTCCTTGCGCGGTGGCCTGTTTGCCGCACCGCCGCCGCATGATAAAACGCCCGGCGGGGCCGCGTCCGGCACAATGGGCTCATGACCGAGCGAAAGCCACCGGGGGTTCCGTTCGAGTCCTGGATCGACAAGCAGATCCGGGACGCGCAGGGGCGCGGTGAGTTCGAACGGCTGCCGGGCGCGGGTGAGCCGCTGCCCGCCGACCTCGACTCCACGTACGACGAACTGTGGTGGGTCAAGCGGAAGATGGCCCGCGAGGGTCTCGCGGTGCTGCCGCCGGCGCTGGCCCTGCGCAAGGAGGCGGAGGACGCGCTCGTCGCGGCCTACGCGGCGCCCTCGGAGCGGATGGTCCGGAAGATCATCAACGATGTCAACGTGAAGATCCGCGACATGATGTTCAAGCCACCGCCGGGACCGTATCTGGGCAAGAAGCCGTACGACGTCGAGGAGGTCGTGCGCGGGTGGCGGCAGCGCAGGACCGCCGCCACCCGCGCCGAACCGGGCCCGGCGGGCTGAACCTGGCCCGGGGTTCGTGCCCGGTTCAGAAGTGGAGCAGGCGGTCGGCCAGTTCGCGGTAGTCGCGCAGGGCCAGGCGCAGTCGCTCGGTGTCCGTCTCCCGCCCCGGGCCGTCCTCCTCCCGGCCCGGGCCGTTCTCCTCGCCGCTCTGCCACGAGGAGCGCAGGGCCCGGCGGCGCCGCGTCACGGCGTCGCTGAACCGCGCGGCGATCTCCTCCAGCGTCCGGTCGGCCTCCTCGACGGCCGTCTGCGGTTCCTCCACGAACCCGGCGAGCGTCTGGTGCAGCTGCGCCTCCCACTTCTCCGCCTCCGCGCTCGCGAGGAGCGGGGCGTGCCTGCCGGAGTCCTTGCCCTCGATCCCGGACCGACCGGTGTCGCCCGTCCGGGCAGCGGCGGACCCGGAGGGCCCTGTGTCCGCCGTCCGGCGCTCGGTCGTCGCCGCCTCGCCCCGCGTGACCCCGCCCGGAGCCGGGGCCGCCGGCCCGTCGCCGGGCATCCGGTCGCCGGCCCCGGAGGCGCCGAGCGCCCCCTCCCCGCGCGCGCCCGTCCCGGACTCGCTCCAGCCCGCCACGCCCGCGCCTTCGGCGGCGCCGGTTGCGGGGGTGCTGACGGGGGTGTTGGCCCGGGGGGTGTCCATCCCCGGGGTGCCGGCCTCGGCGGTGCCCATCCCGGTGGTGTCGGTCCTGGCGGTGCCCGTCCTGGGCGCGCCGGCGTCGGCGGTGTCGGTGCCGGGGGTGCCGGTCTTGGGGGTGCCCATCTCAGTGGTGCCCATCTCAGTAGTTCCGGTCCCGGCATGGCCGGTGCCCGCCGCGTTCGTTCCAGCCGCCCTCGTCCCGGC
>Ga0308176_10001795_pt1 | contig 13493 bp, 8 predicted proteins | sample PhyCR2_3_FD_203890 | JGI IMG/M metagenome (GOLD analysis project Ga0308176, IMG submission 203890) | Soil microbial communities from UC Gill Tract Community Farm, Albany, California, United States - DLSLS.C.R2 | ecosystem: Environmental > Terrestrial > Soil > Agricultural land | place: USA...
CTTCGCGATCCCGACGATCCGGAACGTCTGCTTCGGCCCGACCGCGGCGACGCCGATCGAGTCGCCGACGGCGAAGTGCTCGTTCTTCGCGGTGTCGGGGTCGATGACGACCTCGTCGGGCGCGGCCGCCCAGCGGCCTTCCTCGAGCTGCAGCGGGTTGAACCGCGGCTGCGACGCGTCGATGCCGAAACCGAACGTCGGCGCGCCCGAGCTCTCGATCGCCTTGCCGTCCTTGCCGATCAGCTTCGCCCGCGTCGAGTCGCCGTTGAGGTCGGCGATCGCGCCCGCCGCCGCCGCGACGTACGGCTGCCTGCGGATCTTCTCGAGCACGGCCTGCGAGACCGTCGCGTTGCCGCTCGATGAATAGTCGACGAGCTTCTTGCCGCTGACGACCGCATCGGTGTGCTCGTACGACGACGAGAACACCGACGTGAACGCCTTCGAGATGGTGTCAGTGAGCACGAAGGAGCCGCTGACCATCGCCACGCCGAGCACGATGGCGAGCGCAGTCAGGCAGGCGCGGACCTTGCGGCCGAGAAGTCCCTTGAGCGCGACGCGCGTCATCGCGAGCTCACTTCCTGCATCGCCGCGAGCACCTCCGCGGCCGTGGACTCCTCGAGGTCGCGGACGATCCGCCCGTCGGCGATGAAGAGGATCCGGTCGGCCATCGCGGCGGCGCCCGCGTCGTGCGTGACCATGACGATCGTCTGGCCCCACTCGTCGACCGCGCGGCGAAGCAGCGCGAGGACTTCCTTCGAGGACGACGAGTCGAGGTTGCCCGTCGGCTCGTCGGCGAACAACACCCTCGGCTTCGTGATCAGCGCCCGCGCCACCGCGACGCGCTGCTGCTGGCCGCCCGAGAGCTCGGCCGGCCGGTGGTTGCGCCGGTCCTTGATGCCGACGATGCCGAGCAGCTCCTCGAGCCACTCGCGGTCGACCTTCTCGCCGGCGATCGCGAGCGGGAGGATGATGTTCTCCTCCGCCGTCAGCATCGGCAGGAGGTTGAAGAACTGGAAGACGAAGCCGATCGTCTCGCGACGGAGGAGCGTCAGCTTCTTCTCGGACAGCTTCGTGATGTCGACGCCGCCGATGACGACCGTGCCCTCCGTCGGGACGTCGAGCCCGGCGAGGAGGTGCATCAGCGTCGACTTGCCGGAACCGGACGGGCCCATGATCGCCGTCATCCGGCCGGCGTCGATCCCGAGCGAGACCCCGCCGAGCGCCTCGACGGCCGTGTCGCCGTCGCCGTAGCGGCGGACGAGGTTTTGCGCCCTGACGACGGGACCCTCGGCCGCCTCGCGGGCGGGGACGGCGTCGGAGGGGAGTGCGATTGCGGACATTCCTGAGTGCCTTTCTGTCGGGTTTGCACTCAGCAGAGTCGTCCGCGACCCCGGGGAGCGGCAATCGGGGATGACCCCAAATCGTCCCCCAATGTTTGTCCGGGGGTCTTCCGGTTGCCCGTCCTTGCCAGTACTTTGACAAGCCGATGGCGCAGGGGGCATCGAGTCTGCCGACGGGCACCGTCACCTTCCTCTTCTCGGACATCGAGGGGTCGACGCGCCTGCTCAAAGAGCTGGGCCGGGAGCGCTACGGCGACATCCTCCGCCGGCACAACGAGGTGCTGCGGGCCGCCTTCGGCCTGCACGAGGGCGTCGAGATCGACCGCCAGGGCGATGCCTTCTTCTTCGTGTTCCGGAGCGCGGGCACGGCGATCTCCGCCGCCGTGGCCGCCCAGCGCGCCATGGTCGAGGCGGACTGGCCCGACGACGGGCGCGTCCGCGTCCGCATCGGCCTGCACACCGGCGAGGCCTCGGTCAACGGCGAGGGGTACGTCGGCTTCGCGGTCCACCAGGCGGCGCGGCTCGGCGACCTCGGCCACGGCGGCCAGGTCCTCTGCTCGCGCACCACCGCCGCGCTCGTCGAGCACGAGCTGCCGACCGACCTTCGCCTCCGCGACCTCGGCGAGACGAAGCTGCCCGGCCTCGACCGGGCCGAGCCCGTCTTCCAGGTGGTCGCCGAGGGTTTGCCCGACCGCTTCCCGCCGATCGGCGTCCGGCGGCCCAGCGCGGCGCCGGCGCGTCCCGAGGGCCCGCCGCTGCTCGAGCGCGAGGCCGAGATCGCCGCCCTCCATGCGTACGTGGACGCCGCCACGGCCGAGGGCGGGCGGTTCGTCGCGATCGAAGGACGCTCCGGGATCGGCAAGTCGCGGCTGCTCGCCGAGGCGCGCGCGATCGCCGGCGAAGCCGGCCTCGTCGTCCTCACGGCCCGCGGCGGCGAGCTCGAGCAGGACTTCGCGTACGGCGTCGTCCGCCAGCTCTTCGAGCCGGTGCTCGCGGCCGCCTCCTCGAACGAGCGCGCCGAGCTGCTCGAAGGGCCCGCCGAGCTCGCGGGCACCCTGTTCGCCAAGGTCGAGAGCACGCTCGACGACGACGCCGACGTGTCGTTCGGCGTTCTGCACGGGCTCTACTGGCTCGCCGCGAACCTCGCGCTGCGGCGGCCGACGCTGCTCCTGATCGACGACCTCCAGTGGGCGGACGGCCCGTCGCTGCGCTGGCTGACGCACCTGCAGCGGCGGCTCGACGGCCTGCCGCTGATCGTCGTCGTCGGCACCCGCCCGCCGGATCAGAGCCAGATGGAGATCCGCCTCACCGAGATCCTCGGCGACCCGGGAGCCGCGGTCGTGCGACCGCTGGCGCTCAGCTGGGAGTCCGCGGCCGTGCTCACGCGCGAGCAGTTCGGGCGCGATCCGGCCCAGGCGTTCGTCGACGCCTGCTGGTCGGCGACGCGCGGCAATCCGCTGCTGCTGAAGGCGCTGCTCGACACCCTGAAGCGCGAGGAGATCGAGCCGACCACGGAGAACGCCGAGACCGTCTTCGAGATCGGGCCCGAGCCGGTGACGCGCGCCGTCTCGCTGCGCCTCGCCCGTCTGCCGGCAGAGGCGCGGCTGCTCGCGCGGGCCGTCGCCGTGCTCGGCGGCCGGTCGGAGCTGCGGCACGCCGCCGCGCTCGCCGACCTCGACATGGGCCTTGCGTCGCACACGGCGACGACGCTCGCACGGGCCGACGTCCTCGACTACGAGATGCCGCTCGAGTTCACGCACCCGGTGGTGCGCCAGGCGGTGTACGACGACATGTCGGCGGCGGAGCGGATCGCGGCGCACCGCCGGGCCGCAACCATCCTGCACGACGCCGGCGCCGAGCCGGAGCACGTCGCGGCGCATCTCGAGCACACCCTCCCGGCCGGCGACCCCTTCGTCGTGGCCACGCTCACACGGGCCGCGCAGCATGCGCTGCAGCGCGGCTCGAGCGACGTCGCGGTCTCGCTGCTGACGCGCGCGATGGAGGAGCCGCCGAGCGACGCCGACCGCGGCGAGGTCGTCCGGGCGCTCGGCCTTGCACAGCGCCTCCTCGACAACAACGAAGCGATCCGGCTGCTCGCGGAGGCGTTCGACCTGATCGAAGAGCCGGAGCGGCGGGCGCGGATCGGGATCGAGCTCGGCCGCGCGCTTCTACGGGCGAACCGGCGCAAGGAGGCGATGGAGGCGCTGCGGCACGCCCGCGAGGTGCTCGGCGGCCGCGACCGCGACCTCGACGAGTCGATCTGGTCGGAGGTGATCAACGTCGGCTGGTTCGAGCCCGAGGAGGTCCCGGCCTCGGAGGCCGAGCTCGAGAAGGTCGACGTCGCGCTCCTCCGGGGCACCGTGGGCAGCGACCTGCTGCGCACCGCGATGGCATTCGACGCCGCGCGGAAGGGCGTGAACCGAGTGCGGGCGATGGAGTTCGCCCGTTCGGCGATCGCCGGGCAGCGCATCGACGTTCTCGGCGCGCGTGGGCTCCACCTGGCGGCCCTCGCGCTCACGACGGCGGGCGTCCCGGACGAGGCACTGGCTCTGTACGACCGCGTGCTGCAGGCTGCGTATGCGCGCGGCGACAACATCAATGCGGCGGCAGCGGCGCTGTTCCGTGCGTACACGCAGATCCGCCGCGGCGATCTCCACGCCGCCGAGTCCGACATCGGACGCTTCTCCGAGCTGACGCAGTGGGAGACGACGCGGATGTACGCCTATGCGTTCCAGACGGAGCTCGCAATCGAGCGGGGCGAGCTGGAGCGAGGCGAGGAGCTCGTTCGCGAGAGCGGGCTCGCCGACGAGATTCCCGCCAGCGGCAACCTCACGTTCTTCCAGCTCGCGCGCGCGAAGCTCCGGCACGAGCAGCATCGGTTCGAGGACGCGGTGCGCGAGCTCGAGCGCCTTCGCGACAACGTGGACGCGCTCGGAATCAGGGACAGCTTCCTCTACGACTGGCGCTCCCACCTCGCGCTGGCGCTCACCGCGACCGGCCGCCGCGACGAGGCGCTGCCGCTCGCGCTCGAGGCCGTCGACCGCGCGCGCGTCTGGGCGGCCCCGCAGGCCGTCGGCGCCGCGCTTCGGTCGCTCGGCCTGATCGAAGGCGGCGTCTCGGGCGAGAAGCTCCTGCGTGAGTCGGTCGAGGTGCTCGAGGGCTCGCAGGCCCGCCTCGAGCACGCACGCTCGCTCGTCGAGCTCGGCGCCGCGCTGCGCCGCTCGAACAAGCGGGCCGACTCGCGCGAGTTCCTCCGGCAGGGCCTGGAGCTCGCGCACAAGCTCGGCGCGTCCGCGCTCGAGGAGCGCGCGCAGACCGAGCTCGCGGCAACGGGTGCGCGCCCGCGCCGCCTGATGCTGAGCGGCGTCGAGTCGCTGACGCCGAGCGAGCGCCGCGTCGCCGAGATGGCGGCCGACAACATGACGAACAAGGACATCGCGCAGGCCCTTTTCGTCACGCCGAAGACCGTCGAGGTTCACCTCTCGAGCGTCTACCGCAAGCTCGAGATCACCTCCCGCGCGCAACTGCCTGCCGCACTCGCGACGACCTGATGCCTTGACGCAGCGCCGGCCGTACGTCGGCTACGCCATGGTCCTCGTCGCGGCGACGCTCTTCGGGATCAACGGGACGGTCTCGAAGGTGGCGCTCTCCTCCGGGCTGTCGTCGCTGCGGTTGACGGAGGCGAGATCGGCGGGCGCCTGCGTCGGGCTCGTCGTCATCGCGCTCATCCGGCGCCCGTCGTCACTGCGCGTCGCGCGGCGCGAGCTGCCCCGGCTTGCGCTCTTCGGCTGTGTCGGCGTCGCGTTCGTGCAGCTGACGTATTTCCTTGCGATCCACCGTCTGGCGATCGCGATCGCGCTGCTCATCCAGTACCTCGGTCCACTGCTCGTCGCGATCTACGCCCGGACGTTCGGTCACGAGCGCGTGCGCCGGCGGATCTGGGCCGCGCTCGGCCTCTCGTTGACCGGGCTCACGCTGATGGTGCAGCTCTGGAGCGGGGTGACGCTCGACGGCCTCGGGATCGTCTTCGCGTTCCTCGGCGCCGTCACGTACGCGACGTACCTCCTGCTGGCCGAGCGCGAGATCGCCGCCCGCGACACGATCTCGCTGATGGCGTGGGGCTTCTTCTTCTCCACGCTCTTCTGGTCGGTGGTGCAGCCGTGGTGGAGCTTCCCGGCACGCGTCGTCTCCCGGACGGTGACGCTCCAGGGATCGCTGAGCGCCGCGCACGCACCGGTCTGGGCGCTCGTGCTCTGGGTCGTCGTCCTCGGGACGATCGTCCCGTTCTCGCTCGTCGTCGGAGCGCTGCGCCACGTCTCGGCGACGCGGGTCGGCGTGACGGCGATGCTCGAGCCGGTCGTGGCCACGGTCGTCGCGTGGGCGTGGCTGCGCGAGTCGCTCACCCCCGTCCAGCTCGTCGGGGCCGCGGTCGTCCTCGCCGGCATCGGCTTGGCACAAACAGCACGATGATTCCTCGAACGGCGGAGAGACCCGGCCTTCGGCCTCATCGCCCTCGGGCCGGGAAGGGCGCCGAACGGCGCCAAGATTGCGCGCCTACTCGGAGTCCATCAAGGAGCGCAGCTCGGCGAGCTTCTCGCCGCGCAGCTCGTCCCGCTCGCCCTTCTCGATCCGATCGAGCAGCTGGCGCACGAGGGGCGCGAGCTCCAGCGGGTTGAAGGGCTTCGTCACGTAGTCGACCCCGCCGATGTCGAGGCCGCGTGCGCGGTCGCGGAACTCGGCGCGCGCCGTCAGGAAGATGATCGGGATCTCGTTCGTGCGCTCGTCCTCGAGCAGCTTCTCGGCGACCCGCCAGCCGTCGAGGCCTGGCATCATCACGTCGAGGAGGATGACGTCGGGGCCGTGCTCCCGGGCCTGGTCGAGCCCGCTCGGGCCGTCCGCGGCCTCGAGCACCTCCATGTTCTCGAGCTGGAGGTTGACCCGGCACAGGAGGCGGATCGGCTCCTCGTCGTCGATCACCAGCACTTTCGTCACGGTTTCTCCTCTACTCCTCAGCGAGCCTGCGTAATCCCTGCGGCCGGCAGCTCGAATGCGAAGGTCGAGCCTTCCCCTTCGCTCGACTCCACCCAGATTCTCCCACCCATCGCGGTCACGAGGCCGCGCGCAATGAACAGCCCGAGCCCGGTGCCGCCCTGGCCGATGCGGGTCTCGGCGTCGGAGCCCCGGTAGAACTTGCGGAAGATCCCCTCCTGGTCGGCCTGCGGGATCCCGATTCCCTGGTCGGCCACCGTCACCTCGACCGTGTCGTGCTTGCGCTCGACGCCGATCGTGACCGTCCCGCCGTCGGGCGAGTACTTGAGCGCGTTGTCGAGGAGGATCGAGCACACCTGGCGGAGCTTGTCACGGTCGGCCGTGGCGGCCAGCGGCTCGTCCGGCAGGTCGACGACGAAGCGATGGCCGTTCGTCGACGTCGGCTGCACGGTGTCGATCACCTGCGCGAGGACGTCCCGCACGTCGGTGGCTGCGAGGTTGACCTGAAGATCACCCGTGTCGAGGCGGGCGACGTTGAGGAGGGCGTCGACGATCTGCGTCAGCCGCTGCGACTCCGACGCGATGTACCCGAGGAAGATGCGCCGCTCGTCGTCGCCGAACAGGACGTCCTGGCGGAGCAGCGTCTCGGCGAAGCCGTAGATCGAGGTGAGCGGGGTGCGGAGCTCGTGCGACACCGTCGAGACGAAGTCGGACTTCATCTGCTCGACGAGCCGGTCGGAGGAGATGTCCCGGAACGCGAAGATGCGGCCGGACACGGCACCGGCCGGATCGCGCATCACCGCCTCCGTCACGGAGAGCGAGACCTCCTCGCGGCCGCGCATGATGAACACGATCTGGTCGCCGCTCGGTGTGTCGCTGCCGGATTCGAGCGTGCGCTGCAGCACGTCGGCGGGCGTGCGGCCGAGCGCGTCCTCGCCCGTGATGCCGGTGATCTGCTCGGCGGCCCGGTTCCACAGCACGACCTTGCCCTCGCGGTCGACGGCGACGATGCCGTCGGCGATGTTCGCGAGGATCGCGACGCTCCGCTCCTTCTCGAGTGCGACGCGCTGGTAGAGCTCAGCATTCGACATCGCTGCGGACGTGCTCGCGGCGAGCGCGAGCATCGCCTCGATCTCCTCCTCGCGCCACGGCCGCGGCTCCTCGCAGTACACCGCGAGCACACCGAGCGGCGCACCTTCGGCGCCCGCGAGCGGCACGCCGAGGTACGCGGAGTTGCCGCCGGCGAGCATCGGGTCGAGCGCGAGCAGGCGCGGGTCGCCGGCCGCGTTCTCGAGCGCGACGGGCGAGCGCGACTGCACGACGTCACCGGAGAGCCACGCCGACGAGGGACTGCGCGAGGCGAGCGCCGCCTCCGCGCCGCGGCCGGAGGCCGCGTGCACGACGAGCTCGCCGTCCTCGAGGACGCGAATCGCACACGCGTCGGCGTTCACGAGCTGCGGCGCCTGCTGGACGACCTCGTCGAGCACCGCCGCCGGATCGAGCTCCGTCGTCAGCAGACGGCCTGTGCGGGTGAGCTGCTGTGCGAGCGCGCGCGCGCCGCGCTCGGCCTCGAACAGCTCGCTGCGCTCGAGCGCGCCGCGCGTCGCGTCGGCGAGGTGCCGCGCGAGCTCGAGGTCCTCGTCGGTGAACACGTGCTCATTCGCGAAGAAGACGGCGACGAGCCCTGCGGCTTCGTCGCGCGGCGCCTCCACCGGGATCGCGAGCAGCGCCCCGTAGCCCGACGATCGCCATTCCTCCGGGACGCGCTCGTCCTCCGCGAGCTGGGGCGACGCCACGATCCGGCCGTCGGCCGCCGCGCGGGCGAGCGTGCCCTCCGGCGCGATCCGCCGCGGGAACGAGTCGGGGATGTCGTGCGCGCCCGCCACCGCCAGCCGCCCCTGCTGCGGCGTGAGGACGACCGCGATTTCGCCGCCGAGCGACTCCGCCGCCGCCTGGGCGATCGCGTCGAGCGTCGCAGTGCGCGAGAGCGACTGCCCGAGGATCGACGCCACGCGGTAGAAGCCGCGCTGGACACGCGCCTGCCGCGCGCTGCGTGTGAACGTCTCGGCGTTGCGCAGGGCGAGCGACGCGAGCCCGGCAAACGCCTCGAGCGCCTCGATGTCGCGCGGCCCGAACCGCTGGCCGTCCCGTCGGCCGGCGCCGAGCACGCCCTGCACCTCGTCGCTCCAGCGCATCGGCGCGACGACGGCGTCCGTGAACCCGTCGTAGGCGGCATTCGGAACGCCCTGCTCGAGGTGGGCGTAGTCGGTCAGCGCGATCGCGCGCCCCTCGCGCATCGCGAGGCCGGCGACGCCGCGCGTCGGCGGGAACTCGAACCCGACGAGCGAGTGGTCGAGCCCGTGCACGGCGGCGCAGCGCAGCACACCGTTCTCGTACAGGTAGCAGTCGGCCGCTTCCGCATTGAGCAGCCGCGCAACTTCGTCTGCGAGGCGCTGAAGCACCTCGTCGAGATCGAGCGCGCCGCTCAGCACCTGCGCGGCGCGCAGCAGCGCGGTCTGCTGGTCCAGCCGCTCGCGATTCTCCTCGAGTAGGCGCGCCAGCCGGATTGCGAGCGCGGTCTCGGCGGCGACCGCGTCGAGGAGGGCGGTGTCGCTGTGCGACCACGGGCTCATGGAGCGCTGCGCCTCGAGCCGGCCGACGGCGTCCTCGCGCACGACGATCGGCGCCGACGCGGTGTCGGCGCCCTCGACCGCCGCGCCCCACTCGATGACGACGTCGTCTCCGAGCTCGATCGTGCACCACGACGCGCCGACCGCATGGGCCGTCTCCTCGACGGTCGCCGCCAGGGCGTCGCGCAGGTCCAGCTCCGTCCGCAGGCGGCGCGCGATGGAGGCGAGCAGGCGCTCGCGCTCCAGTGCGTCGCGCAGGGCGAGCGCCGACCGCGTCCGCTCGAGCGCCATCGTCGCCTCGGAGGCGAGCGCCTGCATCGCTGCGAGATCGTCGTTCGAGAACGCGCGGAAGTCGTCGGTCGTCGCGACCGAGATGACCGCGGTGACCCGACCGTCGCCCAGGAGCGGGATGAATGCGGCGCTCTTGGCGCCGGTGGCCCCGGCGAGGCGCGAGCTGACGTTCGCCGACGCGCTGACGTCGTACACCGAGAAGGCAGCGGCTTCGAAGACGACGCTGGCGATCCCGGACGGCTCCGTCTGGAGGTCGATCCGCATCTCGTTCCACCAGGGCACGTCCTCGCCGCCCGTCCGGGCGAGGAAGCCGCGGCCCTCCGCGCCGTCGTCGGAGATGAAGGTCAGCCCGACGAAGCCGACCTCGAAGAGCGAGGCCACCTCGTCGAGGAGCGTCCGGGCAACCGCCTCGACGTCGCCGGCGCGCGCGAGGTCGGAGGCGATCCGGCGGAGGCTCGCGAGCTCCCGGTCGCGCAGCCGGGCGGCCGGCTGGTCGGCGGTCTTGCCCCGGGCGCGGAGGAGCAGCCCGACGGCGAGGCCGAGGACGAGCGCCCCGAACACGACCGCGACGCTCTCCCACGCGAGCGCGAGGCCGTTCAGGCCGAGAGAAAGCGGCTCGATTGAGGTCACGTTTTCACGGCGTCGAGGGGGAACCCTGCTCGTTGCAAAGATGGGCCGACCGGCCCATTGTGGGGATGCGAAGCTCTGGATAGCTTCACGCCACTGGGCGATGCGAACCGCGTGTCAGCGCGGTGAGCACTCGAGAGAGCCCGCGGCGCCGACCCCCCCGAGCCGCGGGCTTTCTCATTTCTGGGGTCTTAACCCGGCACTCATAGGGCGGGGCTATGGTGGCCCCCGCATGGTTCGGCGCGTGCTCCTGGCTTCACCCCGCGGTTTCTGTGCCGGGGTCGAGCGGGCGGTGGACACGGTCGAGCGCGCGCTCCGCTTGTACGGCGCGCCCGTCTATGTGCGGAAGCAGATCGTGCACAACACGCACGTCGTCGAGGATCTTCGGCGGCGCGGTGCAGTCTTCGTCGACTCCGTCGACGACGTCCCGCGCGGGTCGACACTCGTCTTCAGCGCGCACGGCGTGTCGCCGGCGGTGCGCGCTGCATCCGGCGAGCGACGACTGAACACGATCGACGCGACGTGCCCGCTGGTCACGAAGGTGCACACGCAGGCGCGGCGCTATGCGAACGCCGGCTATGCAATCGCGTTCATCGGCCACGCAGGCCACGAGGAGGTGGAGGGCACGACCGGCGAAGCGCCGGACGCGATCGTGCTCGTCGAATCGGTCGAGGACGCGCGCGTCGTCGAGCTTCCGCGCGACCGTCCGCTCGCCTACGTCACGCAGACGACGCTGTCGATCGACGAGACGCGGGAGATCATCGACGTGCTGCGGGGACGCTTCCCGCAGATCGCGGCGCCCGCGAAGGAAGACATCTGCTACGCAACGTCGAACCGGCAATGGGCGGTCAAGGAACTGCTCGACGAGGTCGAGCTCCTGCTCGTCATCGGTTCGCGGAACTCGTCGAACTCGAAGCGGCTCGTCGAGGTCGCACGCGCCGCGGGCGTCCACGCGCAGCTCGTCGACGACGCGTCGGAGATCGAGGAGTCGTGGCTCGACGGCGTCGACACCGTCGGCGTCACGTCCGGAGCGTCCGCGCCCGAGCGGCTCGTGCGCGACGTCTGCGACTGGTTTCGCGCGCGCGGCGTCGTCGACGTCGCGGAGCATTCCTCGCGCTTCGAGGATGTCGTGTTCCGGCTGCCCGTAGAGTTGCGCCGTGCGCAACGACGCAGCGCGGCGGCGTAAGCAGCCGGAACGGATCGAACGACTTCCCGAGCAGTACTTCAGCGCGCTGCTCGCTCGCGTCGCGGAGCACGCGGCGCGCGACGGCGAGCCGCTCGTCGACCTCGGCCGCGGCAACCCCGACGTTGGGCCGCCGCCGCACGTCGCCGCCGCGCTCGACGAATGGGCTCGGCGCTCCGACGTGCACGGCTACGCGCCGTTCGCGGGCCTGCCCGGGCTGAAGGAGGCGATCGCAGCGCGCTATCGCGACGTCTACGGTGTCGAGCTCGATCCGACGCGCGAAGTCGCGGTGCTCCCCGGCTCGAAGACGGGGCTCATGGAGTTCGCACAGGTGTGCGTCGAGCGCGGCGGGACGATCGTCCTCCCGGATCCCGGCTATCCCGACTATTTCTCGGCCGTCGCCCTCGCCGGCGCGCGGCTCGGCACGCTGCCGATCGCGCCGGACGGGACGCCGGACTGGGACTCCGCGCCGCGCGACGCGGACGCGCTGTACGTCAACTACCCGTCGAACCCCGTCTCCGTGTGCGCCCCGCCGCGCGTCTTCGAGAATGCGATCGCGTATGCGCGGCGGAGCGGCGCGTGGGTGCTGCACGACTTCGCCTACGGCGACCTCGTCTTCGACGGCCGGCGACCGGAGAGCTTCCTCGCCGTCGAGGGCGCACGCGACGTGGGGCTCGAGCTCTTCTCGATGTCGAAGACCTACGGGATGGCGGGCTGGCGGCTCGGCTTCGCCGTCGGCAACGCCGAGCTGGTCGCGCGGATCGAGGATCTCCAGAACCACCAGTTCGCCGGGATCTTCATGCCGATGCAGCGCGCCGGGATCGCCGCGCTCACGGGGCCGCAGGAGAGCGTGGAGGAGCGGCGAGCCACCTACGAACGGCGGCGCGAGCGGGCGCTCGCCGCGCTGCGCGGCCTCGAGGCGCACAGCGAGGGCACGTTCTTCGTCTGGTTCCGATTACCGGACGGCGTGACGCCGGCGTCGCTGCTCGAGCAGCAGCGGGTCGCCGTCGCACCCGGCGAGGGGTTCGGCCCGCGCGGCGCGGGCTGGGCGCGGCTGTCGCTCGCGACGCCCGATGACAGGCTAGACCTGGGTCTCGAGCGTCTCGGCAGCGCAATCGGATTGCACGCAATCTGATTGCAGGAAGCGCGCGAGCCGCGCGGCCTCGTCGTCGGGGATCGAGACGGCCGCCCGCGCGACGCCGTCCTCCCAGACGCTGAAGCGGACGTGCGGGTCGTCGGCGACGTAGCGGGTGACGCGCAGTGCGCGACCGGCGCTGTTCGGATGCGGCCGGAAGAACTCCACGAACTTCCGGCGCTGCACGACGCCGCACCAGGGACAGAAGCGGTAGCTCGCCTCGATCTCCGACCCGCACCCCGAGCAGGCCTGCATGTCCCGGAGGTTACGACTTTTCGATCCGGAGTGCGCCCCCCACGACGATCCGGGTCGCGAGCACCTCGCGGGCGATCCAGTCGTGGTGCGCCTCCACGACGTCCCGCTCGGATTCCGGGACGGTCAGGACGATGCGGTCGGTCAGAGCGAAGCCTTCGTCCTTGCGCAGCTGGTTGATCGTGCGGATCAGGTCGTAGGCGCGGCCCTCGAGCAGGAGCTCGTCGTCGAGAGCGGTGTCGAGCGCGACGGTCAGGCCCGGCTCGGACGCGACCGCGAACCCCTCGCGGCCGCTCCGCTCGACCAGCACCTCGTGCGGCTCGAGCTCGTGGCCGGCGACGCGGAAGCGGCCGCCGTCGAGCTCCTCGAACTCGCCGGCCTGCAGCGCCTTCTGGATCGTGCGCAATTCCTTGCCGAGCCGCGGCCCGAGCACGGGGAGGTTCGGCTTCACGCGCAGCTCCGCCTCGACCGTCCCGAACTCGACCTCCTTCGTGCGTACCTCGTCCGCGATCTCGGCGGCGTGCGCACTCGCCCCGTTCGCCCCCTCGACGATCAGCTTGCGCAGCGGCTGGCGAAGCTTCAACCCGCTCGTGGCCCGCGCCTGATGCGCGAGCGCGACGACGCGGCGCACCTCGTCGATGTCGGCGAGCTGCGCGCGGTCGGGCTCGGCGACCTCCGGCCACGCGGCGAGATGCACCGACTCCGGCCCGTCCGGCACGAGGTTGCGCCAGAGGTGGTCGGTGAGGAACGGCATCACCGGCGCGAGCACGCGCAGCGTCTGCACGAGCGCGTACCAGAGCGTCGCGAACGCGTTCTGGTCGTCGTCCCAGAAGCGCCGCCGTGAGCGGCGGATGTACCAGTTCGAGAGGTCGTCGAGATACGTCTCGAACAGGCGCATCACCTCGTCGACGCGGTAGCCCTCGTACTGCTCCGTCGCGTCGACGACGAACGCGTGAGTGCGCTCGACGAGCCAGCGGTCGAGCGGCGCCGTCGTGGTCGGCGTCAGCGCGTCCCACGACGGCGTGAAGCCGGCGATGTTCGCGTAC
>Ga0308176_10001798_pt1 | contig 13479 bp, 16 predicted proteins | sample PhyCR2_3_FD_203890 | JGI IMG/M metagenome (GOLD analysis project Ga0308176, IMG submission 203890) | Soil microbial communities from UC Gill Tract Community Farm, Albany, California, United States - DLSLS.C.R2 | ecosystem: Environmental > Terrestrial > Soil > Agricultural land | place: USA...
CCACGCCCCGAGCCCTTCCTCGAGCTCGGCGTCGGTGATGACGAGTGGACAGAGGACCCGGTTGCAGTTCGAGTGGACGCCGGCCTTGAGGAGCAGCAGCCCCCTGGCGGCCGCTTCCTCGGCGACGCGCGAGGCGATGCCCGGCGCGGGCTCTTTCGTCCCGCGATCCTCGACGTACTCGACGGCCAGCATCGGGCCGAGACCACGGACGTCGCCGATCGCCTCGAACCGCTCCTGCCACGCGAGCATGCGGGCGCGGACGGTCTCTCCGATCCGCCGGGCCCTCTCCAGCAGCCCCTCCTCCTCGAACACATCGAGCACGGCCACGGCGGCGGCGAGCGCGACGGGATTGCCCACGTAGGTGCCGCCGACCGCGTTGTCCCACAGCGAGTCCATGATCTCCGCCTTGCCGACGACGCCGGAGAGGGGAAGACCGCCGGCGATGGACTTCGCCACGGTCATCAGGTCGGGCTCCACGCCGTAGTGCTCGACCGCGAACATCCGGCCGGTGCGGCCGAAGCCGGTCTGCACCTCGTCGGCCACGAGCAGGATCCCCTCGCGGTCGCAGATCGCGCGCAGCCCCTCCATGAACTCCGGCGGCGCCGGGATGAAGCCCCCCTCGCCCTGGACGGGCTCGACGACGATCGCGGCGACCGTCTCGGCGGCCACCTGTGTCGAGAGCGCGCGCTCGAGGGCCTCCAGCGCGTCGCGCCCGCTGATCCCGCGATACTCGTCCGGGAAGGGGACGCGGTAGACCTCGGGCGCGAACGGCCCGAGCCCCGCCTTGTAGGGATGCGTCTTCGACGTGAGCGTGAGCGAGAGGAGCGTGCGCCCGTGGAACCCGCCCTCGAAGCAGATCACGGCCGGCCGGCGCGTATAGCCGCGTGCGAACTTGACGGCGTTCTCGACGGCCTCGGTGCCCGCGTTGAAGAACGCGGCCTTCACCGGGCCGGAGAACGGAGCGATCGCCGTCAGCCGCTCGGCGTACTCGACGTAGATCTCGTACGGGACGATCGTGAAGTCGGTGTGGAGGAAGAGCGCCGCCTGTTCCTGCACCGCCGCGACGACGCGCGGGTGGGCGTGGCCGACGGCGAGGCAGCCGACGCCGCCCGTGAAGTCGACGAACCTGTTGCCGTCGACGTCGGTCACGATCGCGCCGTTGCCCTCCGCGATCACGATCGGCAGGTAGAGACCGAGCGGGTCGGCGACCACGCGCTCTTTCCGCTCGGTGATCTCCAGCGAGCGCGGGCCGGGGACATCGGTACGGAGCTCGATTGCGCGCGTAACGGCCACGAGGCCACGATAGCCACTCCGCCCGACGGGGAATCCCGGTTGAGGAGGGCTCGGCGGAACAGTGGCTGTGCCGCTGGACGGCGCTGAGCGCCGCGACTCCTCGCTTCGCTCGTCGGCCGGCTACGCCGGCTGCGGCGTCCTCGGTCGCGCCGATAGAACACAGCTATCGGCGCTCCCTGCGTCCTTGCCTCGCGACGCCCAGCGCCCCCCAGCAGCGAGCACCGTCCCACCGAGCCCTCCTAGAATCGTCGGAATGGTGCTCTCCGACGCAACGATCGCCCGCCTGCTCGCCGAGGGGAGGATCGAGATCGATCCGTACGACGAGGCGCTGCTGCAGCCGTCGAGCGTCGACGTGCGCGTCGACCACCTCTTCCGCGTCTTTCACAACAACCGCTACCCGTTCATCGACGTCAAGGTCGAGCAGGCGGAGCTGACCGAGCTCGTCGAGGTCGACGGTGAGCACCCGTTCGTCCTCCACCCGGGCGAGTTCGTGCTCGGCTCGACGCTGGAGCGCATCAAGCTCCCGGACGACCTGGTCGCCCGGCTCGAGGGCAAGTCGAGCCTCGGGCGGCTTGGGCTCCTCATCCACTCCACCGCCGGATTCATCGACCCGGGCTGGGACGGCCACGTGACGCTCGAGCTCTCGAACGTCGCCAACCTGCCGATCACGATCTACCCCGGGATGAAGATCGGGCAGATCTCCTTCGTGCAGATGACGGAACCGGCCACGACCCCGTACGGCTCGGAAGCGATCGGCTCCAAGTACAAGGGCCAGCGCGGCCCGACCGCGAGCCGCTACTGGCAGAACTTCGAGGACGCGTGAGTCAACGCGCGACCACCCTCGTCACCGGCGGGACGGGGTTCATCGGCCCGCACGTCGTGCACGCGCTGCGTGCCCGTGGGACGCCGGTGCGGGCGCTCGTGCGGAAGCCGGCCCGGGCCACCCGTCTCGCCGCGTGGGGGGTCGAGCTGGTCACCGGGGACGTGACCGATCCGGCTTCACTCCGCGCTGCCTGCGAGGGAGTGACCACGGTCGTCCACCTCGTCGCGATCATCAAGGGCCGGCCCGCCGACTTCGAACGCGTGATGGCCGAGGGCACGCGGAACGTCGTCGCGGCCGCGGGGGACGCGGGTGCGCGGCGGTTCGTGCTCGCCAGCGCGCTCGGTCTCGACGAGCGATCGAAGGACGCCGTCCCGTACTTCGCGGCGAAGTGGGAGATGGAACGCGCCGTCCGCGAGTCAGGGCTCGACCACGTGATCTTCCGGCCGAGCTTCGTCTTCGGCCGCGACGGCGGAGTCCTGCCGACCTTCGTGCGGCTCGCCCGCTTCGCGCCGGTGACGCCGATCATCGGCTCCGGAAGGCGGCGGCTGCAGCCGATCTGGATCGATGACCTTGCCCAGTACTACGTGCGCGCGGTCGACGAGCTGGCCGCTACGAACCGGACCTTCGAGCTCGGCGGCCCCGACGCGGTGACCTGGAACGAGTTCTGGGAGCGGCTGAAGCGCGTGCTGGGCGTGCGGCGGCCGTCGGTGCATGTCCCCTTCGGCCTGATGCGCACGCAGGCGACCGTGACCGAGCGTCTGCCGGGCGCACCGGTGTCGCGCGACCAGCTCACGATGCTCGAGCTCGGCGACAACGTCGTCATGGATCCAAGCGCAGTCGAGACCTTCAAGCTGCCGCTCGTACCGCTCGACGAGCAGCTGCGGCGGGCGACGTGACACTTTCGAGACCGGTACCAGTTACCGTGACGGAAGCGTGACGCGCGGCGTCGTCTACGCCGAGCCCGACGCGGCGCCGGTCGTCGAGGAGCTGACGGTCGACCCGCCCGGACCGCGCGAGGTGCTCGTCCGAGTCCAGGCCTGCGGGCTCTGCCACTCCGACCTCCACATCGTCGAGACCAAGGGCTGGGGCTCGCGGTTCCCGATCCTGCTCGGCCACGAGGGCGCGGGAGTCGTCGAGGAAGTGGGGAGCGACGTGACCTCGGTCGCGCCCGGTGAACGCGTCGTCATCGCGTGGCGCGCCCCGTGCGGCCAGTGCCCACAGTGCCGCCGCGGAGATCCCCGCCGCTGCTCATCGCAGCTCCGCGCACGGCGGCGGCTGCACCGAGCGGCGGACGGCGCGCTGCTCACGCCGGTGCTGCGTTGCGGCACGTTCGCGGATCACGCGGTCGTGCACGAGGCGTGCGCGGTCAAGATCCCGGAGGAGCTGCCGATCGAGCAGGCCACGCTGCTCGCCTGCGGCTTCTCGACGGGCGCGGGAGCCGCTCTCTGGGCGACGCCGGTGCGGGAGGAATCCTCCGTCGCCGTGATCGGCTGCGGCGGCGTAGGGCTCGCCGTCATCCAGGGCGCGCTGCTGCGCGGCGCGGGCCAGATCGTCGCCGTCGATGTCGCCCCGGAGAAGCTCGAGCACGCCCGCGCACTCGGTGCGACCGACGTCGTCGACGCCTCCGCCGCCGATCCGATCGAGGTCGTGCGCGAGCTGACGGGCGGCCAGGGTGTGGAGTTCGCCTTCTTCGCGGGCGGCGGGGCCCCGGCGCTTGCGCAGGCGATCCGGATGTGCGCCTACGCCGGCTGGGCGACGATCGTCGGCCTCCCGGCTCCGGGCTCGAGGCTCGATGTCGACCTCGACACTGAGTTCTTCGGGCCGCGGATCACGCTCACGGTGACGCACGGCGGCGACACGATCCCGCAAGAGGACTTCCCGTTCCTCGCCCAGGCCGCTCTCGACGGCCGGATCGACCTGGCCCGCTTCGTGACGAGCACGATCTCGCTCGACGAGGTGCCGGAACGCCTCCCGCACATCGGCGAGCACGGCGAGATCCGGACGGTAGCTCTGCTCGGCTAGCCGAGACCCTGGCGGCGGGGCAGATCGACCTCGGGGTCAACGAGGTGCCCGTCGCGCTCGACGTAGCCACCCTTGCCGCCGACGACGAAGACGACCGCGTCCTCGTCGCCCGCGTTCGAGATCCGTCTCGGCGTCGTCGCGCTCGCGTGGAAGAGCCCGCCCTCTCCGAGTTCCCGCGACTCGCCGCCGACGTCGACCCGGATCCGACCGCGATGGACGAAATAGAGCTCGTCCTGCGTGTCGTGGTAGTGCTCGGGCCCCTCGTAACGCGGCGGATAGACGATCGCGTTGACGCCGAATGCCTCCACGCCGAGCGGTTTCCTGACCTTGCGGAAGCCATAGCCGTCGCCGAGCTCGTCGAGAGAGCCGAACGCGAAGCTCATTCCGAGCACGCCTCCGACGTGTGCGCGAGCGGCAGCCGGCCGAGCAGCTCTGTGAGCTGCTCGCGCTCTTGCGGCGAGAACCGCGAGCCGAACAGCTCCTCGATGTCGGCGAGGTGTGACTCCCGCGCCTCCTCGATCTTCTTCACGCCGGCCTCCGTGAGGACGGCGTACGTGACGCGCGCGTCGGAATCGCAGCGATCCTTCGCGACGAGGCCGCAGCGTTCGAGCCCGTCGAGCAGGCGCGTGATCCCAGACGCCGTAAGCAGGACGGACCGGGCAAGGTCGATTCGTCGCATTCGGCGTCCTTCCGCGTAGTAGAGCTGCACGAGCACGTCGAAGTCGCTCAGCGTCAACTCGTGCAGCGCTTCCAGCCGCGCGGAGAGCTCCCGCGTGAGCGCCGCATGCGCGCGCAGGAAGCGCACCCAAGCGGTGTCTGGGAGATTCGAAACTTCTTGCGTGGTCAATACTTGACTAGACAATCTTTTCTCGCTATGATCCTTGCGAACTCAAGTATAGCTCAATCGCCCAAGGAGGCAAGTCTCAGATGAGCACCCTGGACACCACAACCATCGCGCCGGCCGGCACCACCTGGGCCGCCGATCCCGTGCACTCGAACGTCGCGTTCGAGGTCGAGTACGCCGGCGTCAGCATCTTCCGCGGCAGCTTCCGCGACTTCGACGCCACGCTCGAGGGCTCGGCCCTCGAGGGCTCGGCGCGCGTCGCGAGCGTCGACGTGAAGGACGAGCAGCTCTCCGGCCATCTCCAGTCGCCGGACTTCTTCGACGCCGAGCGGCATCCCGAGATCTCGTTCCGCGCCGACGAGCTCACGCTCGCAGACGGCGGCACCGTCGTCGGCTCCGGCGAGCTGACCATCAAGGGCGTCACGAAGCCGGTCGAGTTGCGGGGCCGCCTCTCCGCGTCGCCGAGCGTCGACCCGTTCGGCCGCGAGCGCCTCGGCCTCGCGCTCGAGACCGCGATCGACCGCAACGAGTTCGGCGTCGCCTGGAACGCGCCGAACCAGAGCGGTGGCAACTACCTCGGCGACGAGGTCACGCTGAAGGCCGACCTGACCTTCGTGAGGCAGGAGAACTAACGATGCGGATCCTCGCCGTCTCCGGCAGCCTGCGGGAGAGCTCGTTCAACACGAGCCTCCTGCGGGCTGCGCTCGAAGCCGCTCCCGACGGCATCGAGCTCGAGCTCTTTGAGGGAATCGGCGAGCTGCCGCTCTACGATGAGGACCTTGAGGCTGACGCACCCGACTCGGTTCGTCGCCTGCGCGCGGACTGGGCGGAAGCCGACGCGATCCTCTTCTCGACACCCGAGTACAACGGCTCGGTGCCGGGTGGGCTCAAGAACGCGATCGACTGGGCCTCCCGCCCGCGCCTAGAGGCCGTGCTCCGGAACAAGCCGGTCGCCGTCGTCGGCGCGAGCACGGGCCAGTTCGGCGCCCTCTGGGCCCAGCAGGACCTGAAGCGGATCCTCGGCATCGCCGGCGCCCGCGTCGTCGGGACCGAGATCCCTGTCTCCCGCGCCCACGAGAAGTTCGACAGCGAAGGCCGCCTCCTCGACGACGAGGTCTTCGCACAGCTCCGGCTGCACCTGACCACTCTCGCGTCGGAGGCCGTCGCGGTCACCGACCGAGTCGCTGCCTGAGCAAATGCGAGGGGCCGCCTTTTGGGCGGCCCCTCGTCACAGTTACCAGCGCGTAGTGGCAGAGGCGCCTTCCTGCTCCGGTCTCGGTAGTTAGACCGGGCGGCGCGGAACGCGACGTCCCCCACGCTGGCTAGGCGGTTCCCCGTAGGTCCCGGGGACGGCACCCCTACCCGCTGGTACCTCCACTGCCCGTACTGTCTGAAATCACTGCCGGACCACCTCCTTTCCGCGGTACCCGCACGATAGCGGAGCGAGCAGCTAGCGCAAGACCACCGTCAGCTCGAGCCCGCGGTCGAGCGGAACGGTGACGCTCAGGAGAGTGGGGTCCGCCTGCCGGGCAGCGGAGTAGCGGGCGAGCGGGTCGGGATGCGAGAGGACGTTGTCCGCGACGACGAGCGCACCCGGCTCGACCTTCTCTCGCGCGAGCCGGAACAGCTCTTCGTAGTCGTCCTTCTCGGCGTCGAGGAAGACGACGTCGAACACGTCGTCGATCTCAGGCAGCAACTCGAGCGCGTCGCCCTCGCGCAGCTCCGCCCACTCCTCGAGGCCTGCCTCCCCGACGTTGCGACGCCAGGCGTCGACCTTCGCCGGGTCGTGCTCGAGCGACAGAACGCGGCCGCCGAACTGGCGGACCCCCGCGGCGAGCCAGATCGAGGAGTAGCCGCGCGAGCCGCCGAGCTCGAGCACCTCGCAGTCGGTCTGCGGCGCGACGAGCGAGAAGAGGAAGCGACCCGTCGTCGGCTCGACCTGACGCGCCCGCTGCTCTGGAGGGAGGCCGCGCTCCCGCTCGGAGGCGTCCTCGCGCTCGAGGCGTTCGAGCACGGCGTGGATGCGGTCGTCCAACACGGCCCGGAAACTATCGTGGGCACGTGCGCGCCGAGCTGACCATCGAGATCGCCCGGACGCCGGAGGACGTCTTCTCCTACCTCACCGACGTCTCGAATCTGCCGGACTGGCAGGCGGGCGTGAAGAACGCGACGCAGCGCGACGGGCGGATCGAGGAGTCGCGCTCGATGTTCGGACACGAGCTCCAGACGACCTTCGAGATCGTCGACCACGACGAGCCCCGCCTGTTCACGTTGCGCGCGCTCGACAGCCCGGTGGCGTTCACGGTGCGGCACGAGCTCGAGCCGGCGAACGGCGGGACGCGGCTGTCGGTCACCGCCGAGGGCGACGTCCCGGGCTTCGCCGCCGGACTCCTCGCACGCCGCGCCGAGAAGCAGATCCGGAAGGACTTCGCGCGGCTGAAGGAGATTCTCGAGGGCTAGGACGCCGCGCGCCGCTCGGCCTCGACGGCGTCGCGCACCCAGCAGTCGGCGCGGTGCCCGTTGACGATCCCGCACGCTTCCATCGACGAGTAGACCGTCGTCGGCCCCACGAACCGGAAGCCTGCGGCCTTCAACCGCCGCGAGAGTTCCTTCCCGTCCGCCCGGTCGCGGTATTCCCACATGAGCTCGTCCAGCGCCGGGCCGGTCTCGCGCAGCGCGAGTGTCGCCCTGGCGTTGGCGATCGTCGCTTCGATCTTGCCGCGGTGGCGGACGATCCCCGCGTCGCCGAGGAGCCGCTCGACGTCGCGCTCACCGAAGCGCGCGACGCGCTCGGGATCGAAGCCGGCGAACCCACGGCGGAACGCCTCGCGCTTGCGCAGGACCGTGATCCAGGCGAGCCCCGACTGGAAGCCCTCGAGGCAGAGGCGCTCGTAGAGCCCGCGCTCGTCGCGCACCGGACGCCCCCACTCCTCGTCGTGATAGGCGATGTACGCCGGGTCGGTGGTCGGCCAGCAGCGGATTCGCTCGGGCGCCATGCGAGCAGTTTCGCCAATGATTCACTGGAAACAGCGAAGGTCGGCTCCTTGCCCGGGTTGCTGTCCGATCGGGTTTCTTGTATCTCTTGACCCAAGGCCGGGGCAGGCCCGTACAGGGAAGGGGAGGAGAGGCCGGTGCCGGCCAACGAACGCACGAAATGGCTCGCACTCTGGCTAGCCGCTCGACGAGCGGCGGCGCCTCTGATCCCGCTGCTCATCGGTGCGGCCGCGATGGCGCTGCTCCTCGACTCCGGCACCACGCACCTCCCGTCGATCGGATCCCGCACCGCTTCTCCGCCACCGGAGAAGGTCGTCGTGTCGACGCCCTCGACCGGCAGGCAGGCGCACCGGTCGGTTGCGCCGACGGCTCAACCCACTCCACAGACGTCTGCTTCGCCGACAACGGTTGGCTCGACTGCACCGGTGGTCTCCGCTTCGGCGATTCCGGCCGCCTCCGCTCCTCTGCAGTCCTCGGGTGCCGCCGGCTCGAAGCCGGCACCGAAGCAGCCCAAGCAGTCCACGAGCACGACCTCCGCAAGCGGCATACCGGTCTCCGCCCCGCAGGCCGTCCCGCGCGCGGCCGCCGAGCCTGCTGCGCCTACGGGACATGCGCCCGGGCATCTGAAGGAGAAACCGGAAAATCCGGGCCTCGCCCTCGGGCATCTGAAGGAAAAGCCGGTGAAGCCCGAGAAATCGGAGAAGGCCGAGAAACCGGAGAAGGCCGAGAAGCCGGATAAGTCCGAGGAGCCGGAGAGGTCGGAGAAGCCGGAGCACGGGCACGAGCACCCAGCCGGCCCTCCGCCGCATCCCCATCCCCATCACGGCCCGCCGCCCGGGCACCTGCATCACACGCCTCCGGGACTGGCCCGTAAAGCTGAACCGCCGCGGCCGCACCATGTCCCCGGGCAGGGCCCGGCCGGACGGGGACACAGCAATGCGGGACACCAGTCGCACGGCGGCTCCCACGGCGAAGGACACTCGGCACACGGCCGGGACCACGGCCACTGAGGCCTGTGGCGCGTCCCGCCTCACCGCTGGGGCTCGGGCTCCGTCTGCGGTTGATGCTCACCTTGACGGCGGTCGCGATCTTCCCGATCGCGTTCGTCTCCTACGTGGTCGTCCGGGACGAGGTCCGGAACGTCAACCGCAACATCGACTTCGAGACACGCGACGCCGCCCAGAGCGCGCAGGCCCGGTTCTCGCGGCTTCTCGACCGGCGCCAGCTGCAGGCAGTCGCCCTGGCAGTGGCGCCGCGGCTGCAGGCGGCGACCCGCCGTCATGACACGGCGAGCCTTGCGCGGCTCGCCCGCCGCAACCGTCTCCTGATCGAGGTCCACGGCCACAGCTACGGGCGACGGCTCAAGCATGCCTTCCCCGCGCGCGCCCAGCTCGTCAGCGGCGGCCACGACATCGGCTCGGTCATCGCGCAGCTGCCCGCCGACGAGGCAACGCTGCGGCAGCTGTCGGCGGGTGCCGCAGAAGGAATGCAGCTCGCGTACAGCGGTCTCGGGACCCGGCCGGAGTCAGGTCGAGGCACGACCCTGCCGCTGGCGCAGCACATCGGCATCCGTGCGTATCTCCCCGCGGCGATCGTGTCGCACCGGAAGAACGCCGCCTACCTCCGGGTCGTCGAGGCCGGGCTGCTGGGTCTCCTGGCGATGATGCTGCTGACGCTCGTGCTCGCCCGCCCCCTGCTGCGCGCGTTCCGCTGGACGGAGGAGCAGGCCAGCGAGGCCCGCATCGACGCGCTCACCGGGCTCGCGAACCGTCGCGCCCTAGAGGAGATCCTCGCCGCCGAGATCTCCCGCGCCCAGCGCTTTGCCCACCAGCTCGCCGTCGTGCTGCTCGACCTCGATCGTTTCAAGGAGATCAACGACTCCTTCGGCCACGCGGCCGGCGACGTGATGCTGCGTGCGGTCAGCCGTCTGCTCACCTCATTGGCACGCCAGGGAGACACGGTCGCGCGCTGGGGCGGCGAGGAGTTCGTCGTCGTCCTCCCCGAGACCGACCTCGCGGGGGCCCAGCGCTTCGCCGAACGGCTACGCCGGACGATCGAGGCGCATGCGGTCGGCGAGATGAAGACGAGCGCAAGTTGCGGCGTCGCGAGGATGCTCCCCGAGGACAGCGTGGAGGAGCTGCTCGGCGCCGCCGACCAGGCTCTCTACCAGGCGAAGTCGAACGGGCGGAATCGGACCGAGAGCGCGATCCGCGGCCCCCGTCCCGCGGCGGCCTGATCGTGGTGCCCGTCCTCGACAGCGGATCATCCGCGTTGTAGGCTCGCTCGCATGGTGCGCCGCATGCGCACGCTCAACACGGTCGTGGTCGCTGCTCTCGCCACCGCGGGGATTGCAGCCGCCGCAGCAGGCGACGCGCGGCCATGCCATCCCGATCTCCCCGGCACGCGTTCCTTGGCAGTGACGGGCGAGGTGACCAGTTATCGGTTCGCGGGTCGAGGCACGCTCGTCGCCTCGGTCCAGACCAAGCGCTGTGCAGGCGTCGCCCGCTGGAACTTCGCGGCGAGCCCGAACGCGACCGGGTCGGTTTCCTGCCGGGGTTCGAGCGCGGGCGATTCGGGCGCGGCGCCACAACGCTTGGTCGCAGCGCGGGGCGACCGCCTGGTCCGAGTCGTGCTCGCGCCCAACGGCGTCGACAGACCCGACAGGCTCGATGTGATCGCGCGAGCGACGGGCCGCAGGATCTCGTCGTGGCCGCTGATCGACCGGCCTGCGCGTGTCGTCCTCTTCGGAAAGATCGCCATCCTCTCGGCCGCGAGCAGAAACGCGCTCTACGCGTTGCGGATCTCGGACGGCCGCATCGCAATGCTCGGGGTCGCGCACGCGGGCGACCGGCCGATCATCGGGCGGGAGGGCGTCGTCTACCAGACCGGCCTCTCCCTCAAAGCGGCTCGCCTCACGCCGAGCCGCACGACGCTGAAGCTCGTGCCGCTCGCGTCGGTCGAGCGTCAACTGACGCTCGCGGATCGCCCGATCCAGACGCACTGGCAGATCAGCGCGATCGGCATGGACGGGAGGCGGCTCGCGTTCGCGGTTCACGATCCGACGGGCCGTTGTGACGTCGTCAAGTTCTGGACTCCTCCCTGGCACTACGTCGCGCGCGTGACCCACCCCAGCGCTGCGACGTGTGTGCCGGGACACCACGCCGGCGGGGTCACGAACGTCGCGATGGCCGCTGACCGTCTGGTCTGGACGACGCGCTACGGGAAGGTGACGCGTGTCCTGGCAGCGTCGACCATCGGTTGCAAGGAGTGGGTCGTCGCGCGGCCGGCTCCCGGTACGCCGGTCGCGGCGCTCGCGGGGGACGGGAGCGTGCTCGCCTACGCCCTGAGCGGCGAAGTGGGACTCGTTTCGAACGACGAGGACGATTGGTACGGGAACGTGCTCTCGCACTCCGCTGTCCCGATCGCCGGCATCTCGGCCGACAGCGGGCGAGTCGCGACCCTGTACCGCGACGGAACGGTGACCGTCATGAGCGCCCGCGGCGACCTCGTCAGCCGTTTTGCCGTCGGGCCGGCTCGCGCGATCGCGCTTCGTGAAGGCAAAGTCGCCGTCCTGCGCAGCGGGCACCTCGACGTCTACAGCGCCGAGACCGGAGCCCAGACTCACTCCTGGCCGGTGCCCGCCGACGCGCGCTCGGTCGGTCTTCACTACGGGATCGCCGTGATCGCCGCCGGCGGGGACGTCCTCGCAGCGAACGTCAGCACGGGCCACACCGCACGCCTGCTTCATGTCGCCGGTCGCGCGGCAGCCCAGATCGGCTCACCGGGCGCGGTCGTCCAGTTCAACGTCGGCGGGCGCGGCTACCTCCGGTTCATTCCGCTGAGCACGCTCGAGGCGCGCACCCGCTAGACCTGGCTCCAGCTCATGGGCCGGCTGGATGCGCGTCAGGTGCTCGGGATCGGGTCGTCCGTGAGCTTTTGCCAGGCGCCGCCCGGAGCGTTGGCGATCGAGACGCGGCGGAAGCTATAGGAGGGGTCGTTGCACATGCCGCCGGTCCCGCCTTCCCAGCTTTCGGAAGTCACGGTCGCCATCAATCCGTCGTGGCTCTCGGGCAGGAGGATCGGTACCGACACCGGCTTGTTGTTCACCCACACACGCCACCGGTTCGGGCGCTTGTGCATCTCAAGCACGGTTACCTTGGTGTACGTGCCGACCGCCACGCCGGTCGAGACCTCGTGGTAGGTGGGGTACTGGCCGGGTAGCGCGACCTCATCGTGCTCGTCGAGTTGCACACGCACGGCTACCTCGGCGGACTTGGGCAATGAAGCCCGTCTCTGCAGAGAACGGCCGCTTGCCTCCTAGGGAGAGGAATCTCGGCTGGGCCAGTGTTCCGGAATGACCCCTGAAGACGAGTATGCGGAGCCGTTGGCAGTCGGTCAGACTTGTGAGAGTGAGGATCGAGCCAGGTCTGGCCCACGGAGCCACCGCTGTCGCACCCGTTCAGGACTACTACGTGGTCTTTTGGCGGCAGCCTCTTCTCCAGGAATCCGACAAAGCTGCCGGAGCGACGCAGGACCAGATCATGTGGGCCGCCGCCGAGCAGTACGTTCGCGAGGCAGATGACGTGCATCAGGTCATCTCGTGGGCGGAGGAGGAGGGCCAGCGCCGGTCGGCCATGTACACGCTGTACGCGGTGACCTCGCGGCCGGACCGTGAAGTTCTCGTCTGGCTCGCGGGCGTTGATCCGACAACTAACGGCCCGAACTTCAAGAGACGCCACCCGGCCGACGTGGATCCTGTGAGCGGAACGTCCACCGAGGTCTACGGCCCGGTCGAGGGGTAACACCCTCGGTTGGGCCAGCGTCCTCACACCCGACCGCTGCTCAGTCTGGGAGCTGAAGGACGATGGTGCCCTCGGCGACACGTATCCGATAGGTCTCCACCGGCTCGGTGGCCGGAAACGAGATCGGCCGCCCGGTCGAGAGCTCGAACTGCGACCCGTGGCGCGGGCAGACGACGCAGCAGCGGTCCTCGTCCCAGTCGCCCTCGCACAGCGGGCCGTCGTCGTGCGAGCAGCGGTCCTCGATCGCGTAGAGCTCGCCGCCGCAGTTGTAGACGCCGACGAAGAGGCTTCCCTGGCGAACGATCTTCGACGACCCGGGCGGGAACTCGTCCGCCGCGGCGACCTCGACTTCCGGCACTAGTTCAGATCCAGCTCGTCGAAGCCGGCGAGGCCCTCGGGGAGCGGCGTCCCCTTCGCCTTGTGGAGGGCGAGCTTGAGCGTCGTGAGGCCGAGCATCGCGCACTTGAGCCGCACCGGGGTGAGCGGGACGCCGATCTCGGCGAGCAGCTCGTCCTTGTCGAGGGCGGCGACCTGCTCGGCCGTCCGGCCCTTCGTCATCTCCATCAGCATCGACGTGGCGGCCTGCGAGATCGCGCAGCCGCGGCCCGAGAACTTCACGTCGTCGATCGTCTCGCCGTCCTCGCCGAATGCGACGTAGATCGAGACCTCGTCGCCGCAGAGCGGGTTCTGACCCTCGGCCT
>Ga0308176_10001799_pt1 | contig 13476 bp, 17 predicted proteins | sample PhyCR2_3_FD_203890 | JGI IMG/M metagenome (GOLD analysis project Ga0308176, IMG submission 203890) | Soil microbial communities from UC Gill Tract Community Farm, Albany, California, United States - DLSLS.C.R2 | ecosystem: Environmental > Terrestrial > Soil > Agricultural land | place: USA...
ATCCGGGAGGCGCGTTTCTTCTTCGCCGGCACCTCCTTGTCTGGGCGGAGGCGTCTGCGCGCGGCATTCCGACGACGATGCGTGCCGCATCGGCGGTCACCGGTGCTCCTGCGCGTGTGCCGCCGGCCCTTCGAGCATTGCGCAATGTCACAGGGCTGCAGACCGACGGGCGACGGATCGCCTATCCCGACGCGCAATACAAGGCGCTCTGGTGGTCGGCGGGGCCGGGCGACGAGCCCTACGAAGCGGTGCCGACGCGGCATCTGCACCACGTCGACAACTCGGTGCACGTCGGCGGGAGATGGGTCGGCTTCGGCATCTACCCGGACGTCTATGTCGCCGACACGAAGTCGGGGCGCTACCTCCAGGTCAGCGGCCGAGGAGGATGGGCGCTCGTGAGCTCCGACGCGGTGCTCGTGGTCTACGGCACGACGAAGAAGGTGCTCCATCCCGTGCTGCGAATGGCGTTCGTCCGGCTGCGCGACCTGCCTCCGATACCCGCCTGCTCGTAGCGGGAGGCCGTTTCGAGCCCGGCTATGCTGGCGCGGCATGTCCGTGACGACAGCGCCGGAAGTCCTCGTCATCGAGGGCGGCAACCCGCTCAACGGCCACATCCGCGCCTCCGGGAACAAGAACGGCGCGCTTCCGATCCTTGCGGCGTGCCTGCTCACGGACGAGCCGGTCACGCTCTCGAACGTCCCTCGCATCCGGGACGTCGAGACGATGATCGAGCTCGTCGCCGCCACGGGCGCGAGCGCCGAATGGACCGGCCCGAACGAGGTGCGCGTGGATGCCCAGGGGCTGTCGTCGTACGAGGTGGATGTCGTGCTCGCGGAGCGGATCCGCGCCTCCTTCCTCCTTGCGGGGCCGCTGCTCGCGCGGCTCGGCCGGGCGAGCGTCCCGCCGCCGGGAGGCGACGTGATCGGCCGGCGCAGGCTCGATCCGCACATCCATGCCCTCGAACGCCTCGGCGCGCACATCGAGATCGACACGCGCTACGAGATGGAGACGGACGGCCTCCGCGGCGCCGCGATCTTCCTCGACGAGGCCAGCGTGATGGCGACCGAGAACGCGGTCATGGCCGCCGTCCTCGCTCCGGGCGAGACGACGATCGGGAACGCCGCCTGCGAGCCGCACGTGCAGGATCTCTGCCGCTTCCTCGTCTCCCTCGGCGCCGAGATCGAGGGGATCGAGTCCAACGTGCTTCGCATCCGCGGCGTGGAATCGCTCCGCGGCGGCGACTGGTCGATCGCTCCCGAGCACATCGAGGTCGGCAGCTTCATCGGCCTCGCTGCGGTCACGAACAGCGACCTCACGATCGAGGCGGTCGAGCCGCGCGACATGGTCTCCATCCTCACCGCGTTCAACCGGCTCGGAGTCGAGGTCGAGCTCGGCGCCGACTGGCTCCGCGTCCCGCCGCATCAGGAGCTCGTGATCCAGAACGACCTCGGCGACCAGGTGCCGAAGATCGAGGACGGTCCCTGGCCCGCGTTCCCGGCAGACCTGACCTCGATCGCGGTCGCGGTCGCGACCCAGGCGTGGGGGACGCTCCTCGTCTTCGAGAAGATGTTCGAGAACCGCCTGTTCTTCGTGGACAAGCTCGTCTCGATGGGCGCGCGGATCATCGTCTGCGACCCGCACCGGGTCGTTGTCAGCGGCCCGTCGCGCCTCTACGGACAGCGACTGACGAGCCCGGACATTCGCGCCGGCATGGCAATTCTGATCGCCGCGCTCTGCGCGAACGGCAGGTCCGTGATCGGCAACGTCGCCGAGATCGACCGCGGCTACGAGCGGATCGACGACCGCCTCCGTGCCGTCGGCGCCCAGATCGAGCGCGTCGAGGCGTAGAGACAGGGTCGGAGCTAGGCTCCGCGGAGTGAGCGAGCAGACCGCAGCCGGCGTTCGTGTCAACGTCTACGGACACGGCGAGGCAACCGTCGAGACGGGGCTTCCCGTGCTCAACCGCCTCCTGGGCCGCCTGGCGGAGACCGCGCGATTCGACCTCGTCGTCGACATCGAGCCGGGCGACACGCAGGCCGAGGTCGAGGCCGCGGCGGCGGCGATCGGCGACGCCCTCGCCGGGCCGCTGCGCGCGAGCGGTGCGCGAGGCCACGGCGCCGGAGCGCTGACGTCCGCCGAGGCGCTCGCGTACGTCGTGCTCGAGACGAGCGACGAGCCGCTCTTCGTCACGAACGTCGACCTGACACAGGCCCGCATCGGGGGACTCCCCACCGACGTCGCGCGCCGGTTCCTCGAGGTTCTAGCGGAGAGAGCCGGGCTCGTCCTCCATGTCCGGCTGCTGAACGGAACCGACAGCGGCCACGTGCTCGAGGCGATCTTCAAGGGACTCGGCGCCGCGCTGGCGGAGGCATGCGAGAGACTGGAGCCACACCGATGAGCGAGAAGAACGTCGTCCGCACCGAAGCCGCCCCGGCGCCGTTCCAGGGCGCGCCGTACTCCCAGGCCATCGCCGCCCGGGGGTTCGTCTTCGTCTCCGGCCAGCTCGGCCTCAAGGCGGGGGACAGCACGATCTCGGGAGGGATCGAGGAGCAGACCGAGCAGGTCTTCGCGAACCTGAAAGCGATCCTCGAGGAGGCAGGCAGCGGGCTCGACCGCCTCGTGAAGACGACGGTCTTCCTCCGGCACCTCGAGGACTTCCAGGCGATGAACGGCGTCTACGCGAAGCACGTCGGCGAGCAGCCCCCCGCGCGCGCGACCGTCGAGGTGGCGCAGCTTCCCTCCGGCGCGCTCGTCGAGATCGAAGCCATCGCGTTGCTCTAGCTCGCGAAGCTGGCGCTTCGCTCGCTGGGAGACGGAACTTCGCAAGCCCGAGATTGCGATCTCGGGCCCGCTTCGTGCTGTTCTTGCTTTTGGATCGCTTGGGCGAGGGGTGACTTTTGTGCGCTCGCGCGCGGCGGAGGCCGCGCGCGAGCGCAGTCCGGCCTGCGGCTAAGTCGGCTGCGCCCGTCTTAGCCTCTGGCCCTTTGTCTAAGCGGGGTTCGAGACGTTTCGAACTCTCGTAGCGGCGAGGGCGGTCGGAACTGCGCTCAACCCCGTGTGCCCTCCGCACGCAGCCAACGGGAGACCGCGTCTCCCGTTGGCGGAGTTCCTTCACGACCCGGGAAACGCGTAGCGTTTCCCGGGTGCGTCAGATCGAGGATTACGTGCGCTCGCTGGGGCTCGACGCCTACCTCGTCGGGGGTGCTGTGCGCGACGAGTTGCTCGGGCTGAACTGGAAGGACGCGGACTTTCTCGTGCCCGGCGTCGACACCGGGGGGCTTCGTGCCCGGCTCGCGCCGTACGGGCGGGTGGACGATCTCGTGGTCGCGGATCGGCTCGTCGGCGTGCGATTCCACCCCCGCGACGCGCGGATCCGCAGGCTGACGCCGGCCGGAATCGAGTTCGCGCCGCCCCGCAAGGAAGTCTCCACCGGCCCGGGCCGGCACGACTTCGAGATCGTCGCGGATCCGTCGCTGTCGGTCGAGGACGACATGCGCCGGCGCGACTTCACCGTCAACGCGATGGCCCGCCGGCTCGAGACGGGCGAGCTCGTCGACCCGCTCGGCGGCCGGGCGGACCTCGCTGCGCGCCGGCTGCGGACGGTCTCGCCGCAGAGCTTCCGCGAGGACCCGCTGCGTCTCGTCCGGGCGCTCCGCTTCGTGTCGCAGCTCGGCTTCGAGCCGGACGAGGAGCTGCTCGCCCAGATGCGCGAGGAAGCGCCGGCCGTGAAGCTCGTCTCGGGCGAGCGGATCGGGGGCGGGCTTGCGTCGGACGGGATGGGCGAGCTTTCCAAGCTCCTGCTCGGCTCGGAGCCGGCGCGGGCGCTGCGGCTGGCCCGCGAGACCGGCGTTCTCGTCGAGCTCCTGCCGGAGTTCGAGCGTGCCGTCGGCTTCGACCAGGAGAGCCGCTACCACGACCTCACCGTCGACGAGCACACCTTCGCCGTCGTGCAGGCTGCGGCCGACCGCGGCTTCTCGCTGGCGGTGCGGCTCGCCGCGCTCTTCCACGACCTCGGCAAGCCGCACGTCGCCTGGCGCGGCCGGGACGAGCGCCTCCACTACTATGCGAAGCCGGGTTTTGCCGACCGAGGTCACGACCAGGTCGGCGCAGACCTCGCCGCGGATGCGCTGCTCCGCCTTCGCTACCCGAACCTGCTGCGGCAACGGGTCGTGCGGATCGTTCGCCGCCACATGTTCCAGCCCGGGAAGGGGGACGCACTCCGCGCGCGGCGCTTCCTGCGCCGCAACGGCGACGAGCTCGCCTTCGAGCTCATGGACCACAAGCAGGCCGACCTGCTCGGCAAGCGCGGAAGCGGAGGTGAGCCGCCGCCGGTCGCCGAGCTCGACGCCCTCGCACGGTTCCGGAAGGTGGTGGAGCAAGAGCGCTCCAGCCCGCACCGGCTGCGCGACCTCGCCGTCGACGGAAACGACCTCCTCCGCGTCGGCTTCCGGCCCGGGCCGCAGCTGGGGCGCATACTCCACGAGCTGCTCGACGCGGTCGTGGAAGATCCCGCGCTCAACACCCGGGACGGACTGCTCACGCGGGCGAAGGAGCGCCTGTGATCCGCTGGGAGGTCGACGGCTACGAGGTCGTGTTCACCACACGCGTAGGCGGCGTGAGCGAAGGCGCATACGCGTCGCTGAACCTCGGCCGCAAAAGCGGTGACGCCGTGGAGCGCGTCGACCAGAACCGCCGCATCGCATGCGAGTCGATCGCCGCGAACGTGGAGAAGCTCGCGCTCAACCATCAGGTGCACTCCGATCGAGTCCTGCGTGCGGCTGCGGCGAGCCGAGGCGAGCGGGCGGACGGGCTGTGGACGGACGAGCCGGGGCTGCCGATCCTCGCGCTCTCGGCCGACTGCCTGCCGATCGCGCTCGCGCGGACAGGAGGAGAGCAGCCGGCCGTCGCCGTCCTCCACGTCGGCTGGCGCGGCCTGCTCGCCGGCATCGTCGCGGCCGGCGTGCGCGCCCTCGGAGCCGACGGCCTCGCCGCCGCGATCGGGCCCGGCATCGGCCCATGCTGCTACGAGGTGGGGGAGGAGGTGGCGGCGCCGTACCGCGAGCGCTTCGGTGACGGCGTCCTGACGGGGAACCGGCTCGACCTCTGGACGAGCGCCGAGCGCGCGCTCCGCGCGGCCGGCGTCGAGCACATCCATCGCCTCGACCGCTGCACCGCCTGCGAGGGCGACGCGTTCTTCTCCCATCGCCGCGACGCGGGCCGCACGGGCCGGCAGGGGGTGATCGCCTACGTCGCCGGCTGAGATCCGCGAGCGCTACGAGCGCATCCGCGAGGAGGTCGGCCCGTCGGTGACGGTCGTCGCCGCGACGAAGTACGTCTCGGTCCGGGACATGGCCGCGCTTGCCGAAGCCGGTGTCGAGGTCGTCGGCGAGAACCGCGCGCAGGATCTGCAGGCCAAGCACGACGTCTACGGGGACGCCTTCCGCTGGCACTTCATCGGGCACCTGCAGAGCCGCAAGGCGCCGCTCGTGAACGAGCTGTGCGAGCTCTGCCATTCGCTCGCCTCGGAGTCCGCGGCGCGGAAGCTCACGATCCCGGCGCTCGTGGAGGTCAACCTCTCCGGCGAGCCCACGAAATCCGGGGTGACGCCGGAGGAGCTGCCGGCGCTGCTCGGGCTCTATCCCGACGTCCGCGGCCTGATGACGATGCCGCCGGCGACGGGCGACCCCGAGGGATCGCGGCCCTACTTCCGACGTCTGCGCGAGCTCGCCGAGCACCACGGGCTGCGCGATCTCTCGATGGGGACGAGCCAGGATTACCCGGTCGCCGCCGAGGAGGGAGCGACCTACGTCCGGGTAGGCGCAGTCCTGTGGCGGCGCTAACATCGGCGGCGCCATGGGTCTCTCCGACGTCTGGGCCCGTACCCTCGTCTACTTCGGCATCGCCGAGGAAGAGGACTGGGACGAGGACGGCTATCTCACCGAGGACGAGCTCGTCGACGAGTACGACCGTGCGAACGTGCGCCGCTTTCCGGCGCGCCGGTCGCGGGGCGGCTACGACGACGACTGGACGGATCCCGAGCCCGAGGACGCGCAGAGGACGAGCATCCTCCGGCCACGGGCCACCGAGACGCGGCGCGTCCGCAACCTCGAGCCCGTCCGCGGACCGGGCACCTCGCGGGTGCACCTCATCCTTCCGCGCAGCTTCAACGACGCGCAGCAGCTCGCAGACCGCTTCAAGAGCGGCGTCCCCGTGATCCTCAACCTCCAATCGGCGGACGCCGAGCTGTCGAAGCGGCTGATCGACTTCGCGAGCGGCCTCACGTACGCGCTCGACGGCGGCATGCAGCGGATCGCGGACAAGGTCTTCCTCCTCACGCCCAGCGACGTCGAGCTCTCCGCGGAGGACCGCGCACGGATGCTCGAGCGCGGCTTCTTCAACCAGGCGTAGGGCACAGGAGAACGCCCCGGAAGGGCGAACCCGGCCCGCATGGGCTGGTCAGCCAGGTTCGCGCTGCTCGCCGACGCGGTGTCGAGCGCGGAGACGTTCGTCAACGTCTTCATCTCCCTCTACGTCCTCGTGATCCTCGTGTACATCCTCACGAGCTGGCTGCGACTGCCATATTCGCCCACGCTCAACCGGATCCAGCGGTTCCTCTACGACGTCTGCGAGCCGTACCTGCGCCTCTTCCGGCGCCTGCTTCCGTCGGCCGGAGCCTTCGACTTCTCGCCGATGCTGGCCGTGTTCACGCTCGTCGCGGCCGACCTGTTCCTCATCTGGATCCTCGACCACTTCCACTGAGAGGGGAGACAGCCATGGCACTCACACCCGTAGAGATCAGGCACATGACGCCGCCGCGCACGGCCCTCCGCGGCTACCGCGTTCCCGCGACCGACCACCTGCTCGAGGAGATCGCGTCGAGCTTCGAGGACGTCTGGCGCGAGCGCGCCGACCTCGCCGACAAGGTCGAGCAGCTCGAGGCGGACCTCGTCCGCTTCCGCGAGCTCGAGACCTTGCTGCGCACGACTCTCGTCTCCGCGGAGCAGGCATCGGCGCAGATGCGGGACCAGGCTCGCCGGGAGGCAGAGCTGATCCTCGGCGAGGCCCACGCGGAGGCCCGCGCGATCCAGCGTCAGGCCATCTCCGAGAACGAGCGGCTGTCGCACGCGTCCCGCCGACTGCGCGCCCAGCTGACCGAGGCGCTGGCGGCGGTCGACGACGCCGAGCCGGCGGACGCGGCCGAGAGAGAGCCGGCGCCCGCGAGCCCCGGGGACCAGGAGACGGACGCCGAGGCCGAGCGCAGCTGGTACGGCTTCCCGAGCGAGTCGGTCCTGCCGGACGCGGACGCGGCCTGACCCAATCGGCTGCGGGCGCGGCCGGACGTAAACTGGGCGCATGACCGCTGAGACGACGCGGCTGCGCGTGCGCGTCAGCCCCGGAGCCGGCCGGACGGCTCTGGTCGGGAGGCACGGAGACGCGTGGAAGGTGCGCGTGACCGAGGCCCCCGAACGGGGACGCGCCAACGAGGCCGTCCTCCGCCTCCTCGCCGAGACGCTCGCGCTGCCGCGCACGGCGCTGACGCTCGTTTCGGGTCACGGCGGCCGGGAGAAGATCGTGGAGCTGACAGGGGTTGGACCGGCGCTGATCGAGCGGCGTCTCACATCGGCCGCGAACGGCGACCGGGGGAGAAAGGAGAGGCGGTGACGAGCATCGACACCGAGCACTTCCGCGACGCGCTGCTCGAGGAGCGCCGGAAGGTCGAGCACGCGCTCGCGACCCTCCGCGAGGAGCATCCCGGCTCCCTCGACGACGAGGTCGAGGAGATCGGTGCCACGAGCGACAACCACCTCGCCGAGACGGCCACGGCAACCCTCGGACGGGAGATCGACTACACGCTCGGCGACAACGCCGAGCAGGTCATCTCCGAGATCGACGCCGCCCTGAAGCGCATCGAGAACGGCACGTACGGCACTTGCACCAACTGCGGCTGCGAGATCCCGCAGGCACGGCTGGAGGCGAATCCGTGGGCTTCTCTCTGCATCGACTGCAAGCGAAGAGCCGAGGGCGGGTGAGCGAGCCTCTGCGGCAGCTGGAGGTGCGGGTCGGCTCTGCGACGGATGCGTTGACGCCTCTCTCTCGCGCGACCCGGTCGTTCGCGGCGACGCCCGTGCAGTGGCTGGCCCTCGGCGCGATCGCCGTCACAGCGGTCGTCGCGGACCAGGTGACGAAGCACGTCGTCGCGTCCAATCTCGACCTCGGCGATGCGCTCCACGTCGTCGGGCCGTTCGCGATCCGGCACGTCCGGAACTCCGGCATCGCCTTCGGTCTCTTCTCCAACGCAACGGCGGCCGTCATCGTCGTCACGGCGATCGCCGTCGGCTGGATGCTCGCGTACTTCGCGCGCTCGGGGGCGCGGCACCCGGTGCTGCCCGTCGCGCTCGGCCTCGTGATCGGCGGCAGCGTCTCGAACCTCGCCGACCGGGTCCGGCTCGGGTTCGTCACCGACTTCCTCGACTTCCGCTACTGGCCGGCGTTCAACCTCGCGGACAGCTTCATCGTGATCGGCGTCGGCATCCTGCTCACCGCGCTCGTCCTCGCCGAGCGAGAGCCCTCCAAGCACTGAAGCGCCTCGTCCCGCCCGAGGCCGCGGGAGAGCGGCTCGACCGCCATCTCGCGGGTCTGCCGGAGGTGGGCTCGCGTGCCGCAGCCGAGCGGTTGCTCGCGGCCGATGCCGTGCTCGTCGACGGGGAGGCGCGCGGGAAGAGCCACAAGCTCGCGGGTGGGGAGGAGCTCGAGATCGAGGCTCCGGCGCCGCAGGTCGCCGCCGAGCCGGCGGCTCCACCACCCGAGCTCACCGTCGCGTACACCGACGAGCACCTCCTCGTCGTCGACAAGCCTGCGGGCGTGGTCGTTCATCCCTCGCCCGGCCATGCCGGCGGCACGCTGGCGCAGGCCCTGTCCGCCGCTGGAGCCGTGGGTGGGGAGGTGGATCGCCCGGGCATCGTTCACCGCCTCGACCGCGACACGTCGGGCCTGCTCGTGGTCGCGCGCTCGCACGAGACGTACGAGCGGCTCCAGCGCGTGGTGCGGCGCCGCGAGCTGACCCGCGAGTACACGGCACTCGTCGTCGGCAGGCCGCGATCGAGGCGCGGAACGATCGAGGCACCGATCGGCCGCGACCGGCACGACCGGCTCCGCCACTCGCTCGACACCGACACGCCGCGCGCAGCCGTGACGCACTTCGAGCTCGAGGAGCTGCTTCCGCGCCACTCCCTCCTGCTCGTGCGCCTCGAGACAGGGCGGACGCACCAGATTCGCGTCCACCTCCAGGCGATCGACCTGCCGGTCTCCGGCGACTCGGTCTACGGCGTCGCGGGGGACCTCGGCCTCGAGCGGCAGTTCCTCCACGCGGCGCGGCTGGCGTTCATTCATCCCATCACGGAGGAGACGGTTGACGTGTCCTCGCCGCTCCCGCCCGATCTCGCCGCCGCCCTCGAAACGGCGCGCCGCAGCTAACCTACCCGGGTCCCGTTCCCACTCCCCGGCGGCCCAGCCGTGGCGCGCGTGCCTCTCCTCGCGGAGGTGCGCCTCGACTCCCGCCGGCGCATCACCACAAACGAATCCGGAAGGAGCTTCTATGGCAGTCACCAGTAGCGCTGGCGCGGTCTCCATGCGCGAGCTGCTCGAGGCCGGAGTCCACTTCGGCCACCAGACCCGGCGCTGGAACCCGAAGATGCGCCGCTTCATCTTCGCCGAGCGCGGCGGCATCTACATCATCGACCTCACGCAGACCGCCGAGCGGCTCGACGAGGCGCAGCAGTTCCTCCGCAACGTCGCCGAGCGCGGCGGCACCGTCCTCTTCGTCGGCACGAAGAAGCAGGCGCAGGACGCGGTCGAGCAGGAGGCGAAGCGCGTCGGCATGCCGTACGTCAACCACCGTTGGCTCGGCGGCCTGCTCACGAACTGGCGCACGATGGCCGACCGCATCGACCGGCTGCACGAGATGCGCCGGCTGCAGGAGGATGGCCAGCTCGAGCTCCTGCCGGCGAAGGAGCGCATCGCGATGGCCGGCGAGCTCGAGAAGCTCGAGGCGAACCTCGGCGGCGTCGCCGACCTGCGCCGCCAGCCCGACGCGGTGGTAATCGTCGACCTGAAGAAGGAGGCGCTCGCCGTGCGTGAGGCGCGCCGGCTCGGGATCCCGGTGGTGGCGCTCGTCGACACGAACTGCGACCCCGACGAGGCCGACTACGTCATCCCGGGGAACGACGACGCGATCCGCTCCTGCAACCTCGTCGTGCATGCGCTCGCCGAGGCCGTCAACAGCGGGAAGCAGAAGGTCTCGGCGCAGGAGCTCGAGCAGCAGGCCGAGGCGGAGGCTCCCGCCGAGACGCCTGCCGAGAGCGCTCCGGAGGGAGACGTCGAGCAGGTCGCGGCCGGCGAGCAGGTCGAGCCGGTGACGGAGGGCGACTCGGTGCCCGTCCCGACGGGACAGGATCCGGCAAAGGAGGCGGCGGAGGTCACCGAGGCTTCGGAGGCGGCGCTGGGCGACCCGACGAGTGGACAGGCGGAGGAGGCCTGATGGCGGCCGAGATCTCCGCTCAGCTCGTCCGTGAGCTCCGCGAGCGCACCGGCGCCGGGATGATGGACTGCAAGCGGGCGCTGCAGGACACGAACGGCGACATGGAGGCGGCGGTCGTCCTGCTGCGCGAGAAGGGCATGGCCAACGCAGCGAAGCGCGCCGACCGCGCGACCACCGAGGGCCTCGTCGGCTACCGCCTGGCGGAGGACCGCTCGCGCGGCACGATGGTCGCGGTGGGCTGCGAGACCGAGCCGGTCTCGAAGAACGAGGAGTTCCAGGCGTTCGGCCAGAAGGCGCTCGACCTCGTCGAGGCGGGGGGCATCGACGCCGTCTCCCAACTCGACGCGGAGCGGGTGGAGCTCTCGGGCAAGCTCGGCGAGAACATCGCGATCGCCGGAGCGGCCCGCTTCGAGGCGGTGAACGGCGGACGCCTGGCCGCCTACGTCCATCCGCCGGCGAACAAGCTCGGCGTCCTGCTGCACCTGCGCGGCGGGGACGACGAGCTCGCACGGAACCTCGCGATGCACATCTCGTGGTCGGACCCACGCTGGATCGGCCGCGAGGACGTTCCCGAGGACCTCGTCGCCGCCGAGCGCGAGATCTACCTCAACTCCGAAGAGGTGCAGTCGAAGCCCGAGCAGGCGCGTGAGAAGATCGTCACCGGGATGCTCGACAAGCGGTTCTTCGCCGAGCGTGGCGGCGTACTCGCGGACCAGCCGTGGATCCACGACGGCTCGCTCACCGTCGGCAAGGTGCTCGCCGACGCCGGGGCCGAGGTGCTCGAGTTCCAGCGCTTCTCGCTCGCCGGATGAGCGCCCAGGCCGAGACGGAGACCGGCTCCGCGGCGCGCGCGCCCGCCTTCCGCCGGGTCCTGCTCAAGCTCTCGGGCGAGGCGCTCATGGGCGAGCGCGAGTACGGCATCGACCCGGGAGTGACGCGCGCGCTCGCGAAAGAGGTGGCAGGCATCCGGAGCGAGGGCGTCGACGTCGCGGTCGTCGTCGGAGGCGGGAACTTCTACCGCGGTCTCGCGGCGGCAGCCGAGAGCGGGATGGACCGGGCGACCGCGGACTACGCGGGGATGCTCGCGACGCTGCTCAACGCCCTCGCGCTGCAGGACGCGCTCGAGCGGGAGGGTGCCGACACGCGGGTCATGTCCGCGCTCGAGGTGTCCGAGGTCGCGGAGCCGTACATCCGGCGCCGTGCGATGCGGCATCTCGAAAAGGGGCGGGTGGTCATCTTCGCCGCCGGCACCGGGAACCCGTTCTTCACGACGGACACGGCGGCCGCGCTGCGTGCGCTCGAGATCGGCGCGGACGCGATCCTGATGGCGAAGCACGGTGTCCGGGGCGTGTACGACGGTGACCCGCGGAGCGTCTCCGACGCCGCGTTCCTGCCGCGCATCACGCATCTCGAGGCGATCGAGCGAGGGCTCAAGGTGATGGACACGACGGCGCTCTCGCTCTGCATGGACAATCGCCTCACGATCCACGTCTTCGAGCTCGCCGAGGGCAACGTCGCGCGCGTCGTGGCCGGCGAGGAAGTGGGGACGATCATCGCGACCGGAGAGAGGGAGGGCTGAGATGGCGACGGCAGAAGAGATGATCAACGGCGCTCGCGACAAGATGGTCAAGTCGGTCGAGCACGCGCGGGCGGAGTTCTCGACGGTGCGCACCGGGCGCGCCTCGGCCTCGCTCCTCGATCGGATCGAGGTCGACTACTACGGCACGCAGACGCCGTTGCGCCAGCTCTCGACCATCAACGTCCCCGAGCCGCGCATGCTCACGGTCCAGCCGTTCGACCCGAGCTCGATCCGCGCGATCGAGAAGGCGATCCAGGAGTCGGATCTCGGCCTGACTCCGTCGAACGACGGCAAGCTGATCCGGCTGCCGATCCCACAGCTCACCGAGGAGCGCCGCAAGGAGCTCGTCAAGGTCGTGCGCAACATGGCCGAGGAGCACAAGGTGGCCGTGCGCGAGATCCGGCGGGACGCGATGCGGCACCTGAAGGAGCTCGTCGACAAGGGCGAGGTCGGCGCCGACGACGAGCACCGGGCCGAGGGCCGTGTCCAGGAGCTGACGGACGAGCACACGAAGCAGATCGACGAGCTCCTCAAGCACAAGGAGGCAGAGGTGATGGAGGTCTAGTGCCCCGCCCGGCGACAGTCAGGGCATCCCTGGCCGCTGCAAAATGTCGCGACTCCGCGCTTCGGCCCCTACGGCGCCTACACTCGTCGGCCGGCTTCGCCGGCTGCGTCGTCCTCAGTCGCCCCGAGTGACCTCCTTCCCGGGAACGGACGTCACTCCCGCGGAGCACCTTCCCGAGGTCGCGCACGCGGTCGCGATCATCATGGACGGGAGCGGGCGCTGGGCCGCGGAGCACGGCGTCTCGGTCGCGGAGGGCCATCGCGCCGGCTCGCGGGCGCTGCGGCCCGTCGTCGAGACGGCGATCGACCTCGGCATCGAGTCGCTCGCGGTCTACGCGTTCTCGACCGAGAACTGGAACCGCCCCGTCGAGGAGGTCGAAGCGCTGATGGAGATCTTCGGCGAGACGATCGAGCGCGAGCTCGAGGATCTCGCCGCGCAGGGGGTCCGATGCCGCTTCGTCGGCCGCCGCGACCGCGCCCCTGACTGGCTGCGCGCGAGGATGGACCACCTCGAAGGGGCGACGGCGGACAGGTCGCGGCTCCAGCTCTGGATCGCCTTCGACTACGGCGGACGCGCAGAGCTCGTCGATGCCGCGCGCAGGCTGCTCGAGAGCGGCGGCGATCCCGGCGACGTCGACGAGGCTGCGCTCGCCGCGTGCCTCTACGAGCCGGAGATGCCGGACCCCGACCTCGTGATCCGCACCTCGGGCGAGCGCCGCATCTCGAACTTCCTCCTCTGGCAGTCAGCGTACGCCGAATACGTCTTCACCGACACGCTCTGGCCCGACTTCGGGCC
>Ga0308176_10001800_pt1 | contig 13475 bp, 15 predicted proteins | sample PhyCR2_3_FD_203890 | JGI IMG/M metagenome (GOLD analysis project Ga0308176, IMG submission 203890) | Soil microbial communities from UC Gill Tract Community Farm, Albany, California, United States - DLSLS.C.R2 | ecosystem: Environmental > Terrestrial > Soil > Agricultural land | place: USA...
ATCATCCACGCGTGGCCGTGGTTGGCGAAGATCGTCACCCATTTGCCGGGCCCGGCCCTGCCCCAGCTCATGAAGCTCGTGGAGTCCAACGGGCCCTTGAGGAAGCCCGCCGCGGCGAGCGCGAACGACACCGACGCCGAGCAGTCGTACGCGCTGTCCTCCCAGCGAGCGTGGCCGCCGCCGTAGACGTAGGGCAGCAGCGCGACGGCGTTGGCGGCGCGGATGATCGCCTCGACGGCGTGCGGAGCGCTGGACGGCACCGCGGCCAGGCCGTCTTGGCTCAGCGACGCGCGGTTGACGACGTGGCTCGTGCCGAACGCCGCCTGCAGCTCGCGGCGGATCTCGGCGTCGCTCGGTGCGCCCTCCGCGACGCCGTCCTGCGGCTGGGCGACCGGGCCCTTCACGGCGGCGATCTTCGGCGCCGGGGCGTGGGCCTTCAGCGGCGCCTTCGCCGCGATCTTCACCGACGGCGGCGGGAGGTAGGGCGCTGCGGTCGTCCAGGCCCGCAGCTGGTCGCCGCCTCCGCCTGCGCCCGCGCCGCAACCGGCGATCAGCAGCGCCCCCAACAGCAGTCCAGCGATCCGTGCCACGGCCTCAGTATGCGACACACTCAGGATCGTGCTCGCCACCCTGCTCGCGGCGTTCGCCGTGGCGCTGCCGGCGCCCGGCCACGTTCACGTCCGCGCCCGATCGACGACGAGCATCACGCTCGCCTGGCGCGGCCGGGCGCACCGCTACGAGCTGCGCCGCGCCGGGCACGCGGCACGGCAGCTGCGCGCGGGCGCCCACAGGGCCCGTGCCGGCGGGCTGCGGCCTGGCCACCGCTACCGGCTCGGCGTCCGGGCCTGCGCGTCGCGGCGCTGCGGGCGGACCGTCTGGATCGTGGCGCGCACGCGCTCGCGAGCGCCCGCCGGCGCGACGCGGATCGCGGGCTGCCCGGTCTTCCCGGCCGGCAACGCGTGGAACCGGGACGTCTCGCATGACCCGGTCGACCCGCGCTCCGACGCCTACATCGCGGCGCTGCCCGGCAACCTGCACCCGGACTTCGGCTCGGGGCGCTACGGCGACTACGGCATCCCGTTCACCGTCGTGCCGGCCGGCCAGCAGCCCGTGCCGATCCACTTCACCGCCTATGGCGACGAGAGCGACCCGGGCCCCTACCCGGTGCCTTTGGACGCGCGCGGGGAGGGCGGCGGCGACCGCCATGTGCTCGTCGTGCAGCGGGGCTCGTGCAAGCTCTACGAGCTGTTCGCGGCGGAGCGCGCCGGAAGCGGCTGGAACGCCGACGCGGGCGCGGTGTTCGACCTGCGCTCGAACCATCAGCGCCCGGCGGGCTGGACGTCGGCGGACGCGGCCGGCCTGCCGATCTTCCCAGGCCTGGCGCGCCCCGGCCCGATCCACCATGCGCTGCGCTTCACCGTGCGCCGCACCCAGCGCGCCTACGTGGCTCCCGCTCGGCACTTCGCCTCCAGCAGCACCGACCCGAATCTGCCGCCGATGGGCCTGCGCCTCCGCCTGCGGGCCGGCTACGACCTCTCGGGCTTCCACGGGCAGGCACTCGAGATCCTCCGGGCCCTGCGCGCCTACGGGATGATCGTGGCCGACAACGGGTCCAATTGGTACATCTCCGGGGCGCCGGACCCGCGCTGGGCCGACGACGACCTCGACCAGCTCAAGCGGGTGCCGGGGACCGCGTTCGAGGTCGTCCGGACGGGTCCGCTGCACTCGGGCGATTAGGGAACGCGTGCTCCGGCAACGATCAGTGTGGAGGCAGTGTCGATAAGCACCCCCACGTCCGAGGTCCTCCTGGCCCTCCCCGCACGCCCTGACGCAGCGCGCCAGGCGCGCCGCGAGCTGCTCACGCGCGGGCTGGACGAGGACATCAGCCACACGGTCACGCTGCTGACGACCGAGCTCATCGCCAACGCGATCCACCATGCGGGCATGGATCCCGCCCGGGACCGGATCGTGTTCTTCGGGCGCCTGGCGCCGGACCTGGTGCACATCGAGGTCGGCGACAGCGGGCCGGGCTTCTCGCGGGACGACGGCTCGACCGAGGGTGGCCTCGGCAGGCGGATGCTGGACAAGCTCGCGTCCCGCTGGGGCTGCGAGCGCTCGGGCCAGGGCTTCCGGGTCTGGTTCGAGGTGGATCGCCGCCGGCGCTTCCGGCGCTGACCTCTGCGACGCTGCGGGCGTGCGCGCTGCCGCCGCGGCCCCGCTCGCCCTCGCCTGCGCCGCCCTCGCCGGGTGCGGCGACGCCGCCCCGCGCGTGCCGACGATCGCGCACACGCCGGCCGCCCGTGAGCCGCTGCGGTGCAGCGATGCCCCGCGTGCGCGCGCCCGCGCGCATGTGGAGCTGTTTCGTCATGGCGACATCGTCGTCGTCCCGGCGGGGATCGGGATCCGCGGCGGCGTGCGCGAGGGCGCCTACGTGCGCGGTCGCTGCCGCGCGGCGCTGTGGACCGAGGAGCCGACCGGCCTGGTCCTGATGGCGCGCCCGGCGACGCTCGGCGCGCTCTTCGGGACCTGGCGGCGGCCGCTGCCACGCGCGCGCGGGTGGCTCGACGGGCGGCCGTGGCGCGGCCCGCTCGCGCGCCTGCCGCTGCGCGACGGGGCGCAGGTCGTCGTGCAGGAGGGCCTGCCGCTCGCGCCCGTGCACTCCGCCTATACGTTCCCGCCATGAGGCGCGTGGCGTTGCTGGTGCTCGCGGTGCTCGCGCTGGCGCCGGCCACGGCGTTCGCCGACGGCGACCCGGCCTCCGACGTCCTGCTGGCCCAGGACGTCTACTACCCCTACGCGCCGAAGGCCTCGAGGCAGCTGACCACGGCGCTGGACGCGCTGATGAAGCGCGTGCGGGCCGGCGGCTATCCGATGAAGGTCGCGTTGATCGAGGGACCCTCGGACCTGGGCGCCTATCCCAACCTGTTCGGCGACACGCAGAACTACGCGAACCTGCTTGCGAAGGAGATCGCGTTCAACTCGCACCCGCACCTGCTCGTCGTCATGCCGTCGGGCTTCGCCGGCGACAACCTGGGCGCGAAGGTCGACAGGGCGCTGGCCGGCATAAAGATCGACGGGGCCGCCAAGTCCGACGGCCTCGCCAAGGCGGCGCTGGCCGCCGTCGCCCGCATCGCCACCGCCAACGGCCACCCGACGCCGGTCCCTCCGGAGGCCCGGGCGAGCGTCGGCGCCTCGAAGGCGTCCTCGAACCGCTCGACGCCATCGGTCCTCGTCTACGGCGGCCCCGTCCTGCTCGTCCTCATCGCGATCGGCGCGCTGCTGGCCGTCAACCGCCGCCGCGAGGAGGAGGAGCAGGCATAACGACAAAGGGGTCTGACCCTTTTGTCGTGATACCCTACGTAGGGTGAAGAAGACGAGCATCTACCTCGAGCCCGCGCTCGACGAGGCGCTCGCCAAGCGGGCGGCGCAGGAGGGCGTGACGAAGGCGGAGTTCATCCGGCGCACGCTCTGGGGCGCGGTCACGCGGCCCAAGCGGCCGAAGCCCTCGATCGCGGTGTTCAGCTCGAGGCGATGAGCGTCGTGATCGACACGTCCGCCATCGTCGCCGCCTACGACCGCGCCGACCCCGGCCACGAGGCGGTCGCCGAGCTGTTCCGGGCGCTGGACGACGAGCTCGTGACGACGCCGCTGGTCGCGGCGCAGATGGACCGCGCGCTGACAGGCACCAAGGGCCGCGACGCCCTCTGGAAGGACCTCGACAGCGGCGCGATCACCGTGCGCTGGTGGGCCGACGCGATGGACGAGACGCTTCGCATCGCGCGCCGCCATCCCGCGCTCGGGCTCGGTGACGCATCGCTCGTGGCGCTCGCGGGCAGGCTTCGGACCGATCGCATCGCGACCTTCGATCCCCACTTCCGCAGCGTGACCCTCCCGCGTAACAGACGGATCGTCATGCTGCCTGACACGAACATCCGAGAGGACTGACCCGCATGCCCGATCACCCGAACTCGTTCGACGCCCGCGGCTCGCTGAAGGTCGGCGACCGCGAGCTGGAGATCTTCCGCCTCGACGCGCTGCAGTCGAAGTTCGACGTCGCGCGGCTGCCGTTCAGCCTCAAGATCCTGCTCGAGAACCTGCTGCGCACCGAGGGCAACGGTTCGGTCGAGGCGAAGGACATCGAGGCGCTCGCGACATGGGACGCGAATGCCGAGCCCTCGAAGGAGATCGCGTTCACCCCGGCGCGCGTGCTGATGCAGGACTTCACCGGCGTGCCGGCGATCGTCGACCTCGCGGCGATGCGCGACGCGATGGCCGACCTCGGCGGCGACCCCGCGAAGATCAACCCGCTCGTCCCCGCCGAGCTGGTGATCGACCACTCCGTCCAGGTCGACGTCTTCGGCACGCGCGATGCGTTCACCAAGAACGCCGAGCGGGAGTTCGAGCGCAACCAGGAGCGCTACGCGTTCCTGCGCTGGGGCCAGGACGCGTTTGACGATTTCAGCGTCGTGCCGCCGGACACGGGCATCGTCCACCAGGTCAACCTCGAGTACCTCGCGCGCGTCGTCTTCGTCGACGACAAGCTCGGCCGCGCCTACCCGGACACGCTCGTCGGGACGGACTCGCACACGACGATGGTGAACGGGCTCGGCGTGCTCGGCTGGGGCGTGGGCGGGATCGAGGCCGAGGCCGCGATGCTCGGCCAGCCGATGTCGATGCTGATCCCGCAGGTCGTCGGCTTCAAGCTGGGCGGCGAGCTGCCCGAGGGCGCCACCGCCACCGACCTCGTGCTGACGGTCACCGAGATGCTGCGTCAGAAGGGCGTGGTCGGGAAGTTCGTCGAGTTCTACGGCCCCGGCATCCCGAACCTGCCGCTCGCCGACCGCGCGACGATCGGCAACATGAGCCCGGAGTTCGGCTCGACCTGCGCGATCTTCCCGGTCGACACCGAGACGCTTCGCTACCTCGCCTTCTCGGGGCGGCCAAAGGAGCTGATCGACCTCGTCGAGGCCTATGCGAAGGAGCAGGGCCTCTGGCATGACGCCGACAGCGAGGAGCCGACCTACTCCGACACGATCGAGCTCGACCTCGGCGACGTCGTCCCGTCGCTGGCCGGCCCGAAGCGCCCGCAGGACCGCGTGCCGCTCGACGGCGCAAAGGACGCGTTCCGCTCCGCGCTGGGCGACCTGCTCGGGCGCGACGCCGAGGAGGTCGCCGCGGCCCACGACGAGGCGGTCGCCGAGTCCTTCCCGGCATCCGATCCGCCGGCCAACGGCGCGCCCGGCCACGAGGCCTCGCCCGAGCGGCCGAGCAACGCGCCGGCCGTCGCGGCGGGCACCGTCGTCGCCGAGCACTCCGACTCGGCGGTCGAGGTGTCGATGGGCGACCAGACCTTCCAGGTCGACCACGGCCACGTCGTGATCGCCGCGATCACGTCGTGCACGAACACGTCGAACCCGAGCGTCATGCTCGGCGCCGGCCTGCTCGCCCGCAACGCGGTGGCGAAGGGGCTCACCCAGCAGCCGTGGGTCAAGACGTCGCTGGCGCCCGGGTCGAAGGTCGTCACCGAGTACCTGGACCGCGCCGGCCTGACCGAGCCGCTCGAGCAGCTCGGCTTCAACCTCGTCGGCTACGGCTGCACGACCTGCATCGGCAACTCCGGGCCGCTGCCCGACGAGATCTCCGCCGCGGTCAACGAGGCCGACCTCGCGGTCTGCTCGGTGCTGAGCGGCAACCGCAACTTCGAGGGCCGCATCAACCCCGACGTGAAGATGAACTACCTCGCGTCGCCGCCGCTGGTCGTCGCCTACGCGATCGCGGGGACGATGGACATCGAGCTCGACAGCGACCCGCTCGGCATCGGCTCCGATGGCGAGCCGGTGTACCTGAACGACATCTGGCCCTCCTCGAAGGAGATCGCCCAGGTCGTCGAGGAGGCGGTGCAGTCGGACATGTTCCGCAAGTCCTACGGCGAGGTCTTCGAGGGCGACGAGCGCTGGAACAGCCTCGACATCCCGACGGGCGACCGCTTCGCCTGGGACGACGAGTCGACCTACGTGGCGCTGCCGCCGTACTTCGAGGGCATGTCCGCCGAGCCCGAGCCGCTCGAGGACATCTCCGGCGCGCGCGTGCTGGCGAAGCTCGGCGACAGCGTGACCACCGACCACATCTCGCCGGCCGGCTCGATCAAGAAGGACTCGCCGGCGGGCAGGTGGCTGATCGACCACGGCGTGGAGCCGCGCGAGTTCAACTCCTACGGCTCGCGCCGCGGCCATCACGAGGTGATGATGCGCGGCACGTTCGCCAACATCCGCCTGCGCAACGAGCTCGCGCCGGGCACGGAGGGCGGCGTGACGAAGAAGGACGGCGAGGAGATGTCGATCTTCGACGCCGCGATGGCCTACGCGCAGGACGACACGCCGCTGGTCGTGCTCGGCGGCAAGGAGTACGGCTCCGGCTCGTCGCGCGACTGGGCGGCGAAGGGCACGAACCTGCTCGGTGTCAGGGCCGTCATCGCCGAGTCGTTCGAGCGCATCCATCGCTCGAACCTCGTCGGCATGGGCGTGCTGCCGCTGATGTACCCCGACGGCGAGTCGGCCGAGTCGCTCGGCCTGACCGGCGACGAGGAGTTCACGGTCAGCGGGCTGGCCGAGCCGATGAACGCGGGTGACCTGCCGCGCGAGGTGAGCGTGAAGGCGGGCGACAAGGAGTTCCGGGCCCGCGTGCGCATCGACACCCCGAAGGAGGCGGAGTACTTCCGCCACGGCGGGATCCTGCAGTACGTCCTGCGTTCGCTGGCGGCCTCGTGATCACCGAAGAGGAGCTCGTCGGGCGGCGGATCGTCGCCGCCGAGCTCGACAACGTGCCCGACGGCTTCGCGATCCTGACCTTCGACGACGGCACGACGCTGGAGATCCGGACGTCGAAGGTCGGGCAGCTCCTGCTCAGCTCCGACCGGACGGGCGCGTAGAGTCGCCCGCGTTGGGGTTCTCCGATTGGCTCCTCGCGTTGCACCTGCTCGCGGCGTTCGCGCTGATCGCCGCGCTCGTGCTGTTCACGGCCGTGATGGTCGCCAACTGGGGCGACGGCCGGCCGCAGCGGGCCTCGGCGTTCTTCCGCGTCGCCGCGCTCGGCGGCCCGCTGATCGGCGCGGGGGCCGGGCTCACGCTGGTGCTCGGCATCTGGCTGGCGATCGACCTCGACGACTTCCAGCCGTGGGACGGCTGGATCATCGCGTCGATCGTGCTGTGGGCGATCGGTGGCTTCGCCGGCTCGCGCGTCGGCGCCCACTACACCGCCACGCAGGAGCTCGTCGACCGGCTGGCCGTCGAGGGCAACGAGCCCAACGCGGAGCTCGCGGCGAAGCTGAGCGACGCGAGCATCAGAACGCTGCACGCGATCACGGTGATCGCGTTCACCGCCGTCCTCGTCCTCATGATCTTCAAGCCGGGCGCATGACGGTGCTGGCCCTCATCCGCCCGGACAGCTGGAACTGGGCACTGCTGGTGCACGTCACCGGGGCGGCGATCCTCGTCGGCGGCCTGGTCGCCGCCGGCGGCGCGTCGGTGCTCGCGCGGCGCGATGCGACGGGAACGCTCTCGGCGTTCTCCTATCGCATGCTCCTCGTCGTCGGCCTGCCTGGGCTGATCCTCATGCGCGCAGGCGCGGCGTGGATCTACGACAAGGAGGGCTGGACCGGCGACAGCGATCCGACGTGGCTCGGGATCGGCTTCCTCACCGCCGACATCGGCGCCGTGCTCTTCATCATCGCCCTGATCCTCGGCGGCATCGGCCTGCGCCGCACCCGCCGGGGAGACGGCGGCAGCGGCCTGCTGCGCGCCAGCGGCATCATCGCCCTCGTGCTCCTCGCGGCCTACGTGATCACCGTCTGGGCGATGGCCGGCAAGCCGGGCTAGATGTAGGTCCTGAGGACGTTGTTCATGCACGCTTTTGCCGAGAAGCGGGGCGTTCAGTTCGGTGCGTTTCGTTGGGTGCGTGGCGTGGTTCGGGTCATTGAGGGAGAAGGGTGAACCAGCCCGGCTGGCGGACGCGAGCCTGACGTTAGTGTCGCTGAGCAGCACTTTCGTTAGGCACGCGGGGCGCGGCGGGGATTCCCTTCCCTCAATGCCGACAGACCACGCCGGCGCCCCGACCACGCCCGAACGGAACGCCCGGAACGCCCGCTTCGCCCGCAGAGCGAAAGCTCGCGCCGGACGGCATTCGGACAGACGTCCGGGTGCCTCAAGCGCCGGGGGGCCGGTCCGACAAGAGGGTGGCAAGGCGGTAGGGCCCATGGATGGGCTCGCCGGCCGGGTAGCACTTTCGGATGTGTCCATGGAGGGACGCGCATCCACCTGGCCGGAACGCCACGGAATGCCGTGCTGCTCTGCCCACTTGCGCCTCCTAACCGGAGGGGACATCCACGGGACCGGGCCTGCGCGGTGCGCGCCGCGCGGGCCTGGTCTCCGTGATCAGCCGGCTTGCGAGCTCGTCGGGCTCGACGTCGAGCATCCACGGCAGCGTCACCACCGGGCCGCGGGCACCGCGGCGCAGGCGGGCGAGCTGCGCCTGCTGTGCGCGCACGCGTCCTGCGTGGGCGCACGCCGCCGCGGCCGGCCCGCCGTCGGCGCCCCGGAGCAGCTCGATGTCGGTCGGTGAGAAGCGCCGTGCGAGCACCGCGTTGGCGACGATGAGGTCGACGTCCGGCAGCTGGCGCTGGAGCTGCAGCGTCTCCGAGACCGGCAGCTCGGCGGCCATCGTGACGATCACGAAGCCCGCGTCGCGCTTGAGGAAGTCGGCCACCTCGCGGGCCTGGGAGCCGATCGGCCCGACGCGGGCGATGTCGGCGAACGTGCGGGGCGCGCGCAGCAGCGCGGCACCGTGCCCTGACGCCGGCGCGTCGACGATGACGAGGTCGTATGGCTTCGCACGCGGGTTCCAGCGCCGCCGCTGCACCAGCTCCCACAGCTTCGTGATCGCGATCAGCTCGGCGCCGCCGGGCGCCGCAGCGACCAGCGACGCGAACGCGCCCGATCGCATGAGCAGGTCCGCGAGCCGGCGCGGGAGCTGCGTCGCCAGCCATTCGGTGAGCGCGTGATGCACGTCGACCGTCAGCGTGTCGATGCCGCTGCCGCGCAGGAGGCCCGCCACGCGCGCATGCCCGCCCAGCTCGCCGACGGCCACGCGGCGCCCGTCACGGGCCGCGGCGAGCGCCAGCGCAGCGGCCACCGTCGACTTGCCGACGCCGCCCTTTCCGGTGACCACGACCATGGGGTGGTTGAGAACCTCGATGCGGGCACACTACGGTGGACACGTCCCTCAGATCGCATGGACCGCAATCTCCGCCCCGCATACGCAGCCTGCCGCCGGATGCAGCGCAGGCACGACCCGACCTATTTCGCCGCCACGAGCCTGCTCCCGGCGGCCGTCCGGCCTGCGATCCACGCGGTCTACGGCTTCGTGCGCACGGCCGACCAGATCGTCGACGGCCCCGATCGCCCTGGCACGCCCGAGCAGCGCCGCGCGGCGCTCGACGCATGGGAGCGCGAGCTCGAGCTCGCGCGCGGCGGGCGGCCGGCGCACCCGGTGCCGACCGCGCTGGTCGATGCCGCCGGCCGCCACGGCCTTCCGCTCGACGAGCTGCGCACGTACATGAGCTCGATGCGGGTCGACTGCGCGCCCGTCCGCATCCGCGACGACGCCGAGCTCGACCGCTACATGAACGGCAGCGCGGCGGCGGTCGGGCGGATCATGGCGCCGCTCATCGGGGCGCCGGCGCGGCCCGAGGAGGTCGCGCGGCTGGGCATGGCCTTCCAGCTGGCGAACTTCGTGCGCGACGTCCGCGAGGACTGGGAGCTCGACCGCATCTACCTGCCCGGGCTGCCCGAGAGCGACCTGCAGGCCGGCCTCGCCGGCGACGGCTTCCGCGAGCGCGTCGCGCGCCAGGTCGACCGCGCGCGGGCGATGTTCCGCGACACGCGCGGCGTCGACGCAGAGGTGCCCGGCCGCGTCCGGCACGGGATGTGCCTGGCGCGGATGGTCTACGGCCGCGTGCTGGACCGCGTGGAGCGCGCCGGCTACGACGTGCTGGCGGCGTGAGCGCATGACCGAACGAGCCACGGCCCGCGGCGACGAGCGCACCTCGCTGGAGGGCACGCGCGCAGACGTCCTGATCTGCGGCGCGAGCTTCGCCGGCCTGGCGGTCGCGCGCGAGCTCGCCGGTGCCGGCGCCGACGTGCTGCTGATCGACCGCTACGCGATCGGCGAGCGCCAGACGTCCGCCTGCGCGGTGCCCGAGGGCTGGCTGGAGCAGATGGGCGCCCAGCGCTCGCTGCGGGCCGTCCTGCCCGACATGACGTTCACCACCCCGCACGGCACGGTGCGCTACCGGCTGCCGTGGCGCTGGGCGGCGTTCGACTACCGGACCCTGTGCGAGGACCTCTTCGCGCAGTGCGACGCGCGCTTCGAGACCGCGAAGGTGGACGGGCGGACGGGCTTCACCGTCCACACCGACCGGGGCGACCTGCATGCCCCGCTGATCGTCGACGCGCTGGGTTGGCGGCGCGTGCTGGCGAAGGACGGCTACCAGCCGCCCGACGCGCCGCTCAGCCGCGGGCTCGAGGTTCACCCTGGCGTGAAGGCGAACCCGCCCACCCACCACGCGCTCGACGTCTGGGTCGACCGCACGCTCGCGCCGCGCGGCTTCGCCTGGCGGGTGCCGGCCGGCGAGGAGGAGCGCATCGGCGTCGGCTCCTACGAGCCGCGCCATCACGTCCGCGAGCCGACCGAGGACCTGGCGGGGCGCCTGGGCGCCCGCGCCGAGCGCTGGCAGGGCAACTGGTTCCCGCACCAGCTGCGCCCCGCGGCCGAGGACGGCGTGTTCTTCTGCGGCGACAGCGCGGGCCACTGCTTCCCGCTCAGCGGCGAGGGCATCCGCACCGCGTTCCACTTCGGCATCGCCGCCGGGCGCGAGCTGCGCGAGGTGCTGGCCGGGACGCAGACGCGCGAGCAGGCGCTGGAGCGCTACGGCGCGTTCAGCGCCGGGCACGGCAAGGCGTTCCGCCGGGCGCTGCGCCTGCAGCGGCTGATCCCCGCGCTCCCGCCACGGCTGCTGACCGTCCTGCTGCGCGCGCTGAAGCCCCAGCCGTTCGTCGACCGCATGTTCGGCTGGTACCTCGCGCAGGCACCCCCGCGACGCTGAACGACGGTCGCCTGCGGCGCGCAGCGGCGCACGTACAATCCGCAGTGTGGACGTCCGTTTCGACGAGCGGGGCCTCGTCCCGGTCGTCATCCAGGACTGGCGGACGGGTGAGGTCCTCACCCTGGCCTATGCCAACGAGGAGGCGCTCGCGCGTACGCGCGAGACCGGCGAGCTGCACCTGTGGAGCAGGTCGCGCGACGAGCTGTGGCACAAGGGCGCGACCTCGGGGCACACGCAGCGCGTCCGCGCGCTGCGGCTGGATTGCGACGGCGACGCCGTGCTCGCGCTCGTCGAGCCCAACGGGCCGGCCTGCCACACGGGCGAGCGCACCTGCTTCCACAACGGCGAGCTCGAGCCGCCGGCGCCGCACGAGGCGCTGCCGGTGCTCGAGCGCACGCTTGCCGCCAGGCAGGCCGAGCGGCCGGAGGGCTCCTACACCGTGCAGCTGCTCGACGACCAGGCCCTGACCGGCGAGAAGGTGATGGAGGAGGCCGAGGAGGTCGCCCGCGCCGCGCGCGAGGAGACCGACGAGCGCGTCGACAACGAGGCCGCCGACGTCCTCTACCACCTGGCGGTGCTGCTGCGCGGCCGCGACCGGTCGATCGCCGACGCGGGGGAGGTGCTCAATGGCCGCCGCCGTTGAGGGGTGGGCGGGGTCGAATTTGCGCGTCGAGCCGTCGCTGGACGAGGTCCGCGAGCTCGCCCGCGAGTACAACGTCATCCCGCTGCGCAACCGCTTCCTGGACGACTGCGAGACGCCCGTGTCGGCGTTCCTGAAGCTGCGCGGGCAGACGCCGCAGTACCCGGCGTTCCTGCTCGAATCGGCAGAGCAGGGCCAGCGCGTCGGCCGCTACAGCTTCATCGGGCTGCGCCCGCGCAGGGTGATCCGCTGGTCGCTGGGCGACGAGGGCGATCCGTACGCGATCGCGGCCGACGAGGTCGCGCGCCACCGCCAGGCGCCGTTCGCCGACATGCCGCCGTTCGCCGGCGGCGCCGTCGGCTACTTCGGCTACGACCTCGTCCGCACCGTCGAGCCGCTGGGCGAGCCCAACCCGGACGAGCTCGGCCTGCCCGACATGGCGCTGATGCTCAGCGACGTGCTCGTCGTCTTCGACCACCTGCGCCACGAGATCACGATCGTCGCGAACGTCTACGCCGAGGAGGATGGCGACGTCGAGCAGGCCTACGCCGACGCGCTCGCGACGATCCAGAAGGCGCGCGACCTGCTGGCCGGCCCGGTGCCGCGGGTCGAGGCCCGGCCGGACCGCGACGTCCCGACGTTCGAGTCCAACATGCCGCGCGAGGACTTCGAGGCGATGGTCGCGCGGATCGTCGAGTACGTCCACGCGGGCGACGCGTTCCAGGTCGTACCGTCGCAGCGCTGGTCGGGCGCCGTCGACGCCGACCCGTTCTCGATCTACCGCGGGCTGCGGCACGTCAACCCGAGCCCGTACATGTACTTCCTGGACTTCCGCGACTTCCAGGTCGCGGGCGCCAGCCCGGAGCCGCTGCTGACCGTCAGCGGGCGGCGGGCGTCGACGCGGCCGATCGCCGGCACGCGCCCGCGCGGCGCGACGCCGGAGGACGACGCCCGCATCGCCGAGGAGCTGCTCGCCGACTTCAAGGAGCGCGCCGAGCACGTGATGCTCGTCGACCTCGGGCGCAACGACCTCGGGCGCGTGTGCGAGTACGGCTCCGTGCAGGTCGACAGCTTCATGGCCGTCGAGACCTACTCGCACGTGATGCACATCGTCTCCAACGTGTCGGGCACGCTGCGCCCCGAGGTGGGCGCGATGGACGCGCTGCGCTCGGTGCTGCCGGCGGGCACGCTCAGCGGCGCGCCGAAGGTCCGCGCGATGCAGATCATCGACGAGCTCGAGCCCGTCAAGCGCGGCGGCTACGGCGGCGCGATCGGCTACCTGGGCTACACGGGCGACCTCGACACGTGCATCCATATCCGCACGGTCGTCATCAAGGACGGCGTCGCCCACATCCAGGCAGGCGGCGGGACCGTCGCCGACGCCAAGCCCGCCTACGAGTACGAGGAATCGGTGGCGAAGGCGCGCGGCGTCAAGAACGCGATCGAGCTCGCGGCGACGCAGCCGGACTGGGCGTGACGACCGTGCGCGTGCTGATGGTCGACAACTACGACTCGTTCACCTACAACCTCGTGCAGTACCTGGGCGAGCTCGGGTGCGAGCTGGAGGTCGTGCGCAACGACCGCGCGACGGTCGACGACCTGCTCGGGCGCGCGTTCGACCGGGTCGTGGTGTCGCCCGGGCCGTGCACGCCCGCCGAGGCGGGGATCAGCGTCGAG
>Ga0308176_10001804_pt1 | contig 13471 bp, 13 predicted proteins | sample PhyCR2_3_FD_203890 | JGI IMG/M metagenome (GOLD analysis project Ga0308176, IMG submission 203890) | Soil microbial communities from UC Gill Tract Community Farm, Albany, California, United States - DLSLS.C.R2 | ecosystem: Environmental > Terrestrial > Soil > Agricultural land | place: USA...
GCGCCGCTTCCACACCGTAGCCGCCGTGAGCTGTACGGAAGGAACCCGAACCAATCCCGGCCAGGGACAATGGTGGGTGCGGATTCGCCGGGTCGCCGTGGGCAGCGTTGCAGGTTTGCAGAGGTACTTCGAGCAGCCGAACGGCCCGAAGCTGGAGAAAGGCCAGGGCTGTCTTCTCGTGGCCCGGATCATCCTCGTGCCGGCGTTCGTCGACCATGACGGGCATTGGCTGGTCCCGCGGACGCCGGTCGACGGTTGCGGCCAGCCGCAGGGTGGATATAGGCCGCTATTCCGCGCGATTCGCTGGCACGTCCTCTCCGTGGACAAGGTGCGGCTGATGATCTCGGCGGCCGCGCTCGGCGCGCATTGCGCAATGGAAATCAACGATCTTCCCGCCGGGGGGATCGGCCCGATCCTTTCGACCTCGGGCGGCCCGTTGTTCAAGTCCTCGCCGAGGACCGTCCGTGCCTGCATCTACCGCACGCCTCGGAACGATCTGGAGGTCGGGAACTTCGTGCGTGGCTTCTCGCTCGGTGTCGCGCAGACCCAGCGCTCCTTGGCGCCATGACGGGAGCTGCGCCGAGGGGAAGCTGCCCCAATGAAAGGACCTTCGCCGTCATCCATACGAAACCGGAGCTATGGGCGGAGGTCGAGCTCGGGGGCTGTTTCCGTGTCGGCCGTACGTATCCGGACTACGGGATGGGCGGGGCCGACCCGGCGGTGGTCCGCTCGATCCTCGGCGGGCGCTAGGCCAGGCCGCGGACGCGGAAGTACGCGAGCGCCACGCTGCCGACCCCCACGACGACCAGCCCGAGCACGCCGGCGAGACCGAGCTGTCCGTACTGCGCACGCCCGCGACCTCCCCAGTGCCCGTAGGCGAGCATGACCAGGATCCCGCCGATCAGGCCGCCGACGTGCCCGCCCCACGAGATGCCCGGGATCACGAACGAGATGCCCAGGTTGATCGCGACCAAGCCCGCCGCCTGTCCCGCGAGGCGGCCCGTGACCTGCCACTCGAGAACCATCATCGCGCCGAGGATCCCGAAGATCGCTCCCGACGCTCCCAGGACGGGCGTGAACGGCGACTGCAGCAGCGCTCCGGCGGAGCCGGCCAGTCCCGAGACGAAGTAGAGACCGAGGTAGCGCGCCTTGCCGAGGTACTGCTCGACCGGCGTTCCGATCACCCAGAGGGCGTACATGTTGAACCCGATGTGCAGGATCGAGGCGTGCAGGAACATCGCGGTCACGAGCCGCCACCACTGATGGTCATGCGCGAGATCGCCGGGCGCAAAGAGCCCCAGGTGCGCGTTGGAGCCGATGAGGATGAACTTGTTCAACAGCGCGCCGCCCGGGTTGTTGAGGCCGGCGCCCTGGACGACCGTGATCAGGTAGATCGCGAGGTTGATCCCGATCAAGATCCTGGTGATCGGCGCACTCCCGCTGGCGAGGGCAATGCCGGGCGCGCGGCGCACGGGGCGCGGCTTGATGCGCGTCGCCGGACCTGCCCGACGAACGCTCGCGTGATCCGGGCAACGGATGCCCACCGGTCCGAAGTTGGCGCAATCGGCGCAGATGGGACGCCCGCATTCCGAGCAGGACAGCCCGGTCTCGCGATCGGGATGCCGGTAGCAGTAGCGCGTCTCGACCGTCGACATCCGGATTAGCCTAGTCCGGTGCGCGTACATGTGGCCTTCACTCCGGGCGAGCTCACGCCCGCGCCGGTCGGGGTCGTCGTCGACGTCCTCCGCGCCACTTCCACGATCTGCCAGGCGCTCGCATCCGGCTACCGGCGCGTCCTCTGCTGCGCCGAGGTGGACGAGGCGCGAGCGCTGGCGGAGAGCGAGGGACCGGCGAAGCTCGCCGGCGAGCGGCGGCTCGAGCCCATCGAGGGCTTCGACCTCGGCAACTCGCCGCGCGAGCTCGAAGGCGAGCCCGGGGCCGAGACGCTGATCCTCACGACGACGAACGGGACGCGGCTCCTCGTCGCCGCTGCGGAGCGGTTCGAGCGCGTCTATGTCGGCTCCCTCCTCAACGTCGGTGGGGTTGCTGTAGCGGCACGCGAGAGTGGGGAGGACGTCGCCGTACTGTGCGCCGGCGTGCTCGGCGAGCTCGCGCTCGACGACGCCTACTGCGCTGGGCGCATTGCCGAAGCGCTCGGCGGAGAGCCCGCGGACTCGGCCCGCGCCGCGATCCTGCTCGCGCAGAGCTTCCCGAGCGCGCTCGACGGGCTCGGCGCGAGCCGCAGCGCCGCGAACCTGCGCCGGCACGGCCTCGAGGCCGACGTCGAGCGGTGCGCGCGGGAGAACGTCCTCGACGTCGTCCCGCGATATGTCCGCCGCGTCGGCCCCGCTGCCGAGGTGACGCTCTAGCCCAGCGCGCGGATTGCGACCTCGTGCTTCGTCACCGAGGTCCGCCTGCCCGGCGTATCCGATGCCGGCATCGCACTGAGGAACTCGTCGCCGGTCCGGTAATCGTCCTCGTTGTCGAAAAGGACGATCGCCATGGCGCTCTGTGCCTCTGGATCGTGGAGGATCATCATCTCCGTCGCGGGCAGACCCTCCGGACGCTCACCGCCCTCGATCTCGCTCTTCATCGCCGCGATCCGGTCCGCGTCGATGCCCTCGAACGTAACGACCCGTGCCAGTGCCATGGAATTCTCCTCTCGCTTGGGTACGGGCCTGAGCCTACGCCTAGGCAGCGAGCTCGGCCAGCGCGACGACCGTGCGCCAGTTCCGGAGGGTGGCGGGCACCCCGAGCAGCGACTCGATGCGTGCGTTCGAGAGGCGAGATCCGTGGACGCCGCGCGGCAGCCGGAGGTAGAGCTCGGTGCCCGCGAGAACAGCGTCGAGATCGAAGGCTTCGAGGCTGTCGGCCGCTGCCTTGGCCGGTCGCGAAGCCAGGAACGCGACATGCGTTTCGGAGGCGTGGTCGAACGGGTGAGCCTCGACGATCGCAGCAAGCTCTCGTGGCCTGCGCAGGATCACCGCCGTCGTCACGCCGAAGGCATCGAGGACGAGGCGCTCCAGATCCGAGCCGAGCGCCCTCCGGCCGGCCGGTCCGTCGAGGAGGACATTCCCGCTCGCGATGTACGTCTGCACGTTGCCGTAGCCCGCGTCCTCGAGGAGTGTCCGCAGCTGGGCCATCGGCACCTTGTTGCGCGCGCCGAGGTTGACGGCTCGCAGGAGCGCGACCCATCTCATCGCCGGCGCTGCCCTCGCCGCAGCGCGTCGAGCCGTCGCCGCTCCTGCTTCGTCGGGCGTGCCCCGAGGTCGGCGCCGAGCGGCCGTGTCAGCCGCCGCTCGAGGGCGAGCCGCTCCCGTTCCTCGCGCGACTCCGGCGTCTCCTCGTAGAGCGTCGCGGCGACCTTCGCCGGCCCGCGGCGTTCGGCCAGGCCCGTCACGACGACGACGCGGCGTACCGTCCCGAGCCGGATTTCGAGCGTGTCGCCGGGCGTGACCTCGCGAGCCGGCTTGACCCGCTCACCGCCGACCTTGACGTGGCCCGCGAGGATGAGGTCCGTCGCTGCGCTCCGCGTCTTTGCGAAACGCGCCGCCCAGAGCCACTTGTCGATGCGAACCCGGTCCACGACCTCGATTGTCGCCGAATCCTTGACAGGAGAACACGTGTTCGTATAGAACATACGTTCTTGTGATCGCCTGTCTCGCCATTCCCGGTCTGGAGCTCAAGGCGGCGCTGCGCCGGATGCCGACCCTCGCGTTGCGCCCGGCGGCGCTGGCTCCCGAACCCCAGGGAGAGCCGCTGCTCGGGCCCGTGACGGCCGCCGCCGAGACAGCGGGCGTGCGGCCGGGGATGCGGCTGGGGGAGGCGCTCGCGACCTGCCCATCGCTCGCGCTCGTCGAGCCCGACGCGGCAGAGGCCGAGCGCGCCTGGGAGGAGATCCTGCACGCGCTCGAGGACACGGGCTTCGCCGTCGACTCGGCCTCGCTCGGAGTCGTCTATTTCGAGACGCGCGGAGTCGAGCGGCTCTACGGCGGTCTCGAGCCGGCGCTCAGGCGCGCGCTCGCGGCGGTCGGGACCGAGTGGGACGCGCGCATCGGCGCCGCCGGCCGGCGCTTCGCTTCGCTCGCGGCAGCTTCAGTCGCGCGACCCGGGCAGGTCGTCGTGGTCGCCGACGAGGAGCTGCCGCAGTTCCTCGCGCCGCTGCCGCTCACGCTCCTGCCACTCGAGCGCGGCCGCTACGAAGAGCTCGAAGCCCTCGGAGTTCGCAAACTGGGACAGCTTGCCGGGCTTCCGGGCGGTGCCGTTGCCGAACGTTTGGGGCCGGACGGCCGGCGCGCCTGGGGCCTGGCGAGAGGTGGGACGGCCGCGCGCGTGCGCGGCCGGCGCCCGCCCGCCCTCGTGGCCGCCTCGCTCGAGTTCCCCGAGGCGGTCGGCAACGAGCTGACGCTGAGGCGTGCGCTTGCAGGGCTGATCGAGAGCGCGCTTGCCCGCCCCGAGCGACGCGATCGCTTCGTCCGCAAGGTCGCGCTCGCAGCGCGCCTGGAGAGCGGCGGCTCGTGGCGGCGGACGCTGACCCTGCGCGAGCCGAGCGGCGACCCGGAGCGGATCCGCGTCGCGCTCTCGCCGCGGCTCGCCGAGCTGCCGGCTCCGGTCGCCGAGCTTCGCCTGGAGCTCGTGGAGCTGACCGAGCCGACCGGGCACCAGCTCGAGTTGCTCGCAGCCGGTGCCGAAGACCGCTCCCGCCTGCGGGACGGGCTGCGTCAGGTGCGGGCAAGCACCGGCTCCGGTTCCGTGTGCACCGTCGTGGAGGTGGCGCCTTGGTCACGCGTGCCGGAGAGTCGCGCGCTGCTCGTGCCGAAGGACGAGTAGCCGCACGCTTCAACGCGCCGCGGGCGGCACGCGTCGAGGCCGATGCGAACGGGAGGCCGCTCGAGGTGAACCACCGCGCCGTCGCGCTCGTCCGGGAGGAATGGCGCGTCGTCGATCGCTGGTGGACGGAAGATCCCGTCGCCCGCGGCTACTTCGAGCTCGTGCTCGAGAGCGGAGAGAACACCGTCGTCTTCCACGACGGCGCGAGTGGAGGCTGGTATACCCAGCGGGGCGCATGAGTGAGTTCTCCGAGATCGACCGGGACGAGATCGGCCTACTGCTGCCGATCTAGCGCAGCCCGCAGCAGCCGCGCGGCCGCTTCGGGATCGTCCGCGTCGCGGATCGCCCGGACGACTGCGATGCCCGGCGTGCCGGCGCCGGCGACCTCGGCGACGTTCGAGAGGTCGATGCCGCCGATCGCGAACCATGGCACGGTCAGGGCCTCCGCGGCAGCGCGGAGGAGGTCGACGCCGCCGGCCACGGCGTCCTCCTTGGTCGGCGTCGCAAAGGCCGTCACCCCGACGTAGTCGGCGCCTGCGACGTCCGCGAGCTCACTCGGCGTCGAGACGGAGAGGCCGAGCAGCCGATCGGCTCCGATGAGCGAGCGAGCCTGCGCGACCGGCGTGTCGCTCCGGCCGACGTGCACCCCGTCGGCGCCGCACGCCTCGACGAGGTCGGGGCGGTCGTTGAGGACGAAGAGCGCGCCGTACTCTTCGCACGCGGCGCGGAACGGCCCGGCCGCGGCGATGAGCGCCTCGTCGGCGAGCTCCTTGTCGCGGAGCTGGACGACGTCGACGCCACCGCGCAGCGCCGCGTCGAGCAGCGAACGGGGATCCTCGCCATGCGGACGGGCCTCGAGGACGAGGTAGAGCCGTGAGCGGACCAGGCGGCTCCGACGATCCGACTCAGCCGTAGACGGCGCGGCGGAACTCCTGTCGGAGGGGATGGTCGCGGGCCAGCTGTACGAGATCCGGGAACGGCGGCTCGCCCACGAGGCGCGGCCCGCGGCCGACCGCCACGAGCTCCGGCATCGACGTGAGCGGCGAGAGGTCTCCGTCCTGGATGAGGCTCAGCGCCAACATCCGCAGCTTCGGATGGTCTCGCAGCGGCTCGAGAGATCCGAGGCCCGGGCCGGTGTCGAGCTCCGCGTACCGAAGCGAGCGGAGCGCCGCGAGTGGCTGAAGATCCGTGACCTTGCCGCCGTGGAGCCGGAACATGTCGAGCTTCCGGAGCACGCCGATCCCGTCAAGCGAGCGGAGTCCGGTGAAGTCGAGGTCGAGGCCGCGCAGCGTGGGAGCTACGGGCTCGAGGTCGCCGAGTGTGCGCAGGTGGTCGGCGAAGTGGACGCGCAGATGCCGCAGCCGGGGAAAGCCCTGGACGAGCTCGTCCATCGTGCGGTCCCGAACTTCCGTGAGCGAGAGGTGCTCCAGCCGCGGGTGTCCACGACTCAGCGAAGCTCGAAGCGTTTCCCCGCCCTTGCCGCCGAGCGAGGCGCGCAGCCAGCGCAACTGCGGGAACGCAGCCGGGTCGAGCTCGCCGCGGATCGCAGAGACGCCGACGATGAGCGCGCGTAGCTTCGTGAGGCTTGCCACGGGGTCGAGCGGCGGCCGGCCATCGGAGCGGAGGTGGAGGTACCGCACGTTGGGCAGCTCCTCGAGCAGGGAGAGGTCGCGGAAGTCGAGGCGCAGCGCGACCGCCTTCACCTCGCGTGCTCGCGCGACCACGGACGCCGCGCCCGTGTAGGAGTCACCCGCGTGCCAGAGTCCTCCGTCGGCTTCGATCGCGTCGACGAGGGACAGAGGCATCAAGCCTCGCTCAGTGGCGAGGTCGACGCGCTCTAGCTCTCTGCCGGCGGGAGTGGGCAGTTCAAGGTTCACACGAACAGATGTTCGCTTAAACTCAGGGGATGGCACTAACCCTTGCGCAACGAGTCGATGAAGCCCACGCGCGGCGCGTGGATGTTAAGCACGCGGACGGGGACGCCGTAGGGACGAAAGCCGTGCACGACGTTCGGCGGCACCGAGAGGAACGTCCCGGGGCCGACGCGGTGCCAGTCGTCGTCCTGGAAGAATTCGACCTCGCCCTCGAGGATGTAGAACGAGTCGGTGTGGTCGGAGTGGGTGTGCGGGTCGACACCCTCGAACCCCGGCTCAAAGGTGAGCTCGATCACCTCGAGATGCGGCAACTCGCTGAGCACCCGGCCGCTGCGGAAGCCGCGACCGAGCCGCTCGCCCTCGCCAGGACGGATGAAGTACGTCTCGTCCATCGCCATAGATCATGACGTACGTCGAGCTGCACGCGCATTCCGCTTACTCGTTCCTCGACGGCGCATCGCAGCCGGAGGAGCTCGCGGCTCGCGCGGCCGAGCTCGGCTACGAGGCACTCGCGCTCACCGACCACGACGGCGTCTACGGCTCGCTCGAGTTCGCGCACGCGGCGAAGCACTTCGGCGTGCGGCCCATCACCGGCGCAGAGGTCACGCTCGCGGACGAGTCTCACGTCACGCTCCTGGTCGAGAGCGCGCGCGGCTACTCCAACCTCTGCCGGCTGCTGACGGCGGCCCACGCGCACACCCGCGACACGACGAACCGCGAACCGCTTCCGCCGCAGCTCGACCAGGCGTTGCTCGAGGAACTGAACGAGGGACTGGTCTGCCTCTCCGGCTGCGCGCGCGACGGGCTTGCGGTCCGCGCTCCGAACGCGGCGGCACGGCTCGCGCGCGCCTTCGGACGCGACCGCTTCTACGTCGAGCTGCAACGCCCGTACGAGCGCGGCGACGAACGCCGCAACGCGCACTTGCGCGACCTCGCCGCCTCGCTCGGCGCCCGCACGGTCGCGACCGGTGACGTCCACGCACACGATCGCCGCCGCGCTGCGCTCCAGGACGTGCTCGTCGCCGTCCGCTGCCGCACCTCGCTCGAGGGCTGCGAGCGGGAACGGCGCGGCAACCACGAGTCCGTCCTCCTGCCGCCGCAGGAGATGTGTGACCGCTTTGCAGACGATCGAGAAGCCGTCGAGCAGACCACCCGGCTGGCCGAGCGCCTCGAGTTCGACCTGACCGAGGAGCTCGGCTACCGCTACCCGGACTTCTCGGACGGCGAGGAGCCGGCGATCGTCCAGCTGCGCTGCGTCTGCGAGAGCGCGTTCACGGAGCGCTACAGCGACCTCAACGGCCACAAGCGCCGCGTCCGCCGGCGGCTCGAGGACGAGCTCGCGCTGATCGACGAACTCGGTCTCGCCGGCTTCTTCCTGCTCCACTGGGAGGTGCTCGAGCTCGCGCGCGAGGTGGCGCTCGAGGTGCGCGGCCCCGGCTCGATGCGGCACGTCCTGCCTCCCGGCCGCGGCCGCGGCTCCTCAGTCGGCTCGCTCGTCTGCTACCTGACCGGCCTCTCGCACGTCGACCCGGTCGCGAACAACCTCTCGCTCGGCCGCTTCCTCAACCGCGAGCTCGCGTCGGTGCCCGACATCGACCTCGACTTCCCGCGCGACATCCGCGAGAAGCTCATCGTCCGCGTCGTCGAGCGCTACGGGCAGGAGCACGCCTCGCTGGTGGCGGCGTTCGCGACCTACCGCTCGCGCGGGGCGATCCGGGACGTCGGCAAGGCGCTCGGCCTCCCGTACGCCGACCTCGAGCGGCTCGCCCGGCTCACCGACGGCTGGAACGCGCAGCGCGTCGCCGACGAGATCGCCGCGCTGCCCGATGCGGCGACGAAGCTCCGCTCGCCGCGCTGGCGCGCGTTCGGCGCCCTCTGCGCCGAGATCGCCGGTCTGCCGCGCCACATCTCGCAGCATCCGGGTGGGATGGTCATCTCCTCGCGGCCGCTCGTCGAGCTCGTGCCGGTGCAGCCGGCGGCGATGGAGGGCCGGCAGATGTGCCAGTGGGACAAAGACTCCTGCGCCGACGCCGGCTTCCTCAAGATCGACCTGCTCGGGCTCGGGATGCTGTCGGCGGTCGAGGAATGCGTCGACCTGGTCGCGCGCCACCGGGGCGAGCGGATCGACCTCTCGCGCGTGCCGCTCGACGACCCGGACGTGTTCGCCGAGATCCAGCAGGCCGACACGGTCGGCTGCTTCCAGATCGAGAGCCGCGCGCAGATGCAGGTCATCCTCCGCACGCGGCCGGAGACGATCGACGACATCACGGTGCAGGTCGCGCTCGTGCGGCCGGGACCGATCCAGGGGAAGGCCGTGCACCCGTACGTCGAGCGGCGCCAGCTGCTGCGCGACGACCCGGACTACCGCGCGCCGGCCGACCACCCGCTGCTCGAGGAACCGCTGCGAGAGACGCTCGGCGTCGTCGTCTTCCAGGATCAGGTGCTCGACGTCGCCGTCCATCTCGCCGGCTTCACCGTCGGCGAGGCCGAGGGGCTGCGGCGGGCTATGAGCCGCAAGCGCTCCCAGGCGGCACTCGAGGCGTGGCGGGAGCGGTTCGTCGCGGGAGCGCAAGAGAAAGGGGTGGAGGAGGCGAAGGCGCACGAGCTCTACGACAAGCTCGTCGCCTTCTCGGGCTTCGGCTTCCCGAAGTCGCACGCGGCCGCGTTCGGGCTGCTCGCGTACCAGTCGGCGTGGCTACGGCACCACTACGCGCCGGAGTTCCTCGCCGCGCTCCTCAACGCGCAGCCGATGGGCTTCTATCCGCCGGCGACACTCGTGCGCGACGGGCAGAAGCGCGAAGTGGAGACACGCCCGCCCGACGTGAACCGCAGCGATGCCGGCTGCACGATCGAGGAGGACGGGGCTGTCCGCGTGGGACTGAAGTACGTGACCGGGCTGGGGGAGGACGACGCGGAGGCCGTGGCCGCGGGACGGCCGTATTCCTCCGTCCGCGAGCTCGCCCAGAAGGCGGGGCTGTCGGAGGACGAGCTGCGGGCGCTCGCCGAGTCGGGCGCCTGCGACTGCTTCGGGCTGCGCCGCCGCGAGCTCCTCTGGCAGCTCGGGCTCGTGCCGCGTCCCGCCACCGTCCCCGGCACGGCCGGAGAGGCGAAGCAGCTCGCCCTGCCGCTCGAGCCGACGGTCGCCACGCCGGAGCTGCCCGAGCCGACGGTGTGGGAGCGGATGCTCACCGACTACCGCACGACGAGCCTGTCCGTCGGCGTCCACCCACTCGAGCTGCTCCGCCCTCACCTGCCGCCGGGGACAGTTTCCAGCACGCAGCTACGTGGTCTCGAGCACGGAGCGAATATCCAGCTCGCCGGGCTGGTCGTCGCGCGGCAGCGTCCTGCGACCGCGAACGGCGTCGTCTTCATGCTCCTCGAGGACGAGCTCGCGCAGGTGAACCTCATCGTCCTGCCGCAGGTGTACGAGCGGTTCCGCGCGGTCGTGCGCAGCGAGCCGCTCCTGCTCGTCAGGGGCCGGTACGAGCACTCGGACCGCAACCGGAACGTCCTCGTGGACGAACTCGTCTCGCTCGCGCCGCTCGCGCGGTCGCTGACGGACGGCGCCGACGTCCACGCCGCCCTCCCGCGCGCACACCACTTCGGCCATAGGTAGCGGCTTGCGGGGCGCGACCTCCCGCTGCGTCCGCGCGTTTACAGGAGATGAAACGGAATGACGGCTTTGCGCCGATCGCCTCCTACGCCGCAATCGGCGACGGCCGGACCGTCGCGCTCGTCGCCGCGAACGGCTCGGTCGACTTCATGTCGCTGCCGAGCCTCCACGCGCCGACGACGTTCGCGGCGATGCTCGATCCGGAGCGAGGCGGGCGCTTCACGCTCGCTCCGATAGGTGAGTTCGACGCCGCGCGCCGTTACGTCGGACGCACGAACGTCCTCGAGACGACCTATCGCACCGGCGACGGCGTCGTGCGGGTCACCGAGGCGCTGACGCTCCAGGACGGCGGCCTGCTCCCGTGGGTCGAGCTCGCTCGGCGCATCGAGGGCGTGCACGGATCGGTGCGGCTGGAGTGGCGGCTCGAGCCGCGCTTCGACTGGGGCCGCGAGCAGCCGCGCATCGTCCGGCGAGGGGATCTCCTCACCGCCGAAGGCGCGGGGCTCCAGCTTGCGGTCCACTCCTGGGACGCCGGCGAGGTCGAGCCCGAGGAGGTCGCACTCGCCGGCTCGTTCGAGCTCGCGGCGGGGGAGAGGGCGATGCTCGCGCTGGTCGCCGCACACGAGCAACCGCTCCATGCGCCGAGCCGCGATCACGTCGAGGCGCGCCTCGATGCCACATGCCGCGTCTGGGAGCGCTGGCTCGGCTTCTGGGCCTATGACGGCCCGTGGGAGGAGGAGGTCGCGCGCAGCGCGCTCGCACTGAAGCTCCTGGTCTACGCGCCGAACGGCAGCATCGCGGCGGCCGCGACGACGTCGCTGCCGGAGGTGATCGGCGGCGACAAGAACTACGACTACCGCTACTCCTGGGTGCGCGACTCGGCGTTCACCCTCGACGCCCTCATGCGGCTCGGCCTCCCTGAGCAGGTGCAGGAGTCGTTCGGTTGCCTGCTGCGTGCGGTACGCCAGACCGCTCCCGACCTCCGGCCTTTTTACGACCTCGACGGCAGCGTGCCGGAGCGGAGCGAGACGCTCGATCACCTGCGCGGCTACCGCGACTCGGCACCCGTGCGCTACGGGAACGCGGCGCGCACGCAGCTGCAGCTCGGCTCGTGGGGCGACCTGCTCGAGACGGCCGCGCTGTACGTCTCGGAAGGGAACGTCCTCGACGACCAGACCGGCGAGATGCTGGCCTCCTGCGTCGACCGGGTCGCCGTCCTCTGGCCGGATAAGGACTCCGGCATGTGGGAGCTCGACGAGCACCGCCACTACACGACCTCCAAGATCGCCGTCTGGATGGCGTTCGACCGCGCCATCCGCCTTGCCGAGGACGGCCAGCTGCCCGACGGGCACGTGTCCCAGTGGCGCGAGCAGCACGATCGTCTCCGCGCCTGGATCGAGGAGCGTTGCTGGTCCGAGAAACTCGGCGCGTACTGCGGCTGGGCTGGCGAGGAGTCGCTCGACGCAGGGATCCTGCGCGCGTTGCGAATGGACTATCCCGAGCGCGAGCAGCTCGACCGCACGGTCGACACGATCCGGGAACAGCTCGCGGCCGCGCCCGGGCTGATCTACCGCACGAGCGAGCACGTGGGGAAGGAGGGCGCGTTCGTCGCGTGCTCGTTCTGGCTGGTCGAGGCGCTTGCCCGGCTCGGCCGCGTCGACGAGGCCTGCGAGACGATGGAGCAGATCCTCCCCTACGCGAACGACCTCGGGCTCTTCTCGGAGGAGATCGGCCCGGAGAGTGGCGAGCTCCTGGGGAACTTCCCGCAGGGGCTGAGCCACCTGGCGCTCGTCAACGCGGCCGGTGCGATCGAGGACGCTAGTGCCGGCTCGCGTGCCGGCGGTGCATCGGCGAAGGCAGGTGCGGCGCGAGGTTGAACGCCGTGTTCACGAGCGCGAGGTGGGTGAACGCCTGGGGGAAGTTGCCGAGCAGCCGGTCGGCCTTGGGGTCGTACTCCTCGGACATCAGGCCGAGGTCGTTGCCGAGGTCGACCAGCCGCCCGAACAGCTCGTGCGCCTCGTCGTGGCGGCCGAGCAGCTCGTAGCAGTCGCAGAGCCAGAACGAGCACGGCAGGAACACACCCTCGCCCGGCGGAAGGCCGTCGGCTGCGTCCTCGTGCGTGCGATAGCGGAGCACGAATCCGTCCTGGAGCAGCTCTCGCTCGACCGCCTCGATCGTACCGCGGATCCGCTGGTCGGTCGCCGGCAGGAAGCCGGTGAGCGGCAGCAGCAGGAGGCTCGCGTCGAGCTCCTTCGAGCCGTACGACTGGGTGAAGGAGCCGGGCTCGGGGTCGAAACCGCGGCTGCAGACGTCCTGATGGATCTCGTCCCGTACCGCGCGCCAGCGATCGACCGGTCCCTCGAAGCCGAGCTCTTCGACCGTCCGCACCGCGCGGTCGAAAGCGACCCACGCCATCGCCTTGGAGTGGACGAAGTGGCGACGCCCGCCGCGGATCTCCCAGATGCCGTCGTCCGGCTGCCGCCACGCCTCTTCGAGATGGTCGAGCAGGCCGCGCTGGATCGCCCACCCCTGCGGGTCGGGGGTTAGTCCGTGCTGGCGCGCCTGGTAGAAGCAGTCGAGTACCTCCCCGTAGACGTCGAGCTGGAGCTGTTCGCTCGCTGCGTTCCCGACCCGCACCGGCTGCGAGCCCTCGTAGCCGTCGAGCCAGGGGAGCTCGAACTCGCTCAGGCGCCGCTCGCCGGCGACCCCGTACATGATCTGAACGTCGGCCGGGTCGCCCGCGACGGCGCGTACCAGCCAGCGCCGCCACTCGCCCGCCTCGTCGGCGTGGTTGCAGTGGAGCAGGGCGAGCAGCGTGAGCGTCGCGTCGCGCAGCCAGCAGTAGCGGTAGTCCCAGTTGCGCACCGAGCCGATCCACTCCGGCAGCGACGTCGTCGCCGCGGCGACGATTCCGCCGGTCGGGTCGTACGTCAGGGCCTTGAGCACGATGAGCGACCGCCGGACGAGCGGCGCCCAGTCGCCCGGCAGGTCGAGCGGGCACGCCTCGCTCCACTCCCGCCAGAAGGTCTCGGTGTCGGCCAGCGCCTGCTCCGGGTCGATCGCCTCGGGAACCTCCTCGTGCGACGGGAACCAGGTGAGGACGAACGGGATTCGCTCACCCTCGTCGACCGAGAGCTCCGAGACCGTCCGCATG
>Ga0308176_10001805_pt1 | contig 13468 bp, 11 predicted proteins | sample PhyCR2_3_FD_203890 | JGI IMG/M metagenome (GOLD analysis project Ga0308176, IMG submission 203890) | Soil microbial communities from UC Gill Tract Community Farm, Albany, California, United States - DLSLS.C.R2 | ecosystem: Environmental > Terrestrial > Soil > Agricultural land | place: USA...
TCCCGGGAACAGGCGTACGCACGGGTCCCCCAGCAGCAGCCAGCCGGCGGTGTCGAGACGACGGACCCACGCCGCGACCTTCTGCTGCGAGGTGCTTGCCATGTCGGGGTTGAGCACCACGGCCAGATCATCGGCGGCGCGCAGCGCTTCCTCGCAGAATGTCGACATGCCCTGGCCGATTGTACCGAACCCGCCCAGCACCCAATCGGCAAAGTCCCGAAATGCCGCGGGCCCATCGAAGCCAGCAAACGAGTTCGTGCTCGCACGATCGACATGCCCGATGAACGCGAGCGGTCCACGGTCCTGTCCGAGCACCAGCCGCGGAAGCGGCGCGATACGCGGTACCTGTGCCGGCTCGTGCTGCTGCGGCGACAAGATCTCGAGGATGGCGCTGGTTTCAGGGATGCCGGCGCTGAAGCACGCAAACGCGAAGACGACACCGCCCTCCGCAAACGGCTCTCCGGCCGTCACCAGGTCTACTGATAGCGGACAGCCCGGTGGCTCTGTGTGATCGATGCTCGTGAGCGCTCCCCAATGCCTGAGATCATCGGGGTACTCGATCCCGTGCGTGCAGGTGAACACCACGGCCGGCGACCGCTCGACGCCCAGGGCGGCGAGTAGGTTCTGGGTCGTCGCGTCATCGCCGAGCAGCCGCACCGGCGGCAACGCCGGCAGGTGGCGGACCTGCTCGGCGAGATGGCGTAGGAGCGGAATCGCGAGCTTGTCGTGACTCCTCCGCGTGGCCGCATCGGACCGGAACGCGTAGACCAGTGCTTGCCGCGACCGCTCGAGTTGCCGAGCGCTGCAGTCGCACACCTTCCGCGCGTACCTATGCACGGCGCTCCACGACAGCGGCCCCAGCGGGTCATCGGCGACATCGAGCACGCCGACGATGCGCCGCGCGCTCCACCAGCTCACCACGCCGAACGGAAACCGCTCCGGACCACCCAAGAGGAGCAGGTGATGCGGCGGTGGGCCTGCCGCTTTTCGCAGCTCCTCTTCCCACAACACTGGCTTGTCGGCCGCGGGGCGCTCGAGGACCACCAAGCCGGGCGTCGACCCCTCGGGGCTGAACGCGACTCCCTCGTTGTGGCGCAGTTCGAGGAGCGGCGCGAGCGCCGCCTTCGCGGCGGCCTCATCCTCGCGCAGCACGACCGCCGCCCACTTGCCGACGCGCGGCTCGAATGGATCGGAGGTCGGGCTCCGGCGCTCGAACCCGGTATCGAACGCGTCTGCGATCAGGTCAGGATCGAGCGCACCCCGCTCTCGCCAGACCGCCGCCGTCGCGGCTGTGATCCCCGACCGGTGAGCGCGTTCGGCGGTCGGCGCCGCGGAGCGCACCGCCGCGGCGGGATTCGCGAGCCTGGCGGCGGCATCGTCATCATCAATGGTGCGCTCGACCGGACCGTGCCCGGCCCGGAAGCTCGAGAACTCGAGGTGAGTGGTCGACATCGCGGCTCCTCCAGATTTTCTCGGTCAGCGGACCAGGAGCGAGATCGGCTCGTTATCGACGCCGAGTAGGCTCGTACGTTGCAGCGAGATCGGTCGCCCCTCCGAGAGCTGTGCGACGACATATCCATAGTTGGCGAAGTGAGCCTCTCGCGTGTGCTTGTAGGCGCCGACGTCGTCGACGTGGATGAAGTGGATGGGGGCCTTTGCACGCAGCTTCCAGCTCTCGATCTCGGAGGGCGCAGCGGTCAGGATCGGATCGAGCTTGCCCTCGGCGGCCAGGCGTTCGAACGCGGCATCCAGCACGGCATCCGCGTGGGGGGTGCCGTGTCCGCGCTCGGCCGATCCGCCATCCGCGGCGGCCAGCAGCTTCACCAGCGACTCAAGGTCGAGCGCCTCGAGCAGCTGCTTGGCCCGCGTCACCTCGGCGGGCAGCGGCGCGTCCTCGGGAGCGCGCCGCTCAGGGAAGATCTGCACGGCTCGCATCTCGGCATCGAAGATGCTGTCTCCTTTGGTATAGCTCTCCACCCAGTTCTCGTTGTCGTGCCCCATGATGACGCCATGCACGCGGTGGTCGAGCAGCAACGTGAGCAGCTGTCGGGTCTGATCGAGGTGTGCCGGATCGCCCGGCCGCTTCATCCACTCCTGCTGCCACGTCGAGGCGTTGCTGCCCACGTACCGCGCGTAGCTCACGACGATGTCGATCAGGCTGTCGAAGCGATACGGGCGGATGTCACTATAATAGCCGAGCGCTTCGCCTTCGCTGCCGCCACGCGGGTCGTGGTGCATGAGCGCGACCGCGTGCCTTCCGGTCGCCGAGGCGTCCTCCAGCTCCTGCTCAAGCCAACTCCTCTGCTCGGCCCGCACGAACCCGCCCCAATTGGCGACCACCGCGTGATAGCCGAGCCGCTCGCGCCGGTCGAGTTCGAAGCTGTTCATGCAGAGATATCGTGTCTTGCCCCAGTCGAACGCGAAGTACAGCGGGCCGATCGTCCTGCGGTAGTAGTGCAAGCCATCGTACGCGACGTCGTTCACCGGATCCGGACCGAGGCAGGTCTCGCAGGACTCGCCCTGCGCATAGTCGCGATAGGCGGTCATCTCATCGTGGTTGCCGGGGACCATCACGATCGGCTTGTTGAGCCTCGGCAATAAGCGCTTGCCGAGATCACCGAACTCGGAGAGGTAGTAGGAGTGCACCGAACTCGGGCCGGCGCCAAGCACCAACCGGAGCACGTTGAGCTTGCCCTTGACGCCGTTGTCACAGCCATCGCCGACAAGCGCGACCCAGGCGACGTCGTCGCGGGCGTTAATGGCCGCGATGAAGCGCTCGAGGCAGGCGACGTTGTCCCCGTGGTACTGGCTGTCTCCGCAGAACACCACCTTCTCGTCGCCCGTGATCGCCTCGTACACTCGAACTGCATTGGGCTGCGTCTCGCTGCCTGATGCCGAGATCGCCCGGAGATCGTAAAGCGTGGGACGGATCTGTGAGATGTCGATCTCGAGCTGCCAGAGAACACGCCGGGTCCCTGCACGCGAAATCGGCCCCGCGCCGAGCGAACCCGGCGCACCGACTTGCACCAGTGGCTGGTCCGGCGTGCCGCCGTGTCGATCCACAAGCCCGAGCGCGACGCCTCCCGGGTCCTCACCTTCGGGGAGGCTCAGCCAGACGTGCAGCGGCGTGACTGGCGAGCGCGACAGCAAAGCCGGACACCCGAGGGTCGGGTAGTGGATGCGATCGATCGCGACGTCGATCGACGAGCTCTGCGCCTCGTCATTGATGGCCGGATCGGCATAGTGCTGGTGGGTCGCGGGTAGCGGGCGGAGCATGCGTGTCATGGCGATATTGATTAAAAGAAGTTCGGATTATTGCGATCATTGAAGATAACGACGGCTTCTGCCCGTTCAACCTGCGCTGGAAAGCGTGGAATCTGCTTCTCAGTAAAGTTGAACATAGACACAGGGGGGCAGCTTAGATTCAAGGACTCCGATCGCACTCTGACGTTGTAGTGTTTGCGTGGGTCACTGACCCAGGTGTTGTCGTATGGCTGGTCAATCCCGCAACTAGTTCCCTTATCAAGGTGAAAACACCTTGTCGTGCCATCGGCGAGGAACAGACGGCACGCCAGCTGTAGCGGGAGGGCTTGGTCGGCCTGTACGACGAGCACATGCCTCTTCTCCCAGATCCCTTCGTCCTCCGGATCTTTGTCGAGCTGCATCACAGCGTAGGTCCCCGGCGACGGTTTATCGTGTATCAGATCGATCTGGCGATAAGGCTGTCGCGCCTCGATCGCGTCGGCGCGGTTGTGGAACCACATCGCATGCGTGCCCGGCCAGACCACCCGAAGCTCCTCAGTGGATGAGCCCACCGGAACATCGGTGGATGAGCCCACCGGAACGATCGAAACGATGCGAGTTTCCGAGGATCCGTTGTGAACCCGGATCCAGCGCCCGTCGAGCCAGCTCCGCGAGGCATCGCGCGGAGGCGGGATCGTGGGATGCGCTTCTGCGAGGCCCGTCACGTCGAGTACCGGCGCCCAGAACGGGAGGGGAGTCTCCCGCAGTAGGACGGCGACAACCACGACGAGCGCGGCCGCCGGCACCAAGCCGGCGAATCGTCGTGCCCGTGCGAGCGCGTGTGGTGAGTGGGGTAGGTGCCGCATCGACTCTGCGAGCGCACCAGCGGTCGCGCTCGCCCAGATGCTGCACCATGCGCCACAGAACGCGATGATCAGCACGACTTTATGCAGACCCTCATCGAAAAAATCGCTGGCAACCGACACCACGAAGTATCCGGTCGCGATGGCGTACAACCATGGAAGCGACGGCGCGCAGGCCGTGACGAGCACACGCGTGGATCTATTGGGCCAGGAAGCTCCTGCCAGCGCCCACTCTGCCACACCGACGGCAAGCGCCATGACGACGAACATCGGCAAGCAGAGCGCGGTGGTGGCAACGGCGATCTGGACGAAGTCACCCTGCGCACCGATGGCAAACGGGCCTGTAGCCACCAGGAACAACGCGATCACGAAGGTGATCAGTGTGCCGCGTTGCTGCACCGCACGGAGCCAGGTGGGACGTCGATCCAGGACACTGAGCTTCGCCATCGCCCGGGCCACCGCTCGGCCAGCGACCGAGCTGATGGCCATGCATACGCCGCCGAGCACGCCAGCGCCAGCGAGATATAGCACGATGTCTTCCCTACCGTCCCACATTACGAGAATGCACCAGAACAGGGCTGCCACGATCCCGGCCGTTGCCCCCGTACGAAGACCTTCCTTGAGTCCGTCATCCCCGCGATTCCGGATCGTCTCCTTAGCCAGCGCGAGCCGCGTACGCTCATACAGCCGCGTCGCTCGCCGGAGCTCCTGTCGTGCGATCCCCGCTCGGAACATGGCATTTCCCCGCAGCTCTCCCAGCACCCGCAGCGCCCTCGATCGCAGGGCCTTGTCCTGCAAGGCGTCCTTTATCACCGCAACCTGTTCGGCGCCGGCCACGGCGTCAAGCGCCTTCACCGCAGCTGCCTCGACAGCCGGATCATCATCGTGCAAAGCGAGATTCATGCATGTCTCGCGAGCGCTGGGCTCGATGATCCCGAGGACGCCCACTGCGTGTGCGGCGCTGTACCGCATCTCCGAGCGAGCGAGCATGTTGAGCACGATCACCGCGGCTCCGCCGGGTACCGCCACTTCGTAGGCATCGTGCCACGCAGTCACCGCATACTCGGCCGCGACCGCGCTGCGAAACAGCAGGCTTAGCTCCTGCTCGTTGAACTGGATGTACTCGCGAAATGGCGCGACGAGATTCATGAGCTGGTCGCGGCTGAGCAGCGTCGCCTCGCTCACACCTTCGGAGAGTCCTTTGCTGAGCTGGCGAACGACCTCGCGCATGAACCGGATGCGCAGGAACTGCTGATCGCGCGCGAACTGCTCGGGCAACGCCTCACGAGGCGGTCGTGGATCAGCTCGTACCAGGGCTCGGGCTCCGCGTCATATCGGCGCACCAGGCTTGCCGACGCCAGCTGCTCGAGCAAGCCCTGGATCTCGCCGTCAGTCGCGCGCAGACCTGAATGCGAGAGCTGCGAGACCGTCGCCGGGCGCTTGGTGGCATGCGCCGTCGTCATCTCCTGCAGCACGAGCTTGAGGACCAGATGATCGGTGGCATGGACCCGGTCGAACAGCTGGTTCAGATGGCGCCGGAACACACCGGCGGGACCGCCGAGATCGCTGTAGTCCGCGAGCGTCAGCGACGGGCTGGCCGGATTGCGCTGCTCGGCGCGGCGATACACCTCGCTGCACACGATCTGGAGCAGCAGCGGATCGATCACACCGTCCTCCTCGGGGTGGCCGGCGGGCACCTCGGTCAACTCCGCCACGCAGCGGTCGATCAGCTCGGGCGCATAGCGGATCTTACCGGCGACCAGCGGCCGGACGATCGCTGTGCGCGCCCCGAACGGCGTGAGGCCGCGGAGCCGGAACCGGCGATCGATCAAGTTTGACATCCGCGGGTGCGGCCTGGACGGCGCCCAGGAAGCCTCTGACCTCGTCGTTGAGTGGCGGACGATTCGAGGTGTTCTCGAAGTGCTCGCAGACGCGCTGCAGCACCATATGGTCGAGCCGGTCGCCGAGACGCGACAGCGCATCGACGATCGGCTGCTCGGGGAACTCGCACTTGCTCGCGAGCACCTCCGCGAGCGCTCCCGGCGTCCAGGCCGGCCCGCCATCGCGCGCAGGGGTGCTCAGCGACGGACCGAGCACTGGGATGCACCATCCCTGAGACACCGCCTTGACCAGGGCCAGTGGCACGGTCACCGGAACGTGGGCCGCTGCAACGGCCCGGCCGCGGCCCGGCGCAGACACCTCGCGCATCCGTGCAGAGAGGTCGAACAGTGGTTCGATGTCGGGCGCCTCGAACAGCACCGGGATCGAGAACGCAGTCGCCGTCTCCGGACCCTGCTTCTGCCGCAGTCGACGGCGCCCTGCGGTCACCGCAGCGTCGACGCGCCCACTCTGCGCGAGCTCGCCGTAAAACGCAATCGCGAAATCGATCGCGAGGTCGTTCCGGATCGCTTGCTGCATCGCGACGACGGCCCGCACCCCAGCACCGAGCAGCTCCTGTCCGAATCCGGCGAGCCCCTTGACCTCCGCGGCGGAGCCAGCGTGACAGGCATTGAGCACGACCAAGCGCGGCGGATCAGCGTCGACCACGGCGGCGAGCGCAGCGGGAGAGATCTCATGCGTACCGGACGCATCGTCGTTGAGCCGTAGCTTGGGCACGCCGTCGGTGCCGACCACGCCATGACCGATGAAGTGCAGGATCTCGTAGGGACGGCCATCCATCTCGACTTTGCGATCCAGGCGGTCCCGCAGCGAATCGACGGTCACACGATCGGACAGTGAATCGTGCTGCTGCACAGCGATGCCGCGCTCCTCGAATGTACGGCGGATCGCCATCAGCTCGCCATCGATACTGAGTCGCGTGCGCCCGGGGACGACCGTGAGCACCGACAGCGGTCCGCTGCGCGTGGCGATCGGGCGCAGCTTTCGACCAGGATGGCGGACCAGCACGTAATTCCGCACCGCCGCAGCCACCGACTTGCCGTAGTCGTCGATCATGGCTTCCCACGGAAGACGCTCATCGGCCGGGCCCAGCGCGAGCTGCAGTCGCAGCTGGCCCCCCTTGCTGCGCAGCGGCTCCAGCTCGCTACCGATCGCTCCGGTGCGAAGCCGCTCCCACAGCGCATTGCCACCGACCAGGACCTGCGACTCCGAGGCGTTGCCGGCCTCGAGGGCCACCAGCGCCGCCCGGATCGATCCTTCGAACGAGAAGCTTGCCAGCTCCTCGGCGGCCGGCTCCGCCGCGCCATCGATGAAGAGCCGAATCCTTCGGTCGTCCCGACCTTCGCCGGGCTCGATCCGAAAGAGCAGCGTGTGCTCCCCCTCCTTCGACATGCGCGGCACTCGATGCTAGCACACGCCTCGGGCGGTATGCGCAAGCCAAAGTTCCTGTGCCCCCTGGGATCGCCGAACGGCGGCGGCAGCGGCCGGTCCCCCGTACCTCCACATCGATCTTGATCTTGGTCGTCTTCTCGACGTTCCGCGCGCGTTGTATGGCCCGCCACCAAGATGTTCCCGGGTGGCGTCACGGTCGAATCGTAATGCCGCAAGCGCTGCGCTGCGGCTTCCTCAAGGCGCAGGGCGGCGAGGATCTCGAGCGCGTAGGCCATCTGAGCTCCTCCTGCCCCACCTCGTAGCCGGTGGACGCGTCTCGCCACTTGCTGCCGACGTCGCGTAACCGGATCAAGAGCTTCTGACCTGTGGATCTGCTGCCACGCTCACTCAGTTCGAAGCTCGATGGACGCAGTGAGAGACGAGCGCGGAGCTGTCAGCGACCATTCTGGCGAAGCCGTCGGCGGAGCTCCGCTTCCACCTCGGGCGAGAGGGAGCGAAGGTACGCCTCCGGCAGCAGCCGCAGCACCTCAACGGGCAAGGCAAGCGCCTGATGATCGCGATCCAGGCCGGCGAGGCGCTGTTCAGGGGCATAGTGCGAGAGCACCTGCTCGGGGGACAGACCGGCGAGCCGCTGCTCGGCGGGCAGCGTGTCGAGCATCTGTTCCATCAGCTCCTTGTAGCCTTCCATGTCCTGCATGTTCATCGCAGCTTCCTTCGATCCTACCAGCTCCATCCAGAACCAGCGAGCCTCGGGTGATTGGAGCGCCCCGTGGCCGAACGAGTGTAGCAGATCGTCGCCCTCCGTGAGACCGACGACGTCGAGCTCGACGACGTACAGCGTGAACAGGCCGTCGTGCACCCTCAGGTAGCCGCCGCCCAGGTTCTCCCATGTGAGGCCCATCGCTAAGGCATCGGCGTCGAGGCTGGGGGCGCGCGCGGCGACGACCAGCACGGCGCAGAGATCCTCGCGATCGCGCACCTCAGGACCGCCCTCAGCCGGCGTGAGCAGCGCGCCATCAGCGCGGTGGCGAGGCAGGGCGCGCTGATTGGCGAAGTAGGTATGCACGTATCCCCACAGTCGATCGAGCTGACCGGACCGATAGGGATGGCCAGGGCTCTTGTATTCGACGACCGATACGCGAGGCAGGAGCGGCCACAGATATCGCAGCGTCTGTGCGCTATTGTCGACCGGCTCGCCTTCCGGCGTGAGCTTGCGCAGCAGCAGGTAATCGAGACGGGGCGGCTCTTCCGAGAGCGGAACCTCGGAGCGCACCTCAAACGAGGGTGGGCCGCGGCGCCGGAGGTTGCGCTCAAAGCCCACATGCCAGATCACGCGTTTGGCGCCCACAGGGCGTGGCCTACGCCGGACGGAGACCGAGGGCAAGCTTATTGCCAACCAAGCGTGGTGTTGTAGAACGCAGTCGGTTCCGGTGCGCTTTGGTTGTTCGAAGGAAAGCGAAATCGGTCGGTGCGGCTCAAGCCATTACGACCGGTTGCGTCGGCGAACTCGGCAGCGGTGAGCATTGCTGGCCTGGCAACGCCCATGCTGTCCGTCATGCGTGGACAGCACGAGCAGGACAAAGGGTGTCGTCTGGTCCGGGACCGCCGGATCCACGGTGCGCCCCGCCTTGCCCCCCGACCCCGGGGCAGCCACGCTGTGGCGATATGTTTGCGTTGCGAAGCAGCCCAGCGGGTTTTCCGATGGCGCCAAGCGTCGAAGAGTGGGAGGCGCTCTCGCCTGCCGAGCGCGCCGAGGTCGCCGCCGCGCTACCCGGGGAGGTCACGTACGACGAGATGGCGATGCCCGAGGGCGACCGCCACCTCCAGGCCAAGATCGGCGCGCTGGACGCGCGGCGCAGCTACTTCCGGCGGCAGCGGCGCAAGATCTATCTCGCCCCCGAGACGCCCACGTACTACCCGGCCGAGCCGCGGTTCGCGCCGGACCTGTTCGCGGTGCTCGAGGTCGAGGACACGGTGCGCGACAAGTGGGTGGTTACCGCCGAGGGCAAGGGGCTCGACTGGGTGCTCGAGGTCCACGTGGGCGGAGATCGCAAGAAGGACGCCGAGCGCAACGTCGCGCGCTACGCACGCCTGGGGATCCCCGAGTACTTCCTCTATGACGGGGCGAGCAATCGACTGACGGCATATCGGCTGGCAACGCCAGAGGCGAAGGTCTATACGGCGGTCCTGCCGAACCAGGGGCTGTACGAGTCGCGCGTGCTCGGCGTCGAGGTCGGGGCGGCCCAGGACCGGCTCCGGTTTTATGCGGGGACCGCGATGTGCCCCTCGTGCCTCTCCTGGCCGTCGCCAGGAGAGCCAGGACCGGCTCCGGTTTTATGCGGGGACCGCGATGCTGCTCGAGAGCGAGGAGCTCATCCAGCGCCTCCAGGAGATGTGCGATGATGCCCAGCTGCGCCGTGAACAGGAGGCGCAGCTCCGTGAGGAGGAGACCCGACGCCGTGAGGAGGCGGAGCGGCTGCGCGAACAGGCGGAGCGGCTGCGCGAGGAGGAGACCCGACGCCGCGAGGAGGAGACCCGACGCCGCGAGGAGGAGACCCGACGCCGCGAGGAGGCGGAGCAAGAGGTCGCACGGCTCCGCGCAGAGCTCGAGCGCCTCAAGCGCTGACGCCAGGGTCCTCGTGCGCGAAGTCGCGCCTGAGCCGCCAAGATCCGATGCTTCCACGCTAGGCTCCGGGCGATGTCGATCCAACGCAGCCAGTCCATCTTCGAGCGTGCCCGCGCAGTCATCCCCGGAGGCGTCAACTCGCCGGTGCGAGCGTGTCGCTCGGTCGGGGTCGACCCGGTGTTCATCGCCAAGGGCGACGGCGCGCGCGTCACCGACGCCGACGGCAACGAGTACCTCGATCTGATCGGCAGCTGGGGGCCGCTGATCCTCGGCCACTGCCACCGCGAGGTCATGGAGACGATCCGCGAGACCATGCTGTCGGGCACGACGTTCGGCGCGCCGACCGAGGTCGAGGTGCGGTTCGCCGAGGCGCTGCGCGCGGCGGTGCCCTCGATGGAGATGGTGCGCGCGGTGTCATCGGGCACCGAGGCCACGATGAGCGCGCTCCGGCTCGCGCGCGGGTTCACCGGCCGGCCGAAGATCATCAAGGCCGACGGCGGCTATCACGGCCACGCCGACTGCCTGCTGGTCGCCGCCGGCTCGGGCGCCGCCACGCTCGGCATCCCGGGCTCGGCGGGCGTCCCCGAGGGCGCCGCGCGCGATACCATCGTCGTTGCGTACAACGACCTGGCCAGCGTCGAACGCGCGCTCGCCGCCGGCGACGTCGCCGCGATCATCATCGAGCCGGTCGCCGGCAACATGGGCCTGGTCGCGCCCGCCGCCGGCTACCTCGAGGGCCTGCGCGCGCTCACCACCAAGCACGGCGCGGTGCTGATCTTCGACGAGGTGATGACCGGGTTCCGCGTCGCCTACGGCGGTGCCCAGGCGCGGTTCGGCGTCACCCCGGACCTGACGACGATCGGCAAGATCATCGGCGGCGGGCTCCCGGCCGCGGCGTTCGGCGGCCGCGCCGATATCATGCAGAAGCTCGCCCCGCTCGGGCCGGTCTACCAGGCCGGCACGCTCAGCGGCAACCCGCTCGCGATGGCCGCCGGCCTCAAGGCCATGGAGATCCTCGGGCGCGCCGGGACCTACGAGCGCCTCGAGCACCTGGGCAAGAAGCTCGGCGACGGCCTGCTCGCCGCGGCCCAGGCCGCCAAGGTCCCCGCCGTCATGAACCGGGTCGGCTCGATGCTCACCCTGTTCTTCTGCGCGGGCCCGGTCACCGACTATGCGACCGCCAAGGCGGCCGACACCGCGCGGTTCGGCGCGTTCTTTCGCAAGATGCGGGATCGCGGGGTGTTTCTCCCCCCCTCGCAGTACGAGGCGATGTTCGTCAGCCTCGCGCATACCGACGAAGACGTCGAGCAGATCGTCGCCGCCGCGCGCGCGTCGCTGGCCGATTGAGCCGGCCATCCGATCGCCCGGGTCATCCCACCGTTTGGGATCGAGCGAGCGAAGCGAGATCGCGGGGGGTGGGGAGGGGGAATCCCCCCCGTGGGATCGATTGACCTTGCAAAATCGGGGTGCTATGAGGGGCCCGCTGATGCCGTCCGTGCCCGTTCATAGCGGCGAAATGTCGCAGAATTCGGAGCGTGGCCCCGTGCATCCAAGTCGCGTGCAAGCGGATGCCTCCAACCCCGTGACGCCGGCGCGCGCCCCTCTGACGCCCGCCATCGATCCGGCCGCGCGGGCGTCTCGCCGGATGTACGAGGGCCTGTCGGCGAGCTCGGTCGGCCTCGAGCTCGGCGTCGCGGTCGTCATCTCCCTCCTGTTCGGCATGTGGCTCGACGGCCGGCTCGGCACCGAGCCTTGGATGATGCTGATCTTCCTGTGCTTCGGCCTCGTCGCCGGGTTCCGCAACGTGCTCCGCGCCGTCGCGCGCGCCGAGAGGGCCGCCGAGAGGACCGATCGTGGCTAGCATCCGCCGCATCGAGCGGCTGAACTACGGCATCGGCGCGATCCTCATCGCCGTCGCCGCGCTGACCCAGGCGCGGCCGATCGCGCTCGGCGTCGCGGTCGGGGTCCTGCTGACCTGCCTGAACTTCTTCGTGCTGCGCAAGCTCGTCATCAAGTGGACGACCGACGCCGCGGCCGGGCGCACGAGCAACGCGTCGTTCCTGATGCTGCCCAAGATGATCGGCCTCATGGGCGCGGTGGCCGTCGCCGTGCTGGTCCTGCCGATCGACGTCATCGCCTTCACGATCGGCTACTCGATCTTCATGGTCTCGATCATCGTCGAGATCACCTATAGCGCGCTGCGCGCGCAACCGGACCAGCCCCAGCCCCCCTCCATGACCGACCCGACCCACCCGACCGAAGCGAGCGAGCATACCCATGGGTGAACACGGCACCTGGTTCGATTACCTGAACCGCTTCGAGTGGTGGCGCCACGCCGACCACTGGGCCAAGGCCAAGCTGGGCCGCACATCGGGCCTCGCGATGTTCGAGACCGGCTGGACGCTCACGCACGTGCTGGTCGCCGTGGTCGTGATCGTGTTCTGCACCTGGGGGGCGATGGCGTTCTTCCGCGGCACCCAGACCCCGGATCACGGCATCGTGCCGCCGCGCACGATGAACCTGCGCAACTTCTTCGAGTACACCGCCGAGAGCGTCTACGGCATGGTCGAAGGGGCGATGGGCGAGAAGAACGCCGCGCGGTTCTTTCCGCTGATCGGCGCGCTCTGGATGTTCATCCTGTTCAATAACCTCATCGGCCTCATCCCGGGCTTCGTCGCCTCGACCGATACGGTCAAGACCAACCTCGGGCTCGCGCTGATGGTGTTCGTCTTGACCCACATCTACGGCGTCAAGGAACACGGCCTGGCCTACTTCAAGCACTTCCTCGGGCCCAGCGCCGCCCTGGCGCCGCTGATGCTGCCGATCGAGATCGTCAGCCACATCGCCCGGCCGCTGTCTTTGACCATCCGCTTGATGGGCAACATGATGGCCGACCACAAGGTCGTCATGTCGTTCTTCGCGCTGGTGCCGATCCTGGTCCCGCTGCCGTTCCTCCTGCTCGGCCTCCTGGTCTGCCTGATCCAGGCGCTCGTGTTCTGCACGCTGACGATGGTCTACATCGGCATGGCGATCGAGCACGAGCACGACGATCACTAGCGCCTCCGCCGAGCTTTTTTCCAAACCACCCGCCTTTACCGATCATCGAATTCGCGTTACTAACCACCGCCTCGCGCGCCCCCGACCCAAGGAGACCTCCCATGCAGCGCACCTTCAAGATCGTTTCCTCGCTCGTCACCGTCCTGGTGATCCTCGGCATCTCCGGCCTCGCGTTCGCCGATCCGACCGCCCTCAGCGCCGATCCGGCGATCGCCAAGACCCAGGGCCTCGCCATGAACTACGGCTACATCGCGCTCGCCGCGGGCCTCGGCATCGGCATCGCCGCGCTCGGTGGCGGCATCGGCCAGGGCCGCGCCACGGCGGCCGCGCTCGACGGCATCGCCCGCAACCCCGGCGCCGCCGGCCCGGTTCGCGGCTCGATGATCCT
>Ga0308176_10001806_pt1 | contig 13468 bp, 13 predicted proteins | sample PhyCR2_3_FD_203890 | JGI IMG/M metagenome (GOLD analysis project Ga0308176, IMG submission 203890) | Soil microbial communities from UC Gill Tract Community Farm, Albany, California, United States - DLSLS.C.R2 | ecosystem: Environmental > Terrestrial > Soil > Agricultural land | place: USA...
GGCCGCACACCTCGGCCACCCGGCGCAGCCGGTAGCGGACAGTGTTGGGGTGCACGAACAGCGCGCGGGCCGCGCCCTCCAGCGTGCTGCCGCTCTCGGCGTACGCGGTGACCGTGTCGAGCAGGCCGGACCCGGCCTCGGCCAGCGGGCGGTAGACATCCTCGACCAGGGTGCGGCGGGCCTCCTCGTCGCCGGACAGCGCCCGCTCGGCCAGCAGGTCGGAGGCGAACACCGGCCGCGGCGCCGCCGGCCAGCCGGGCACCGCACGGATGCCGGCCAGCGCGGCCCGGGCCGACGTACCGGCAGCGCCGAGGTCGGCCACCGTCGGCCCGACCACCACCGGGCCGGTGCCGAACTCGGGCAGCAGCGGCCGGGTGCCGGCCATCGCGTCCGTGACCCCGCCGAGCACGACCACCAGCCGGTCGCCGGGCACGCCGGCGAGCACGTCCACGCCGGCGTGCCGGGCCGCCCGCTGCACCGCGTCGAGGACCTGTTCGGGGTGGCCCTTCGGTGCCGCTCCGATCACCACCGCGACCGGCGTCATCGCTGCCCAGCCGAGCGCGCTGGCTCGGGACAGCAGCGTCTCGTCCACGTCGCCGCGCAGCAGGACGTCGACGACCAACGCCTCCAGCCGGGCGTCCCAGGCGCCGCGCAGCTCGGCCACGCCCGCGTACACCTGGGCGGCGGCGAAGGCGATCTCCCGGCTGTAGCGCAGCACCGCCTCCCGCAGCTGGGCCTGCTCGCCGGGCGCGCCGAAGCCCTCGACCTCGCCCTCCACCACCTCGACGGTGACCCGCACCAGCTCGACGGCCTGCTGCAGGCTCACCGACCGGGCCAGCTCCTGGGGGCCGGCCCGGAAGACCTCGGTGGTCAGCCGCGGTGCGTCGCCGGGGGAGCGCAACCACTCCACGAACGAGGCGATCCCGGCCTGCGCGATCAGCATCACCCAGGACCGCTGGTCGGCCGGCATGGCCCGGAACCAGGGCAGCGTCTCGTCCATCCGGGCCACGCTCTTGGTCGCCAGCGCCCCGGACGCGCGCTCCAGCCGGCGCAGGGTCGCGGTCGCCGGCGGGGTGGTGGTCACGGGGTCACCTTGCCACTCGCGGCCGCGTCGGTACGGGGCAGGATGGAGGCGTGAGCGCCCCTCGCGACCCCGTGGACGACCTGCGCCGGATCGCCTTCCTGATGGAGCGCCGGCGGGAGGCGACATACCGGGTGCGGGCGTTCCGGCGGGCGGCCGACGTGCTGTCGGAGATCCCGGTCGACTCGCTGCAGCGGCGGGTGGAGCTCGGCACCCTGCGCCAGCTGCCCGGGATCGGGGAGAAGACCGCGGCCGTGGTCGCGCAGTCGCTGGCCGGCCAGCTGCCCGACTACCTGGTCGACCTGGAGCAGGGTGCCGGCGAGCCCGTCAACGGCGAGGGCGCGGTGCTGCCCGGGTCGGACGGCCCGACGCCGGCCGGGGTGGCGCTGCGGCACGCGCTGCGCGGCGACTGCCACACCCACTCGACCTGGTCCGACGGCGGCTCGCCGATCCGGGAGATGGCGCTGGCCGCCCGCGACCTCGGCCACTCCTACCTGGTGCTGACCGACCACTCGCCCCGGCTGACCGTCGCCAACGGGCTGTCAGCCGACCGGCTGCGGGCGCAGCTGGTCGAGGTGGCGCTGCTCAACGAGGAGCTGGCACCGTTCCGGATCCTCACCGGAATCGAGGTCGACATCCTCGAGGACGGCGGGCTCGACCAGGAGGACGAGCTGCTGGCCCAGCTCGACCTCGTGGTCGCCAGCGTGCACTCGAAGCTGCGGATGCCGCGCGCGCCGATGACCGAGCGGATGCTGGCCGCGATCCGCAACCCGCACACGAACGTCCTCGGGCACTGCACCGGCCGGATGGTGACCGGGACGCGGGCGCGGCCGGAGTCCGAGTTCGACCCGGACGTGATCTTCCCGGCCTGCAAGGAGGCCGCTGTCGCGGTGGAGATCAACTCCCGGCCGGAGCGGCTGGACCCGCCGAAGCGGCTGCTCCGGCAGGCGGTCGAGGTCGGCTGCGTGTTCTCGATCGACTCGGACGCGCACGCGCCGGGCCAGCTCGACTGGCTGCCGTACGGGTGCGAGCGGGCCGTCGCCTGCGGCGTGCCGACCAGCCGGGTGGTCAACACCAAGGACGCGGACAAGCTGCTGGCCTGGGCGGCGCGGTGATCGTCCGGGCCGGGGAGCGGGCCTCGACGGTCACCGGCTGGCTCGACTCCCGGCACTCGTTCTCGTACGGGTCCGCCTACGACCCGGCGAACACGCACTTCGGGCTGCTGCTGGCCTGCAACGAGGACCGGTTGGCCGCCGGCGCCGGGTTCGCCGAGCACTCACACCGGGACGTCGAGGTGCTCACCTGGGTGGTGTCCGGCTCGCTGCGGCACGCCGACGACGCCGGGCACCACGGCGTCGCCCGACCGGGCGTGGTGCAGCGGATGAGCGCCGGCGGCGGGGTGCGGCACAGCGAGTACGCGGGGGAGGAGCCGGCGCACTACGTGCAGATGTGGGTACGACCGGCCGAGTTCGGCGGGCCGCCGCGGTACGACACCGTCGCGGTGGGGCCGGGGCTGACCGAGGTGCGCCCGCTGCGCCAGCCGGACGCGGTCCTCGTCGCCGGCAGGCTGCCGGCCGGCGGCACCGCCATCCTCGCCCCCACCACGTACCTGCACCTGCTCGTCGTCGCCGGCACCCTCCTGCTCGACCCGCCCGCTTCCGGTCCCGCTGGCGCCGCCGACGACCGGGGCTCCGCGTCGGCCGGCCGCGCTGGCCCTGCCCCGACGCCCGCGCACCGTGCCGGCGCGACCGGCGAGGTCGCCGGTCGTGCAGGGCCGGGGGTGGTCGCATTGGGGCCAGGGGATGCGGTGCGGCTGACCGACCCGGGCCCCGCGGCGGTCCGTACCGACCACGGCGCGGAACTGCTCGCATGGCGGATGCGATCCGGGCTGTCCGTCGGGTAGGCAGGTCTCATGGAACCCGCTCGCGACCTGCTCGCCGCCGCCGTCGACCTTCAGCCCGAGACCATCGCCCTGCGCCGCATGTTGCACCGGCGGCCCGAGGTGGGCCTGTCCCTGCCGGACACGCAGGCCGCGATCCTCACGGCGATCGACGGGCTCCCGCTGAAGGTCACGAAGGGCCGCCAGACCAGCTCGGTCGTGGGCGTGCTGGAGGGCGGGCGGCCGGGTCCGACCGTGCTGCTGCGCGGCGACATGGACGCGCTGCCGATGCCGGAGGACACCGGCCTCGACTTCGCCTCCGAGGTGCCCGGGGTGATGCACGCCTGCGGCCACGACACGCACGTCGCGATGCTGGTCAGCGCGGCCCGGATGCTCTGCGCGCGGCAGGCCGACCTGGCCGGCCGGGTGGTGTTCATGTGGCAGCCCGGCGAGGAGGGCCACGGCGGCGCGCCGATCATGCTCGACGAGGGCGTGCTGGAGGCGGCCGGCGAGCCGGTCGAGTCGGCGTACGCGCTGCACATCACCACCCAGCAGCCGTCCGGTGTGGTGGCGGTCCGGCCGGGGCCGGCGATGGCCTCCTCCGACACCGTGCACATCACGGTCACCGGCCGCGGCGGCCACGCGTCCAACCCGAGCGCCGGGCTCGACCCGATCCCGGTGGCGGCCGCGATCGTGCAGGCGATCCAGGTGATGGTCACCCGGGAGGTGAGCCTCTTCGACCCGGCCGTGGTGACGATCGCCAAGATCACCGCCGGCACCACGGACAACGTGATCCCGGAGCGGGCCGAGATGCTCGGCACGATGCGGACGCTGTCGGAGGAGACCAGGGCCGCCGTGAGGGAGAAGCTGCACCGGGTGGCCACCTCGGTTGCGGCCGGCTACGGCGCCAGCGCGGAGGTGCGGATCCAGGAGGGCTACCCGGTCACCGTGAACGCCGACTCGGCCGTCGATCTGGTGCACTCGACGGCGGTGGCGCTGGTCGGCCCGGACCGCGCCCAGCTTGCCAAGGACCCGATCATGGGCGCGGAGGACTTCTCGTACGTGCTGCAACGGGTGCCGGGTGCGATGACCTGGCTGGGCGCCTGCCCGCCCGGGCAGGACCCGCAGACCGCGCCGTCGAACCACTCGAACCGGGTCGTCTTCGACGAGGACGCGATGGCGGTCGGCGTCGCCACCCACGTCGCCACCGCCCTGGCCGCCCTCGACGGCAAACCCCCCACCGCCTGACCGCCGTTTTCCGAAGTCGTGCCGTACGCTTGCCATAGCGATGGAAGGACTACGGTATGCTTCGGGTGAAGGTTGACGCTCAGGGCCGGATGGTGCTGCCGCGCTCGGTCCGCCGACTCCTGCACATCGACGGGCAGGTCGCCGAGCTCGAGCTGGAGGAGACCCCCGACGGGGTGCTGCTGGAGGCACCAAGGCCGCGCGCGGTTGTCGAGCAGGGTGAGGACGGGCTGCCGGTCGTGTCGATCGGCAGCGGGCCTGGTTCGATCCGCAACGACGACGTCGTGGAGGCCATCGCCGAGGAACGCGCCCAGCGGTGATCGACACCTCGGTCCTCGTCGCGGGCCTCATCGCCGAGCACGAATTCCACCATCTCGCTCGTCCCGAGATCCGCAAGACGGACATCGTCTCCGGCGTAGTGCTGGCCGAGACATTCGCACAGCTGCGGCGGACATTCCGGCTGGACGTCGAGGTCGCGCTCGCGGCCCTGCAACCGTGGATCATCGACGCGGGGCGGGTCGCCGTGCTCAGCCCGGACGGGTACGTGGAGCTGTTCGCTCGGAGCGCTCAGCTGCGGCTGGGAGGCAACATCCACGACGCCGTGATCGCCAAGACGGCCGGCGAGACCGGCCAGGAGCTGGTCACGCTCGACCGACGGCAGCACGCGATCGCCGTCGCGCTCGGTGTGCCGGCGACGTACCTCGCCGACTGACCGGGCCGGCGGCGGAGCCCGAGACGGCGTCGCGCCCACGGCCAGGTGGGCGGTGGGCACGGAGGCTCAGCTCTCCGGTTCCGGGGGGTTCGGGACGACCGCGCTGAGGACGGGTCAGAGCGAGCGGAGCAGGGCCAGCAGCTTGGCGTGCGAGTCGGCGGCCCCGGCCAGGGTCGCCTCCAGCGTCCCGCCGGCGTTGCCGCCCTTCGGCCCGACGTCGAGCAGCGCATCGGTGACGCTGACGTACGAGGTCTCGAACGAGCCGACGTAGTGGCCGGCGTCCGGGTATCGCAGCGCGATGACCGGATAGTAGAAGTGGTGCTGCTTCAGCCGGAAGGACACCGCGTCCATGTTCGGACACGACGGCCAGACCCCGTCCAGCTCCCCGCAGTTCGTGACCACTGGCCCGCGGATCCGCTCGACCGGGATGTCCTGGCCGATCGGCACCGGCCGGCCGGACACGGTCCACGACGGCGGGCCAGCGGTTACCAGCGTGCCGCCCGCCCGCGCGCCGGGCACACCCGCGACCACGCCGTTCACGAGGCCCGGATAGGTGGCCCCGACGAGCAGGGCGGCCTCGCCACCCCGCGACGTGCCCTGTACCAGCACGTGCCGCTGATCGACACCGGGCTGCGCACGCAGCAGCCGTACCGCTCGGGTGAAGTACTCCAGCAGCACGCCGCCCAGCGTGGCCGGCAACCCCGATGCGCCGAAGTACGCGAGCGCGAGGGCCGGGTAGCCGTTCATCGCGAGCAGCGACGCGGCCTCGGTCACCAGCGGCGACAGGCCGCCCTCGGAGCCGCCGAACACGACCAGCGCGGGCCGCGGTGTCGAGGTGTCGGATGGCAGGTAGAGCGTGCCGTAGAGACCGTCGGCTGCGGGGCGCAGGTCTCGCTGCCGGATGCCGGGATCGCCGTGCCGGTGGGCGGTCGCCTGCGCGACGACCTTCCCGTCCACGCTCGCCCTCAGCGTGACGTCCAGCGTCGGACCGCCGCCCTGGAAGAACTCGGCGTTGCCGCGGGTCGGCGTCATCAGCAGGAACAGCGCCATCGGGTCGGCGGACGCGTAGCCGGACAGCGGCTCCTGCGCCAGTGAGACCTTCCCGTCCGAGCCGGCCTTGAAGTCGGCCGACGACTTCCACGGCACGCCGGACGTGTCGGTCGCCGTCGCGGTCACCGTGGTCCGGGCGCCGGCCGGCAGGCCGGTCACCGTGACGGAGACCGGTACGTCGGCCAGCGCCGACGCCGGCGTGACCGTCATCGTGGCATGCAGGTCGTCGCCCCCACCGCCCGTGCAGGCGGTGAGGGCGAGTGCGGTCAGGACGACCGCCGCCGGAACTCTCAGGTGTCGCCGCCGGTGTTGCCGGCGTTGGCCGCGGTCACGTCGGTGAGCTTGTACGAGTCGATCGCCTGCTGCAGGGTCTCCTGCTTGACCTCGCCGCTGGCGACGAGCCGGGACAGCACCGCGACCACGGTCGACTCGGCGTCGACGTGGAAGTAGCGCCGCAGCGCGCCCCGGGTGTCCGAGCGGCCGAAGCTGTCGGTCCCCAGCGAGCTGTAGTCGCCCGGCACCCAGCGGGCGATCTGGTCCGACACCGACCGCATCCAGTCCGACACCGCCACGTACGGGCCGCCGGCCCCGGACAGCGTGGCGGTCACGTACGGCACCCGGGCCGGCGTCGACGGGTCGAGCAGCGCGGCCTCGTCCGCCGCGACCGCGTCCCGGCGCAGCTCGTTCCACGAGGTCACCGACCAGACGTCGGCCGCGACGCCCCACTGCGCGGCGAGCATCTCCTGCGCCTTCAGCGCCGCCTGCACGGCGACGCCGGAGGCGAGGATCTGCGCCCGCGGCCCGTCGGTCTGCTCGGCCGCCTTGTAGCGGTAGATCCCGCGGCGGATGCCCTCCGGGTCGACGTGCTCGGGCATCGCCGGCTGCTGGTAGGGCTCGTTGTAGACGGTGAGGTAGTAGTAGACGTCCTCGCCGTGCGGGTGCTCGTCGGTCGAGCCGTACATCCGCCGCAGCGCGTCCTCGACGATCACCGCGACCTCGAACGCCCAGGCCGGGTCGTACGCGACGCAGGCCGGGTTGGTCGAGGCCAGCAGCAGCGAGTGGCCGTCCTGGTGCTGCAGGCCCTCGCCGTTGAGCGTGGTCCGGCCCGCGGTGGCGCCGAGCAGGAAGCCCTTCGTGAGCTGGTCGCCCGCGGCCCACATCTCGTCGCCGGTTCGCTGGAACCCGAACATCGAGTAGAAGATGTAGATCGGGATCATCGGATGCCCGTGCGTGGCGTACGACGTTCCGGCGGCGATGAACGAGCCCATCGAGCCGGCCTCGGTGATCCCCTCGTGCAGGATCTGACCCTTGACCGCCTCCCGGTAGGACAGCAGCAGCTCCCGGTCGACCGGGTCGTAGTTCTGCCCGAACGGGCTGTAGATCTTGGCCGTCGGGAACAGCGAGTCCATGCCGAAGGTCCGGGCCTCGTCCGGGACGATCGGCACGAACCGGTGGCCGATCTCCTTGTCCTTCATGAGGTCCTTGAGCAGCCGGACGAACGCCATCGTCGTCGCCACGGCCTGCTTGCCCGAGCCCTTCTTGAGGTCGCCGTAGACCTCGGTGGGCGGCAGCGTCAGCGGCTTGGCCCGGGTGACCCGCCGCGGCAGCGCGCCGCCGAGCGCGGCCCGCCGCTCCTGCATGTACTGGATCTCCTCGGAGTCCGGGCCGGGGTGGTAGTAGGGCGGCAGGCCGTCCTCCAGCGCCGAGTCCGGGATCTCCAGGTAGAGCCGGTCGCGCATCTCCTTGAGCTCGGCCTTGGTGAGCTTCTTCATCTGGTGGGTCGCGTTGCGGCCCTCGAAGTCCTTGCCGAGCGTCCAGCCCTTGATCGTGTGGGCGAGGATGACCGTCGGCTGCCCGGCGTGCTCGGTCGCCGCCTTGAACGCCGCGTATACCTTGCGGTAGTCGTGGCCGCCGCGCGGCAGGTTGCGCAGCTGGTCGTCGGACAGGTGCTCGACCATCTTGCGCAGCCGCGGGTCGGAGCCGAAGAAGTCCTCCCGGATGAACGCGCCGTCCGCGGTCGAGTAGGTCTGGAACTGGCCGTCCGGCGTGGTGTTCATCTTGTTCACCAGCACGCCGTCGACGTCGCGGGCGAGCAGCTCGTCCCACTCCCGGCCCCAGACGACCTTGATCACGTTCCAGCCGGCGCCGCGGAAGTAGGACTCCAGCTCCTGGATGATCTTGCCGTTGCCGCGGACCGGGCCGTCCAGGCGCTGCAGGTTGCAGTTCACCACGAAGATCAGGTTGTCGAGCTCCTCGCGGGCCGCCACCCCGATCGCGCCGAGCGACTCCGGCTCGTCCATCTCGCCGTCGCCGAGGAACGCCCACACCCGCGAGTTGCTGGTGTCCTCGATCTCGCGGTTGAGCAGGTAGCGGTTGAACCGGGCCTGGTAGATCGCGTTGAGCGGGCCGAGGCCCATGCTCACGGTCGGGAACTCCCAGAAGTCCGGCATGAGCCTGGGGTGCGGGTAGGACGGGAGGCCGCCGCCGGGGTGCGAGAGCTCCTGCCGGAACCCGTCCAGCTGCTGCTCGGTCAGCCGGCCCTCGAGGTATGCCCGGGCGTAGATGCCCGGCGAGCCGTGACCCTGGAAGAACACCTGGTCGCCGGACTGGCCGTGGTCCTTGCCGCGGAAGAAGTGGTTGAAGCCCACCTCGTACAGCGAGGCCATCGACGCGTACGTGGCGATGTGACCGCCGACACCGAGCTCCGGGCGGTTGGCCCGGGAGACCATGATCGCCGCGTTCCAGCGGACGTACGCCCGGATGCGGCGCTCGATGAACTCGTCGCCGGGGAACCAGGGCTCCCGCTCCGGGGGGATCGTGTTGATGTAGTCGGTGCTGCGCAGCGCCGGCACCCCGACCTGGCGCTCCCGCGCCCGCTCGAGCAGCTTGAGCATGAGGTAGCGCGCGCGGCCGCGGCCGGCCACGCTGATCACCGAATCCAGGGACTCCAGCCACTCCCTGGTCTCCTCGGGGTCGAGGTCGGGGAGCTGGCTCGGCAGGCCATCGGTAATGACGCTGAAACGGTCACTGGTCACAGTCCCATTGTCCATCCAATCCGGCCGGTAGCCGAGCCGGGTGCGCCGGACGTCGTGGTTCTGGCTGTCCAACGGCACGGGGTAGGTTGGCGCGCATGCGCTTGACCCGCCTGCCGGCCGCGCTGATCTCCGCCCTGCTGCTGGCCGGCGTCGCATCGTGCGCGACCACGATCCAGGGCTCCGGCACGATCGACCCGGGCGTGGTCAATGGCGGGTCGACGCCGGACGGGTCGGCCGACCCAAGCGGCTCGTCCGATCCGGGGGAGTCCGCCGGGTCGACGCCCACGCCGTCCCCGACGGTCAGCGCCGTCCAGGTCCGCGAGCGGGCGCTGTGCGTGCTGGAGCGCGCCGCCATCACCGGGATCAACACGAGCTTCAACAAGTCAAAGCAGCGCAGCCAGCAGGTGCAGATCCTCAAGCAGGGCGCGGCCACGATCAGCGGCCAGCTGTCCCGGTCCGGGCTGCCGGCCGACGACACGATCCTGCGCGCCGGCAAGGCCGTGCAGGCCCAGCTGGCCGGCCTCCACGCGGCCGCCAGCGCGGGCAAAAACCCCAGCACGAAGCCGTACAACGAGGCGACCGCAAAGTTTCAGCAAGCCTGCAACTCGATCCCCTGAGCGGTAGGTTCAGGCCGCTGTGACGCAGCGGTGCCGCGACACGACGCCCGTTCCGACTGGCGTACTTGCGCGGGGACCTGGGAATGTGTGGACTACCGGGCACACAGACCGTGGTGACCGCTGAACCGAACGGGAGGACCGAGGGGTGAGCACGACCGTGGACCAGGCAGGAGGGCGTGGCCTGGCCGAGCGGCTGGGGATCGAGCCGGGCATGGTCGTGCAGGAGCGCGGCTGGGACGATGACGCGGACGAGGAGCTGCGCCAGGCCGTCGCCGAGCGCGCCGGCAGCGAGATGGTCGACGAGGACGCCGACGACGTCGTCGACGTGGTGCTGCTCTGGTGGCGCGACGAGGACGGCGACCTGGTCGACACGCTCGTCGACGCGCTGCACCCGCTCGCGGACAGCGGCGTGATCTGGCTGCTGACCCCGAAGTCCGGGCGGGACGGGCACGTGCCGCCGTCCGACATCAACGAGGCCGCCCCGACGGCGGGCCTGTCGCAGACCTCGAGCATCAGCGCCTCCCGCGACTGGGCCGGCGCCCGCCTGGTCACGCCCAAGTCCAACCGCTCCAAGCGCTGAGCAGGGCCGCCGGCTCCGGCCGGCGTTACGCGGTGTCAGCGACCGAGCCGCAGGAGGCGGCCGGCGCCCGCGACCCAGCGTGCTGCCGCCCTGAGCGCTGGCCCACCGGGCAGTCCCGGCACCTCGTCGACGATCGGTGCGAGACGCACGATGTCGGCGAGTCCGTGCACTCGCATCGCGCGAGAGGCCAGCAACGCCGGTACGGCACGGCGGCCGGCCGACGCGTCGAGCAGGACGGCCGCGTCGCCCTCGACCGCCGCGCCCGGCGGGCGTTCCCGCACCGCGGTGGTGACCCATCCGTCGCGGTCGGTCCGGACCTGCCAGCCCGACCGGCCCGTCCACGCCGTGAGCGACGAGCGCAACCCGCGCCGGTGCGCGAACACGCCGGTCACGTCGACCAGCGCTGCCAGCCCCGCGTCGAGCAGACCGTCGTCCGGCCGTACGCCGAGGTCGAGCGCGTGCACGGCCAGCTCGTAGCCGCTGGCGTTGACGACGGTGAGCAGCGGCAGCACGCCGACCGCGGACATGACGGGCGTCAGCCCGAGCGCCCGCGGACCGTCGGCGGCGTCCGGCGCGGCGAACCACTCCGCGATCCGGTCTCGCGACCGCCGCACCGCCGCCAGCACATCGGCGGTGGGCACGTCCCGGTGCGCCGCGACGACCGCCGCGTTGACCGTGTCCGGGTCGTACGGTGGCGCGACCGTGCCGGATCGCGCCTCGGCAAGCAGCTTGTCGAGGGTGGCGACACCCGGCCAGTCGCCGACGTGCAGCAGCACGTCGCGCCCGGTCCAGCCGGGCAGCCGGGACGGCCGGTCGAGGTCGACGTCCTCGGCGGCGGCGAGGAATCCGTCCCATGACGCGAGCACTCGGCCGCGCTGCTCGTCCAACGGCAGGCTGGCCAGACCGGCCCGGCCGGGGCGTGACATGCTGCCCATGGTGCCGGACATCCCGGCATGATCCGGCGAGGAGGACACTTCTATGGCGGTCGAGGTCGGCCAGGAGGCCCCCGACTTCACCCTCCGCGACCAGAACCGCGAGGAGGTGACGCTCAGCTCATACCGCGGGAAGAAAAGTGTCCTGCTCGTCTTCTACCCGTTCGCGTTCAGCGGCATCTGCACGAGCGAGCTGTGCCAGGTACGTGACGAGCTGCCGCGCTTCGAGGACGAGGACGTGCAGGTGATCGGCATCAGCGTCGACCACCCGTTCACGTTGAAGAGCTGGGCGGCCCAGGAGGGTTACCTGTTCCCGCTGCTGTCGGACTTCTGGCCGCACGGCGAGGTCGCCAAGCAGTACGGGGTGTTCAACGAGGTGGCCGGCATGGCCAACCGCGGCACGTTCCTCGTCGACAAGTCCGGCAAGGTCGTGTTCGTCGAGGTGAACCAGCCGGGGGAGAAGCGCGACCAGTCGGTGTGGCACTCGGCGATGGCGGACCTGCCCGCCTAGGTAGTTGGCGTCGGTGCCGGCGTCGGTGTGTTCGTCGGTGCGTCTGTCGGCGCGTTCGTCGGCGCGTTCGTCGGCGTGGGCCCGGGTCTCGGCCCGGGCTCGCGGCGGCGGGCCCGCCGGTCGAGCAGCAGCAGCACCACCGGACCGGCCAGCGCGAACGCGCTGAACAGGAACCACTGCACCACGTACGCCAGGTGCTGGGCGACGTACGCGCCGCCGGCCGGGTTGGTCAGGTCCGGCGGCGGCAGGGCGACCAGCCCCTGCTGCGCCGGCGTCGAGGAGATCAGCTCCACGTACGCCGGGTAGGCCGCCCGGACGCCGTCCCTCGCGGCCAGGCCGGGGACGTCGATGCGTTCGATCTGCCGGGCGGGCAGTCCGGCGCCGAGGCCGCCCTCCTCGCTCGGCAGCACCCGCCCGGTGACCTGCACCTGCCCGGCCGGCGGGTCCGGCACGTTCGGCGTCTGCGTCGCCGCCCCGCTGACCGCGACGAACCCGCGGTCCACGTACAGCGTGCGTCCGGACGTCGTCTGAAGCGGCGTCAGCACCAGGAACCCTGGCCTGTCGTCCACCTGCCGTTGCCGGACCAGCAGCTGCCGCGCCCCGTCGTACCGGCCGGTCGCGGTGACGGTCCGGAACCGGATCGTGTCACCCACCGGCCGGCCCGGGGCGAGCACCTCGTCCAGCGGCGCCACCGGCTGCCGCGCGGCCGCCCGCAGCTCGTCGTCCGCGCTCTTCTTCTGCCCGAACCGGTGCCACTGCCAGACGCCCGCCGCGCCGCAGGCACCACCGAGCAGCAGCCCCAGCAGGATCAGGGCCGCCACCCGCGCCACCCGCGGCCGTCGCGCACTCACCCGACGACCCTACGACCAACCACGTCGGCCGTCCCGCCCGGTACCCTCCCATCGCCCGCACCGAGCGGGGCGCGTAGCTCAGCGGAAGAGCACCCGCCTTACAAGCGGGGGGTCGCTGGTTCGAACCCAGCCGCGCCCACCTTGGTTGCGCACCTGGCTCCCGGCCGACCGGTGCGGACACCGTCAAGGCGACCTTGACAGCAGTAGTTGACAGCAACGCGGGTCATGCCAGCCGCTCCCCGAGCGAGCGCAGCGCCTTTCGCTGCTCCTCCTGAAGCGCGTGCGCGTAGATCGATGTCGTGACCTGGATGCCGCTGTGGCCGGCGATGGCCTGGACGATGTGCGGCGGCACCCCGGCGTCGAGCAGCAGCGTCACGCAGGTATGCCGCAGATCGTGGAACCGGACGGACAGCAGACCCGCCCGCGTGCGGAGGCTGTACCAGTGCCGGTTCAGGTTCCGGGGCTCGATCCACGTAACGGTAGCGGTCGTGAACACCAGCCCCGAAGCCCGCCAACCGGAGCCCGCGGCTAGCCAATCGGCCGCCTGCCGCGCCCTGTGCTCCCGAAGCGCATCAACTGGGATCGCCGGCAGCGGATCGTTCGCGAGAGTGCCGGGTCTTTGGCTCCGCGAACCGAAGCTCCCCGCCGACCCGCTGGACCGCTTGCCGTACGTGCAGCTCGCCGCCGTCCAGGTCGACATCAGCCCAGCGCAGACCCAGATCCGTCGCTCGCGGCAGAGTTGCGCGTCAAGCCAGGGTCGCGCGCCAAGCCGCTTCCTGTGCCGCCGTCAGTGGCCGAGGGCGCGGCCTCCGTCGACCACGATGCGCTGGCCGGTGACGAAGCCGGCGCTCTCCGAGGCGAGGAAACTCACCGCGTGCGCGACATCCTCGGGCGCGCCCATGCGGCCGACCGGTACCGTGGCGAGGTACGCGTCGACAGTCTCCGCGGGCACGTTCGCGTGTCGCTCGACCGGGA